>VFQN01000574.1_pt1 | contig 67356 bp, 97 predicted proteins | sample 3512371 | NCBI WGS metagenome assembly VFQN01 (sample SAMN10412370, study PRJNA504923) | tailings metagenome | isolation source: Replicate 2 from Balatoc abandoned mine | place: Philippines: Itogon, Benguet | collected 2017-08-28 | reverse complement strand
TTTTTGCGGTTGGGGTTCACTGGGTTTGGGCTTTGGTGGTGCTGGTGCTTGCCTGCGCTGGTTGGGCTTTGGACTCCCGCTGGCCTGTCCCTTCCCGTCTCCTTACCTGTAAACCTTTCCACAGAAAAAAAACTCTTGGTACCAGTGAAATGGATGCACTTACACTCTTGGTACCGGTGGAGTGGATGCACTTACACTCTTGGTACCGGTGGAGTGGATGCTATTACACTCTTTAAATTATAATCATCCTTAAGACCGGGACACTGCCCCTGTTAGAACCCAGCCCAACCCCTGCGCTAACAGAGTTCTGGCTGGCCCCGACCATCAGGCCACCCTTCCTTGCTGTACAGGCAGGAGCCATCGGCGCCCCGAGGTGGTTGCCCTCGCCCCTGTTGGTCCCTAAAACAGTGCGGTTAGCGGCAGACTGGTGGCACTGATGGGCCAGGTAAGCCCAGATCCCAAGGAGCAGAGGCACGGGGCAAGGGTCGCCCCTCGTTTCGCCTTGTCTTGCCACAAGCAACTGTCCCCATGCCCTCTGCACCGACATCTCAGGGCGGCTGCTTGCCTTTCATGGAGGCACCTTGCGTAGGCGCCTAGTATGTATACATTGCCGGCTGCCCCATTGCTCTTGGCTAATCCCAACCAGGGCCTTTAGCCCATTTACCACGCGCGGGAGCAGGGGAGCTCCCTGCGCGGGAGCTCCCTTGCTACGGAGTCCTGACTCTTCGCAAGGAACCCTGGCAGGGACACCTGTCCCCTGCCACCTTCCTGTAAGGATAACTCTTGCCACTGTGCTTTTGCGCTGAAGTCGCGGAGTGTGCTCAAGGGCGCCTGGTCGTGGGCACGGTTGAGAGCTGGCCCTGTCGAGGGACACGCGTGGCAGGGCCCGATCGGCTCATCCTGTCCATCCCGCGCCTCTTTCATGGATAACCCTGAAGTATCGTGCGACAATATGTATGTGAACCCGCTGTCAGTGAAGCATACGTGTGTACCGAGCTAATTGAGGGCTGTCCGCGCTCAAAGGTGTTTGACTCGCACCTGAGCCATTAATTGCGCTCAGACAAAAATTATACTTGTAATGGCAATTATCAACATAAGACGTATGTTGGCATGGTCTGTTGACGCTCAGACATGAGTGGCGCCATGTCGGGGGAAGGCGCGTCAAGCCGAGATGGAGACGAGGGAAGCAGCCGGGTGGGGACAACATCTACTGCAGAGGATGTTGAACCAGAAGACGAGGCGCAGCAGCAGCCCCAGCGCCAGAAAGCGCCCCTGGGCAAAGCAAGCAAGGGGGCGCGCGCGGCACGGACCCAGAAGGCTGCAGCGGCCTCAGTCAGGCCCGTTGCCAGCCCCCTCAGCCCTCAGCAAGTGCAAGAAGGTGTGGCCTGCGGTGGAACTTCCAGGGTGGGCTGTAGTAGTGTAGAAGCAATGCCATTTTGCCAGGCAGTCGTACCATCGGGCAGGGTGAGACGGGGTAGGAGGGAGGGGCGGGTCATGCCAGTGGCGTCGGCGCCATTCCGGGAAAATAACGAAATTATTTTGGGGGCAACCGACATGGACATAGATAGATGCTCACGTCTGGCGTGACAGCAGCCGTATGATGCTGGTACGCCTGCCCTCCAATCAGGCCCGTGGCTTCTCATGTGGCCTCGGGTCAATGCCCGCACCAGGGGACCCCTGTCCCGCACCCCTCATGCCTAGGCCAGCCACCTACCTCCACACAGGACTTCTCCCTCACCCCAACCCCACCCGACTTGCCCCACCTCACCCCGACCCGCACCTCACCATCACTTTCCTCCCACCTCACACTTACCCTTCCCTCACCCGTCACCCCCAACCCCACCCCCACCCTCATTATCACTCCACCTTGCCCCAAACCTCTCAACCCCGCCCCTCCAGAGCGCATGCAGCAGCTGCTCCGCTCTCACAAGGAGGCCATGCGCCGTCTGGCTCTGGAGCGACAACAGATCGTACAGCAGCAGGCCATGTACGGCACCACCAGCGCAACCGCTGCCATGGCGTACGACCCACGGGTCGGAGCTGCCGGTGGCGTGCCTGACGGCGGCAGCAAGTCGGCAGCGGTGACGGCGGCGGCGGCGGTGGACGCCATCAACGCGACGGCGGCGGCGTACGATGCGGCGCCGTGGCGGCCCGCCAGCAGCGCGGCGGCGGTGGCGGAGCGGGCGGCGGCGCGGGCCGTGCTGGTGGCCCAGCTGCAGCAGGAGCAGGCGGCGGCGGCTGCAGCGCTCGCGGCCCTCAAGCAGGTGCGAGCGTCCCGGGTCCGGCCGGGGGCGTGAGGGTAGGGTTGCGGGCAGGATCTGCGTCTTGCACCATGCGTCGCGGCGTTTACGGTGGGCCACTGCCCGCACCCACCGCGGCATTAGCGCATTGCCTCCTCCCTCTGCCAACCCACAGGGCAAATCCCTGTACGCTGCCCGGGAGGAGGGCATCCGCATGTACGAGCAGCAGCAGCAACAACAACCACAGCATTACACCTACAGCAGCGATACCGTGGAAGGGGCCCACGCATCAAGCCTGGCAGGGGGAGGCGCACCGTTGCCAAGCCAAGCGAGAACGCCCCCAGCGTCGGGGCAGGTCCCGGGCCCGAACTCCGCCCCTGGCACCACCCCTCCTGGGGGGCCCCAGCGGCCTGTGGGCCAGGGCCCCGGCCGCACCATGTCCCTGCTGCTGCGTCCCTCCCACGGCGGACAAGAAGGGCACACGCACCGATCGCATAACAATGCTCAGGAGCAGGCGCAGAAGGGGCAGCAGGTCCAGGGGCAGCCGGCGCAGCAGCAGGAGCGGGGGTCAAGGGGCCAACCGACTGGCGGCGCGAACAGTCGGGGGGCAACTGAACCGGGTTGGGCAGCCAATGGTGGATGGGGTCCAGGGGCGCCCGGCAGCGCGGGCAGTGCATCTCGTGTGCCGCTACTCCCGGCGGGTGCCGACCAGGTGGGTGGGGTGCTGCCACCGTACCCGGCTGCGGTACACCTGACTGCACCAGTCACAGGTCAGTTGCCAGCGCGGGCGGGGCTTGCTCCCTAAGGTCTACACCACCTGGCCCTCCACCATACTTCTTCGCCCCTTGCCTCCGACCCGCCCTTCTCCAGCTGAAGCCCATCAAGACCACCACCCCTACCCCACCTCCCGACGCCGCCCGCCGCGCCCACCAGCTCCATCCCGACGCCCCCACGCCCCCGCACGGCATCGCCCCTTCCCCCGGCTCCCCCATGGGCGGCCCTGCCCCTCGTAGCCCACACAGCATCTTCAAGCGCCCCCCTGGCGCCGCCCCCGCCTCCCCCGCCGCTGCCCCTACACATCCGCTGTACCGGAAAGGCCTCGCGACTGCCTCGCCGATTGGACATGGCGGCAGCGGCGGCGGCGCGGCCGATGCCGTACAGACGGCGGCGGTGCCGTCATCTCCGTCGCCTCCGTCGGGGCAGGGGAGGAGCCCGGGGGGCAGTCCCCTGGCAGCCCGCGGACTGCAGGTGGGTGGTCCCGACATGCCAGTGTGCCGTGTACGCGAGGCGGCCTGTGCTTTCGTTTTAAAAAAGGCCAAGACACGCGTACAGCGCTGGCACCATTTCCGTCAACACTAGCTATCCACGTCATGCAGCGAACGCACGCCCTGTCCGCAAGCCGCTTTCCCCCACCCCCCTTCCACACCGCCTTCGCCCCTGATCACACTCCCGCGGCCCCTGGCGCCCCCTCGCAGCGCTCCTCCGCACCCGCCACGCCCTCCCTGCTGCGACCCGCCCCCACGCCCTCGGGCCAAGGACCCGGCCAGGGTACGGCCCCGCCCCCCTCCGCCGGCCCCCGGCCCGCGTCGGACCTGCAGGAGCTCAAGGAGCAGGTCAAGGTGGGTCTGAGCGTGTCCGAGCAGCGCTTAGGCTCGCTGTATTTCGACGGGATGGTGTGGATATTGCGACCCGTGTTACGCGTCGCATGTTATGGCCGCGCTGGATACATGGATACCACCTGTGACTGCAGGGCGGTGGTGTCGTGAGGGCTTTGGCAGGCATGGCATCTTGGCATGCTTGGTGCTTAGCAGACACGCACCCACACCTTACACGCCCTAACCTTGCGCCTCGCATCCTCACCTCTTGCGGTACCCCGGCTCCAGCAGCTTCCCCTCTCGCTTCCCTCCTCCCCAGGCACTCCAGTCCGCCATCGAGGTGCAGTTCACCAAGCAGCCGCAGCAGCCGCAGCAGCCGCAGGCGGCGTGGCCGCCCTTCTACCCCATGCCCATGCCCATGTACGCACCACCGCCGCCGCCGCCCCAGCAGCCGGAGCCCTCCCCGCCGCCTCCCCCGCCGCAGCCCCAGGACCCCATCTTGGCAGGTGGGTGCAGCCTCGCGTCCACTGCGGCATGGAGGCAAGCAGTGCCCAGAAGCCACAGCCAAAACCCGCAGTGCTCATGCATCATAAAGCCGCTCTCAGGCCTTAAAGCACACAGACACAAAGCGGGTGCTGCGCCATGGAGGGAAGCCTTGGTGTGAAAAGTCCTAGCCTTGTTAGCTGCAATGAACTGGGCGCCCATTCAATTGTAACCCTAACGCACCCACTGCTATCCCCGTTCCCTTACCCGCCCGCAGGCCTGCCCCCCGAGGTGGCCTCCGAGCCCGCCATGCGCCACCTGCACGCCCAGCACGCCCGGGAGATGGCGGTGCTCAAGATGGAGATAGACAGGTGGGGGCTGCGGGTAGGCAGCACTTGCCCTGTGCAGAGAACGGCAGGCAGTGTCATTGCGTGGGAGTGCCGCCTTGCGGCTGTGGCGATGGCTGGGTGGATTAGCAGGCGAGGGTTCACCGCTCAATTGTCGTACCGGTGCACAACGGGACCTCACGGCGTCTCAGCGAGGAAAAAACCGTTTGCAACGTGCAGCTGCTGCCGTTGTCCTCAAAGGCCGCGCACTACAATCTCTCAATGCTGCTGACCAGCGTGCACCACCCTGCCGGGCACCAGCCCGCATCGCCACCCGGCCGCCCTTCCCTCATGACCCGGCAGACGTCGGCCTGGATGTCATGCAGCGTCCGCATGGAAATCATGTCCCCACTCGCAATCCCCCCTTTAGGGCTCGCACTGCCGCGGAGCTGGAGCAGATCAAGGCCCTGCTGCAGCAGATACGGGGCCCGGGGGCGCAGGGGCCAGGTGGGGAGGGGGCGCGGAGACTCCAGGAGTTCTAGCTTCCTTGGCTCACGCAATTGAACCAACGTACCTTTTGATGCTAGTGGGCGTGCACATGCAGCCGTTTTTGCCGAGCCATGCCCGTACCCGCTGCCAGCTAATGTAGGGAAGGGCAGGACCATTTGACGTTGGAGTCCTGGGCACAGGGATGAGATGCGTGAAGGGCGCAACTGCAACGCTTCCAATGCCTTGCACACAACCCTCATCCTCCACAGGCTACACCTCCCTGTCGCAGCCTGAGCAACAGGCGCAGACCCAGCAGCAGACCCTGCAGCAACCTAACCCAGAGGCGCAGGAGCAAGCAGGCGCTGCCGCGCCGCCGACGGACACACAACAAGGGCAGCAGCAACCGCAACCGCAGCAGCAGCAGGCGGGCGGGCCTGACCAGGCGTGGGGGGAGGAGCAGGGGCCGCCGCCGGACAGCGACCACGTGGTGTTGACCGACGCGGTGGGTGGGGGAGGGAGGGGAGGGGGTGGTGCGGGGCGGTGCTGTGCGCGGCTTTGTTTGGGTAAGAGCTGTGTCCGTCCATCATGCTGTGGCTGCTGGGGCGAGTGGGCGTGGTGGGCGGATGAGACTAGAGGCCAGAGGTCTGCTGTTGCAGCCTCAGGGCTTCCTGACAAGCCTTATGCTAGGGCTTGTGCAGTCACGGCAGCGCATGCTCATGCGTGCGCATGGCCTCAGTGCGTTCATACGTCGTACGTCAGCACTGCGCACACCTGCATACCGTATGTCAAGTACGTCAGTGTGTGTGTTGGCCTTGCCCGCAGTGCATCGCGCCAGGCATGTGGTAGCTCACGTGTTACCTTGCGTTGCCCTCCACACACAGCATGTGGCATACCTTCAGCACGCTACTCCTGGTGTGCCAGTTACTTTATTGGTTGAACTCCCGCCGGCTCCCTGAATGCTGCCCGAACGACTTACCACCTTCACTGCCAACCGCCACTCGACAACAGAATGTCGTACCCGCACTGGACGAGGACGAGCCATTCGACGCCCAGGCTGACCCTGACGAGCAGTACGACGGCGGCGTGCTGGGGGCGGCGGGGCGGCGGCGGCGGGCAGCGGCGGCCGCGGCAGCGCGGGCGGCGGAGGGGGAGGTGCTGGGGGCGGAGGAGGCGGGGGAGGCGGGGCGGGTGCTGCAGCCGCCCCCGGCCAGTGAGGAGTCGCACGCGGTGCAGGTGCGCCAGCGGGTGCGCGTACACTGCTCATGCACAAGCAACAATACTGAGATACCGTAGTCCTTCGGGAACCGTGTGCGACGACGGTATCTGCGCACGGCGCGGGTCCGACAACGTACTGTAGGTTTGTGACATGTGCATTTGCATCTGCACGTGCCATTCACGTCAGCTGTACATGCGTACATGGGTGTCCCTGTGGCTGCAAACACCTGCGGCTGCATGTGCTTGTGCAGCTGTGGCAACAGCTAGGACGGGAGCAACGGATCAGTGAGTGCATGCCCCAGTTCCGTACCACACCACAAACTCCTAAGGTTGAATGACAAAGAGGGAGCAAGGAAGCAGCGGTAGCACAGGACACCTGTGGACCAACGCTGTTGAATCTTTGCTACCCATGTGATACCTGACCTCGTTTTGTAACTGGTTCAAGGCGCGCAGCCCTGCCCTTCTGTGCGCCTCTGGCTCGTTTATAGCCCACGCCTCGGGCTCCAGTCATGCACCCTGCCCCCGCCTCCACGCAGATCTACATCGGCACCGCCGGGCCCTTCACCAAGCGCGGCACCTACCGTGTGCGCGTGGTGCTGTACGACGGCTTCCAGCCCATGGAGGCAGCGCCAGGTGGGGTGCATGTGTATACTCGCTGTATGGAGGTCATTATACGGGCGGGGGCAACAGCTCCACCCAAACCCGCTCAACAACGTCTTGGTTCGTTTAGCCGGCCCCGTATTACAGTAGGAGTTGGTCACTCCACTAACGTGCGGGCCGTGACGCTGCGCCTTCAGGTGTCATGGTGGGCGCCTCGACCCACCGCTGCGAGGCCGTACAGGACGACGGGACGGGCGGCGGCGGCGGCGGGGCGGCGGGGGCGTACGGCAGCGCGTACGGCGCCAACGTGTCGGGGTACGGCGGCGCGGGCGCGGTGCACTACTGGGTGCACTTCCGCGAGGCGGTGCGGCTGGTGGGCATACCTCTGCCGCCCACGGCCCTGCTGGTGTTCGAAATGTACGTGGCCAAGCAGGTGCGTGGGTTAGGGGGTGAGGCTGGGTTAGGCACGTGGGTTGACGACGTTCGGTGGTTATTGCAGCCCGTGGGTGCATGGCCTCTGCTGGTGTCTGCGATGCAAATGGCCTTCATATGGCTTAGTCATGCCTGAGACAATTTAGGTATGGGGCGTGTGAGTCGAACCATGCTTCCCTTGCCTTGTGTGTTGTCCCGCTCACCGACGGCACGCCCCTCAGACGGTGGTGGGCCTGCCCAGCAAGGAGGCGCTGGTGGCCTGGGCGTACGGCCCCCTGGTGGGCGTTACCACACACAGCAACCCCTACGCAGCCGCGCCCACAGCCATCAACGTCAACCTGCTGCAGCTGGGCGGCGGCGGCGGACATGCCGTACCGCCGCCACCGTTAGTCAACGGCCCGCAGTCCGTACCATTGTACCGCCTGCCGCTGATGGTCAGCGCGCTGCGGAAGTACTCGTACGACACCGCCATGCTGGACTGGAGCGCCAGCCGCGAGTGAGTGTACTGCTACTAGTACCGTGTACTGCCATACGCATGGAATGTGCTATAGGGTTACCGAATGCGGCAGCGTTGTGTGTGGCCGGCCCTGCGGGGGCAGAGTGCGCTGCTCATAGCACACCCCACCCGCCACCCAGCCTCCCCTCCTTCCTTCCCCGCTGCAGGGAGGCCCAGCCAGGGGATGCCGCCGCCGCCGCTGCCGCCAGCACGGCCGCCGCCGCCGCCGCCGCCACCAACCCGGACGGCTCCTCATCAGCTTCACCCTCGCCCCTGGAGGTGCGATCCCCGCTCCCTGCTTCCTACCAGCTACCCGTGAGAGGCATTCACACGAAGGCCCTGGCGCTTCGCCGCAACCCATGCACGGTCACAGATGCTCGCACGGCCTCCTGACCTCCAGTCACCAGTACGACTTAGGTTCTCTGGTTCCAGCAGGAAACGCCGTGCCTCCCACGACGCCACGACAGTCGCCTTCTGCCTTTCCTGACCCCACATATCTGCCCGCCCCCTTCCCGCCTCCCGCAGGACATCCCCGGCGTGTCTGTGGACGCGTGGCTGCGCGTGTCCCGCGGCCTGCCGCCCGCCGACGCCTACACGCCGGGGGACGGCTTCGTGGTGTGCGTGGACGGGGCGCGCATGCTGCCCGCCAACGTGACGCTCACAAAGGTCACGGTGAGGCGGGCTGGCGGGGGGTGGGCGGGTGGTTGCGCAGGAGCGACAAGGACAGGGCACGGTGGCCAGCCGCTGTGACACTCCGCGGCTTGTATACATGTTGCGTATGGGTGCATGTTGTATGCTTGTTGAGTGCTCGCTGTGTACGGCGGCTGCAGGTGTCCGTGTGGAGCGCGGACCGACGACCGCTGGGCGTGGGGGGCATGTACGGCATCTCCTGGCCCGACTCCGACTGCATGAACCCCCGGTACGGCACAGGGCTGTACGGCAGGCACGCGTACCTGTATCCGTCGTGCGTCGAGGTACCTGCAAGTACGGTTGCTGCCCGACGCCGCATGGGCGCTTGCAGTCGTAGGCCGGGCATCAGCATCATGCATGCGTGTCCCCAACTCACATGACTTGCCTGCCGTGCAACCCATGTACGGTAAGCTCCGGAAGCACCTAACCAGCATCTCCCTTGTCCGTCCGCTCGCTGCCCACAGCATGAGCAAGCAGGCCACGCTGGGCACGGGGGCAGACAAGTTCGACGACTCCACCGCCACCCTGCTGTTCAAGGTGGGGGCCATACGGCAGTGTTGATGTGGACACGTGCTACGCGTGCTGTGGCTGTGGCACCCTGGCATGTAATGCACGACGGATCGGAGGAAGCCCTCGTCCGCTTTTGGCCAACCTCACGCACTCCCGAAGCCCGACCCTGCACCTTCCAGAGCAAAGCAGCTGCGTACTCAAGCAACCGCAACCAACTAACTAACCAACCAACCCCCACATCTCCCTTCCCACCAGGTGACCACCCTTGAGCGCTGGAGCCGCCAGGCCTCCGTGGTGGGCTGGGCGGTGCTGCCCGTGTTCCTGGACCCCAAGACGCAGCAGCAGCCCGTCAGCGCCTACGTGGCGGACTATGTGCTCAACCAGGTGGGTGAGAGGGGGCGCGTGGGTGCACGTGTATTGGCTGTACGTGTGGTTGGAAGGATGGGTGGGATAGCGCGTGCAGCAACAGCCCGTCAGCGCTGAGGGGGGCGGACTGCGACCGCAAGCAGGTGGCGTGGCCAAGGGCAAATGGTGTGTGCATGAAGGGTGTTCAGGATAGATGCATGGCCAGTGCTGCTTCCCTCTTCTTCACCCGGCCCAGATGACCTGCGTCAGCACTGCTGCCAACCGCCGCTGCACAGGGTTACCAACACCGTGCAAGGCCCTTCGCCCTTACCGCCAACCCCCATCGCGCCCGCGCTGCCCCCCCCCAGGGCTGCTACCAGCTGCCGCTGCACGTGTGGCCGCCGCCGCGCTCCGAGCGCCTGCGTGCCGGCTGCCTGGACGCCGTGCCGCGCGTGCCGTGCGCCTCGCTGCTGGTGCGCCTGCTGACGCCGGAGGTGCACAAGCTGCAGAGGTGGGGCCCATTGCGGATGTGGTTGGGGGAAGGGCCGAGGGTGGTGGGCTGGGAGGCTGTGGCCAATCAGGGGCTGTGTGGTAAGCTGCGGAGGTGGGGTGCTGGGGGGCGCGTGCATGCTTGCCGGCCCTGCAAGTGGCGCGGCATGCTCGCCGACCGCTGTCCCAATACATCTGTCGACAGCTCGACACCCTCGTGAAACGCGCTGTCGTCGCTTCCCCCTCCCGCAAAAGGCGCAAGAAGGCCCCCGAGTTCTCCGACCGGGTGTACGACAGCACCAGGGCCGTGCCCACCCCCCTGGAGCGCAAGCTGTTCAACAGGTGCCTGGCGCGGAGGAGGAGGCTGGTGCGGGAGGCGGCGCGGGAGCTCATCAGCGGGTGGGGCAACAGGGGGGAAGGGGCGAGGGGTAAATGGGATTGATGTAAGGAAGGTCATTGGGTGTGGCCTGCAAGTGAATACCTCCGTCGAGCCTTCAGCATCTTGACTTACCGGGTAGCCATTGCCTTACGTCTCCTAGGCTGTGAAAGGACCCCTGCGGACATGGGCTTGTGGATTCCCGCCTCCCGCTGAACAGCAGCGTATGCCCATCGTTTCGCAACCTGCTGCCTGTCCGCCGACCGTCAACCGCTACCCTCTGACGTGCCCATTGCCAACCACCAACCGCAGGCGCCCGCTGGGCCGGCAGGGGGCGGAGGAGGACGACGATTCGGAGGTTGCGCTGGGCGGGGATGGTGGGTGGTGTGGGGTGGGGTTGGGCGAAAGGGCATCGCCAAGGGCATGCCAAGGGTGCGTGTGCTGAATGAGTGCAAGCTGCACAGTTTATTCGCACTTCTGCTGTTTACCGGCGCTGGCGTGGATGAGCTGCTGATCTGGTCCCCGCTCGGTCTCACCTTGCATCTGCACTTACACTCACTTGGTCGCTGGCACCACCCCACACACCCACATGCCCGCCGGCCCCCTACCCCCATCCCCCAGTGGTGCTGCCCAGCTCGGACGTGGAGCTGATGGACTGGATCGACCGCCAGCTCAACACGGGGGCGGGGCCAGGTGGGCGGAGAGCGGGGCGCGGCGGGCGGGGGCAGCGCCAATATGCGGCGGGAGGGGAGTGCATGCAGGGAGTGGGAACTGGCAACCGCAACACGGTCGGGTGACTTGGCAGCTGCGGCGCCACTGCCTGGTAAAATCACCTCACACCTTGGACCACACCCGACGCAGCCGTGGACGCAGGGCCCCAGTCACAAACCAGCTGCCAGTCTCCATCGCCCACGCACCCTCGCCCACTCACGCAGGCCCTGACAACTGCGAGCCGCCGCTCAACCTCAACCGCTCGCACGACTATCAGCCCGACCTGGGGTTCTGGGTGGCGGTGGACGGGGCAATGCGACTGCCCAGGCAGCTGCCGGCAGCTGCACTCATCACGTACGCGCCGCCGGGCAGCTTCTACCAGGTGCGCGTGAGGGCGAGGGAGGTCTGTAGCGGATGCGGCGCGGGATGTAGGCTGATACAGTTGCAGGCATACAGGAATAGCAGACAGGGTGTGGCGAGGCAAGGCAGGAGAGCGGCAAGTCGGGGAATGTGGTCGCGAACGCTGATTCTGATTCGCTGAGATACTTGGCTGAGGGAGGTGTGGGGGGTCGCGCTGGGGTGGAGCGATCGGAGCGATGGAGGGCACGAAGACTGGGTTCATGGGACTGGGGTCATGGCGGTTGCCTTTCCTTTGTTTCAGCCTGCCCCACTTGAGTCGGAGCTTTTTCTGATGGCGCTCGGATCTCACCTCGTCACAGCGTTGTAGTCCTCTGCACAGCGGGTGTGCATTGGTAGCGGCATTAAGCTCCTAGCCAAGTTGCCCTGCTGTACTGTACCGTTACCATACACAACTGCCCCAACCTCACCATGCTCCGTGCTGGCCCCTAACCCACAGGACACCCCGCTGGTCGACGACGTGCAGGTGGGGTGGTGTGGTGAAGCATGTGGGCCTGGCGTGGGGTGGGGGAGAACATGCCCGGGACTGACCGCTCCGCTGCCCCCACATACTCCACGCAGGCGCACAACGGCAACAGCAATTGACACACCCACAAGCTAACCCCGCTAGACCACGACCTGTCCAGCCCCCGGCCCCACATGTGACAAGGCACCAACAGCAGCAGCTTCACCTTTACCGCCACAGCTTATACACGCACCATTATCCCTACCGTCCGCCTCCAGGTCACGCTGGACTACGACCTGTCCGCCCCGCTGGCCTCCCCCCGCTGGACCGACGGCCTGGTGCACTTCGGGGGCGTGCTGTACGAGCCGGGCGTGTGCGTCATCGTGGACGTCAGGTGCGTTCGTTGAGCCCACGATGACCTCTTTACGTACAGATTCGTGCACTGAACAGGTGCTGCTGGCGCCTGTGCAGCCCCTGGCGCGCCCCCTACCGCACGGTCTGCGCACGTGCTCCACGATCGACGTCGGGTGGCAGGGGCCGGAGGGCTGGGTGCCACCCAAGAACCGTCGCACGGTGCCTATAGGGCCCAGTCGTGTTCGGTAACGCTCTGCGGTGTGAACCGCCATGCAAGATCCTCCTGGTCCTAACCACCAATCACCCCTCATCCCTCCCGGCCCTCGCTCCCTCCCTCCGTCCCTCCCCCACCACCTCCCTTGCCGCCCAGGCTGGTGGTGCCCAGCACCGGCACCTCGGCCCCCGCCGGCTGGACCGCCATCCCGCTGTTCGAGCCGGAGGGCCCCTTCGTGGCATCGGGCTACTACCACGCGCCGCTGTTCGCGGGGGTGCCCTCGCGCTTTCTGCTGCAGGTAGGCCGTGGGCTGTGGGTTACGTGTGCCTGTGCCGGCCGTGTAGGTTCGGGAGTCGGGAAGCTGTGTGGTGGGCATGGCGCGGGTTGTGGAAGACAGCTCATGTGATGACCCTTTCTACTTGCTGCACCACCTTGCACTGATGCCGGCTTGCATTCCTGCTTGCAAGCCCACCGTTAACGCTATTGCACGCTATCTTTCGTTGCGACAGTGTGCTGGGCGTGCAGTTGCTGAGGCAGCACCGTAGTTGCGGAGGTTGTACGGCAGACCGACCAGCAGCTCGCCCCTACGTGTCGCAGGAGATCGCGGCCAAGGGCAACGTCGACGCCGTCATTGTACAGCAGCTCAAGGTGTGTGTGTTGGGCAGAGGGGCCGAGGCTGGGGGGCTTGACGCATAGCAGGGCACAGCAGGGCACAGTGTGGGGCAGGAGGCAGGCAGTGCGGCATGGGGCTGGAGCCACGTGAGGGCAGCAGCACGGGGCCTGCCGGCCAAAGCCGTGCTACCCAGCACTCAGCCCGCTAAGAACCTAACACCTTTTGGCGGCGAAGCTAGCCAGCTGGCTCAAGGTGCACGACGAGGCAATGCAGCGTGCTGAAACGTCCTTAATCCCAACGCTAACCCGCACGCTCACCCACGCCCTCGCTCTCCCCCCGCCTTCCCCAGGTTGGCCGCATCAAGGTGCACGAGGAGTGCTGCAGCGTGCTGGTGCGGCTGGTGGACGCGGCGCGCGAGGGGCAGTTCGAGCCGCCCGCCACGTCCGCCCCGCTGGGCCTGCTGCGGCGGCCCGCCTACTGCGCCATGGCCCCGCTGCTGGGCGCCAAGCACTACGCCACCATGTGCAAGGAGGTGAGGAGGAGAGGCCGGGCAATGTCTTCGACGTAGCTGCCGAGTTGCTGTTGCTTGTGCCAGTGCCATCGTCGTATGCGCCAGGTTTCTGTGACAGGGAGGAGGGCGGGGCCGTGGCGCCGCAGCGGGTCGCCGGAGGGTCGATGCAGGGTTACACTCGCGTGAGGTAAAGCGGTGTCAAGGGGTTGGGCGGGCAGCCTTCTCTTAAGCCAGCATGCGGGCCAGGTCTTGGTCTCGCGCGGCCGCGCACCCGGGGAGCCACCGCCGCCCGGCAGCGTGCGCATGCATTCCAGGCTGGCGCCGCTGTGGGTCCACCGCCTTCAAGGTCCTAGCGCCTTTCGTTGCGCTCACGTGCGCATGACCGGCTGTGCATGTCGGACAGCAGCTGTGCCGCCCCGAACAGGTCACAATTTAGGCTGCTCTCTTACGCCGTACACCTTGCAGATCCGCAACAAGTCGTACGCCTCCGCCAAACCCAAGACCATGACCGACGACGTGTGGATAGAGATGATCAACGACACCATCATCAAGGTACGGCTTTGGACACGCAAGGGTGCCGGCAGAGTAGGATCAGTAATACGGGGCTCACCTTCCAAGGTTTGCCCTGGGTGGCCTGCTGTTCCAGTCCTTCCCACAACCCAACGCTCATCCAGAGCCCAGAACGCCCCAACAACCAAGCTGCTCGCTGTGCGCTGTGCCCCACGCCCTGCGGCCCCCTGCACCCCCACCCCGCTACCGCACCCCCACACACGTCACCCAATCCGCCGCTGCCGTACACCCAACCGCCACAACCGCCAGGTGGCGGGCCTTGACGCCGGCGACGACGAGTACGACGACGATGAGGCGGCGGCTGGGGAGGACGGCGGCGTGCCGCCCCTGACGGCAGGCGGCGCCGGCGGCCCACCCATGACAGCCGGTGGTGGCGGCGCCCCCGCCTCCGCCGCCACTCGGCTGAGCCGCCGCACCGCCGGCAGCCGCCGCGCCGGCAGCGCGTCCATGCCACCTCCGCCGGGCACGGGGATCCCTCCGCTGCCGGCGCCGGGGCCGGGGCTGCCGCCAGCCGTGCCGGGGTCTGGGGGCGGGGCGCCGCCTGGCTCGGGGCAGGGAGGGACGGCGGCGGCGATGGCGGGCGGCGGCGCGCCGCTGTCTGGGCCGCCAGGGACGTACGCGCCGGGGGTACCGGGCGCGGGGGCGCTGACGGCGCCGCCGCCTGCCATGCCGGGCGCCGCGAGGTGAGCGCAGGAGCAATAGAGAGAGGCATGTCGTTCATCATGGCATCAACGTGTCGGCGCCAGGCACCTTTGCCACACCCGCGCGGAGGGTGCGCAAAGATATGCACGTATGCATGCGAGCAATGCAGCAGCTGGGTTTCCTGCCGGTGCATGTGTCACGCGGGTGGCCCGTCGGGTAGCCCTACACAAGGCATCCATACCATCCTAGCCTCAAGTCCACACCTGGTCCCCCCGCCCTCGCTGTCCATACCCCACAGATCACCCCCGCACTGGCCGATGCCCTTCGTCCCCTTCAACCCGCCGTACCCGTACCCCATGTACCGCCCGCCCATCCCCTTTCCATACGGCATGCCGCCCTACGGCCTCATGAGCGGCTACGGCATGATGCCGCCGTACCCGCCTCCCGGCATGTACGGCATGCCGCCCGGCGCACCCGCCATGGGCATGCCCCCGGCCGCCGCCGGCGCCCCGCCCGCCAGCTTGTACGTACCTGGCGCGTACGGTGACGATGCCCAGGCGGCGGGGGTTGCGGTGGCGGGTGGACAGTCCGGCGGTGGGCCGGGGGGCCAGGGCGTGGTGTGGCCGCAGGGGCCAGGGGGCCGGGCGGGTCGAGGCAGGACGCCGCCGCGCTCTCAGGCCCAGGGGCAAGGACTAGGGCAGGGGCAGCAGGGACAGGATCAGGGGCAGGGGCAGGTGCAGCCCCAGGCGTGGCCTGGTGGGCAGCAACAGCAGCAGTTGGCTGGGCTGGGCGGTCCGCTGCCAGGCGGAGCGGGGGCAGGGCAGCAGTGGGGCAGCGAGGTGCCGCAGGCGGCGGGGTCGGGGCCTGGTGGCGGGTATGGTGCTGCTCCTGGGGCCGGCGTGGCTCCAGGGAACCAGGGCATGGGGCAGCAGCAGGGCGCAGCGGCGGCTGCCGGGGCTGGGCAGGGGGCGTGGCCGGGACAGGGTCAGGGGCACGGGCAGGGCCAGGGGCAGGCGCAAGGGCCGTACCCAGGCCAGCCTGCAGCATAAGCACCGTGACCAAGGTCTAGAGTCTTGATATCGTACTCTTGTTGACTGAGCGCGAGCGTTGGGCAAGGTTGGAACTTTGAGAAATGTTGTCATGCTGTGGCTTCGGCTCGTTGGTGATCATAGCATAAGCATGAGCGTAGTGCACCAGTGCAATGGTGTGTGCTGTACGTACCCTGGTGAGGTGCCGGGCAAGCATGCATGGGTCTAAACCAGCGTACGGGCAAGAGCGTGGCGCTGGCAGCTACTTTGCGGCTAGGAGCGTCTGTTGCGGCTAGGAGCGTCTGCTGCACCGGTGCGTGTTAGGCCGGACGGCTGTGGTTTTTCTATGGCTATGATGCTGCGTGGCGGTGACCTGCCTTGCGCTGTAGTTCCCTGGTGGCAGGCTATATTAGGCTCACAACCTGGTATTCTGGCAATACCGGTTGATGCACGTCGCGCTTCAATGGTACTGTTTGATATTTGGGTGCACCCTAACACGGAGTGCGCCTTTCGCACAGCGGGCAGAGTCCACACAGAAACAGTTTGCAACTGCACACGCAGTCATGCACATGGGCCCGGCCTGGTATCCTTGCGCCTTCCACCAAACTCTGTCCATGCAGGTGGATTGTGGGGTGGACCCTTCCGCTGTGCGGTACACGTGTCATAACTTGACTTATGAGCTCCTGCCCACCAGCAGCGCGTCCGTGCACGGGGCCTGGCACAGTACACTGATACTTGCACGCCTGAGCACATGTCGAAAACCACCAAGTCCATGCAAACCGCCCAAGCCTGACCACGCATACAGTAACAACAGTACACATCCATGCAATGCGGCAACGTGCAGACCCAGCTGACCAACCCACGCGCCACAGCCTGACAGCCATGGAATGCCGTCACGAGGCTTTGCTACTGGTACCCTACAGCCTCCCGCTCTGGCTGCGGCTGTCCTTCAATATCTGCCGTATGTACGTCAGCGCGTCGGCCCCAAACCAGGGCAACAAACCAACCTCTGCAGTCTGCGCATCACACCGCTGTCAATGGCCAAGCCACGAGCTCCTTCGAGACCCGCCCGAGAAGGACACGGCTTTGCGTTTTACGTGTGGCCAAGATACCGGTACCAGTATTGCGGACCAGCTACGACACGGTTGACGTCTCTCCTAGGACCACCACCTGGGGGTCGCGCCCCATGCGCCGCAGCCCCTGCTGCAGCCGCCGCACGCCCCGCCTCAGCGCGGCGTCCAGCTGTGCAGCAGCCTGCTGCTCCTCCTGCTTCGTGGCAAAGAGCTGTGCGCAGTCCAAGGCGTGGCTGCGTTTGATGCCCACGTGTTGCAGGCTGGGGCCGTGCAGCAGCAGAGGGAACAGGGCGGAGGCGACGGCGGCGCCCGAGGGTGCGGCCCACGCGTCCGTGCTGCAGCCCAGGGGCAGGCGGAGGTCAATGGTGTGCAGGCGGCGCAGGCGGGCGAGGAGGGGGACGGCCGCGGGGTGCACCTGGCAGTCGAGCTGCAAGTCCTGTGCAGTGGTGGTGCGACAGGGGCAGTTCGCAGGGAGCAGGGGTAAGGCAGCTGAGGAGCATCATCTCGAACAGCACGCACGCACGGTCGCTAGGAGCGTGCAAAGGAGCGCAGTCTTTTGGTTGCCCTCCCAATGAACACCAAGGCATAGAAGCTCCAGGCGGGTCGGAAATGCGAATAGGCCAGACCCCAGCCTGCACAACGGCCCTGGTGTCGGCCCACCACTTCCAGGCTAGTCGCTGGCGGCAAGCATTCACAGCACCTCGCAGCACGACGCACCTCCAGCTCCGGCAGCTGCTCCACCAAGGCCGTGACGTCGCGCACGCCCAGCTCGCAGCGGCCTAGCTCCAGCCGCCTCAGCCCCAGCGGCCGCAGTGCGTTGAACAGGCGCGCGTAGCCGCCACCTGCAATCTGCCCCTGCCTGGTGCCAGCAGCCGGGGGCCTCCAGGCGCACTGTATGCTCAGCTTGTCGGCGGGACTGTAGAAGCGGCCGTGCAGCAGCCCCAGCGACTCCAGCAGCAGGTCGAAGCCGGGGCACGATGGCGGCCCTCCAGCTGCAGGCGGGCCGCCAGCACCGTCCGGGGCCGCGTTGGCGTCCTCCCATGCTGCCACTGCCCCAGATTCCTCCCACGCGAGCTCCTCCCCAGACTCCTCACTACCGCCACCGCTGAGGGGGTCGCTGCCGCTCCCGGACGCTCCCTCCGCGTCCGAGGCACCCTCCTCGTCACCATCCGAGGGCGTGTCACCGCCGGGAGGGGCGAAGCCGCCGCCAGCGTCAGGCGGGGTTCGCCATGATGATGATATTGCTGGCACGCTCAGCCGCGTCAGGCTGGGAGGCAGCTGCAGGGCCAGGAGGTGGGCTGGGGCGACGCAGCTGCCAAGGTGCAGCTCCCGGAGGGCAGGCGGAAGCGGCAGGGTGCCGCGCTGCTGCTTGTCGTCGAAGTCCGCCTCATCCACGGCCAGGTACGTGAGCCGGGCCAGGTCCGCTGCCAAGGGCTGGAGGTCGTCGCTCTTCATATCCATGCTCCCCGTCACGCTCAGGCGGGCCAGGCCGTGCAGGGGCGTGAGCACGTCACGCACGGGCCAAGGCCAAGGGCCACGGAAGCCGAGGCTGGTGAGCTGCGTCATGCGGCCGAGTGCCGACACCGCAGTTTGCAGGAGTGGGCCGTCATCTAGTTTGGATAACCACTCGAAGGTGAGGGAGCGAAGGGAGGGCAGCGCACACACCACCTCCGCCAGCCGCACCACTGACTGCACCACCAGGGCCCCATCGCCCTCAATGTCTTCGTCTCCGTCGTCATCCTCTTCGTCGGTATCACCCGTTCCCCAATATGAAATGTTTATCTCCAGGTGCTGCAGGTGCGTGCAGGCGGCGATGCCGGCGGCCAGGGCCTCCGGCACGGCATGCATGTCCTTGCTAAAGGTGAGGGAGGTCAGGTGGGGGGCGCAGGTGGTGATGAGGCGGCACAGGCCAGGCGCCGCTTCCTCGACGTCGAGGGGGTGCAGTAGGTCTGAGTTGGCAATGATCAGGGAGGCCAGGAGGGGGGCGGCGGAGTGCACGGCGGAGGCGAGGGCGTCGGTGTACGGGACGTTGCACAGCGAGAGGCGGCCCAGGGTTGGGGGAGGGACAAGGTGCTGCTGCTGCTGCTGCTGCTGCACTGCCGCCTGCCGCTGCTCCCTCAAGGTATTCAGGATTATGAGCCTGCGGATATGCGGAGCAAGTGGAAAGTGTCAGAGGGAAGGAAAGCCCCTTTCTCCGGCCTTTGGACCGACCCATGGATCATGCCGGCTGACAGTCGGCCCAAACACGTACACCGTGATACCTGTACATGCACCATCCGAGTGCAGCAGGGGGTGCAGAGAGACTTACGCAACTGCAGCGTTGAGCTCCGCCCCGGGTGCGGCACCCTCGGCGCCCCCGGCAAGCTCTGGGTGCAGAACCAGCTCGGTCGGGCGGCACCCCCGGGATAGCACGCCGCGGATGAAAGCAATAATCTGGGCGGCAGATTCCGCGGGCCCAGCCTGCGGCGCTCCGCGGAAAGCCTTCAGGGTTGTGATAGCCCTGTCGACCACTGCGCGGCCTTCACGGCAAGTCGCCCGCAGTGCGATACGGCCGTCTTCATTGAGGAAAGGAATAAGGCGCGGCAGAAAGTCGCGCAGGCTGAACTCAGTGCGGGCGTTCGCCATCGATAACGACCATGAGGGTTTGGTGAGGATCGTAGTTGTGACAGTACACAGAAATACTGCTCAAGTGTGAGCAAAATCGGTGTTGAGTGCAACTGGCAGGGTTGTCAACACAACACCCGAGAGGTCCGGGTCAAGCATCGGTCGCACGTGTCGTAGGTAAGTGTCGGAGGTAACCGGAGGTAAGCGTGAAGTGCTGCACTGTACACTTGCAATGTGATTGGTCTGCAGGAAGGCCTTACTTGACGGGAGGTCACTGCAGGGGTTGGAGCTCTCCTGGAGCTGGACTGGCCTTGCGGCGGTTGGCCCTTGTGTATGCATGACGCGTGTATGCATGACGAGCTTGGTGAGCTTAGGAGGCAACGGTGCCGTACGACGTCAGATGCTGCTCCACCATTTGCCTTGTTGGCCGCCCAGCAGTGTGGATCTATGGAAGGCCCTGAGTGGTCGGAGAGGATGGGATGACGGTGCCGCCTTGGGGAAGTTGCATGCGGAGTGTGGGCTGCTGCTAGCGCACGACCTTGTGGAAGCAGGCCGGCATGCGACTCGGCGACCAACCTGCTCCAAACCCACAGCTGCGTTTCGAATCATCCCTGCCCCATTCTTTGTCAAGTCCGTCCTACACTGGCTCATCCCCTTCGTCCCGTTCAACACGCCGTATCCCTACCCCATATGCCGCCCTACACCCTAAGAATGGGCGGCTAAGATTTTGCGCCCCCGTGCCCGCCCACCTGCCCGCACGGCACGCCGCCCGCTAGGCCGGTATGTGCATGCCCTGGGATGGCTCAAGGGGACCAGAGCAGCAGGCCCCGGGCCCCGCGTGGGCTAAGCCCTTGCCGCTGGCCAGGGCACGTGGCCAGGGCGAGAACAAGGCTAGGCGCAGTGGCAGGGGCCGTGCACGGTCCAGGGAGGTAGATGGATAGGGGCATGGGCGCTACCCCTGGCAGGTGCAAGACAGGCCAACGGCCGTACGGTGGCCAGGCTCAGAGGGGCCCGGGCCTTGTCTGGGACAAGGCAAGCAGCGCCAGGGCACAGCTAACGTAGAAAGGGGCGAAGGCTGGGACCCTGAGACAGGAGCCTTCAGAATGCTGCTTCTACTGCTGAAAGGGGCAAAGGGGCCGCACTACCTGTGCTTGGCTGTGTGGTGGCACGGCATGGCGGTGCACACGGCACCAAGGCACGGCCCTGGTCGTTGTACACAAGCCAGATCTCCTGGAGCATAATGATGTGCAGCACTCCCAGTGACTGTTCGGTGGCATGGGTGGATAATACCGGTATACAACAGGCAACAGACGGCTTATTGGTAGTCGCTTGCGTAGCAATGTCGGGTTCAAGGAGGTGGCTTGTGCCAGGGGAGCAAACTGGCATCCGCCCCACCTGGCCCTTGCATGGGCAGGGCTTGCCGTTGTCCTGGCTCCATGTCAAGGCCTATCGTGACCCTGCTTGGGGCAGCGGCTGCATACGATACCTTCTAACCAAGATGCTGCCGAGAAGCGGGCGGGTCCGAGTACGGTGCAGGGACGGAAATCATTGCAGCAGGAATAAGGTGCATGTCAGGGAATACGTCAAGGATGGTAACATGCCCAAGTAGCATAAGAAAAGGACCCGGAAGCCACGTGTGGAGCAAAGATACGCATCTGCTCGTGATAGCGGAAGCACCAGGAAGCACCGGCGTTGCACACCTCCGCCCAACACCCTCCAGCAGCTGGTACATACAGGGGAGCTTCCCTGAGTTGGTAACCAGCACTGACAGCGACATGATGAACAGTGTTCATAAAGCCGCACTAGCGGTGTCAGCCCTGCCTTATAATCAGCAGTTACACACGGCATGACCTTGCAAAACTTCTGTGTACCGGTTGATGGGGTCACGCCAACTGGACATTGTGGGTGGTTGGATAAGGGGCTTTTGCGTGCGAAGCAAGCTGACAGCGCGTAACATTTTGCACGAGTTGTAGGCGGCATCGAATCACAGAACTGAACTGAACACCTGGCCAGATCCTCATCACCCTTAACAGTCTCGACCCTGGGCCGCAACCCGCTCTACCCTGCTCTACCTCCTACCCCGCTGACTACGTTGTGTCCCGTGGGCCAGCTTTGGCATCCGCGTGCATACAACCCGCGTGTGTCCCTACGAATTATATGGACATATTGTACTATTTCATGCTCTCATTGTAATGGAAAGGACAACGACGCTTGGAACATGCAATCGGCCATCGGAGAGGGGCACATCAAACGCAAAGCAACGCGGACAGAGCAGGTACATTTGACCTTATCCATCAGGAACCATACTACTTACTTGCTCCAGTTGATATCTTGTGAACCAAGCCACTTGTGCTGGTCAGCCTATTTGCCGGTTGGTGGCTAGCGCCAGGCGTCAGGTGTTGCGAGTTTAGCCTGGGCGATGGCGCTGAGCGGCTTTGGACAAGTTTACAAGGACAACCTGCAGGACCTGACGACGCCGGAGCGACGGTCCATCGTCACTCTGAAGGACCTTGCGTTCGAGAACCCAGAGGAGGTTGCCAGCGTCGTTGAAGCTATCCGACAACATATCAAGCAGGTGGGAACTCTTTTTGAAAGAAGTAGACGGACGCGTCCGGACGTTCCTTGCTCATGCCTTTGCAGCGGCTTTACTGGCCACTGGCCGCCTTACGATGTCCTGCTTATGGAGTTGTCCCTTTGCTTTAACCGCAGTGCCCAGCAGCTCATCGCCTCCCTGCTCTCTTCCTCCTGGACTGCATGCTCAAGACTGACGGCCCAGCGGTATACGTGCAGCACATAAACGGCGTCCTGAAGGAGGTGTGTAGTATCGGTCCAAGAGCAGCTTGTCACTTGCTTCCCTGCGCCCAGCAACTTGCATATAATTGCAATTTGTCCTCCGCCCTTTCGCAGATCTTTGTGAGTGTATGGGACAGGGCAGACGCTGCTACGCGGACCACACTGGCCAAGGTCTGCAAGCTATGGAAGGACGTTCGGGGCCTTGACCAGACTGTTGTCGCTGCTTGCGAGAGCCACATGGGCGCTGCGGGCCAGGGCCCGGTGCCCACGGCTGCTGCCGCGTCTGCCGCTTCCGCGCCCGGGAGAAGCTTTGCGGGTGCCCCGCAGCCGGGGCTTGGCCGGCCACAGGTCGGAGTAGGAGGTAACCGCGTGGCCTTTGACCCCCGGACTCTGGGGCCCCAGGCTGTGTACCAGCAGCCCGCAACCAGCTTCCCGCAAGGGCCAGCCGTTGCCTCCACCCAGCCATCGCTCACATTCAGCGCAACCAGCTTCCCGCAGCAGGCAGCCTATGCGGCATCGGCTCAGTCAGCCATCCTCGTGCCCCTGCAGGGTTACGGCCAGCAGCAACAGCAGGCGCAGCCTCAGTTCATAGCTGTGCCCCATCCTCAGATACCAGGGCAGTTCCAGTACCTTCCTATCCCCGCCGGGTTTCAGGCACCGCAGCCCGTGGCGCCCCTGACAGCCTTGCAGCCGCAGGCCATGCCGCCGCACAGCCCACAGGTGGCCCCTAGCAGCCCGCAGCCGGCTCAGGCCCAGCAGCAGTTTGCAGCAGCGCCAAGCCGGCCCAGATCCACAGGGTTTCCGGGCGGACAGCTTCTCAAGGTAAATATACGTTTGTGTGGGCAAGGGTCGTCTGCTTTCATTGCATCTCCGGCCTCTGTAAGATGTGAGGTGGTGCTCCTTAGCTGTGTACGATGACTATTACCTGGCATAGCCACGCTGGGATGCAGTGAGTTTCGGAGCTTTCCCCACAGTTTGTTTGGGCTTCATGCCGCTGGCAATCCTTGGTGTGCCGATCTTGGCTCAATCACATGGTCAACTGCCCTTACGGAAAGCAGCCACTGTAAGATGACTTCGACAGTCTCGTTTAGACAAGAACAAGAACAATACTTTAGTCAGGAGCAGAAGTTAAAAGAGAGAGCCATTGGGGTCTTGGGTAAAGAGCTAAACTCATTGAGTACCGGTGGCATGGGCGCAGGCTCTGGACTCGACAGCAGTCAAGGACCTGCTAGACGCGTCTGCGCGGACTCGTCCTGGGTTCCTGGATGCGGCGTTCCTGCGCAACAAGCGGAGGGCTGCCCAAGCGGGCTCCGCTTCGCGGCAATGGTACCCGACGGTGGACCTCTGGTTTCTGGGAACTGCATCTGCACATGGCGAAGGCGAGGCGATTGAAAACGAGGTAGGTTGTGCCGGGTGGACTGGGGTAAAACGAATGGGGCTACTGTCGGTGGTCGGCAGGTTTCCACGCATCATCGCTACTTAACACGCACCGTCGGACGACCTCTTGCCGTGTGCAGGAGGCTGACGGCAAGGAGGAGCTGCACTTCGTAGAGGAGGACCCGTCGCAGCCCGAGTGTGCTATCTCCGGCGAGGCCTTTGAGCGCTTCTACGACCCGGACTCCGACAAGTGGTGCTATAAGGACGCGGTGCTTCTTACCGGCGAGGAAGCGGCTAAGTGAGCGGGGCCGCGCTTAGGTCACTGACGTCCGGGAACCTGTGTGTGGGTGGAGCCAGGGCTTGCGTCCCTTGAGTGTCACCCTGGCCTGCCACCCACGCACGCACAAGCCAGCACAGCAGGGGCTTTCACGCTCAGCCTGCTCTGCGTAAGCGCCATGGCAAGCTGTCTTCTCAAGCTCCAACAGCCCTTGTTCAATGTCATCGTCACCTTGTCCGTTGCCATCCAACCTCAACCCTTACCCCACCGTGCATCCCACCCTGCACCCCTTCCTCCCCACAGGTACGGCGTGATGGAGGGCTCGATCGTCAAGGTGCACTGCCTGGCAGGGGCGCCCTCCAAGCTGCAGCTCTCCCGCCTGCGGGCGGCGGCCGACACCGCCACCGCAGCAGAGGACCTGCGTGCAGCCGCCGCCGCCGCCACCACGCCTGCCCCCGCCCCTGCCCCAGCCCCAGCCCCTGCCGCTGTGTCCGCACCTCCCCAGCAGACCGAGACAGCGACCCACACCGCTGCTGGAGCGCCTGTACACCCCGTAGTGCAACAGCAGCAGGAGCAGCAGCAGCCAGCGGCTGCAGCTTCCGCAGAAGCGCACGCATTCCGGGCTGGGCCGGCAACGGCGGTGGCCGTCAAGCCTGAGCCACAGGCGGACACGCCGGTGGGTGTCGTGGGCCCAGCGGGAGGGGCTGCAGGAGGCCCGAGTGCTGGAGCCAAGCGGGGGGCGGCGGGGCTGGCGGGTGGGGGCAGCCCCGGTGGCGCAGTCGGGCTGCATGGGGTGCTGCCGGAGGGCCTGCCGGACGCCCTGGCGTCCAAGCGGGTCAAGCTGGAGGTGCAGTGAGGGTGGGGCCGGGCGCGGCCCTGCCGTTGCGCCGACGGGCAGGTCCCTTGCGGTCGACGGAAGGGGTGGGCTTGGTGGACGGCTGGCGGATGGAAGGCGGGTGGCTCTCTTGTCGGTGGGAGGTGGCTCCGCAGGGGCCACCGACAGCGGGGGTTGTATAACGGCGTAGGAGGCGCGTGGCCTTGGGTGGATGCGAGGGTAGGTTGCTTAGCGCTGGCAGTGCTACAAGGTATTGCAGCAGCTGACCGGCTCATGGAACGAGACGCCAACAGTTTTCAGGACCGCCAGGCAGCGCGTGTGGGCTGGGGGGACCTGCAAAGCATCCAGAACGACTGAACGCTGAGTACTGCAGCATATGGGGTTGTCATGCATGGAAGAGGATGCTGAAATATACTACTGTTTGTTAAGCGGGTGCATACATGGCTCATGAGTACGCTTGGTTGTTTGTGTTAGGTCAGGCTGACGAGGTAGTTGACGCACGAGCAGGCGAGAGCTGCTTAGGTGGATGGTAGGAGCTTCAAGCTGCAGGCTAGGGGATGATTTTTGGGCTTTGATATGGTCGCACGTACTGTCTGTTCCTAAGCAGCTGCAGGCGTGATGGGGGCACGTGCTTGGCAAGCATGATATTGCCGTGGGGTGATAGGTGCTGTGGTGCAGCATCAACGGCGTGCCGTGACGCTGTTGCTGGACACACTACCGTGTTCGCTCATACTTGTACGAAGTAACCGGCTGTTCAACTCAGGTTGTTGCTCAGTGGTGGCGCTCTTTCATGGGTCTCATTGAGCAGGGCTGGTGCCACGGTGGGCAGTGGTCAGTGGTGTACGGTTGCCTTCCCGGTAAACCTTGAGCGCAACATTGGCGCTTGCACTGTAATTGATTATTGCTCGTGATACCTGCATTCAATATCTCCTGCAGCAGTCTAAAAGAACCAACTCTCGAGGCTCAAGCGAAAATGCACCAGACGTGGCAGTCCCACAGGGCAGGCACCTCGCAATGGGAACGTAGAGCTGCATGCAATAAAGCCTTTAAAATAGCAGCAGCACCTCATGCGCTGACCGGGTACGTGAAACCTGACTTCCCGGCAGCAGCAGCAACACCGTCAGCTGCGTCGCTCGCACGCGCTTGCCGGCGGAGCGTACAAACAAATGCAGCACAGCAAGCACCAAGCTTGGGGGCCATCACCGCGAGCACGCTAAAGGAGTTCGGGTAAGCATCGTAAGCACAAGTGCCAACGATGTAGCCCTCGCTGACTGCTACATTGAAATGCTGTGTCATTTCTCGACTTAGTTCAACATTTTGGTGTCATACCTGACACTATAGACACTGTAACAGCGAACCAGAGGGCCAGGTCGTCCCAGTTCCCCCACACACGGACACCCCACGCCGAGCCCTACGCTGTGCTTTTCCCCGAGCTCCTTGTCTCTCGGCCCTTCGCCAACCAGCCACAACTGATAGTGCCAACCCCATGAAGCCGGATGAGCAGGCCACGCTTGTGCGCACTGCCCTGCCTTGCCCACGACAGCTTTGCTAAGGACTTCGACAACCGGTTCCAGTTGGGGCGCACCGTGGGCAGTGGCACGTTCGGCACCGTCCATGTGGCCGTCAACCGGTCAACGGGCCAGGAGTGAGTCAGCAGCAGGCATGGCTGAGGGTGGGTCGCACGGCGCGCAAGCGCAAGCGGGCCCTGGCGTTGGGGGGCGTCGGCCTACCAAGCAGCCAGGGCCGCCCGTGGGGCCACACAGCTGTCACCCCGTTGCCACATGGCCTGCCAGGGTCCCGGCGGGCCGGGACGGTGCAATGCGTACAACTCAAACGCTGTAATGGCTGAGAGGTATTTACGTGAAGCGTTTCGTGTCAGGCAGTCCTGTAACCGATGCATAGAGCGCTACCTACGGTGAATAGCGCGGGACGGGGCGGCAGGCGAGGGCAGGTACGGCGCAACACGGCAGACAACTGCGCACACAGGCATCAAGGGGCAACGCCAAAGGGATGATGGCCCTGGGCACGTGCACGGGGTACGTTTGGCCCTGTCGTACGCAGCTGCTGCCAGGAAGCTTGTTGCACTGGCCTTGGGAGCGGGCATGTGGCTGAGCCCGGTGGTGTGGGCCATGCTACACGACCGTGTGGGCATGCGTTCCACCACACCTTAGGCAACCAGGTCCCTACACAGCACCCCTGTGCCATGCTGCACTCCCTCTCATGCCACTCCACTCACTCGGGTCGTCGTCATAACAACCAACACCCTTCCCTCCAGGTACGCGGTCAAGGTGATCACCAAGCGGATCATGGGCGGGTACATGGAGCAGCACTTTGTGCGCCGGGTGCGGCACGAGGTGGGCGCGGTTGAGGTGGTAGGCACCGCGTGATGCGCGGGGAAACACGGCGACGATGCGCGTGGGGTCAGGGCGACACGGTCACGTACCTGCACGCGGTAACCGCTGTGGTTGGTGTTGCGAGGGCAAGCAAACGCTTACGGGCTGCGGACAGGTCACGCAACACCGTGTTCACCACGGCAAGCACCAGCACCACCACCTGCAGTCCTCCACACTCCCCATGAGGTGGCTGCTGGCACCGCCGCCAAGGACGCCCTTACCACGCATGGGATAGTGGTCAACACAGCCCAGCTGTCAGGCCATGCCCACCGTGCATCAGGCCATGGACGTGCGCTTGGGTGCAGCTACACTCCCCGCCGCTGGGACCTCATGTGGGCCACCTGCTGAGCTCGCCACGACGCCAAGCTACCTGCCGTGCACCCAACCCTGTCCCACCCCTCTCCCCAACGGCCCACATACACGCGCCAGGTGGACATCTACAACCACCTGGGCCGCTCCCTCAACGTGGCCTACATGTACGGCGCGTACGAGAACGCCGTACAGGTGCAGCTGGTCATGGAGCTGTGTACGGGTGCGTGGGTGGGCGGGTGGGTGTGCGGTGCGGGTGCGTGTGTTGCGGGGAGGAGAAGAGGCTGCAGCTTACCCTTACCGCACAGCAACGGTAGGCGCCTACCAGTTCGAGTGTGGGATGTTGCGTGTGTGTGTCGGTTTGTAGCAAGGGGTGCACAACCGAAGCGCAACAGCACCTTCCGGAAATGATCCTACCTACATCTGGGGCAGCTGGCTGCTTGTCGTGGAGCAGTGCACGGGTGGGAGGGCGCTGGGAGGTGGATGAACAGGTAGGTGCTTGGCACGGGTGCTTATGTGAAGGCAGGTGCAGCAACGGGTCACGAATGGAGCCGTGCGCGAGCCAGCATTCTGGCAAGGCACAGTGCCCACTCAGTCCATCGCCCACGAGACCGCTTCCCCTTGCCGCTGTACCTGGAACCATGCTGAGGCAGTGACACGATGTAAGCTCCTGCTATTCCTCATCTCACCATCAAGCGCACTTACGTGGTACTCATACACCCAGTTTGGATCCTCCCACAATCCAACTGATGGCACTCTGCTCCTTCGCTCTGTTGCCGTTGCCATACAAGGGGGCGAGCTGTGGACGCGCGTGCAGCGCGGCAAGTACGACGAGGGGGCTGCCGCGGCCCTGGCACGGGAGATCCTGCGCACCGTGGCGCAGTGCCACGCCAAGGGTGGGGCGGGAGGACGACGGGGCAGGGGACACGCAAGGCAGGACCAAGAAGGGCCAGAGGAGCCAGAAAGGCCAGCTCGACCAGTGCCTGAGCCGACCTCCCTGGTCCCCACAGACCTCCCGGGTCCCCACGCCACAGACCACCATCCGCAGCGCCATGCCAGGCCTGGGGATTCCTGTTGGTAATACGTTAGGTACACCACCTTGTCGTACACACTCAACCGTCCCTACCCGGCCCGTCCCGCCCCGCCCCGCCCCGTCCCGCCCCGTCCCGCCCCGCCCCACGTAACCCAGACATTGTACTGCGCGACGTCAAGCCCGAGAACTTCCTGTTCCTGACCCCTGCCGCGGACGCACCGCTCAAGATGATCGACTTCGGGCTGGCGACGTACTGCAGGTGGGGGCAGGGAGGCGACAGGGCGGCCAAGTGACAGAACCGGAAACCAGTAGGGCCTGCGTGGAGGAATGCCAGTGGCGACCCGCGAACAAAGTGGGTGGCCGCACCGTGGGTGGGGCCAAGACGGGGGACACCCGCGCCTGCAAACCTGCAGCCGCAGCCGCACCTGGACCTGCAAGCGGTTGGGGGTAAGTGGGCGCACGGACGGGGGTTTCGGGTCGGGAATTTACCGGGAAAAGGGGCCCTTGACGCACATGTTGGGTCGGAATGGTGCGGTGCGACGGCGGTGGGCTGCAGAACCATGGGGGCAGAAGGCCTGTGCATTGGAAGGCCAATGTGGTGGTACTACGCGTGAGTGGGGACCATCGTACGTGCCAAGGTGTGCTGGTGGACTGGGGCCCCTCTTGCTCTGACCCTTGTGCCGCCCCTTGCTGGCCCCCAGACCAGGGGAGGTGCTCAAGGACCGGGCGGGGTCTCCCCTGTACGTGGCGCCAGGTGGGTCCAGAGGCGGGAGGACCTGGCGTCTGGGGGTTCCAGAAGGGACAGGCGTGAGTACTTGCAATATCCTCCCCGAATGCCTGAACTGTGACGACGATAGGGGAGACAACGCCGCCTGTGACGCCGCCTGTGGCCCCCGCAGAGGTGCTGAAGCAGGCGTACGGGCAGAAGTGCGACGTGTGGAGCGCGGGTGAGGAGGGGAGGCCTGTGGTGGAGGGCGTGAGGGGCGAACCTGATGCACGTTGGCTGCTGCAGGCGTGGCCAACAACGCCTGAGGGTATAGGGAGCTGGGTGCCGGCGGCAATGTGGCCTCGGACGCCCGATGGATTACGCCATTGGTCAATCAGCTGCTCACCTGCCTTGTGCACTACACGGCATGGAGGAGTGCTTCTGGCCGTTGCCTCCATGCGCATTTTAGGTGAAGTGCACCTGCCACCCTCACCCCACCAGGTGTGATTGCCTACCAGCTGCTGACGGGGCGGTTTCCCTTCGAGGACGAGGACCGGGGGCTGCTGCTGTCCTCGCTGGACGTGCTGGGCAAGAAGCACTTCAGCAACAAGGAGGTGCGCCGCCGGGCACGACCTATTTGGTCCAGTAGCTGTGTAGCACCCTGCGGGATGCATCATGTTACGGACCCGGCGTACTCTTCTGCCGTTAAGTATGTTTCAAAGCTGCGTGTAATAGGTGCGTCGTCCGGTACAGTCGCCGAGTTATGTAGGGCCGGAGCGTGGGAAGACAAGGGCAAGGGCGACGAAGCTCTGTGGAGCCTATGGATACTCTGCAATACAGACTTCCCCGTGTTCACACAGTGCCCTGCGAGTGTGGGATAGCACCTGCTGTGCACATCAACTGCTGTGTCTTGTCTTGGGCGGCTGCAGTGCGGGGAACGGACGTTGGCAGTCGGGAGCTGCAGCGGGCTACGTATGCGATACGCCCCCTTGCCGCTGTTACCTTGACTCAGTATTACGCCCCCCAGGTGTTCTTCTCCATCCTGTACAACGACCTGGACTTTGAGCGGCCGCCCTGGGACGCCATCAGCCCGCTGGCCAAAGACTTTGTCAAGTCGCTGCTGCAGGTGCGCCGGGCCGTGCCTGGCTGTGGGTGTGGGTGCGAGCACAGAGTAGGCGCGCGGGCACTGTGCTTATAATGTACCTCAGCCCCTGGCCATCTTGGTGCAACAGTGCAATGCAATGCAGAAGAGGCGTAATCGGCGTGTTATTCAATGTAACCCTTTAGCCTCACTACCCATCACGACCCATACGGCATCGACGCCAGTTTTCGGTGCTCTCCTTCCTCTCCCTCTCCCTTCAGCGTGATGTGAACGCGCGGCCCACCGCCGCAGAGGCGCTGCAGCACCCCTGGCTGGCGCAGGCGGATGCAGCGGTGGCGTTAGCGGTTGCTGCACTAGTGGGGCCGGAGGCCCTTCAGGGCCAGGGCCAGGCCGCCGTGTCCCCTCGGCCGCTGTCCGACTCGCTCGTCCAGCGGCTGCAGCGGTACGGCACCTACGGCAGGCTCAAGCAGCTGGCGTTACGGTGAGGGCGGCGGGCTGCGGTGTGTGGGTTGACATGGCCAGCTGCATGGCCGCCTCGGAGCGCAAGCCGTTGTCCGTTCCCGACGTCCCTGGCGGCTGCCTTACATAGCACACATGCGCTGCCAACCGGCACGACGTCAGTTTTGTGACGCAGCGCTCTCCTCCTCTCCGCTCCCGGCTCCGCAGCGCCGTTGCCAGCTACATGGCCACCTCGGAGCCCGAGCGCGTGGCCTCCCTGGCCGCCGCCTTCCGGCAGCTGGACCCGCAGGGGGCGGGCCGCGTGCCGTACGCCGCCGTGGTGCAGCTGCTCAACAGCGGGGAGTGGGACCTCAGCACCACAGGTGGGTGCGGGCGGCATCGTGGCGGTGGCGAAGGGGCAGGGCGGGCGGGCGGGCACCGGCACCGGCAACCTACGCTGTGACTTGCTTGGGACGGCGTTGGGCAGCGGCGTTGGGCGGGCGGTGCGCTATGTGTGTTGCCCCACGACCAGCCATTCAGCATGTGCGCCACGCAAATTCAGCAACAGGGGTGAACCCCCTCAGTAGGATGCGCGCGTGCGCAGCCACACGCAGCTGCTTCCACAACTAGGCCATTGATAGGGATTCCCAACTTTGGGTTGTGTTTGGGCATCGCCCTGGCTGTTCCCTGACCCCATCACCAACCCGCCTCAACCCAAGCACGCACAGTAGCGTCGTGACTGTCTAAGCCTTTTGATGGGACCATCGGCTTCTTGCCGCGTCAGGACCCGCGGCCAAGATGTCAGTATATGCAGTCCGCCATGGGACAGCTGCCATGCCAGTGTTGCCCTCACCCCTGTGCGGCTGTGCCTTCACCGCCGTGCGGCTGCCCCCCTGCAGAGGTGGCCCAGCTGCTGGCCACCTTCGACGTGGACTCCGGCGGCAACGTGGACTACGACGAGTGGCTGGCGGCACTCATAGACTGGCGCGAGGTGGGGCGGACACCGGGCAGTAGTAGTAAACCGCATACATGTACTTCTTATTGAATGTTTTCGTGGCCTAGAGAGAGGCGGCGCGGGTTGGGGGCTTGGGGAGCTTGTTGCTGGCAGGCCGTATGGGGCGTCAGGGGCCGGAAGTCGTTGAGTGGACGTAAAGTAGGTGTGTAGGGGCTAATTGCTGAAAGTGCGAGTACTTGAGACCGTCTGCGTGACTGGTCGTGCGCATGCCCCTCTGCCGCCTTTCCTTTGCCGCACAGCCTTCGGTGCCGCCCACACGCACTGATGTAATTGGGCTTCAACGATGGTAGTTAGGCAGTTGACGCAATTGCACCAGCTGTAGCAGTCGCTACGTTTACCACGTGCGCCGCAAGCTGCTGGGCTGCTGCACCCTGGGCCGCCCACGCTCCATGCCTGCAGGTCCAGGAGTCGGCGGAGTGGCAGGACTACGTGAATAAAGGTGAGCCCTGCCCTGGATGGCCGGCTGATCCCCGTGGTTGGTACACCTGCGGGGACCTGCTGTGCGCCTTGTATGGCACCTGGTCGACGGGCACGAATGCCTGAAGCAACGTGGGGACCAGCGTAAGCTGGAGAGGGCTCTGCGCAATGCTCGTACCAAGCTTGGCAGGACAGCACACGGGCACAGGCGCACGGCCTGTCAGGCTACCACAGCAAGCGAGGTGTGGCACCCGCTACTGGGCAGCTCCGTGCGCCACCGCCGTAGTTGCAAGGCAGCAGCCTGGCGTGCAGTATGCTGTTGAAATGAGTCACGACGTCTGTGTTGTAGCAGTATCGTCAATATATCAACAGCAGTCTGGCCGCCAACGGACTGTGTCCTGGTAGCGTACTTGACGCTACAACAGCTTGCCCCGTCCACTCTCCTCCCCCCAAACAGTGTTCGACATGTTCGACTCGAGCCACACCGGCAACCTGACACCCGAGGCGCTTCAGCGCATCCTGTGCTCTGGGCAGCTGCCGCCGGCTTCCTCCTCGTCGTCGGACAGCGATGCAGCTGACGGCGAAGACGACGACGCTGCGGGCCGTGAGCTGGAGGAGTGCCCCTTCGACGACGTGGTGCCCGCGGCGCTGCGGGAGGTGCACCAGGTGGGGTGCGGGCCAGGCCGGGGCGGGGCGGGACGGGGCGGGGAGTGAGGGAAGGACGGTGGTGGGGCGTGGCATGTCCCGGTGGGGGCGAGCGCTTTGGCTCGTGCGCGGCGCTATGTGATGTGTAGGGGTGCTCGTGCCGCGCAGGGAGGCAACCATGTGGAGGTTTGAGCCTGCCAGAGCACTGCGCTGCGTGCTTGGGGGTGGATGGGTGCGGGGTGTGACGGACAGCCGCAGGCAGCACACGAGGAACGGTACGCGGTGTGGCAGGAGAGCTGGGCGGGCTGTGGGGAGAAGTGCCCCCGGTGCTCTTGACGCGCCTGGCGTTGGCAACGCACGTGCTCGCCACTGAACCGCCGTCCACCGCGGTGGCTGTTTGTGCGCTCCCCTCGTCCAGGCCCCCAACGGCTTCATCTCCCGGGAGGACTTTGAGCGGCTGCTGCGCACGGCGGCGGTGGACCGCCTGGAGTTCTACGAGGACCGGCGGCGGAGGAGGCGGAGCGAGGCAGGGGCGGGGGAGGGGGCAGCGGGCGACGCGACGGGGTTGCAGGGGTAGCGGAGCAGAGGGGCCAGCGGGCGCACGGCGGAGGAGGCGCAGAGGTGGTGGACATGCGGGGCCGCGGCTATCACGTTGGCGCAACGGCAGCGGCACGAGGGCAGTAACAGGGACCGGGGGTAGGCCGCAGCCGGTCCATGAGGTACCGGCAGGTGGGCGAGGTGTGCCGTTGCGTGGCCGCCCGGGGCGCCATCACCGCACCGCATCGGCAACTTGGAGCTCGCGTGACTTCATGAGGCGTGACCTTTGGGATGGCCAAGTAATGTCGTTTACGGATAGGGTACCCTACATTCTGCTGGGCTGCATCCAGGTGTGGGGTGGAGGCGGGCAAAGGGTGATACTCCCAGACAAGGAGGAGTGCAGGAAACCGTCTGACAGCTTGCCTGCGGAGGTGCAGTCGGGGGCACAGTGGATCCGCATGCGCCCACTCAGTCTGCCACGGCGTGTGTCAGCCCGTCCAGCGTGGACTTGGCCGTGAGGGGCTGCCGAGCTGAGCTGTTGTGGTGTTACTGCCAGCGCGCGCATTTGTGGCCCCTTCCCCATTCATCGTGTGTTACGTGCCGTGGTGTGTCAGGCCTTGCCATTCATGTATTGCATCGCGTTGCTCGGTTTCGTGTGAGATGCGTTGCCGTGTCCGTCTGGCCCTTGAAGAGCCGCAAGGGCCCGCGGTGTGCAACTTGGTGTGGCGTCAGGCGGTGCGAGACTACCGCAGTGATTGCACAAAGCCTCCGTGCGGTTTGGCTCTCGTTGTTCGCGGAGTGGAACTCTGTGCGGTTTGGGGTTGCAGCACCAAGGCCATACCGTCAGTACCAGTTGTCCCCTCGCTGCAAGGCCTGTGACATGGGTGTTTGTGCTCACTACTGGTTGTCTACGGTTGCCTGGGGCGACTGTCTCGCCCGGAGCGGCGACCAGTTTGCAGCAAACCTGAGCCGCTTGGGCGGCCAGCTGCCGCCACTCAAGGTGGTACCGTACATGCAAGCCTGCATGTGTGTACGATTTACAGTTTGGGTCCCCTTCCAGAGCCCAGCACCGTCCCAACCGGTCCAGGCCATGCAAGCACAGAAATGGTTTACATCCGCGGGTAGAGTGACACGTACTTCTGTGTTCGCGCACTTTATGACGGTTGTGTAAAGCGATGAAAAGTTGCGAAGCACGTGGCGCCCGAACGGTGCCCCTACCTCAGACCGTGGCCACGACCGCGGCCGATGCTGGCCTGTCCCCACCTGGATGACCCCGCGATCAAGCCGAATACAGGAAACCTGCGTCACTATTACTTCCTTACGCTGCATGCGGAAACCGTCAGGTACCGTACAAGGTGCGTGATGGGGGATGACGGTCCAGGGCCCTCGGCGCTAAAGCGCATGGACCCCTACTCTTCAAGGGCGGCGCATGTACACAAATGATGCCATAGAACCTTCCGTGTATGAGGCGGAGATACTGCACATGCAGCCGAGGTAGGGGGGTAGGTGGTGTGAGCTGGTGTGAGGCTGCGGCAGCCTAGCGGACCGTTGCGCGGCTTGTGCTTGAACAGCCACAAACCTGCCGACAGCTGCCACGACCTGCTCAAACTGCTAGACGCGGGCAAGCAGCTTGCCTCGACACGCATACACCAGAGTGCCAGCGCCGTCCCTAGGTTAGCTTCAGCTGCACACCTATTCCGTCAGCTCTGGCGGTTGGTGCAGGTTGGTTGATCACAACCTGCACTGGGTGACACTGTCCATGCGAAGGCTTCCGGACGACTGTCCTGCTCAGCCTTCAGGTGGCCGTCACGCTTCAGGATCAGGGTCAAGTTGGTAGGAGTGGGTTTGCAGGCAGCGCGCGGCCCAGGACAGGTCTGTATGACTCCGCCGGCGCTTTAGTACAAGAGAGAGTTTCTGAAACGGGGCATTCCACAGTTTCGTGCCTGTCACAGTTCCAGATAAATTATGTTGCGTTGGTCGCAACTCGCAAGCCTTTTTGGCGTCGATACCATTAGCTGATGAACGCCTGGTCAGAACTTGAGCCGTAGCTAGCGGGGTTGCATGCAATGGGCACAGATGGTAGTTATTCAAGCACCTGATTGACCAGGCCCGCGCATCAAGCTCAGGCGTGGTGCGGAAGATAACCGGCGCGCGTCTGACAGTGACTTTATGCGCTCCGCGCTGCTTGAATCAACATAGTTTGAAGCTTAACAATCGTATTATAACCGCTTGCAGCACAGATACCTCCAAACTTACCGCAGTACGGCTGCACTGCGTTCCTACCCCCGCCTACCTGCGCCTTACCTGCCTGCCCCCTCCGGCACCCCTTCGCCGCTGCATCCCGGACGAAGTTCACTGGACGTGTAATGCAACCCGAGGATAAAACGTGATGAAAACGGGTGTAGTATACCGACTGCTCACTTGGGCCAGGCGGACGCGATGTTAAGCGGCGCTGAGCAAGACCCTGAGCGCCAGTTGGGCGCCCTGCGAGGCCTGGGTGCGCGCCTTGGATCGCGTACAAACCCCTTGCTACATAAGGGAGTCCCCATGGCCCAACCAGGGGATGATCCGTTGATCCCTATGCAGGGCCGCATCACGTGCCTGTGCCCCCTGCGTGGATGTAACTTGCGATGCCACGCGCCCACTGGGCCGGGACGGGCGTGTGCCTGACATAGACATCAGGTAGGGGTACGCGTGAAACGCAAGACCGAAGGACCGGTAGGCCCGTCACCACCTACGGACCAGCCGCCAATCACAGCATGCACGACGACACCTTCTGGAGTTCAGAGCCACCGAGAGCCTCACCACCCATGCTCACCACCCGGTGCAATCTGCGTACCGTGCGCTGATCACTAAACGTGCTTTCCGTTCCTGCATCACTGCACGTGTGATTTGCACCGAGGACGCAGCCAGGTGATTGTGGTATCTTCCTGCCTGAGTCAAGCTGGTGATTCCCATGTGCGGCCGTGTTCCCCGCAACTTGCCATGCATACTTTGGGACCACCCTGGACCACCGGACTGGTCCGTCCTGGTTCCTGACATAAACAGAGCTTCGCAACCTCCACGCTCACTGTGCAGGCCGAAGCCTTGACTTTCAGTGTGATAGGCATGTGTACGCCCCGAAACTGGTTGCCTGGAGACTGGTGAGGGCCAGGGGAGGGCCCTCCCTTCCTGGCTGGTGGCGGCCTGTCCAGCAATGGTACGCCCACGCTTACTTCTCTGTGAAAAGGTTTACAGCGCGGTAAGGAGACGGGAATGGACGCGACGGGGAAGTAAGGCCCGAGGAAGGAAGAACAGCAGGAAAGGAAGAAAAGCAGGCAACCGACACATGGAGGCGGGGTACCTGCTTGTCCCACCGCCCTTTGCCTGAAAATGCCAGCAGTCGACGATCCCCGTTGTTGCACACGGTGGGCAACCCAGGAAACGAGCATAGCAGAGCACAGCAAAGGGTGTGGTGTGCACCTCAGCGTACGTTTTCAGACCCTACCTGCACGTACCCCAAGCGCTGCTCCCAAGTGAGCAAGGAAGCGGACCAACTGAAGGTCTCAAGGAAAGCTACAGGTAGTGCCTTTCTTGCGTGGGCGGTGGCACTGATGTACGCGCAGCCTCCAGAAGTCGGGACGATGTCGAGCTGCTTGGCAGGAGCATGCTTGCGAGCTAGCTAGAGCCTGTGGGCTCCTGTGGACCGGTACGTTGGTGAGACCAGGGCCACCAGGCAACAGGACCGGACTGTGCCGCATATATAGCCTTACACGGCCTTGCTGGTCACAACGCACAACAGCACTGTCCCCAGGCGCAGGAGTTTATGGCATGCTGCATCTGGCTGACTCTGCGGCTTTATCGAGATGCATCTGCCCGCCCGCTTGCTTTGTTGACACAGCCCGACCACAGATGCAAACCTAGAAAACCATACTACCAACGGTGTCAAACTACTGCAACCAAGACACCATAACACGCTGCCCAGGTGACCAGGAATATGAATAAATAGTAGATTCAGTTTTTACATCCGTCTTGCAGTCGTCGTGCTTCACACCAGACCTTCACAGTTCTCCAGCGTCTTCCGCCTGAAGGTGGCTCACCGTTGGCTCACACCGCGCGTGGCGATGAAAGATGCTCATTAACTCAATTTACTCTGCCGCTCACAACCTATTTGTTTCTGTAGCTGTGTGGCATCCTGCGGGATGCATCATGTTACGGACCCGGCTTACTCTTCGGGCTTTCTTTCCTCGTCCCATGCCAACTGCCGACACCAAAAACTACAGAACGTCGACTCTGAGCAAATAGTCTAGCCTTAATACGTCTGCCGTTAAGTATGTTACAAAGCTGCGTGTAATAGATGCGTCGTCCGGAACAGTGGCAGAGTTATGTAGGGCCAGAGCGTGGGACGACAAGGGCAAGGGCGACGAAGCTCTGTGGAGCCTATGGATACTCTGCAATACAAACTGCGCTTCTACCACCGCTGTCGGTACGTGAAGCACCGCTGCAGACCGTAAAGTACAGGGACGCTGGCGTCTGACGCATGTAGCTGCAACGAACGCCAAACGCTTATGTGCCGATATGTTTGCAGTTCTCCTGCTGCCTGTGACCTTCATTCTATTGCAAGGTGCGGGGGTAGGCTGCACGGCCCTGCGACTGCCCTTCGCCGGCCTTGCAGCTCGCAACAGCATATAGGTCATGTGACATGTGATAATTTTGCAATGTAAATCATCTCGAAGCATTTCCGAATGGAAATTCGGGAGCGCAGGGACGCGCGTCGTGCATTTCTGCGCCTGGTGACGACCTCGGGGACGATACTTTCAGCTTATGCACATTGCCAATGAGTTTACCGACTGTGCGTGAAAAGCCAGGAATGCGTAGTGCGAAGCAACACCCTGCTAACCACCCTGCGACCCCGCCCCAGGGCTGCAAACTGGCCCTGCTCACCGGAGCTGCAAGAAAAGCAGCTGTGCAAATGTTCCTAATCAGCACACTGTATGGCTGCCCTTGCCTGGCTGACGGCGGGGCTCCTGCACGGTGCGCTACACCCCATCGCACAGGTTCCAGGTCGAGGGCGGGGTCATCGAGTCGTCATGCGGGCAGCCGGTGATTGTGGTCCTCACGCGCCGGGCTCCCGGCGGCGGGGGCATGCATGAGCGTGTGGCCTTCCAGCAGGGCCAGCAGGGGCTATTTTCCATCAAGGTCAGCGCTCAGCAGCCTGACTGTGTTTGGGTCAGGGCCAGATAGGGCTGGTGGCGATGCGGGTCAGCTGCGCTGAAAGCCAGGTCATTGCTACGGGATGCCGGATGGGAAGTTTCAGTCTCAAGATTGCAGGCGCAACGGCACTTTTGCGTTGGTGTACCTTACCTATGTAGCCCGTGTGGCGCCACTCAGTGTCCGCACGCCTGTGTTCAACGCCGCCAACTGCACACGGCCTTGCACTTGGAGGCCTTCAGCGTAGCTCGAGTCCTCCTACATGGTGCGGGCGCGGTGTGGCTCCTGCCTTGCTTCCAACCAACCTTGGTTCTGCTCTGCACGCAGACGGTAGTGGTGCCGGCGGACCGCATGCCGGATTACCTGAGCCGGCCGCTGCTGGAACAGCCGCGCCTGAAGGACGAGCACGGGGCCAACCTGATCCGAGGCCCAGATGTCAGCCCTGACGGGTGCATTTATGCCACGCCTTTTGAGGTCAGTTGCTGCTATCGGCGTTGGCGCTCGGCCGGCGGCGTTTGGTCCTGCATATCTCAAGCCAGAATACCAGTGCTTGACGCCTGAGTCGGACATCTTGCGCAGCCGTGCCGCCAACGCTGACAGCACCGTACGCTTATTACTGCACCGTCCGGACCAACATACCCACCCCGTTCACCCGTTTCCGATGGTTCGGCACCCAAGTTCAATGTGACCCTGTGTGCTCCCACCCCGCCCCTGTCCCGCTCCACTAAACTCGTCATTCCTCCCTGGCCGCCCCCTCGCGTGCAGAGCATCGGCATTGCGCACATCGACAACTTCTTCCTCGGAGCCTACCACAACCAACAAGCAGCAGGCGACCTCCCACAGCCCGGGCCCGCGAACGTGTCCGCCGAGAGGCGAAGCAGCCTAGGCCCGGGTGCACCTGAGCCCCGCACCTCGGGGGCTTTGGCCGGCTCCGGGACCGGGGAGGCGCCCGCACGGCCGCGGCGGCGATCGGTCCGGCGAAGCAGCCATAAAGATGTTGACATGGGCCCGCCCTGTGGCAGCGCTGAGCCAAGCGCCATGACCACGGATACAGACGAGGTGGGGCAGCTCCCGCCTCTTCCTCCTCCTCCACCACCACCGCCACCGCTGCCAGTCGGTGGCGGGTTCGAGGGTGCAGGTACTGGCGCGGGCGGTATGGACGCGAGCATGTCTGAAGCTGGGGCCGAGCCCATGGACAGCGCGCCGCATGAGCCTCGACAGAGCGAGGGCGCGGGCTCGGTGGCAGGGCAGCAGCCGCGGACCAAGGACCTGTGCATCATGATCCAGCTGCTCAAGCGGCGGCAGGACCAGTCCGGCGGTTGGGACGTGTTTCGGATACCGCACCTGGTGTCGCGACCATTCCAGGTAGGGCTAGCACCTTCGGCGCACACGCGTAGGGACAGAGCACAGCCTGGACCGTTCCAGGCCAGCACAGTGCCTAGAATAGCTGGGCGGTCGCGATCTGGGTCATGCGTTTCGGCTTTGCTCTCGGCAAGGTCCTGCACGGTCTTGCGAAGCCAGCATGTGCCTGCAGACCTAACCCATGCGTATTGCCTACCACCCGGTGGTGTGTGCGTGTGCAGGTCCTACCGCCTTCCTACTTCCGCGCGCAGCAGGCCGGCATGTCCCGGCGCGTCTCCTCGGGCAGCCCCCAGTGGCTACAGCCCGTACACCGCAGGGCGGGGAGCGGCAGCGGCGCCATGGGAGCACCCAGCGGCAGCGGTGACGGAGCGTGGCGGCAGCTGCAACAGCAGCAGCAGCAGCAGCCCAGTCTCGTAGCAACCATGTCGACGGGTGCGCCGCAGGGAGCGGCGGGCAGCCCAACCATAGAACGCCGGTCCTCGGGCGGCCTCGGGTCTGGGCCTCTGCGTGGCTTAGGTGAGTCCAGATACGCTCACATCCTGCACCGCAGGAAGAGATGTATGTCCTCTGTCATCGTGAGCCTGCATGCCACACAAATGCACAGTGTGTAGTTACGCTTGGTGCGCGGCTGTTTGCGTTAGCCAGGTCCAGTTCCATCCGCCTGTCCCCAGGTCCGCGGCGGCGCTCCTGCCTGTCCAAGGACTCCCACCCCGGCGACAGTGCACACGCTGCCAGCCCCCTACCCCCGGGTAGCTTCGTCCTGGGGCCCCCATCGTCCCGGGGTCTGGGCCCCGGACAAGCAGGGGAGGTCCACAACTCAGCAGGCGGGACTGTGCCCATCAAGGCTGAGGCTACGGGCGCCATGCCTGAGCCCGCACTGGGGGGCCTGCAGCCCAATCCCGCCCTTGGAGGCCCAGGCTGGGAGGCCGGGGCGCCTGGGGTTGGTCCCGGCGGTGGCGGTGGCGGGGGGTATGGCCATGCTGGTGGCCAGATCTTCAGCCTCCTGGACCAGAACTACGCGCTGCAGGTGTGTGCGCTTGACCTGACTAGTGTGCAACCGCGTGCCAGCTACTGTACAAACCTGCTTGTGTTTTTCGTCTGGTGTAAACTGTACAAACCTCCGGCCCCGAAGTCCCGGATACAGAGCCAGGCACAGCGTTGCCGCACTTTGGCGCAGTGGTATACATGTCACTCTGGTGTTGCTGTTGCTGATGCGTGCACGGCTTGCAAATATCGTTCTTTGCTCTGTTGCTGTCCCTAGGAGCTACTGGACGAGCTCGAGTCCCAGCCGCTTATAGTCGACGAGGTAAGGGTTTGGGTGTAGCGGGCCGGTGACTTTCGTGGTCGCATGAAGCAAGCCAACCCGCTCCTTAATATTCTATGACGGCTTAGAACCAGAAAACGCGCTGCGATCTCACACAGAAAGGGGTGCTAACAACAAGCACTGGTAGCTCTGTCCCCCACACCGAGGACTCCCATGTTACCTCCCTCGCCCTGGTGCGCAGTTGGCCGAGATGGAAGGCCCCCAGAAGCGCGTCCGCTGCAGCCTCGCCTCCGGCAGCATCACCTCCGTGGCCGCCTTCATGTCCGACCCCAGCAGCAGCAGCCTGGGCCTGCTCACGCCCTCGTCCACCAGCAGCCTCAGCGCGGGCCTGGCCGCGGGCCTGGGCCTGCCGCAGGGCTACATGCAGCAGCAGCTGGAGGCGTTCATGTCCGCGCGGGGCAGCAGCAGCAGCGGCGGGCCATCGATGCTGCACCGGCGCAACTCCGGGTTCTCGGCCTCCATCACGGGCGCGTCAGGGGCCTTCGCGGGCATGTCGGGGTCGGTGGCGGGCGCGTCGGGCTCACTGGCAGGGCTCTCCGGGTCAGTAGCCGGCGTGTCTGGGACGATGTCGGGGTACTTTGGGCAGGTCGCAGGGCTGCCGGGGTCGGTGGCCGGCGCCTCAGGCTCGCTAGCGGGCCTGCCGGGGCCGGTCGCCGGGCAGCTTGGCCAAGGCCCCGCCGGCCGGAACCCCGCACCGGGCCTGCCCCTAGGCGGCGGGCCCGCGCACCGAGCCTCGGCTGGGGAGATGCTCATATCCCCGCGGGTCTCGATGCAGGGGCTAGGCCAGGGACCAGCCGCCGTGGCTGGCAGTCTCATGGGCTCCCCGGGCCTCCGCACGAACCTGCCCGGGAGCCAGAGCATCCTCGCGCAGCGCACGCTGCAGGGCCAGGCCTCCGCCCGCGGGCTATCCTCCGACCCGGGGCAGTCCGCCGGCATGCGGCGCAGCTCTCCGGGCGGCCCGGGGCCCATCATGGTGTCCCTCATCATGGGTGCGGCGGGGCTGCAGCAGGGGCCTGCGTCCAGCGGCGGGGGCCCCACAGGCTCGGGCCGCAGCTACGGGAGCGGCGCAGCCGCCGCCACCACCTCCACTGGCACCACCACTGCCACTGCCACTGCCGCCACGGGTGCCATGATGTCGTCCGCGTCCGCCTCGGCGTCGCAGCTGGACACGATTGTGCAGGCGCTGGGGCAGCCGGGAGCCATACAGGATGCACTGGACAGGATGGAGCAGGAGCTGTTCCGGGAGCAGCACATGCAGCAGCAGCAGCAGCAGTCATCCCTAGCATTGCAGGAGCAGCAGGCCCCTCGGAGCAGCAGCGGCGCGGAGAGCATGCAGATGTAGTGGATCGGCCCGTCGGCTGGGGCAGAATACATGGGGTTGCATGGGTTGGCGCGGCGCCCTGAAACGGGCAGCGTTCTGCGTTGGGCATTCAGTAATGTCCCAGGTAAGGCGCCAGTAGGGTGGAGTTGCGGTGGAGCAGATAACGGCATGAGGCAAACTGAGCCGCGCGTGCGTACCATCCTGCCAAAGCGCGCGCTTTGGTCTAACGCATGGGGAGAAAGAAGGAGTAGCAAGGCGCGCGGAGCAATCAAGGAGCCCAAAGCGTACGATGATGTCCGGAACTGACGGTGACACTGGTACCCGGCACTGGCAGCACCGTGACGAAGCGTGCTCGGCTCGTCGTGGGCCCGTTGCTTACAGTAGGCCAGGCCGCCTGCCGTCGTGCACCTTTGTATTGGGAGTTCGGCCTGGGCTCAGGCAATATTGCGGGAGTCTTCGCAAGGCCTCACTGACTGCTGATGTGGCGGCCTGGAACCGCAGCGGAATGGGTGCGGCCGGGCACGTGTTGGGAGGGATTCCTTGATGCGCGGCTGGCGAGCGCATGGTAATGCGTGTTGGCGTTGCTCTTGTCATGTCTTGCGTGTGGAGGTCTGCAATCACTCGTGGCTGTAGTAGGGATGTTCGCATTACCTCTTGTGGGGAGGCACTTGACACGATGGCTCTCTGGGGTGACGATCGGGGCCTGCAGTTGGTGTGTGCGTGCGAGCCGGGAGGAACCCGCTGGGCGTCCGGGTTTCGCCCCTGCTTCCCCCTCTCCTGCATGCCGTCCCTGCCTGGCCGCCGTCTGTCGGTCAGCACGTCGGGCATCGCCACCAATCCTTGTCAACCTGAAGGGGCAACGGGCCGCCTTGGAGCGCCACTTTAATGCGCTAGAGGGTAACTGGGCGGTAATGCGTGGTCGTTCGGAGAGGAGTAGAAGGCTTCAAGTAATACGATGGGCATCACCTTTGACCGTAGCCCTGTACCTGCTTGGTGTTGGGCTGGTGGGACTCCTATGAGGAATATGCGTTGGAAGGTGGCATGCGTCCACTGTGCGCGGATAGTACGCGAGCATTCGTGCTCTCACTGCATCACACTACACCGTGTACATATGCGCGCGACTCCTTAGCTGTGCGTATCGCTGTCCACGACCATTGTAGAACCGGTGTTTGCCTAGCACTGCAGCTGTGGCCGGAGGGCTGCGCTGCTCGTGGGAACTAGGGACATGGATGTTGTAGGGTCTTACTACCAATAAACTGCGGAGGGGGATTCCTTGCGGGTGCGTGTGGGTGTCCAGTTCGTAACGTAACCCTGGCTGTCTGCTAGCGTATGGCTGCATGCAGGGCTTTGCATCAAATACTGATGATAGGCAAAGGCGTGCGACCGTACTCGCTTCTGGCGGTGCGTCGGTGTGGGAGGGGATTCATTGGAACTGTTCGTGGCAGGTGGTGCAATGACTGTCGTGGGCTTGGTCCTGGGGCAGAAGGACGGCTGACGGTACACCGTATGAACTTCGCTTGTGCGGCCATGAATGAACGCAACAGCAATGCTTCAGTCAGTAAGTAAATTTCCGCTTCTGGTGTGAAAGGGGTGTACCGGGTAGCGGACGTGTCATTTGAAGTGGCGGAAGTTTGGCATACTGGGTGGCAGTGGAAGGCGCGCGTGGAACGGGACGGTGGCGGGTGCGGTGGTCCTTTGACACATATGCAGGCGCTTCCCGTGTTGGAGGTGACCTGTAGGTTGGGCATGCATGGTGGACATGCTGCCCAGCAGCAGCAGCACGGAGTGCGTGGGATGCGTTTGTTGACCGCACGGCGTCGCAGGGGACGGTAGGCACCAAGCATGCCAGCACCGCCTCTGAAGTACTGTACTTGCGGCTGCACATTGGCTGCATATGTTGATGGGCGTCTGGGAACTGGCTGTGTGCCAGCTTGCACTGTAACACAAGGGCAGTAGGTGCCACACGCGCTGGTGCCAGCAGCGGGCCAGTGCGCTGACTTCAGCGGTGTGCAGCATTGGCTGTTAGGCTGGGGCTTAGCGCCGTAGTCTTGGTGTAGCTTGCAACTAGTGCAGCCGCCACGGTTGCGCACTTGTCATTTGTGCCTTCCTGACGGTCTGACTCGCTACCAGTGCCCGCATTGCACCAGCTGCGCGCAGCTGTGTGCCTCCTCGTGCGCTAGTGGGAGTGACGGAGGTTTTGTGCAGCCAAGCCATTGTTGCCCTTTAACATACTCTGTGTGGCTAACAGCAGTACGTCGAACAACAGCTTGTCTTGGGTGCTCACGGAAGATGACCGTCTTGCCACCTCGCCCCGCAGCGCCCCGCAGTATCCAACATCAAGCGAGCTCCCCCTGCTCCCCTGCACTGCCAGGTACGCAGCTGCCGCGTGAGGCCACACAGACCGTCGTTATACTATACAGGCATAGCTTTGACCACGTACGAGGCGGTAGCTAGGGGATTGCTGCGGCGCAGGACTAACGCATGGGCACCAGGGAACTGCCCTTCCTGGCAGCCGTGGCAGGGCGTGTAGGGAACACAGGTGGAGCAAGGGAGAGCCCCCTTGAGTGCAACGTGGCTGTGCACCCTGCCTGCAATGGAAAGATGAGGGCAATTCACACAACTGCCGCACGGGGCTGAGCGCTCTTGCTATTTTCGCCAGGGTGACGATTCAGCGTGGACAACCACCGTTGCAACTGATTGCCCTATTATGCGTACTCCGAGGAGTTCGTGACGAGAGCCCCCGAAACACTGTAGTTGCCAACATATTTGAGGAGTTCGATATTCAGAGTAATTTGCTGTCGCTCATCACGGAACTACCATGCTACCAGTCCTGTCTGGGGGGCTACGCCGCTCGGCGCAGGCCCTGCAGCCGGGCATCCTCTCGGCCTTTGTCAGCACCACAACCGAGAGCCTGAACGCGGCAGCAACTGCTAGCAGCGCTTCGGCGGCGACGTCATCCAAGCCTGTGCTGGGGAAGGCACCCCTGTACAAAGAGTTCCAAATCTACCGCTGGAACCCCGATAGCGATGAAAAGCCTAAATACGTCAGCTATCAGATTGACATCAACAACTGCGGCCCTATGATGCTGGACGTGCTCCTCAAAATTAAGGATGAGCAGGACCAAACCCTTTCGTTGCGGCGGTCATGCCGGTAAGAGTAAAAGCGTACTATCTTTCATCTCAATTGGTTTGGGTCGCAATTGCTGGCGTTGGCGTACCGTGGCCAGGCAGGGATGTCGGAACGTCACAGACCGCGTTGTAAACCCCCTTGCGTTGCAGCGAGGGCATCTGTGGCTCGTGTGCGATGAACATCGACGGGCAGAACACGCTCGCCTGCCTGTGCAAAGTCAACCGCGACCCCGGGCACGTGGGCAAGGTGGCGCCGCTGCCGCACATGTTTGTGGTCAAGGACCTGGTGGTGGACATGGCCAACTTCTACGCGCAGTACAAGAGCATTAAGCCCTACCTGCAGAAGAAGGAGGCTGCAGAGTGGGTATCTGGCTGGCCAGCTCAGCTTACCGCACCACGTTGACCAAGAACACCCCTGCCATCGCCCTGCGCTCATGCAGCGCTACAAGCCTACAACCCCCACCCCACTCAGCAACGGCGGATGGGGGAAGCATTTCACCCTTCTGCAACGACGCCGCACTTTACAACCGCTTGCCGTAATGTGCACTTGCCACTGCCGTGGTGCTGTCCAGACCCCCACTCGCGTCCCACAACCACCCTGCACCACAGCCAAGCACCACAGCCCATTCCATCTGACCCAACCTCCCCGCCACCTTCCCTCCCACCTCCCGCCACCTTCCTTCGCCCCCAGCGGCCGCGAGTACTACCAGAGCAAGGAGTCGCGCGCCAAGCTGGACGGGCTGTACGAGTGCATCCTGTGCGCCTGCTGCTCCACGTCCTGCCCCTCCTACTGGTGGAACAGCGACAAGTACCTGGGGCCGGCTGTGCTGCTGGCGGCCTACAGGTGAGGGCCAGAAGGGGTGCTGGTGGTGAGGGTGGGCAATGGCGCAGTGGGTGATGAGGGACGCGCCAACGCGGGCTTGGATTGTGGGTAACGGGGCTGTGCTGCAATGCCGTGGTTGCACAACTGTCGACGCGGGGAGCGGACGCGTTTCTAGGGGGGTGGCGGGGGCCGGAGCGGATGAGCGCGCAGCAAGTGCTTCGGGCGGTTGTTGGAATTGCTGCACGCGCTCAACAGTTCCTTTAGGCATATCAGCATGAGCTCGCCCGTCACCACTCATCAGCTCTGTGTGCCCTCCCCTGCCCTCCCCTGCTCGCCCCCAGGTGGATCATCGACTCCCGCGACGACGCCACCGCGGAGCGCATGGCGGCCATCGACGACGCCTACAAGCTGTACCGCTGCAAGACCATCATGAACTGCGCAACAGTGTGCCCCAAGGTGGGGCAGCGGGGCGGGGCGGGGCGGGGAGACGAAAGGAGGCGAGCGGATTGGCGGGGGCAGCGGACGAGATTGGGGGTCGGGCGGAGGGGTTTGTGCCCGGGCGCGGCTGCACAGAGCTGTGCTCGTTGAATTGCCGTGGCGTGCAGCTCCATGGGCGCCGTCGTAGGGGTGTCACTCCGGGCCGTGCTACACGTAAGCGCTCAGCGCCTGGTTGCCGAGGGCGCACACTTACGCGCCTCGGGCCTCGACGGGCGGCAGCTTCCCTCGCATGATCCCCGGCTCAGCCACCTCAAACACTGCGCCCCATGCCCTGTTCCGATGATCCCCAGGGCCTGAACCCCGCCAAGGCCATTGCCAAGCTGAAGCAGAGCATGGGCCGCGGCGGGCCCGTGTGAGGCGGCGCACCCGCGCGTGGGGGATGGACACGTGGCGCGTGGCACGCGGCGGCAGGCCGTCCGTAGCTGTGCGTGGGCGACGGTGTGAGGCGGGACAGGACGGTGCAGCGGTGACCAGGGCGGCGTGCCTTTAGGCTGGGTTGGGGCCGACGATTAGGGGCAGGGGCGCGTGCAGCTCGATGGCGTTGGGTAGTTAGGTGGGTACAGCGCCGATTGAGCCTTGGCTGCAGGGGATAAGCCTAGCGTCGGCCCAAGGCGGCCCATACTCTTTTAGACCTCTTCACACATGGCTTACCAGAAGTGCATTCAAGTGGAGCGTGTGCCATCTATGCATGTCCAGACGATGTTGGTGCAGTGTTTCCAGGTGTGTGCAGATGTGAGCGTTAGCAGCACCTCATTGGCAGCTGCTTGCGTACCACGCCCCCTGCGGTTGGGTCGTAGTGTTTGATGTGCGCCGTTTGGCAAGGCCAGGCGGGGGAGGCCGCCCAGCCGCCGCAAAGTGCGGAAAACGAATTGGTTCCCGCCGAGTCCGCGTGCGTCTGAACAGTTGCGCCTGTGCGAGCTGCCTGCCGTAGTGTACGGTGCACCCCGAGCATGCGGTCTTGCTCGCTACATGAGGCGGTGGCTTGTGTCAGAGGTGCCTGGCCCTGTCGTACGTGCTGACCGGGATGCCACGTTACGGGCGCATCACCTGTTGTGCGGTAAGGCGACACGCTACCGTGTTGCCAAGGCGGCGCGCTCAGTGCTTGTTAAACGGTGGGGCAACGAGGCGCTAGCGGATCGGTGTAAAGCAACAAGATCACGCTGAATTACCGAAAAAGCACCTCGGAGGTGCGTGCGCACGCGAGGCCAAGGTGGCGCGGTGAGGCAGGTTGGCGTGTGCGCATGCCACGATTGCCACCTCGCACACTACAAATGAGTTGACATATCCCCAGCGCTGCAACGCAACATCGGAAGGATGTGTCACGGAGGGCAGCAAGTGCAACGGCGCTGCCGACCTGTGCCGACCAAGCAACAATGTGGCATCATCGCATCAAGCTGGGATCTCATGAGCACCATGCCGTCAGCTGCAAGCTGTCGAGAAGCACACGTGCGTCTCAGCGTACAGCCAGCTACATCACTGCACCTGACTACTGGCAGGCACCCACAACGACACCGCCACCACACGCCACGATTGAGGAGTGAGGACTTGCGTGTGCCAGGGAGCCATGAAATGGACATACGGGGCGAAAAGCACAACAACCGGGACGAATAGTACAGACACACGTGCAGGGTGCAGCACCACTGCCATGGACAGCGCGTCTAAGGGAGGGGCTTCCCGTCGCTTTGGTCAGCCCGCCACCACCACCTGCTACAGCCATCACCCAACCCGTTTGATCGCAGCCCGTGGCCCGCAGCAGCGTTAAGATGCATGAGGCTGTGCGGATCACAGTTGCCGACAACACTCCGTCACGGCCAAAGCCACTTGCTGCAACCCCACACTAAGCCACTCCAACCAATCTCAACTCGTCATGCAGCAGAAAGGAGTCAATCGACCCAAACCGTGTCACGGTTCGCACGCAGTGTCACCAAACGTTGCTACCAAGGGTGGTGAACGCCAGACAGCCCACCGGCTCGAGCAAAGCATGTGTCCAACTGACCATAGGGACTGACCATATGACGAGCGTCCCTGTGCACGCATGCCTGCACTGCTGCTCACAATACAACAATTTGCTTACGGTACCGCGCCATTTCTCCACGCTTGTTCACCCACGCTGATAGTAGGCAGAAACTCGAGCAGCACGAAGGGAAGCAGGGCGGCCGAGGGCCGACACCGCCACGAGCGCGCAGGGCGGCACAGCGCCACACGAATCATGTTCCTTCGCTAACAGGACTGATCACGCACGCTTCACACTCTATACCGCCAGTCCACACCACAACAACCTCAAGAACATAACATATCCAGTTGTACCTGGTCAATCCATCAAACCGTGGTCAAGCCTTAAGCTCGAGGCTCTCACCATGAACCGCTCCCTCACCTGCCTCCACCTTGCCCACCGCGCCAATCCCCGCGCCTGCACCCCCCGCCTCCGCCGACGCGAACTTGGCCGCCTCAGGCGCTGCTGCTGCTGCTGGGACTGCCCCTGCCCTGTCACCCACTCCCGTCGAGCTTTGTGCTGCCGTACCCCACCCCGGCTGCTCGGCGGAAAGCGAGGTCATGGCGGTAGTGAGCTTCTCCGCGGCGGCGACGGCGGCGGCGGCGTCTCCCGCTGTCCACGACTGGCTCGGCTGCTGCATCCCCTGCTGCTCCTGCGGCAGTGTCGGCGACAGCGCCTCAACCTCCGAGATCACATCTTGGTCCCTCACGTCCTGCTGCTGCTGCTGCTGCTGCTGCGCCTCCAGCAGCTCCGTGTGCAGCTGCAGCTTCTCCTCAGTCAGCCTTGAGCCCTCCTCACCCTGGGGCACCGCTGTCTCCCCTTCCACCGCCACTGCCTCCTCACCCTCCACTCCCTCCACCACCACCTCCCCAGCCACACCCTGCAGCTGCCGCTGCCTGACCGCCCACCGGACCCGCCCCCACCCGTGCTCCTCCCCGGGGCGCACCACCCCACTCCCCGCCACCGCCACCGCCTCCCCCTGCCCTCCCGCTCCCTCCGGCAGGCTGCTGCTCATGCTGGCGCCAGTGCCTTTGCGCCGCAGCAACCTGAACAGTTTGCTGGATCCGCGGCTGCTCTTGCTGCCCACGCTGCGCACACTGCCGCTGAGGGCGCGGGACGCCCGACTGCCGCCGCTGGGCTGGCTGACGATGCCAGCTGCAGTCCCTGCCGCCTGGGCGAACACCGTGTCCATGCCCGAGGCGGCGCGCGTTGCGGTGGCGGCGGCGGCGGCCTGGCCGCTGGAGGCGGAGACTGCAGCGGCGGCGGCGGGGGCGGCGCCGCCGCTGCTGGACGTACGGAGGCCGCCAGACCCGACGGAGGTGAGGGGCGAGATGGGCTTGCTGCCGTCCATCTGCGGTGTGGTCCAAAGGTGTCAAGGGCAGCGGGCAAGTACATGAGGGAGCCAGGTCACGGAGTGGGCAAGCGGCAGGCACTCCGTTGCCGTGATCCTGGGTCAGCCCGTTCCTGTGAACCTGCCCTTACCGACCGTGCCACGCGTTGTTTCCTCCCCGACCACCCCCCGCCGCCCCGCAGGCACACTCACATTGATGATCACCCGGCCGCTGCTCCCCGCCTTGGCCAGCTGCGGACAAGCACCAGCAGCAGCACGGCAGAATAAAAGTAGCATGCTGGCATCCAGCAACCCAAGCATCAATGAGAATCAAGGGCGTGGAGCAGGGCGCAGGAGACTAGCAAAAGCAGCCGTAGCAGTAGCAACCGTAGCAGAAGCGGCAGCAGCACCAGTTAGGGACAAAGTCCACACGTTATCTCTTGTGCCTGCAATCCCCCTCCCCTACCTTGCTGGGGAGCGGCGGCAAGTCGTTGTAGCGCAGCAGCTGCTTGCGGACCTTTTTGATGCCCTGCACGCACACACAAGAGCACACAGGTGGCTACGCGCTGGCTCACAAATTGCACCATCACACCTTGCAGTGGGCAGCAGCAGAGCCCTTACCACGTGTGTCGCTGCATATTTGCAGTACTGGCACATCGACCTCAGCATCACGATGCAAGTACCAACTTTATGAGGGAGGCCAGGTTTTGCACTTAGGATGCCTTTATGATGTGGGGATGAGCAGCAGCACGGGTCATGTAACAACCCACGTGCCATTACCTACTTTGCATTTGTGCCTCAAGCAGAATTGTGCGGCCACGCAATCCCTTCTAGTCCCGACGACAACATACACTGCACGTGCCGGCCAACACCACGGTACGTGCATGTGCTCCCGTACCTTGATCCAGAAGAACAGGATGCACACTGCGTAGATGCAGGCCACGTTGATGGCGTACAGCGCCAGGCTGAGGCCCGCGATGCGCAGGAAGCGGGACACGCTGCGGCCTGGGGGCACGGATGTGTGTATGTGGGCCGGGATGAGGGGGGGCATTGAGAAGGTGGGAGTGGGCGAGCGGAGCCCGTGAGTCTGCGCGGGGGCGTGGAGCACTGGTGGTGTACCAGGCAAGCGTTCAAGCCCGCCTGCCAATCATGCACCGGTGCGTGCCATGCGCTGCGCTGCGCGCTCACCCGCCCTGTGCGCGCCCGCCACCGCGTAGCCCAGGTTGAGGCCCACGTTGACGACCGGCACCATGAGCGACGCGGCGATGGCCACGCCCACCAGCGACGTGCCGCCGCCCTGCGTGGTGCACAGCGCGACGCCAGCACCTGCGGACGCACGCGTGTCGAGAGTGTGTGCGCAAAATCGGGTGGGCTGTTGGGGCGGCGCGAAGGGTGGCATATGAAGCCCTCTGATAGGTAAGATGTGGGAGGTCTGTGCAAGGGCGTGCAGGGCGCAGCATGCATGCTGTGCAGGCCTCCGGGTAAAGCGTGAGGACAAGGACATGGTGGTTCATGGGCCAGCGAACGCCATTTATCCATGGCAACGCGCCTCAAAATGCGTTGGCCCAGGGTGGTACTGTATGCACAGACTGGTGTTTCCCTGGCCCTGGCCGCCCGCCCCCTGGCTCCCCGTCGCCCGCCCCACCCGACGGGATTGCGAAGAAGACACCCACGACCAGGCCCGAGAGGTCTCCCCTGGACGCCATCTCCCCCGTGGGCCAGTCGTAGTAGTCGGCCACCGCCTGCCAGCCCGACACCACCAGGCCGGTGAGGAAGCCGATCAGGAACGTGGTCAGCACGCCGACAGCCCTGGAGGGTAGAGAGGGGGGAGGTGCGGAAGGTGAGCATGGCACTGGGGAAGGGGTGGGGCGGGGCCGTAAGGGACGGTAGGGGTAGTGGGAAGCACGGAGGGACAGGGACAAGGGAGCAGGGGAATGGACGGCGGCAAAGAAAGAGGATGCGTGCCGGTCGTCGTGCATGGGTCTGGACGGCGCGCGTACGGCAGGCACACCCTCGCACTGCCGTACTCACTCCGATAGGATGCCCTTCCAGACCAGGTATCTGTCCTGGACCGAGGTGCCGAAGGTGAATGCCATGATGGGGCCCATGAGCGGGGACAGCAGCATGGAGGCCACGATCATGACCGCGCTGTCGGTCGCCAGGCCCACCGCCGAGATGAAGCCCGCGATGCAGAGGAACGCCAAGTAGTCGAACGACAACTCCGTTCCGGACAGCACGCCGATGTAAATCTCTTCGACGGCCATGCGGCCGCGAAGCGTCCACTTTGACTGCTTGACCAGGTCGTGCAGGGGGCGCTCGCGGAAGTTGGGCAGCGGCTTGATGATGTGTACGGGCAGCAGCGCGACCTTGCCGTACGCTGTACCGCAGCCCACTTTGTCCAGCTCATGCAGCGCGATGCCCGACTCCTGGGGAAGAGGGATTTGGGGATGAGCGGTGTTCGGGGAGGCGCGGTTTTGTGGGTTAGTGGGACCTGATGGGAAACACCGAAAAGCGGTTCCTCACAAGCGGCACGTGCTGAAGAGGTTTCCCACCCGCTTATCGACCCGACCACCCGAGCACGGATATGTACGCGAGTTTGCAGTGCAGGTTAGGGGAATCGCACGTGCGGCAGGCCTGGGGTTCGGGATGCAGGGACGTACGGGGCGCAACGCCAAGATGTGTTGGGAGGTACAGCGCAGATAGCGGGCAGATTGTGGGAAGGGGACTATAATTACGTGTGGGGGGACGGATGGCCCCTTAGCCCTGTGGCGCGTATCAGTCTGCCACAGGGCTGGTCTGCGACGGTTGGTTCGCAGCAGGACAAGGGTTTCCCTTGTTCGTAACCAACAAGCATGTTGGTTCAGACCCCATATGACATCCTTTTTAGGCAATTTCTTGAAAGGTTGTTGGGAGGCTTGTGTGAAGCGCTCAAGCTCAGAGGGCACAGCACCCAACAGGTCGATGAGTGTCGAGAAAAGCGCTTGCGGAGAGAACTACAACGGTCGCTTGGAGCGGGTGCATAGCAACTGCCGCATACTGTGAAGTGCTGGTGTTCATCATATGCTTTTGACACCTCCCGATATGCGCGGAGAATTGGTGCCAGCATACAGCACTGCCAAGCGAAGTAAATGTCTTCTCCTGACATCCGATAGCCTACTACCACTTGCCAAAGTATCATGGCTTCGTGCATTGCACGGAACAGGGCCCTTTGGGCCCCAGAGCTTCCAGCCCTGCGTTAGCCCAGCTCCCGACTCACATAGGCAGCGACATACGCGTAGTACGTCGTTGAGTTGACATCCTCGTGCCTCGTAATGTTCTTCAGCCCACATGTATCCTGGAGTACCTCCAGGACAAGGTCTTCCCTGTCATGGGGCACCGACACGACAAGCTGCCGCATGGTTGCTTATGTATAACGTAGATCACGGCTCATCTTGTGTACTCTGAACTGTCGTGTTGAATGGCCGGTACAGAATAGGGCAGGTGAGGAGGCCACGGCTCCGAAGCCAGCTGCGAATCCAAGTATCGGGCCAACTGCCTTTGACGTATGTGAACACCCAAACCGTCAACATGCAGCCTTGCCTGTAGAGGCCAGTAAGGAAAGTCCGATAGGGTCGACTACTCGCCCAAAACGGTGCTTGTGGCGCCCTTGGCAGCAGTTGCTTTCTTGTCCGCGGTACTGCACGCTCTGGCATAACTGCCCTCGCTGCCCTGCCCCTCGCTTCGCCGCCTTGCAATAGAGCAGGCCGGGGCTCTCTTGCCTTGAACCCATGTGTGCTACGCTGGCACGAATGTGCTTGTCCTCGAGACCTTTCTACGATGCCCGTGGCCTACTGCGTTTGGGCACCCTGGACAGCAGGGGAGCTCCCAGCGGATACGGTAGAAAGCGCTCGTGCCTACCATGTATTTTCCCCGGTTTCCCTTTCCGGAATGTGCACCATGTTACGTTGTCAACATGGGGAGCATATGCACCCTAATTCCCAGGCCTCGTGAGTGCGCAGCAGTTGAGGACTTGGACCCAGCAATCAGGGGAGCTCCCATAGGCCAGCCGAGGGGCTTACATTGTCGCTTCAGGCGTACACATAGGCCAATCGAGCAAAAAGGAAGGCGGAAAATGACTCAACATCCTGTTCAATTCCACGCCCATAACTCATACATGCTCATACAAGGCAGTCGTACTTGGAAAAGGGACTCCAAACCACACCCTGTCGCCGTCTGTCGCTTTCTTGTTCCTGCACTGCTTCCTGCTGCAGCTGTCGGTTTGTGCGTTTCGACGGGAGCATCGGCAGCCCTGCAACGTGTAGTGCACAACAATCAGCTTGCACTTTGCAGGGTGCGACCCGCTATTCGTGTTCGCACAGGGTCAGACACGGGGGTCTTCCTTGCCCAGCACCATGCATGCTTACCACCCCGCTGACCAGTGCTAACCACCAGCCTTGCCAACAACCAACCGTCTCTTCCAGAACGCCCAAGATCAAGCAACGCACGGTTACGTCACACTACCAAAGCCGAACGCATCAACTGCTGCCCCACAGGTACTGGTCCCCTCCCCCGCGCCATCAACCCACGTGCCGCCGCGCGGCGCAGACGGCAGAGGCACCTGCATCCATCGCCACCCCGCTACACCCGACAATCAATCAACACCCAACGCCCCAACATAAGACGCACATTGCCCGCTGCATCCCTCCGCACTGTCCCCTTACCCCGCCCGACGCTCAGGCTGTCGCACACAACACCAGCCACCACACATACCAACTCTTATCTGCATCGCTACACATACCGTATGCCAGGGACACCCCTTCCCTGCAGCTTCCCGCACATCCCCTTGTTTCTTGTTTCCGCAAAGGCTGCTGTGCGGCACTACCGCACAGTAGCCGCCCGCCCGTTGAGCCACGCCTGTCCTTGCGCCGCTAATGGTGTGCGTCGGGCAGCGGCGCCTTGCGGCCCACGAAGCCCTGCTCCGCCATCCGCCCTACGCTGCGGCCGCCCTCCAGGATGTCCACCCACTGCCGGCAGATGATGAGCGTGGCGGCGCTGCTGCCCGACCCCTCCTGCACAACGCGCATCAGCTCGTAACCCACGTGGTCCACGCGGCCCAGCAGGTCGGCGCTCTCGCAGCTGCGGGGGGAAAGGGTGCGCGAGGGGAGCAAGGCGGGAGACGTGGGATGCTTGAATGTGCATTGGTGATGCTGGGCGCGCGGCAAAAGCCCGGGACCACTCCTCCGGGCGGACTCAGCGTTCCAGAGGCCAACGCCAAAGCAGCATCAGCCGCGGGTAGTAGCAATGTGCAGTCGACCTGCAGCCCGCCAGCCCGTGGCCACCCGTGCGTACATGACCCGTACATTCCGCTGTGGCAGCCCGCACCAACTTGAGCAGCACGTGGTCGACAGCTGTGTGGTACATGTGCGCAACTGATGATGACCGCACGGCCCCCCGTAACCAGTGTGCGGGGGTGGGTGTTAACCCACACGCCTCCTTAACCCACACTCACATGAGCAGCACCTCGTCGTCGGCCGTGTAGTACATGCGCGTGATTGAGCGCCCCGCGGACACGTCGCGGCGCACCAGCGAGGTGTGGTTGCTGTTGTCGCGGGGGTAGCGCTCCTCGTGTGTCATCCTGATCCCCAGGGGGAGGGTCAGCCGAGCCTTGAGCACCAAGGCGGCAGGCTCGTCGCGCAGCTGCGGGGTTTGTGGTTGTGTGTTAGGGCCGGGTGGCAGTAGGGTGGACGGTTCTACGTGGAGCTGTGGTTGCATGGCATTGGGATTGAGGGGCATGGCATTGGCAACAGCAGGTGAGGTGAGGTGCGCCATGGGCGGCCATGCGCATGGCACGAGGACGATAGGGAGGTCCGGGAGCCGATGCCGGTAGCGAGAAGCCTGCGCAACCAGGGGGTGTGGTTATGTGCAGCAAAGACTGTGGGACCCCGATTCGGCACTTGGTAAACCCGTACCCTGCCGCAGTCGGTCGTACGACTTGCTGGCTGCACTCACCAGTATGCCCTTGATACTCTCGTGCACCGACCGCGCCACCCGGCCGGCCTTGAGCGCCACGTCGATGGGCATGGGGGTGGGCGCGGAGCGCTCCGGAACCTTGGCCCAGTAGCCCGCCACGGGGGTGGTGGGCGGCACTGGTACGAAGCGGATGGAGGGGTCTGGCGGGCGGGGCGGGCAGAGGCATCGGCAAGTGAACATGGAATGCGTAATCGTCAGGGGTTCCGGATGCATGTGGACACCTGTACCCAATCAACCAAGTTGCGGCACTGCAGGGCCCTGTGCTGCTAAGCCGCAGGTGTGCGGCAACGGGCCGTTGGGTCAGGATAAAAAGACACGCGGGCCAATGCAAAGCAAACACGGCCAGGTCCTCAGGACGCGGGGTTACTTGCAAGGCTTGCCCGCTCACCGAGGCCGGGCACGGGTGTGTGGGGCATCCAGGGCGGCCGCTCCGCGTGCAGAGGCCGGGGCATGGCCGCCACGTGCGGCTCATCACCAGGCACCGGCGTGGCCACAACCACCGGCCCGGCGACCGGTGCTGCGCCCTGCTGCTGCTGCTGCTGCTGGTCCTTGCGCTGGTCCTGCTCGTCATGCGGGTGGTCGAGGTGCGGGGCAGGTGCAGGCGCGGTGGCTCGGGGCGTGGCGGCGGGCGGCAGGAGCGATGCCACGCGCGCGAGGATGTTGCCCACGTCCACAGCACCGCTGGCACCCGCATCCGGGTCCTCACGCACCTGCTGCAGCACCCGCCGCGGCTCCTGCTCCCCCGCCTGGCGCTGGTAGGCTGGAGCCAGCTGCGGGTAGGGCTGCGCTGTTGCAGCAGCGGCAGCAGCCTCTGCCGCAGGCCCCCGCGCGCCAGTTGCGTTGACGCTGCCGGTGGTGACCATTGGCGTCACCACACTGCCCAGGCTGATGTCCCCCACACCACCCGTAATACTCCCCCGGCCGTACGGCCCCCAACCGCTCGACGGTTGGGCCAGCAGGCCGCCGGACGCCGAGTTGATGCCGCCGCTGGCGATGGTGGGCGCCGCGGCTCCGGAGCTGCTGCTGACGTGGCCGCTGCCGGGGCCTGCGGGCGACACGGAGTGCGCCTGCTGCTGCTGGCTGCTGCGGACGCTGCCGATGGACGGGTCCATGGCCCGCATGCTGGCGATGCTGGACATGCGGTGGGGGGCGGCCAGCACTGGGGTGCTGAACTGCCCCGTGTGCTTCTCGCTGCGCTCCTCCGACAGCTGCGAGGCACGCGGCACCAGGGCGCTGACGCCGCCGTTGCCGCCGTGGTAGTGGTTGGGCAACGCGCCCTCCCGCACGTGGTTCATGGGGGGCGGCACGAGCGGCGACAGGATGACATCCCCTGGTAGCTCCGCCCCAGGGGTAGCGGTCCTGGTGGGCCAGGGCAGCGTGAAGGCGTCGGCGGGGAAGCTGCCCGTAGCTGGCAAAGAAGCTGTCGGAAGCTGCGCGGGCCTGGGTGGGGTCAGGGCGGTGGGCGGCCCGGGGGGTGCGGAGCTGGCTGTGCTGAGGCTGCTGGGCAGTGGGGGGTACATGGTAGGGGCTTGGCTGAGGATTCCGGGCAGTGAAGGGTACATGGCGGAGGCTGCACCCAGAGCTGTGGAGTAGGCGGCCGTGGAGGCCTGCGCGTAGGGGTGGGGTGCCGGTGGGGGCGGAGCCTGGGCGGCTGTGGCGGGCTCTCCGTAGGCGGTGGGTGGCGCCCCGGCGGTAGGGGATTCGCAGCGGCTGGGCGGCAGCGAGTAGCGGGCGAAGGAGGAGGAGAGGGCGAAGGAGGCCACGCTGCGCGCGTCGTAGTACTCGTCGTCGGCGCTCTCTGGGGTCGGGGTGTAATACATCCTCAGTACATAACAAGTGCACCAGGGTCGGGAATGTTAACGTCTCTTGATGTGCGGAAACTGTGTCTTGGCACGTGTCTGTTGCAGGGTATACGGCACGACGGTATGCCACGTTCCTTCATGGCTTTGTTCCCCTCGTCTTTGCCCGTGGTCCTGCCCACTCACCAAAGCCACTCGACGCCCCCCGGCTGTGCAGGACACCGCTGTGGTCGCTCAACGTGTGACGGCGGAACGGGGTTTCCTCATCCACCACATCCACCTGCTGCCCATGCACCTGCTGCTGCTGCTGCTGCTGCTGCTGCTGGTCAGCCCTGTCCTGCATGACAACCGCTGTGGGTGCTACAAAAGCAGCAGCAGCAGCAGCAGGAGGAGGTGGTGCTGCGGCCGCGGGGGTTGCACTGGGGTCAGGAGATGCCCACGTCCCACCGCGGCGCGGCTGGGGCTCGCCAGTGGCCGCGGCCCCGGCAGAGGTAGCGCCGGGCCCGCCCCCGGTGGCGAGGATCCCTGCGTAGCACCATTGGCGCGACACACGGAGCCCCTTCAAACAGGAACGACCCCGTGAATGGGTCAAACGGATAAAAGAAACTGAGCTTGTTGGGCTCCTGCGCCAGTAACAAGGCCGCTGGACTACGGTTGCCTACCCTACGCACAGCAGCACCTTCAGGTCCTCACACGCACAAACAGCAAACGTGACCCGCTGATCAGCCGCATGGTGTTCGTGAACCGCGAGGGTTCACAGTCATCCATGAACAGATGCATCAGGCTGCCCCGGCATGCCAGGCAGGGCGCACAGGGTGCCCCTAGGTTCATCCTTTCTTGCTCACCCTGCTTGGGCTGCACGTTCAGCGTGGAGAGGTAGCCGGTGTGGTGGTGGGGGCTGCGGTCTGAGGAGGAGCCCTGCATCTGCGGCAGCGCGTGCTCGGGCGCTGTGACCACGGCCAGGTGCGCAGACCCCGACCCCACGTCACCGTCGCCGCCCTTGCCCGCGGTGGGATCAGCTCCAACAGCAGCAGCAGCAGCAGCAGCGCCAGGCTGTACGGTGATGGTGTTCGTCGTATGCCCGGGGCCCGGGGTACGTGTAGCAGCTGCTGCACCGGTGGGCGGAGTAGCTGCTGCGGTGGAGGCGCCGGGGCTGCTGCTGAGCGGCCCTCCCTGCTGCACGTACTGCTGCTGCCCCTGCCGCTGCTTGCCCGTCGCGTCTGCCTCTGCGGGTGGGTGGTAGCCCTGGGGCCCGCTGGGCTCTCCTGCGCGTGCCGTAACCCCAGCACTCCCACCATCACCAACGCCAGCAGCACCCGCAGCCGGCGCACCCCCGCCGTGGGCCTGGCCCAGCCCCCTTGCGCCCCCGGCACCGCTGGGGGCCAGCCCGGGCTCCGCGGTGGCAGCCACCACAACGCGCTCGCCGGGGGGGACGGGCATGCCGTGCAGCGGAGAATCTGTTGGTGGGGTTGGCCAGGAGAACTGTCAGGCGGGGCGGACGGTTCTATGCAATGGAAGCATGCAGCTCAGACATGTAAGTACTGTTAGCTGCTCCAATGCAATTCAAGCAGTGATACAGCACCACGCAGAATGCCGTGATGTCGTGACAGTGTATGTCCTAGCGATATGCATGCTGCGGCCGCCATTAGCCCACAACGCATGTCAGGCAATGCACACTGGCCAGGACAGGTTGGCAGCACTCTCGACAGGCGTGCACATGCCACACACAGCCCCGGTCAGTCGCCCCCACCCACCGCTGGTCTGCACGTTGGAGCACGTGGCCATGCGCTTGAGCGCCACCCACGCGCGCAGCAGCCGCCCGGGCTTCTTGCCGCCAGGACCCGGCAGGGGGCCCTGGCCCGGGGCGCCTTGGCCCCGCTGCCCCTGGGCCTGGGCCTGGGTGAGGGCACATCCCTGGTCAGCCAGGCCGACACCGCCGCCGCTGTTGCGCTGCTGCTCCCACCGCCGGACGGATGGAGGGGGGTCACGGGGGATGGGGAGCGGCGGAGGCAGATGCTCGGGCCCGCGGGGGGATGCCTTGCCGCCTGGGGTGCCGCCACGGCCACGGGTGTCACGAGCGGCAGTCCCTGCTGCTGCTGCTGCACCTGCTTTTGCGTCTGCGCTGGTGGGGTCTGCGGCTCCGGGTGTGCTTGCGACTGCGGTGCCGTCCGAAACGTTTAGTCCGCGGCTGTCTGTGGCACTGGCGCGCCCCGACGGAGGCGGGCTGCTGCTATTGGGGCTGCCGCTAATGTCGCTGCCGCCGCTGTTGCCATCACCTGCCTCACCGCCCCCGCGGCCCCTGCTGCCATCACCTCGGGCGCCCACAATGTCACCCGAGCTTCCCTGGTGCTTCTGCTCCTCCTGCTGATGTGGCCCCTGTTCGGCCCCAACGACTATACCTCCCGCGGCTGAAACGGCGTGGGGTGTGGAGGCACACGTGGCCACGGCATGGCTTAGCGTGTCGGTCACCGTGCTGACCGTGAGGGCTGCGCTGGTGCGCTCCGTGTGGACCCCGCCGCCGCTGAGGATGGTTGCGTTGGCGGTGCTGGGGGCGGTGCGCTGTGCCGTGTGGCTCAGGGCGCCGCTGCCGGTGTGCTGGCCCCCGCTGCCGCTGCCGCGGGGGACACTGCTGGCGATGGTGGTGGGTCCCCCGCTGTTGATCCCGTGACCCAGGCTGCTGGTGGCGTGTCCGAGGCTGCCGGTGTGGGCCCCACCGCTGACGATGGTGCCAGCAGGAGTGGTCATCTGCGACAGCACCCCGGGAGTGTAGCTCCCTGTGGTTAGCCTGGAACTGGTTAGACCAGCGGTGGGCGTGATTGAGGTGTTGAGGGCGGACGGGGCTGGGTCGTCCAGGGCGGAGGGGAACTGCGGCGACTGGGCCTGGGTGTGGTTGTGGGCGGTGGTGTAGTGCAGCGGCTCGCGGGAGCAGAAGGACGTGCCGCCCGCGGTAGTGGCGGCGGAGTCGATGGTCGTGCCGCTGAGGTGGTGGTGGCTGAGAGGGGGCAGCTGGGCGCTGCGCGCGGGCTCGTACGAGCGGCGCTGCTGGGGCGCGGGGTACGGCGAGTCGTTGGCTCCGTACGGGAGCGCGCCCAGGCTCGGCTCGAACGCCGTCGGCGGAACGTCGTGGGACTGGGTCTGCCGCTGCTGCTGCTGTTGCTTCGGCATTCGTGCCGTGGTGCCTTGTTGCTGCTGCGTTTGCTGCCACGACAGCTGTAGCTGCTGCTGCTGCCGCGCCAGCTGCTGCCGCTGCTCCAGCTGGCCGAGGCCCTGATCCAAGCTGCCCCGTCCCGCCACGTCCGGGTTTGGCTGCCAAGTGTCAGTTGCACTGCCGCCGCCGGCGGCGGCTGGATGGGACACGTGGGAGGGAAGCTGCCTGTAGTCGCCCGGCCCGCTTGGCGGCGCCGCTACTGCTGCGGCAGGCAACGGCCCCTTGGTCGGCTGCTGCAGCTGCACCTGAGCAGCTTCCATAAGAGACATGCTCCTTGCGACGATGGTCACCACGGAACTGCTGCCGCCGGTGCTGGGGGGCTTGGCGCTGGCGGTGGCGGTGGCGATTGTGCAGCAGTCGGCAGGGCAGCTCTTCGGCTGGACGCCCTTGGCCGGGGCTACCTTGCTGGAGTCTCCCGGGCTGTGTGACGGCTGCGCGGCAGTGGCAACAGCAAGGTAATCGCCGAGTGCGGATGCTGGCTGCTTGTGTGCGTGGAGTGTGTCCGCGGGGAGCGGAGCGGAACGTGTGGCTGCGGCGGTGTGGGGCTGCGGGTCGATTATGAGCGGCGGACGGCCCTTGCCGGCGAGGGCGACTCTTCCGTTGCTGTAACAACCAGCAGCGGCCGCGGTGTCCAAGCTGGGTTGTTTAATGCCCTGGCGTAAACACTGCTGTCCTTGCTGTAGCCTCAGGTCCGGCAGATCTAGTCCGGGCCTGCTGCGCCTCGGCGGCGAGTCGCAGGGGGTGACGGTGGTGCTGCTCTGAGGTGCTGCGGGGCGATGGAGAGGAGGTGATATTCGTTAATATAATTTCTGCAACAGAGGAGGCATGTGAAGCTAGCAGGGCATAACGTCCCAAGGGTCGATCGCATTGGCCATCCCAGGCCATTCTTGGACTAAAGACAAAGCATGCCAGGAACCAAGGCGCCTTAATCCTTACCCATGAAGGCAGAAGTACGTGAAGGTGTGCTTGTTCCCAGCCGCAGAGCACCTCACAATGGCACAGTCCCGAGCGAAGTGGCATACAACCGTAACAATACTATACAGCTTACCCCGATCCTGCTGTCACATCTCCATCATGTAGAGCTCAATGGGTGGATATAGGACTTGTCAAGAGCTGCAAGGAGGCGTGCCTGGCTGACGAGTGGCTGTCACTCGCGCGAAGACCGTGCGTGTCACCTGTCACGTCTGGCAGTACGCTAGATTATCTTGCAATCGCATGTACCTTTGCTGATGTTTGTGCAACGGCATGTTATGGACCGTAATGGCGAGGGCTAGCATGCAGACCAGGGCCTGGATGGGCGTTGGGCCTGCATTTGTGAGACCCATGGGCCACACAAGGTCCACGGCACGTGTACACGTTTCCCATGTAATATTAGGAATGCACGTAAACAAAGGTACACGACGTTCACTAACATTTTCGCTTGGCCTTTGCTAACTTGCTGTCCTGGGGGGACTACGCAACAAAGGACGCAAGAGGACAGCATTGCGCACGCGGCGTTGTCAATGATGCAGAGAGTATTGTAACTTAGCTAAGCGATGACTTCCACAGACGACGGGAAGAGCTCTCCTGAAGCCCATAGCGATAAAAGCTTTGTCCAGCCCATCCACGTTGTCGCGGCCGGGAGCGCAGTAGTCTGCACAGGTAACCTCATAAATGTTTGTGCATGCCACCTCCAAAAGGGCCGGCCCCATCGGGACTTGAACGCAGTTCCGACGATGGATGTTGTGCTCCTCCTCGCAACACAGGCGCCCTTCTTACAGCGACTTTGACCTATCGAGCGGGCACAAAAGAGTGAGCAAAGCTTTTAGATCGGGCATGTGGATGTGCAATCTTTTAGTGCCCTCGCCCCCGCTGTCCTGTCCGGAGTCCGCCCAGGACCCGTACCCACGTACCTGCTGCCCCTGCCCGCCCTCACTCCAACCAGTTTGGTAGAGGACGGAATCAACCCCAGCAGCAGGCTCAAAGTCATCCCCGTGGCGGTGGGTACGGCTGCGAGGGCGCAACCCAGGGAGCAAGGGGGCACACGGCACACAGCCGCAGGGGTGGGTTAGGCGGGTGAGGGACGAGGCGGCCCAGAGGCGAGGGTGGGGTGCATCGTTGGCCCCATGGTCTATGCCAGGTCCCTGTGGACTGCCGCAGTCCTGAGGTACCCGTCGTAGGGCATGCATTCTACAGCAGGGAATGTGCTAGCGCATGAATGTGCTACAGAGCACGCGGGGTACCTTCCTGGCAGTAGGGCGGAGGGAGGGGAAGGGGCTGGCGAGTAGTGCTCGCGCCCGTCCACTGGCACGTACTCATGTCGTGCAGCTGCCGGTTGCCGCGCGAGGTGCATCGCGTACCCGGCCGCTGGCAGCCTGCTCAAAATGACTGGGCACACCGTGGACGTGCTCGAGCATGGTGATGTCTGCGCAGTGCTATGCTCTGGGCATGGGGTGCGTGATGGGTGCCACTGCGGCTGGACCTGCAGCTCACGGAGGGCTGCCTAGCCGTGCACCCCGCCACCCTGGCACCCGTGTCAACCGTTACAGCGAGCATGCATGCACGTGCACCGGCCTGCCCTACCGGCAAAAGCAAAACAGGCCCCTGGCAGTGCGACGCTGTGCGAATGCAACTACCTTCGCGCACACACCTCCACGCGTCCCCACCCCATCCATGCGGCCTCCCGGCTAGCTATCTGTCGTGCCATTCCAGTCTCAGGCCACCAGCGAGCTCCTCGTCCGTCACTGTCCCGCTCACGGCCTGCTGCCCAGGGTGTGCCCCCCTGCCCCGGCCCCAGGCGCGCACCCTGGCCCTGAGCACCCTGCTCACAGGCCTGTTCGGCGTGGCGGGCTTCTACGCGCTCAAGCAGCGGGGCTTCTTCGTCACCGACAGGGCGGAGCTGCCCAACGCCACGGAGGCGGCGCGACTGCTGCGCAACCCAAGGGTGAGGGAGCGGAGGCCATGTGGGAAGGGGTTTGCGATGGGATATCCGCACAACATTGCCGCCCATATATGGGGGCCATGCGCACGCGCCGGGTGGGGGCGGGTACTGGGGACTGGGCGGGGTGTGCATGCACGTGGTGCACATGATAGTCGGGGGCAGGGTGTGGAGGGTGCAGGACGCAGGGACATGCGGCACCGTACAGCGTTTCGGTGCGTGGGCTCTGCTCTACAGCAGGAACTTGCGCCCGTGTGTGGCGCTTACACTGCATGGCTTGTAGCATGTTGCACGCGGGCCAGGGGGCCTTCGCAACGGGAAGGGTACCAGCTTCCGCGTTGAGGCCGCGGTAGTGGGTACGAAGTGCTTTGGCATGTGTGCGGTGCCTGTGGTGCGTTTTGCAAGCTGGGTGGGCAGATCTTCGCCTTGACCCCCAGCGGCAGCCATAGGCAGCGTTGGGGCGGACTGTGCTCGACGGGCGCTCCTGCACGCTGAGGCTTGCGCCTTTGCCTGGCCTTGACCTGGACAGGACTCTACGTGCAGCTTCACAACCATTGCAATCGTGGCTGCGCCGCTTCCCTGCCCCCAGGCTTTCTTCACCCAGCTGCTGCGGGGCGGGCCCGAAGAGGAGCCCTGACCGCGCACCCAACGACCCTGACCATGCGCAGTGTTACGTGCCAGCATGAGACAAGGTAACAAGAGTAAAGGGAAGGGAATGGCATTCGGGTGACGTGATGGATGGCCGAAATTATGCGGCCCCGGAGGCTGGGGCAACGATTGCGGGCAGTAGCAGCCGGTGTGATCTTGATGATAAGAGAAGGTGGCAGTGACAGGGTTAGGGACACTGTAAGCGCACAGTGAGAAACGCGGTCGGGTGCCGGATGCGCAATGCAAACGCCCAACCGCGGACAGCGGTGTGAAGGGGATCCACTGTAGATCTGTTGGGCTCTAGCTGAAGGGATGTGCACGTGGCGGTGTTGAAGCGTGCTGGTGACATAGCGGGCAAACAATAAGCCCAACCATGCCAAGGGGCAATATGGGAGGCAACCAGCATGTGGTGCTGAAGCGGTCCCTGCGGCTGCCTCCGCCTGCCCAGCCACCCTGGCTGCCCCGATGCCGGGTGTCGTACTCCTCAGGCGCATGCATGGTGCATGGTGCGGTTGGCGTCAGACACAATACAGTGCCAGTGCTGCGGCGTATGGCGGCGCGTGAGGTTGCCTTGTGGTAGATGCGTGGCATCCGTACATGTCATTTTATGCATAGAGCATGCATAGGGACTGACAGGGACGACCAAGGCGCGAAGGCGGTGCGAAGGTACGATATGCAGGAGAGCTGGCATGCACACCTGCATGCGTGCCGTTGGTGTCATGCTTGCCCCCAACTGGTGGCGCGTACGGAACTCGGCGTGCGTTGGCAACTATGGCTCAACGTGTATGCTGTGCGCCAGCTATGATGACTCCGCGAGGTAGCACCACTGGTTTCGGTGGGCAGCACTGCCACTGGGTCTCCCCTGACCACTGATATGAAGCCTTAGCCTCCGCATGGCAACCAGCTCGTGTGGTAGGGACCTGCTCCCAACAGACGTCGCACAGCTTGCCTGAGCGTGCACAGCCGGGGTGCACAGGGCCGGCAGCCTGGCACGCGCCAGCCCAGAACTTGAAACCCCTCACGGACCAGGGACCACCAGCATTATAGCAGGAGCGATTCATATCATATCAGGCTTTAGGTTAGGACCATCATTTGCGGCTTAGGGCCATGCCGAAGCCTGGGAACGCAGGGCTTTGCCTGCCTGGGAGGTTTAAGGGGGTACGCACGTGGGTACGCAGGGCTTTGCCTGTCGTGGGTATACCCCGTCACAGCCCACGCTAGGCTACAGCTCACTTTCAAAACTCCTCGGCACAGCTTTGCCTTGCAATCAGAGTGGTTGGCAGCAGCGCACAACTGGCACTGGGGCAGGCAGGCGCGGAACAAGGGAACCTGTCGACGAAGCCCCAGGAAGCCCAAAGCAGAACCCAGGGTGTTAAGTTCGGTCTTATGGCTGGGAACCGGCTGCGCCGGTCAAGAGGTCACACAGCGTAGACATCAATGCCGCAAGTAGAAATGATTGACATGACGGCTCGTCATCCCGTTTGAGTGCCTGGAGCAGTCGAATTGTGCCTCAGCCCAGAGCACCGAGCGCATACTTGCCCCTTCGCCTCCCACATGCAGTATGAGCGACTGAGCAGGGCTAGCATGCCGCGTAGTAGTGACAACAGGGACATCATACGGGAATAAAGCGGCGCCTCCAGGGGGCCCCATGCAGCCCCCGAGCAACGGTGCAACGGTGCACCTACATAAGAGCAGCCGAAGCCAACACCTTCCCTTACTTTTTTTGGTGACTAGCCTTGGTGTAAGCCAGGCTTTGTACAGTTACTCCCTTACCACTACCTTCAGCCGATCTTCTAAAGGTGCGCGCCGGTCCCTGGCGGCCGACCTAGGGGCAGGGTCGCACATCATTAGGTTTTACCTTGAAGGCTAGTGGCACCAGGGGTTTAGGCGGCACGTTGGCTCGTTTCCTGAAAGCGGCCCTGCGGAGAGCTGGCGTCGGCGGATCTTCCACAGCGCGTGTCTGCGCGGCGGCCTTAATCCCAGCCTACCGTGCCAGTTATATGCAAATACCCTGTCATGCGGCAGTTTCACGGCATTCGCGTTCGCGGCAGCGACCGGCTTGGAAGGAGGCGCAACCTTCCACAGATTCTCTGCCGGCGGACCTACCTCAGACCCAGCCGCATCCAACACCATGCACAGGAGGACAGCACACTCCTCATAAGACTGCATAGCAGCAAAATGTGCAGCTGATCCCCGCTTCCTTGTCCGTTCGCCGCTGCAGGTCGAGCAAAATGGCCGAGGGCAAGGAGCATCTGTCCATCGTCATGTAAGTATGGTTTTGCGAAAAGATGGCATTGCGCTGCGTTTGTTCCTGACACTTGTTGTTGCCTGGCCCAGCTGTTGTTGCCTGGCCCAGGTCCCACATGATCTCCCTCTGACATGCCCTTTCCTCGCCCGTCTTGCCCTCTGCAGTTGCGGCCATGTCGACTCCGGCAAGTCGACCACCACCGGTCGCCTGCTG
>VFQN01000573.1_pt1 | contig 67418 bp, 85 predicted proteins | sample 3512371 | NCBI WGS metagenome assembly VFQN01 (sample SAMN10412370, study PRJNA504923) | tailings metagenome | isolation source: Replicate 2 from Balatoc abandoned mine | place: Philippines: Itogon, Benguet | collected 2017-08-28 | reverse complement strand
TGGGCTGTTGCCCTGGGTGGTTGGTTGGTTGCCTGCGGCTCTCCTCTCGCCTCTTTATCCTGTAACCGTTCTCATCGAAAAAAAATGCATGCATTGCGTCTGATAAGATCAAAGGACGACCAACGGAGGGTCACGTGTGTAACGGCATGGGACGTATGCATTGAGAGAGTATGCACTCCCCAAGGGAGCTCCCCTGGGAGCTCCCATGCTGCAGCCTCACTCTGTCTCTATCTGACTTGCAACGTCTATCTCGTACCCATGCGGTTTTGCCCAGAAACCATCACAAGCAACCCACTTGCATGACACACGCTGTTCATCGCTGGGTGGTATGGGTGGGGGGTGGGGGTGGGGGTGCAGATTGTCAGCAAGGGTTGCCCCGGCAGGGCCCCTGGCAGGGATAGCCTCGCTCCTGAGGGGCCTGTGGGTGGGGTTCGGGGGTTGCAGGCCGGGTAGTTAAGATCCTAGGGACACCTGGCTGCAGGATATCGCAGCATCCGTTCGTCTGAGGTGTGTGGGTGGGGCTGGAGAGAACAGCAGGGGCTGCCACAGTGCCGCACGACCAGCGGCAGGGCCCATCTCGGTTCCTGGAGGGCTTTGTGTGGGTGTAGGGCTCGGGGTTCTGTGCCTTAGTGCATTGTAGCAGTACTTGCCCTGGCCTTGTCCGGTTTGGTAAGTTTGCGGTTGCAGGTCTCCTTTCTTGCCGGTTGGTTTCTCGTGGTGGCGCCCCGTGGGCTGTTGCCCTGGGTGGTTGGTCAGTGGCCTTCGGTTCCCTTCTCGCTCTCAAGTCTGTGATCGTTCATATTAAAGGAAACCAGGAACCCGTAAACTTTTCCATAGAAGAATGGTCTCCCACCCACAGCGCAACTGAGGGCCGCCAATCAACGAAGCTCCTCCCAACCCCGCTCCCCGTCACCCCTCCTTTACCCTCGAAGCCTGGAAATCAAGACGGTAGGAGACGCATCAGCACCAGCAACAAATGTGGCACAGGGTGAGGCGCGGTGTGGGGACTGGACGGTGCCCAGGCCCTGGCCTTGTGGCCTGCGCGTGTCGAGTACGGTAGGGTAACGCGGTAACCAGTAGTTGGGGTTGTCTTTTGGACGTAGGAAAAGCGGATGGAGAGCTTTGTGTGTCGTGATCGTATATTTGATTTGTGACCAAGAAGAGGAAACGTGCTGTGCACCTTCCCTGCTGGAGCTGGGACCGTTGCTAGTACTGCAGCTCTTCACACGGTCCTAGCAATAAAAGCGAGCTGCTCCTCTGTGGTTGGAGCGCAGTATTAGTCCCAACAGGCCTTGCTCTTCCTGGCTGACGCCGCCAACATTACATGGTACGTGCTGTGTCAGCCCTTGTCCGTACAGCGAGAGGGGAGGGAAACCCCGCCGTATCCATGTTGGCCAGGACGAGCCCTGCTTTCTGGTTGGACGGGGCTGGGCTCTGGATGGGAAACAAAACTGGAAAACCATGCATACATGAGTTCACCACAGCAGTTGACAGACAACCCACACCCGTCACACATCGCGCCCAGCCACCACCACTGCCTCAGGAAACCCGTTGCCCGGATGACGCTTGTGCATCCCGTCACGTCACATGTGCAACTTGCTCATGCATTCATACGTCATATTCTTTCCGAACAATACTGGGAGACGCCACTGCCGCCGATGCCGTTCCTGACGGGTAGGCCAGGCGTGACCCTTGCCAGCATTGCCACCTTGACCTCCTGCAGGAACACCGCCTGCACCATGCACCGTTGTTACCGCGACTCGCGCTACGAACACTCGTGGTTCCCGTGTCTAAGCGGTCATGCATGCCGTGCCACGTTCACGCTACTGCTCCATGGCCACTTCGCTTTGCTCTAAGTGAGAGGCCAGCTCCTTGTGTCTTAGGCGGGCCGCCTCAACGCACTTGGTCAACGTGGCCTGGTCCGTCAACACGCGCCCGCCTGCCTTGTACACGCCTGCGCAAGGGTGAGTAGGGAGATCAGCATGTTTTCACTGTAATCGGAGAAATTCGTTGTACTCATGGGTCTGAAACATCCCTTAAATGCAATCACGAAGGCAGGCAGAACACCACGAAGCGCAAGCTCGATTGTCAGGTCAGGGCGGACCACTACGTTTTGGCCAATGACCCACTACATGCATGCCACCCGGTTGCGCTTCTGCATACACCAAACATGTTTGTGGCGCCTGCACGGTGCCAACCTGCCGGACAAAGCCAGCAGGGGCACTGAGAAGTGTGCGCGGTGCACGAGGGGAGTCTCTTGACACTAAAACTGCTACGGTACACGGGGCCGTATCGGATGCCCCTAGAGACTTGCAAGCTGGGGGCATACAAAAAATGCGACACCACATGCTACTTCCTTGCAGGCAACCATGGTAGGAACGCCTGTCGCATAACCTCGGACCCCTGGCTGATGCATCTCTGACGTGCACCCCTACAGCCCAAGCCCCTTCTAATTGTACCCCCTCCGACACGGCAACAACACCCTTGAAACCACGCTCGTCCTCGCACCAGGCGTGGACAGCGCAACTACTGAAGGGCCATCGCCAGTGCTGTACAGCTGCGACCACCCTCACCCCCCGGCTACCATGTACGGCACTCGTCCCGGACTTCCCAGCCCATGGGTTGTTCCGTCCGGGCACCTGATTGCTTCAACAGCACACGGTCTGCTTTGTTGACCAAGGCCTCCGCCGCCCACCTTGCAGCCGGCCCGCCTGGTCCGCCACCACGCTGACGCTGCACTCCGCCAGGCGCTCCTCGTCCGCCGTGGGGTCCACCAGCACGTACTGCTGGTACAGGCAGCACGTGAGCGACAGCGGCAGGCATGACATGGCCACCGCCGTCGGGCTCCCCGCCACCAGCCCCCCCTCCTCGCCCTCCGCCCCCGTGCCCTCCGCCTCCACCGCCTGCTCGCTGGATGCCCCCGTCGCTCTAGCGCCTCTCCGCGCAACGAAATACCGCCCCTCTTTGGTGCTCCGCACCGGCGGCAGGCGTGTATTGCGCAGTGCGGCGACGGCCGCCAACAAGGTGACGTCTAGCAAACAGCCGTCTGCGTCCAGAATGTAGACGTCGAGCCGTGCGCGCCAAGCCGCCTTGCCCTCCTCGATGCATAGGCTGCTCAGCTGCACAGCTCCCTCTTGACCGCTGCCGGTGCTGCTGCTGCCCCATGGCGTTGCCCCGCTGCTGCTGGTGGCGGAAGGCCCCAAGAGCACCGAGGAGAGGCGCTCCGCCACTGCGCTGACGTACTCGGGCTGCTGACGGCTGCTGCGGTAGTCCGCAGAGCTGAACGGTGCCAGCTCCACGTTCAGCTGTAGCTGGCCTGAGCCTGGCGCCGTTTCGTCCGGCCGTATGATCTCCAGGCGTACTCCCGCTAAGGCAGAGCTGCGGCCGATTTTGACCAGAGCAGAACCGTCGGCGCTGGTAATTGCGCCGGCGCCTATTGTCACAGCGCGAGCGCGTCCAAGGGGCCGTCCATCTGGCCGAACTCCTTCTTTAAGAAATTTTGTATAGTACTGGTCGGGGTATAGTCGCTTGAAAGCATCGGCGTCGACCTCCTCCGACGCCATGGTCTCCCGAAAGCGAGGTCTACTGATCAAACGCTAGCAAACATGCATTTGCTCACCATCCAACAAATGTACAATTGGTAGGATGGGCTTCGGTACTGAACGCAGGGAAGCACGGGCGGAGCACGCTAAATAACGAGCCGGCTGCCAAACAAGTGTAGGATTCGGCACTGCACATTCATATCTTTCGAGGACATTTGGTGTGCAGCGGTTGCACCCAAGACAGCCCTAGTGTCTTACACATGCCTGTTGCTCCGAGACCGAGACTGAGACACTGCCTACCACGTGGCCTAGCCCCCTTCCCCGCTCCCACGAAACCTTCGCTTGTTGCACGGCACAGGCAGCGCTTCCCAAGGCTTCAAGTTGAACAAGTCAGACAGTCCAAGGATGTGTACACAGAAGGCCAGGCAATGGGAGCTTGGGAGCTGTTGGGTTGTATACGTCCGCCCAAGGCCAGGCAGGGCCAGGGCAGGGCGCCCTGCTCCAACGGTGGTTATGTAGCGCTCATTAGGCATTCGCACATCTGTTTTTGAGGGCGTGGTGCCTCTCTAGATGTCGCCGAAGTCATTTTGAGCAGGTGGGTGGCATAGGGCCGTGGGGAGCCTGGGCATCCGACCAAGCAGCAGGGGAGGTACCCGTATGCGAGGCGACACTTCCGGTTTGGTGTTGCTTGGACGGCAGCTAGATGCGAGGCAAGTAATAATATGAGGTATCAAGATCTACCCATGACATGCGGGTAAGCTGCTGCTAGGACACCGTGCGACCAGGGGACCGGTACTACGCAGGCGTCGTCCAGTCGCATCGCTCAAGGAAAGCCAGCAAGGCAAGAAGCTCCTTCCATCCGACAATTTGCGAGATCATCACATGAACCTTACTAAGATATCTGTACCTTGATAGCTCTTCTAATTGCAAGGCCTTGTCGATCAACGTCTCACCGTCCCACCACCGAAAAGCTGCTAGAACGTCCCTCTGCCTTAGTGGTATCGCTTAGAGGAACCCATATTATCTGCTACCTTGATCGAGCCACTCGAACTCTGCTGTTGAGTGGGGGCAATGCACGCCATGGCGGTGGCAAAACGAGCCGCGGCGCCGCTGTTGCCAGTGCATAGTGTAAAACCTTCAAAGCGCAGAAGGAAAGGGGCATGCTTGAGGTAGGTCACCGGTCCAACACTGCAACAGACCAAACGGCCCCCAACTTGCCTGTCCCGTGCTGGCCCGTTGTGCTTCCACCCTTTTCGTTGTGGTGAACCGTGGAGCATTGAGCCCTGAACCTGGATCCTTCTGCTCTGACAGGTATATAATCATGCTTGCTATAGTCTGCACGGCGTCATACGCCGTATTCGCGTTGCGGTTCATCGGATCCAAACCCCATGGGAAGGACGTGCGTGACTCGGTGGTGAAGGCAACCCTTGCACGCAACAGCGTCGATGGCGTTGGGCGGGAGGGCAGAGGCCTGGTAAGCTTGTGGCTGATGTGAGGTGGATTCAAGCTAAAAGCGCAGGAAAGGGCTTACATGCGGCCTCTCGTGGGCCATCACCCCCAGGTGCCAGGACCTTACGCTCACGTACACCCTCGGCAGTGCGTGCCCTGTATGCCACGTCGACCGGTGTTTCACGTGCACCTGCATGAGTATGTCAGCACGTGTTTATTGGGCCCTCGCAGAAAGCTGAGGAGCAACAGCACGGACGCTTGCGAGCTGATGCGGACAGCTACCCAGATGGGGGAGTCTACGACGAGGTCATTGAGCAAAGCAGCGGGCTAGAAGCAGGGGATGAGGAGGAGGACACGCCGGAGAAGGAGTTCTACCGCTTGCATCCAGAGCTCAGACCACCCAGCCCCAAGCCCAAAGTCGTTCATTCACCAAAGACGGGTACGGTGGTTGGCTATGGGACACACGCGTGGCCGGCTCGCTTTCCGGGGCCATACACCACAGTTCATGATTGCCTTTCTTGCCAAGCCCTACATCAGTAATGCATTTCCTGATGAGTCGCTTTCTGTTATCGTGCCATCCCGCCAGTTACAGCGCCTAAGGTGGACGTTGGCAACGCCCGGCATGGGCAGCAGCGGCAGCAGGCTGGGCGGGAGGAGGCCGACACCAAGGCCCGCAGCAACGAGCAGGCCCCAGGGCTGGCGACCGGCAGCCGCACTGAAACAGACGCCACCAATGCCGTCAAGGCGGACAGCTCACCTGGGCTTGCAGTCGGCAGCCGCATTGAAAGCGATGCTACCGCTGGGAAGAACGGTGACCAGGCCCCGGGTCTGGCCGTTGGCAGCCGCATTGAGAGCGAGGCAGGCGCCAAGCGGGCAGACGCGCACTCGGGCGCACCCAGCCTTGCGGTGGGCAGCCGCCTGGAGGCCGACTCCGCTATCCACGCGTCCACGGGTGGTGCCGAGCCGGGCCGGAACAGCAGCGCAGTTCAGCATGAGGACCCGGCGCGCACTGAGACTGGCGTCCAGGTGGACGCGAAGCGTGTTGAGCCAGACTCCAGCGCGGGCAAACCCCACGGCGGCGCACCCGTCCGTGCAGGGCCGATCGAGGCCGTGTCCAACACGGGGGCTGGCCATGGGCAGGCGCCTGTGGTCACCCAGGGCAAGACAGAGGCGGATTCGGGTGCTAACCAGCAGCAGGGGCAGGCGCCGGTGCTGTCGGGGCCGACGGAGACGGACGTGACGGCGCATCAGGGCACTGATCGCGCCCCTGCCGTTACCGGCACCTCCCAGGGGACGGACAGCAACGTGCACAGCACGGGCAACGCGCCCACTGACAGCACGTCTCAGGAGCACGAGAAGCTGGTGCAGCAGGCAGCGACGCAGCAGGCGCAGGCGCAGCAGCAGCAGCAAGCGCAGCAGCAGCAACAGCAACAACCGGCGGCACAGCCGCAGCAGCGGCCTGCGGCCAGCGGGCTGTACGCTTTGGTGGGTTGACTGAGGTCGTTGAACTCGTAGTGCCGTGCGCCACGACGTTGTAAAGCCAAATACGCCTCGCATCAATAGGGTATCTTAGCGTGGAGACTCGTGGCAAGGTGCCCCTGTGGTTGGAGCGTACCGAGGATTCTTATATTTTCTTACCTCTTTGCCCTTGGCAGGTGTGCGGCCACAGCACAGCTACGACCCCTTATAGCTCCAGTTCGGCATACTGACAGCGCAGCAATGTCTTGACGTGTACGGCATTTGCTGTCCTTACCCACACTGTACGGTCTTGCAGGAGGCGGTGGACATCGATGGAAAGACGAGGTCCTTGTCAGAGTTTGCTGGCAAGGTCACGTTGGTCGTGAACGTGGCGTCGGCTTGCGGATACACAGATGAGAACTACAAGGGTGAGTGCGGCGGTGTGATTGCCAGCGTACATGGGGCCTGCTCACGCGCACGCACACGTAGGGCAGCGGCAGTGCCAAGCACACGCCTAGTACAGCACCATTCAAGCGTAAAATTCAAGGCAGTGCCATGCACGCACGCGTGTGCGTAATCTGCATGGTTCTTTGCTCCGCAGGCCTTATACAGACGTACGAGAAGTATCGCAAGCACGGCCTCGAGATCCTGGGGTTCCCCTGCAACCAGGTGCGCAACAGCCTGCACGTGTCTACGAGGACCTTGCTTGCCACGTGGATCGGCTGTTCCCATGTATATGCTTACTGTAGTTATTCCGGCGTTTACTAATCCGCACTATTCCGTCTCCTGCTTCCTCCTTCACCCCACTGCCCGGCTACGACGTACCACCCGTGTACCACACGAACAGTTTGGGCGGCAAGGTGGGTGGGGTTACGTGCCTCTTGCGTTGGGCTGAAGGCGATGTGGCAGCACCCTGACGCGCATGTGACGATCACATGCATCACTTGATGGCGTACGAGGCCAACACGCCTACCTGCGATTGCCCTCACGTCCCACCTCCAGGCCCCGAAGTACGCCTGGCAATACAGATTGCGTCCCATTAACCCATGCTGCTTGCAGAGCCTGGCACCGACGCCCAGATCAAGAACTTCTGCTCTGTGGCCTACCACGTGACGTTCCCCATCTTCAGCAAGGTCGACGTCAACGGCCCCAACGCGCACCCCGTGTACCAGTTCCTCCGCCGCGAGCTGCCGGAGTCGGAGGGCGGCGGCGGGGGCAAGGGCGCCGGTCGCGAGCTCATTTGGAACTTCCAGGTTGGTTGTGCCCCGTTGCCTGATCTCAGCTTGACGTTCAATGCAACGCCCGAAGCCGGACATGTCAACCACTACGCCAAGACCAAGTTCCGTTCATCGACCTGCATGATGGCTTGGATTTAGACTGACCAAAATGCAACGCCCTGCTTCACGTTACGATAAGATGCACGGTCTGTAGGAACGGGGCTGCCAGAGGAGCGTAAATTTACTGCATGTGCGCCCAGCCGGTGATTGCATGACCTACCGTACCCGCCGGCTGATTGCACCGCAGAAAATCCTGGTGAACCACCTGGGGCAACCCGTCAAGCTGTTCTACCAGAACTGGGACCAGGGTGCCGTGGAGCAGGAGATCTACCGGCTGCTGCACGAGGCTCGCACTGCAGCGTTGGCAGCGCAAGGGCGGCAGTGACACTGGGTGCCAGTGGTGCATTGACAGAAAGCATCGGCATTGAGTGCAACCGGGAAATTGCACCATATGTGTGCCCTGGCGTGAACGGGGTCTGGCACCATGTTGCGGGGGCATGTAGCTAGTATGTTGCGCAGGAGGGACAGTGATACCTGCCTGATGCTGGCAACTGTGTGCGGGTTACACCAATTGCGAGCAGGGCTGCGTTGGCAGGTGTCGTCATTACTGTCGTAATACGCACATGGCGCCGCATGAGTTTGCGGATGGAGCACTTTGTTTGCACAACTTGCCCCTGTTGCCAGGCAGCGCTGTGCAACTAGGCACAACGGACCAGGTGGATTCTGCCGTGCCACTACCGTAGTAGCGGTGCGACGCATGGGCTAAGGCACCAGTGTAACCTGGCCCCCGTGTTACTTGTCATCGCGAGTGGCACAGGAACTGGCGAAATCGATCCTAGCAACGCAAGACTTCCCTACGCAGCCAACCGGTACGCTTCATGTTCTGCGAGCCTACGGCCACCCCAGGGCGAAGTCACCCAACGTTCTAAGCGACTTGCCCTAACAGCCCTTGCACAAGCTGTTCCACTTGGCTTCGCATGTCAGCATCCAAGTAAAGCGCGAGAGACGCGAAGAGAAGCACAAACACCAACAACTTCAACGCCTTGGCACCTCGACCAGATCGCAATTCACCTTTCAAGGCCCCAACGCCCTGCGCCTCCCCAGCACCCAAGCGGCCGCGGTCCTCCCTCTTGGTCAGTAGGTTGAGCACAGCTCCGAAATAGACAGCCAGCACGGTTGACGACAAACAGATGACGTTGTACGGCATGCTGAAGTCCGGCGCTGCCAGTGGGACTAGAAGTGGCGCAGTGAAGACCTGCGTGCATGCAGGTACAATGAGCCCAGTGCGCCCGCGCGTCAGTGCCGTACAAGGCTGACAAGATGCCGCAGCCGGGCAGACCACTTCTTATGCAAGCTCCCCTGCTTTGCTCGGTGCCCATGCCGCACAGTCCAACGGTGTGCCATGCCATGGCAAGCCCACAAGGCTAAATCCTATCGTACCGGTGTACATGGCGAGCAACCTGTCACCACCCACCTGCTGGAATGCGCTAGGCGGCAGCGACCCAAGCAGCGGGGTCGCCAGCAGCTGCTCCTGGCCCTGCCCTGCCTGCCCTGCCTGCCCTGCCTGCCCTGTCTGCTGCTCCTGGGCCGCCTCCCCCGTCCGCATCGCCCACTGCACCCGCCGCAGCCCCCGCGGTTCCCCGTACGACACCACCGCTGCGGGAATGTCGAAGCCGCGGTGCGCATCTGGAGGGTACTCCCCGACCGTCAGGAAGCCCTTGCTGAAGCGCACTGACAGCTCCAGCGCCCCCACGTGGGGCGGCACGTGCAGGCACAGGTCCAGCACCGCGGGCGCGGTGCGGCCGCGGGCGGGCTGCACGCGGCGGGACAGCAGCCAGGCGTGCAGCGGCACCTCCTGCGGGAGCAGGAGGTCGGTGGGACAAAGTAAGCGGAGGGGCCGTCAGGGTATCCACCGTCATTCATTGCCTCTTCGCGCTGACGAAAGGAACGGGAATGGACGCGGCACAAGCGACAGTTTGCCCCTTCAGCTCGATACGACAGTACCCGGTACTGGTGCCATGCGCGGGGAACAGGCTGTCACGCGCCGACCCCTGATGGCCATAGCGACGCCCCCACGCCCCACCTGTCCGTCGTACGTCAGCTGCAGCGTGTGCATCCACGGCCGGATGTACCACGGTAGCTCCTGGTGCACGCACACCGTATGAGCCAGGGGCGGGGCCGGGCCCGCCTCCCCCTCGGCGGCATGGCGAAGGCCGACTTCCCCCAGCCCTGGGCCCGCGAGGTCCCGTAGGCGCTGCCGCAGCGCCGCGGAGCGCTCAACACGCAGCACCATGCCACCCCGCAGCAGCCCTTGTCCCGTGGTGTAACGCTGCGTCGTAACGGCGGGTGCATGGGCCACCATGCCCCAGGCCCCGTCCGAATGACCCGTGTTCCCAGCCGCACCCATGCCGCTGCCGCCTCCGCCAGGCCCGTCCCACGGGCCGTCAGTATACGATGGATGCGGCGGCGGTGGGAGCGGCAGCAGGAGCCCGTTGCCCTCTGACTTCTGGAGCAGCTCCTCAGAGTCAAACACCCTCAGAGCGGGGAGGAAGCCCACAGGTGCAGCTGTGTCGGCCACAGGGAGCAGCACAGCACTGTACTCCCACGTACACAAGGGCACCTCCGGACCAGGACCGCCGCCTGCTGCAGCCGCTGCACTACCCTCAGCTGCCGCCAGGCCCTGCACACCCTCTTTGCCCTCCCAGGCACAAGAGCCAGCCGCCAGGCCGTCGGCGCTGCAGCTGCCCGCCGCACGCCCTTGCTCCTCCCGCACCGTCCTGACGCCTGCCTCCGGCAGGGCGAGGTACAGATGGCTGCGCAGCGCCGCCGGACACGCGTGCCGCATGTCGGCCCCCAGCACCTCGTGCAGCTGCAAGGCACCCGGGCCTGCCCCTGCAGCCGTAGCTGCAGCTGTCGCTAACCCAAGTTGTTGTTGTTGCTTCTGCTGGGCGCCCCCGTCGGCCCGCAGCACCAGGGTGGCTGTCTGCACCAGCCGCACCGCGCGGCGGCCCTCGGCCGTGGATGTGGCGTGCAGCTGCAGCGTGAAGGAGCCGTACTCTAGGGGTAGCAATGGGCAGCACGGTTTTGGGGAAAGACACCGTGGTCGTGTCAAAGAGTGCTGCGCAAAATTGATTATATCGAGGTAAGGCCCGCGCCAGTTATGGTGCCGCTCCCACCCGCTGGCTCGTAAGGCATACCAGGGTTGCGCACAGCAGCACAATCCAAACGGAGCGATGCGAGCTCACACTGACGCAGCTCCCGTACATGTCCTGGCCCGGCCCTACCAGCGCTGAACACCGCCGGCCTGTTGCGCAGCAGCGCTGCAAGCCCCGCGGCGTCGCGGCAGGGCAGCAGCCGCAGCCAGGGCGTGAGGTTCTCCGTGCAGCTGGCCTCGCGCGGCAGGGAGGCAATCAGGTGCCTGCGGGCAACGGGCGGACACCACACGTCAGCCAGCAAACGGCACGCATGCCAAAGCCAAGGCAGCTTGGGTACCCGAAGCCTGACCCTCAGTGCCACCAATAAGCCAACGTTTAGATGCCTCGGGTACACTGTACAGGAACGCAAGATGGGTAAGGGTGCCGCACCATCTATCGCTGCCGCCGCCACCAGCTGTGTCCGTTCCCGCCCCCGCCGCCAAGTCCTGCAGCCGCAGGCGGCCGCCCGCCACCACCCTCGCCGTGTCCCGCAGCGAGCTGAGGGTGGTGCAGGTCAGCCCCGACAGCGCGTGCACCAGCGCCGACCAGTGGGCGGACAGCGACGCGGAGGGGGCGCGCGGGGCACTGGTGTGGCTGTCGCTGCAGCTGGCGTCAGTTGCGTTGTGGGCGGGCCCCAGGAAGGTCGCCTCCAGGACCTGAGGCCGAGAAGGGCGGTCAGGGGAGGACTGGGCGGCAGGTATGAGGGGGTTGGGAGGCAGAGGCAGCTTTTTCACCCGATGCGAACAGCGGAGTGCAGTGGGAGTGCCCTGCGGCGGCTGCATTACCACAGGCTCGCGTGGCGCTCCCACCCCGGTGGGCAGATTATGAGTGGTATGAGGGCAATACAAGTACGATCCCTTACCGGTCTGCACACCGGTAAGAAGCGGTATGAGTGCAGTACAACTACTGCACTGGTCAGGGGGTTCCTGCCATTCCTCACCGCGCCGGTCGGTTTGCTGGGTATCAACGGCTGGCCCCAGCGGCCCTCATCCTGCGACGAGGGCGGAATAAGGGTCCAGGCCGCAGCACGTCGGCGCGGAAAGCAGATGGGCCATGCCTGTTGAGCCTGGGACAAGAATGCTCCTGTGCAGTACACCAGGGCCCTGCACTCCACGCTACAGCCCGCAAGAACATCCTGCAGCCTTACCACGACACACAGTTCTGACTGGCGCCGAGGCAGGCGAGGCTAATGCCTTATCACACGCAGCAGCAGCGCACGGTGGGTCATGAACGAGCTCGGTGTAGACTCAGGCGCAGCACCCGTACCCATCGGCCGTGCGTGAGGCTGAGTTCCACGCGGTCGAGGGGCAGAGACGTCGCCAGGTGCTGCATGGAATGCGGGAAGCTGGTGTGGTGCCGAGAGGCGCTTGTGGCCTGGTCGAAGCGCAAGTGGACCTGCAGCGCACAGTTGTGAACCTTGACTGGGTGCTGTTGCTATGTCGTATCTATCGCGAACTTGATCACAAGCAGTGGTGCTCGCTCATGGGAGTCCACAGGGGAGCCCCGGACAGCCGCAACTCGTGGCCCCACGTGTTAACTCTCATGTGGGTCACGAACTGCTGGAGGCACGGCAGTATGCTGGGTTAGCCAAATAATGCCCCCTTGGCTCGCCTGCCAGTGCCATCCCGCTTACCATGACGTGGCCTGGAGACACCCATGTTGCTAGTGCCTCCTCCGAGAACACATCCTGCAGCAAGTCCGGGCGACGCATGCTTGCTGAAGTCCAGTTTGACAGCTGTATTCAGAGCGTGCACAGAGTAGTAGCAAGGCGAATCCCGTCTACCTGAGCAGCAGCTGCACAAAGGCCAACAGCGAGACATGCTAGCCGAAACACGTTCCAACGGCAAGAGGATGCCATCCTAATCACATTGTCAATACCTAATGACGACACGCTTCCTGTTTTACTGGTAAGACTGTGCGGTTGCCCCTTTCCTCCTCTCGCCTGCTCGTCCCGTGCTGCTGCATGGGGGCACCTTTTCAGGTCTTTTGGCGCCCAAATGGTCGTTTTCGTGACTGGTCTCACAATACAGCCCATTTAGAAGTCGCCCAATACAATGTTATGCCTACGTTTGGGCCTTGATTGGGCATAGGTCGGTCGGCTCTGCGCGACTTGATGTCGGTGCCGTTTGAGGAGGCGGCCCTGGAGCGTCTGGACGCTTGGCTTGCTATGATATGTGACCCAATGTAAGTAAAATCACTGCCGAGGCAACCGGCGGAGCTCTGGTCGCTTTCGTTCTCGGAGATGCTAACCTTTCCGCACCGCCGCCTCGCCCGGCAACTTGTGGCACTTTGTGGCGCCCTGCTACCACCTCTCCAAGGCTCCCCTGCACAGATGGGCTGACGCCCTCTGTACTGCACCAGGGAGTAGCCGGTCAGGGACTGCGCTCGTGTTGCGTGGCATACACCCAGTTGTTGCCCTTCCAGCACCATGTCGAAGTTCCAGGTCATCTGCATATGCATCTGCTTATGAGCCGCGACTCCGACGCCTAACCAGCTTGGGCCAGATGCTGGTTCGATCTACTTCCCACAGGCCTGAACGGCCTCGCCCTCGCCTGGTTACGAGCGTCATAACATTTGACGAGCTATACATGCCTGTATTGCCTAAATATCTGCAGGCCAAGCCTTCCCGACCATGTTGGTCCCGCCTTGGTCCAACCCCACGCCGTGGCAACGGCTTTCCGGCGGGTAGCAACCCTACCCATGGCCAAGACTGCAAACGATCAGTAAGGAATGGGATTCATCGTACTGGGAAGTGTTCTGCATATGTACTCGGTTGGCAGTCAGCTTGCCACTCAGCGCTTTTATAAACACGTGTGGCTCCGTGTACCGAGGCTAACGAGCTTACCTGTGTGTGCTTGCCTCGCAGGGCATTGGGCCCCTCCGCTGGATGTCAGCCGGCGTTCTACATGGCTGCGTTACGACAAAAGGTAGGCGCGATGCCGTGGCATGCCCCTCATACCTGCTTACCTCATGCTCTGTAGTGCAGTTACACTCAAGTGCAAAGCCCAGTAGCCAGCAAGTGTACCTACGTACTGATCTAAGCCGCTCCCTCTCGCGGCTTGACAGGCGGCGGCTGCCGTGGAGCACCTGCGTATGCGGCTAGCGGCTGATGGCCTGCGTGCAGCACCCGTGGGCCCAGCCCCTGCACCGCTGGGACCGCCCGCTGCCATAAGCCCTGTAGCCCCGGCCGTGGTGCCCCCGCTGCACTTGCGGCACGAAGGCGCCCCGCTGTCCCCTGGGCAGCATGGGGTCTTTGTTGGTGCCAACCAGCAGCACCACAACCAACAGTTGTGCGGCCGCAAGCGCCCCGCGTCTCCCAGCGACGCCGATTACGAGCCGCTCGGCCCGCAGCCGCCTGCACGGCGGCCGTCCAGCTGTGTGCTGGGCCAGCAGCCCAGCAGCAGCGATGGCGACAGCGGCGCGCCGCCGTGTGCGCCGGGGCCGGACGTGTTAGTATCCGCTGCGTCCCCTGAAGTGCCGGGCAGCTCACCCACGGCAGAACACAGCCCGCCCAAGCGGTCGCATGGGGGCGTGGCACGCAGTGCCGAGCAGGAGACAGCAAGCAGGCGCCATGGGGCAGGCGCAGTGCATCTGCAGCCTCAGCCGGCGCAACAGCCCCAGAGCAGTTACGGTGGGGTCCTGGTGCCTCAAGTAGACCTGTCGGCGCCGCCTGCTCATGTTACGCAACAGCGCACTGGTCCTAGCCCCGCACACCTGCAGCCGCAGGCCGGGGCTGCACCAAGCAATCCCTACGCGGCCCAGCTGCAGCCACCATTCCGCAGGCCCCCTGACCGGGTGCCCCAACCGCAAAAACAGCCGGTGCAGCTTCCGCAACAGCTACCTATTGGTATGTCGCAGCGGCCGGGTGGAGCCCCGCCGCAGCAGCACCAGCAGCAGCACGCAGCGGCACCGGAGGCGCAGTACCAGGCGTGGCGGCACCAGAACCAGCCTCCGATGTGCCGCATGCCTGCCGCTTCGATGACGCTGGAGGAGTTTGCAACAGCTGGGCACCAGGAGCGGCAGCAGCAGGGGTTCTCAGCAAGCCCCTGCGCCGGCCTCGCAAGAGCTGTTGCGAGGGGCTGCGTTGCTTTAGACGGCCAGGCGGCTCTGCAGGCTGAAATGGAGTGCGTAATGCAACAGCAGCAGGCCATGCTGGAAAGGCTGCCTCCGTTTGGGGTGCCCCTGGCAAGCGTGCCGCTCAGCGGCCTGCTGCAACCAGCCGAAAGCCGCGCATCGCCGGCTTCTGGTGTGGGGCAGGCACGTGGGGCCTCGGACGATGCGGCCATGCGTCACGTGTCGACCCTGCTCCCGAGGAGTAGTATGTCAGCTGTCGTGCAGAGGGACCAGCTGGGGTCGCTGGCGGCGTCATTGGGAGGCGCTGTGCTGCCAAGTACCACAGCGGGTGCATTTGCCAGCGCTGGCTGCTCAGCGCAGGAGGACCTGTGGCAGCTGGTGCTCATGCTGCACAGGCAGCAGCAGGAGCAGCAGCAGCAGGCCGGGGGCGCGCGCAGTGTACGTGTAACGCCTGAAGCAGCAGAAGCCGCGGCGCGGGCGGCTGGGATGCAGGTCGAGGGTAGCACAGCGGAGGGAAGCGGGGACGGACAGCCTTCTTGCGGCTGTGCCTGCCACGCCGCTGCCTCCGCCAGCGCGTTGGCACAGGGCCGCAACGGAGCTGGCGCCGACCCGGACCCGGACGTGTACATTACCGCGCCCACGCTCCTGCGCCTTGCCGCCCTGGCCGAGCACGGCGGTACAGGCGCTACCTGCACGCCAGCGGCGGGTGGCACAGCTGGCGGCTGGCTGCTGCCCGTCCTGGTCCAACCGCAGGACGAGGGAGGTGAGCAGCACCTGGCGGGGCAGCAGCAACGGCGGCAGCAGGACGTGGGCGGGGGTTGCGTGCCGGTGGACGCCTCGCCGGCTGAGCCTGCGGCCATGGGCAGCTGCTGCTGCACCACGGCGTGCCAGGAGCAAGCTGGTGCTGTGTCGTGCAGCGGTTGTGCTGGTAGCAGCATGGGCAGCGGTGGGTCCTTTCCGCGGCGCACCCTGTACTTTGGCGAGCCGGTGCTGAGGGGGCGAGTACTGGAGGCGCACTGCAAGGCGCGCGTGGAAGCAGCGGCGGTGATGGCGGCGGCGGGAGGTGGCGCGGGGCAGGGAGCGGGCAGCGGGGCTGAGGCAGGCGGTGACGGGGAGCAGGCGGAGGACTGTCCCTGCTGCCGGCACGACGAGTGGCGGCTAGGGGACGTCTCACTGCTGGTGATCAACCACGGACACTTGGGTGTTCAGGCGCCGCCGCCTGGCGGCGCAAGGCAGGCGCTGCAGCTGCTGTTGCCGCCCCTGTTCCCCGGCGGGCAGCCGGCAGGGGGCGCGGCGCACCGGGGCGGCGTGGCGGGGCCCTGCGTCGGCGGCGGCCTTGCGCTGGCCGCCTGCTCGGCGCGTCTGGCGGACCCTCACGGTGCTCTTACCATGGTGAGTTCAGCATGCAGGCCTTGCCGGCTTTTGAGGTCCGTGTAGTGGGGCTTCCTCGCCAGTGCTGGTATGGCAAGTTGCAACAGCGCCCATTTGGGATTAGTGCCCTGATATGATCTTTGTCTTGACTGTGCCTCCTATGCGATGCGCAGGTGCCTACACCACGGTCGCAGCGAGGGAGTCCCATGCAGAAAAGCCACGGCGCTCAGGAGGGCGGTGTGCTGCTGGCGGATGCCGAGGCCCTGGAGCGCTTGCTGGAGGAGGAGCCTGGGAGCGGGGTGAACGGGGGGGTTGTGGGGGCGCGGGAGTGCTGGCTGGCGGCCCACAGGGTGCTGTCGTGGCTGCTGCGACTGCCGCCGGGGCTGTTTGCGTTGCAGTACGATGCGGACGGCGGGCGCTTAGTGCTGTGGGCAGCCGGGGGTGCGGCGGCCAAGGGCTGACCCTCAGGAGGAGAAGTACTGCTAATGCGCTTGGTCACTCCTGACGCTGGGGGATGGCGTAATTGTTACGTGACTGCATTGCTGGAGAGCTGGAGGAACGCCTGTAGCCGCGTAAATGTTCGTAGTGGGTGGTGTTTAAGTGCATTCTGCAATAGTTTCAGCGTGCGATCTGGTCAGTATGTAGTGTTAGCAGGCAAGCTGCTGTCCTGTACTGCTGTCCTGTACTTTTCAGCCGCCGCGGAGGTGGCTGCTTCGTAGTGTGCATACCTACAAGACATGCATGCGACTCCTGGCGATATCCCGATGATGCGCCAATTTTTGAGTGTACCGGTTGCGGGAATGGAGCGTTCGGATTCCATCGTTGAATTCCATGGAAAGACTATCATATCTAGGCTGGGTCATGAGTTCCCTGCGCTGGCTTTGAGACGGTGCATTGTGCGACGTGCTTACGCCTGATGCAACTGCTGCCATCAAGTTGGAAGACCAGGAGGGCAACTGCCAGTGTTCCTGCGTTCTAGCGTGCTTGCCACTTGAGGACTTGTAGAGTTCGACTCATTGTCAGTTGTCGTGCTTTGTAAAATACTAAAAGCGGCATACTTCCGCCCATGCCGCTAGTGCCATTTTGGTTACCCAGCACCATCCGACACCTCTACCATACACTACCGGTGCAAGGGGCTTCGGGACGTCAGACTGGTCACCTTGCTGCAGGATCATCTTACACTAGTAGGGCACACGCGGGCACACAATCTACATACCTTACACTCAATGAAGGGTGCACTCAGTGCAACTCGGCTAGACCCCCTGCAGACCCAGGCAGACCCCTGCTAAGCATGTTCATTGATATGCAGGCACCGCCCTTCCCGTGGACCACGATACCTATTTGTGTGGGTGTGGCTGGTTTTGCGGCGGCCAGTAAGCATAGCCGGAGCAGGTCGCTCGGAAGGCGCTGGTCACAGTTCACAGGCCGCTCAGCAGGGGCTGGCCTACATTTTGACCCAGGCACCCAGCCCACGCATCCAGCCTGCCTTACTTGCTCTCCTGAACGTAGTTGTGTACACATGGTAGGCTGTACTGTGCCGCTCTTTGTGCCAGCGACCTTGTGGGCACGCACGGTGTGTTTAACACTCGTGGTATGGTGGCGCGCTTGCCACGTGTTTCGAAGCGCTCCTGACGACAAGTACGGCACGTCAGTCTGGGTAGACAGGTCGTAACATGGAGCAAGACTGCCACTGACCGAGCTTTTCACGCGCTTACCTGCTGTTTTATACAATTGTGCATTTGGGCTGCGGGAAGACCGAAATTGTGTAGACCTGCTTCACCTACCTTCTGGGCGAACCGCGTTGATCTCTCTTCCAGACGACGAATCATAACTTTCTTACTAGTTACTGCGCACCAGTCGCAAGTGTCACAAACATATATGGCAGAAGACGACGGAAAAGCGGACGAAAGCAATGGAGGAAACCCAGCAAGTGCACCAATAGAGCAGAGCGAAGGACAGGCATGCAGCTTGATAATTATGCGACACGGTGGGTCACGCAGCTATGCCAGCCATAGCTGCTGCCGCCCGCATCCTATGCCAGGGGCAGGAAGGTGCTCAAGGCTGGTGGCCCTTGCTGTTGCCTTGGGTCGCTCCATAGGTGTGCGCCTGGACGTTATCGAAAAGGACTGGAGGTCAAAGGCGAAGTATCCTTGGGATACTCCTCTTGTGGACGATGAGGCTGAACTCGAGCTAGCGGCGGACCACCTACGTGGGGTGCCCATCGACGTGGTGTACTGCAGCCCCTTCCTGCGCTGCCTTCAGACAGCGCAGCGGCTGCTTAAATTGCTCCTCCTCGATTCATTACCGGTCTACGTACACAAAGACCTGAGCGAGGTGCACACCGAAAAGTAAGGCCGGGTGGTGCTGGCCGGGGTTGCGTTGACGGGGTCATGCCGCGACAGGCACACCCAACCCTGCTACAGTGGCACCTACCGTATGCACGCCTACCTGCCTCTTGACCAGGGGCCAACCCGTCGCCGCTTACTCCCTCCACCGCTCTTTCCCCACGTACCCACCCAGGAACATCTTTGACCTACCCACCATGAACCGGCTGCAACGGCTGCGGCTGTGGCAGTGGCGCGCCACCTACCGCTTCCACTCGAGCCGCCCTCGCAGCGCCTTTGGCCGCAAAGCCAAGCTGCTGGGGGGCAGCGAGTGGCCACCACTGCCCGAATCCGAGTACCACGCGGGCATGCGCATGGCCACAGTGCTGCAGACCATTGCGGAAAAGCACCCTGGGCAGCGGGTGCGCCGGGAAGTCCAAAGGGGGAGGGTGACGGGTGCGCCGGGGAGTCACAATGGCGTTGGGGACGGGGGAGGCGTGTGCGCGTGGGGACGAAAGGCAGGCACGTTGCTGTTGGGCTTCGTGCACTCCCGCAATTGCGAAGGCTTGCGCAGCAGGACGCGGTCCCACGCTGCACGGCCACGGAGCGAACGCGGTTGCATACGTCCCCGTGCAGGATGTCGTGCGAGCCCCGCCGTACAGCTCTGTGCATTCTTGCAGTTTGCACCAGACGAAAAACACAAGCCGAGGTGCCTTGAACGGAACTCGGTCTTGCCGGCGTTGTTGACATGTCCGTCTTCGGCTCCAGCGGCAGGCAAACAGAGCTCGTGCGACTGCGCCCCGTTCTCACCTGAGTGTTACTCACCTTTTGGTATCCCAGGAATAAACGCTGATAGCTGACCAGGCCGGCTTGCAGTGCCATGTCCCGAATCGCCCTGCCCTCTCTTCTCCCCGTGCAGGTGCTGGTGGTGACTCACGGCAAGGCGGTGCAGGTGGCGCACGAGATGGCTGGCGGCAAGGGCCGCGTGACGAGTGTGGGCTACACGGGGCTGGTGGCGGTGCGGGTAAAGGAGCTGCTGCCCTCGGCGCAGGAGCGGAGGGAGGACTGCGACGCGGGCACCTCGGAGCGGTCCGCCAAGGGGCGGCCGTTCCGCAGCCCGTGGGTGACGTTCGAGGTGGACCCGGCGGTGGGGCCGCGGAAGCTGGAGCTGGACCTGAGGGGGCCGCCGTGGTGAGGGAGGCCGGGGGGGGGGGGGGGGCTGGAGGGCCGCCCTCCTGGTGCCGGCAGAGGGGCCGGGGCAGCGGGTGAGTGCAGGAGCGGGGAAACGGAGGACTGAGGGGCCGAACTGCTGGTGAGGGTGGGCGGTGGTGTAGCGGGCGGGCTGCTCCGTTCCGTTTGCGAATTGCGGTGGCACTGCGGCAGATGTTGTTGTGGCACGTGTCGGTTTTGCTTTACAGGCACGGGATGTCGTGCGTGGGCCGGAGAGGGGGCACAAGGACCACGAGAGCAGCAGGTACAAGAGTTGCACTACGCTTTGCTTACAAGCTGCCCTGATCTGGACGTTACTATTCGTTGCACGAAGCATCATTCATGACACTGAGGCGGTGCCCAACTGTCAATACCGGAGTAAGTTCATTCTACGATAAAAGCGTGAGGTATCGTGACAGGAGGGATGCGAGGTGTGTCGTTACGGGGGTCAATTAGACGAGTGGGGAGAGGCTACTTGCTGGCGAAGGGGCTTGATGATTGCTACAACTTATCGGACGTATGGTGCTCGTGATAGCCGTAAAAAGTAAGAGTAGCATGACTATGAGGCGAAGGCTGCTTGTGGGCGATGGGCGACTGTCGGTGCTATGTTACCAAGAGTTGGTATTGCGGACACGGGAGACCCGGCTGCCGGTCAGCGCTGTGGAGCGTGTAACACAGGAGGCTGCGTGGTGCACCACGGTGGTTGCTGCAGCCCTTGTGACCTCAGCAACGACAAAGCAGCAGTACTAGGTCGCCCCTGTCGCTCTTGCTTTCCAGCGTCGTTGCACGTTAACACGGCCTCGACGGCAACTGCACCGCGAGCAGAAGCAATACGCGAAGCCTACCTACACCTCCGCAGGGCAGCAGGTACCACGAGCACCCATGGGCCATGGCGTGTCACGCCCAGATGCTGCACAAGTGCACACTGAGTAAAACCACGCCACTGGTTTGTCCCCTATCCTTCTGTGCTCTGACCGCAAAATGACCAGGTGTAGCGCCGGTTGTGACAGGCGTCCTGGTCCCCATTGGAGAGTTGGGACAGAGAAGGCCTAGAAACACGGTATCGTAGCAATTTGGCCGGGTCGCCAACTCATTTTCAGCGAGACCATAATGCATATGCAGCTTCTCCGTTGCCATCCATCGCACCTGCAAACAACACGGCTGCACCCTTGTGCATCGCGGTGATTCGCACCAGTTTGCAGCGGTAGTTGCAGGCCTTGGCCGGACACACACTACAGCGAGTATACGAGCACACCACCAGTACCGTAGTCGTACGTCATACAGCGGACCTGACCGGACCGCCCCCCGACACAGCGTCCTGCATGCAATCCACCACCCACTTCCTGCAAAACCCACACATTCTAGACTCCCCTCCGCTTAGGCGGCACCTGCGGCAGCGGCGGCAGCTCCTCCCCGATCAGCTCCTCCAGCTTCCGCACGAGGTACCGCCGCCGCGCCGCTGCCGCCGCTTCCAGCGCCGCCGCCCGCCGCGCCCGCCCTTCCGGAGTCCCCACCACCCCTGCGCCCTCTGCCACACCGCCCGGCCCCTGCACCTGGCCCCCCAGCGGCAAGCCTGTGCTCCCGTCGCTCCGGGGGTGCATGGCCAGCAGCGCAGGTGTGCCCTCCTCCGGCCCCAGTGCGGCCCACTCGTGGAACGGAACCACCAAGGGCCGCCAGCCACGGAACTCCAGGCTGCGCAGGCGGGCCGCCGCGTGGCCCAGCGGGGAGTGCGGCGGGTCCAGCGTGCAGCAGTCGGCGGACAGCACCTCCAAGCAGATGGTCAGGCCGTTGATGCTGTGCGGGGTGGGGGGCAGGTGCATCGGAGTGCATCGGCAGGGCGAGGGGTCGGTTAGTCGGTTCGGAGATGGCACGACAGCAACGGAGGACGGAGGTAGGGTAGGAGGTTTGGGAGAGGAAGGTGACGGTGGGGAAGAAGTCTCCGCATGGGAGAGGTTCCCAAACAGGACGAGGCGACAGCTTGCGGTGTCTGGCACACATGGGAGTTTGCGACACACATGAGAACCTGGTGCTGAGCTGTTGCTCAGCAACGTGGTGTACAAGGAGCCCTTGCGGCGCGCAGGTGCCCGAGTCGCTGTATGTAGTCCCTGCTTGCGACACCGGACGAGGTCTTCTGACGCCTCATTGTTGGGTTGCCCAGCGTACATCACACCGCAAACTCCCGGCTCACCACATGGTGTGCTCCATCGCGAAAAGGCCGTCCACGGAGGCCGAGGGGCGCAGCAGCAGCCCTAGGGCGCGAAGCGCGCCAGACACCTCCGCCTCCAGGGCCCGCCTGAGGGTCAAGGATGTGCACAGACATGGCAAGACCGCGGACTTGAGCCCTTCCAGCAATTCAGAACGCCGCAATGGTCCTGCACGTAGAAAAACCTCTGCTCATGTACACTTGTGCTTGGCACATACACATGTGTCTAGCGGCCCGTGGTAGGCCCGGGACTCAAGGTCACGCGCCGTCCTGCCGGTCGCCTGGTGCAGGCCACCCACATGACGCACTAATGGGACGCGCCCTTCCGCGCAAGATTCTTCCCTCATGCCCTTGCCAACTCCCGGCGGCCCCACCTGCTCAGCACCAGCCCTGGGGGCTTGGGCTCCAGTGCGTCCACCACCGCTTGCTGTTCCTCCTCCACGTGCCCCTGCGCCTGCCCCTGTCGCACCGGCCCCCCGCGCCAGTCTCCCGCAGCCCCCCCGCGCCCCTGCTGCTGCTGGTGGCAGTGGCTGCCTCCAGCCATGTCCAGCGCGTGCCGCCAGTCCCTGCCCGCCTCCTCCGCCTGCATCGCCACGAAGGCGGCGGGCAGCAGGTGCTCGGGCAGGCGGTGCAGGGGAGACCTCCCGCGCTGCAGCCGCACCCAGGCGCCCGCGGACTCGGCCTCGAGCGGGTTGATGCGGCCTGGGAAGCGGGGCAAAGAGCGACGAGGGAAGGGGAGTACATTGCTGGGTGAAGAGGGAAATCAGCTGCCCAGCATCCTCCCTTGGACCGGAAACACCATGCGCTGTATCCCTCCTACTAAGAAACATTACTGGCTCCTGCAGTCGTCCTGCGTGAAGTCGCAAGAGCGTTATTGCGATTCCGCCCTTTCCCACTCACACAGCCGAGAAGGGTGGGCGGGGCCGTGCTGGGTGTGTCGGGGCGGGGCCGTGCTGGGTGCCCGTCCGAGTCCCCGAACACGCGCGCCCCACAAGCCCTATGACGCACACGGCCCCTGCCTCAGCTGCGGTGTGGCAGGATGAAGGCCAGTACGCACCTTCCCCCTGGCCCCTCCTGGCCCCCAAATCCAACAGCGGTCAGGCCCATAGTGTAACGTCATCGTCACAGACTGTATACGCCCACCCCCGCCCCCACTTACACGGCCCCTGCCCCGGCTGCAGCTCCAGCGCCATGCTGGCGGCGCCCATCAGCCGCGCCAGCGCCGACCAGCTGGTGGCGTCGTGGTGCAGCCGCGGCAGCTGCCGGAACGGCAGCGTGTACAGCGGCCCGCTGTAAGCGTGCAGCGCGGCGTACGACCACAGCGGCTTGACACAACGTCGGCGTCCAGCAGGGCAGCGGAGTTGGCGGCGGCTAGGGAGGCGGCTGCGGTGGGAGGGCGGGACGGGAGGTGGGGGAGGCGGGGAGGAGGAGGAGGGGTGGGATGAGCATGTGACGGCCTCGCTGACAGCAGCGGAGGCGGGGGAGCCGGCGGGGTTGGGCGGGTGCCAGTTGTCGGGCAGGGCGGGGTTGAAGGAGGTGGCGAGGAGGCTGGGGTTGTGGTGGCCGGCGGGGCCCAAAGGCGTGGGCCACACGGCGGAGAACTGAACAGGCGGTAGAACAGATGCATGCAGCAGGGGTTCCATAGCAGCAGCAGCCGGGCGCGTTGTGCCTGGCGGCCGAGCTGAGACAGCGGCAGCAGCTGACGCAGCTGCACGGGCACCGGCCGCCCCGGTCGCCGTCGGCACCTCCCGCCGTGCCCGCCCCGGTGACGGCCCGTGCGTCACGTCGATACCCCCACCGCCGCCGCCAGGCCTCCCCGCCGCCGCCGCCATCAGCGCCTCCACCGCCTTGGCCCCTGCCTCCGCCTCCGTCGGCACCGAGCTGCGCGCCACCGCCGCAGCGTTTGCCATGCCCCGCAGGTCCGGGGACGGCCGCATCGGCAGCAAGCTCCCCAGCCCCGCCACCGCCATCCCCGGCGCCACCGCCGCCGCCGCCGCCGCCGCCGTCAGCCCAAGCGGCCCCGCCGTCGCCGCCATCTGCAGCGCCGCCACCGTCCTTCCCGCCACCGCCTCGAGCAGTCCTTCGCTCTGGTGCTGCAGCACCGCGCACGCCCACACCGCCTCCGCCAGCTCCGCCAGTCCCGGCGGCGCCACCACGCCCACCGCCGCCGGCGGCACCCCCGCCGCCGTGCCGGCGGCGTGCGTCCTCGCCGCAAGCTCGGCGCATGCCTCCGACAGCAGGCGCTCGTCAGCGCGCCGCAGCTGGGCTAGCGCGGCGAGCATGAGCGCGATCTCGGCGCTGGAAGCTGCGGGAAGCTGCTGCCGGAAGCGGGCCGCTACCCCCCGGAACAGGTCGCGGTCGTCCTCCAGCTGCGGGTCTTGGCGCCGGAACCAGGCGTACGCCTGTAGCAATAGGGCCGCCCTGAACTTGTGAGTTGGGTTAAAAAGCGACGAGCCGGTGCTGCTTGTCTTGGACCCCGTAAGGCGCTGCTACCTTTGTCAACGACCCAAACGCCAAAGTCAATTTTGGCTGTACAGCCCCTGTCATACATCTTTCCCGGGCGAATTTGTGGCGCACGTGGCGCGACGGGAACCCTCCAGCTTATGAACCTGACCCATCGGCGTGCTACCCGGACGACGTGCCGATGTGAGAAGGGCTGCCACCCACCTGCGTCACCGCCACCAGCTGCCGCGGCGTGCACTGCGGCAGCACCTCCCACACGCACTCCGCCGCCGCGCTGGCGGCCTGCGCGTCGTACTGCCCCAGCCGCACGTGCGCCCACAGCGCGTTGGCCAGCTGCTGCGGCCCCAGCTCGCCCAGCCGCCCGCACAGAGCGCCGCGCACCGCGGACACCACCCCCGGGTCGACGTGGCCCACAGTGGCCAGCGCCCACAGCAGGTTGGCCAGCTCGGGGCCTGAATGGAGGGGAGCTTGCGTGTGGAAGATGAATTCGATTGAAACGGAGGAGAAAGTTGGTGCTCGTGCCCCATGGAGAAAGCGAGTCCAGCCACAGCCGTAACGGCGGCACCGTTTCAAGCATTGATGCTGATGATGATGACGAACATGGTGCGTGGCATGACAGCGATGCCGACATGGGCGCTTGTGGCGAGCATCTCGTCATACACTAGACCCCTAATGCCGCCTTTGTGAGTACCGCAGCTCAGTAGAAGCGTGCCTAAGGCCGCACCCACCGCTCATTTCATCCACGGTCGCCCGCACCAGCCCCGCCACCGCATCAAACAGCTCTGCGCTGTAGTCACGTGCCAGGTGCGCCGCCAGCTCCGTGTACGACACGGGGTGAGTCACCGCCGCCAGTACGTCACGTGCGCCCTCCGCCGCCGCCATGATGCTAACCATGCCGTGCAGGTAATGGCGCTGGCCCGGGGCGGGGCCTGTCGCCCTAGGCCGTGGTAACAAGGCCCAGCTTAGCGCGGCCAGGCCCGAGGGCAGAGGCCGTAAGGAGAGAGTCCGCAAACGTGAAAGCGTAGAAGGCAGGGTTGTCTGCCAGGGGCCAGCGGCAGGCTGGGCATCCGCAACCGTGGGAGGGGCCGAGCTTTCCGTGGTGTTGGGTGAGGTACGGGTTGGCGGGAGCGGGGGCGGCGGCGGCGGAGTATGGGAGGCGAGCAGTGCGCGAGAGGCTGCCAGCGCCATGGCTGCGTGACAAAGGAGGCCCTGCCGTGCTCTTGCGCTGGTCGAAGCAAGTGATAGCATTCCCCTGGACAGTGGTGCTGAGGAAGTGGGCGCTGTGGTGGCCCCATGGGGGGCCGCTGGCAGCCAAGGCATGCATGCCGTAAATTGTGCTGGTCCCAGGCCGGTTACCGCTGCTGGTGCGAGCACTGCTGCTGCTGCTGCTGCAGACACAGCAGCGTCAATGCTGGATGCACCTCCTATTAGCGCCATGGGTGGGGGACTCGAGCAGGGGCCGCTGGCGCCCCTTGTCAACAGCGCTCTGCTGACGGCTGTGGAGCGTGCACGTACGGTACACCTGTTACGTGACTCACATCTACAGTGAGTTACATCTGTTGGTCCAATGCTGCTCGTCGCTGTGCTGTGTTGGGCTCCCGCCAAGCACCTCCCGCCAAGTTGCTAGAGCCTGGTGCGTTCCGCCGTGGAGACACGGTCCTTCGGGTGAGACTGCTCGTTCTGCGGACAGGACCACGATCGACCCGGAATGTGCAATGGCCGACATGATCAGTACAACCAGGGACTGGTTGCTAGGCTACGTTGCAAAACAAGTTACCGCGTTTCGTGAGCACTCATGATAAGTGACTCGCCGCTGCAGCCCGAACCGGCTCTCGGCATCACTTGTTATCATTCTACTAACCCTGGCTGTCCTCGTACTCCGTTCACGAGGCTTGGGTGCCGGACGCAGGCCGTTAGCAAACGCGACAGACAGTCTACCGGAACCTAAAGCCCCAGATCGTGCGTCTGCGCACTGCCTCGGCATCTAATGACTGTTCAGGGTGTCCATATTTCCTTTCCCGGCTTCGGTGCGGTGCAGGTCACAGTAGAGCTGTGGTGTTCGAGGTCGCTCAGGACGCGTCTCCTTTGGCGCTGAGTTAGACTCACTGTTTCCGCATGGTTATTGCTAGCATTTGCCACATACTCTTTAACCGTCACGTGGAAAGGGGCTACCAAAGACCTACCCTCGACCCTCCAGTCGTGTCGTCGTATGGAGTCGTAGCCGCATGGAACGCAAGCACGCCCAGCACATGTACCGTGGGCCCCACCGTCTGTTCCCGCCGACTGCACCCCATGAATCGAGGGGTATTGTGCTGCGCATAATGAGGGCTTCAGACGGCGGTATGGTGCAACGCAGGTTGTGGGTGTTGCTGGTCGGCGGCAGGGGTGGGGTCGGTCTCCCCTGGCTGGCAGACACTGTCTGCGTCAGGAAAACCCTGGCCCGCTTGCTACGTGAAGGCCTTCTCTCTGTAAAATGGTGACCACAATGTTATCCCCCGCAGGAGTTCATCTTTTCTGACCGCCGTTGCTGCGGTCTCGTGGTCCGTCCTGGCTGGTCCTGGTCCTGGTCCCTAGCGGCTTCCATGGCTGCAGCCTGCTGCAGCAGCACAGCTTCCTGGGTGATCACGCTTTGTGCTACCGTAGTGCTAAAGCCCCAACCCCTGCGAGGCCGGTGCTGGCCGCCTTCTCCCAGCTTGCAAAGGAGGGCAGTGTTATACTGAAGCTGCCTATCGTGGGAGCTCCCCAGAGGCTTCCTGTGTGAGACCATGCGCAGCAGTGTGCATGTGTTACGGTCCAGTGCACTTGTGTTGTACATGGCACTGATAGTACACGCGTTCCGTGGAACATTGGCAATGACAGCTGAGGGGCTCCTTGCGTCACGCCCACAGCTACCGACCCCAAAGCCCGTATCTGTCTGCCATGGAGCTGGGCGAATCAAATTGCGGTCGTTGCCAGGCCGTTGTATCTCATGCTTTACGAGGCAACCAGTAAATGCATATCGTTGTATGTAGATAGCGCAGCTAAACCGCTAGACTGCACTTTTCAGAGGTGGAGCCGGAGGTCACCTGCGAGACCTATGGCACTTGCCTCGCTGCGCCAGCATGACGACATGCTAATTACGCCAATGTAAAAGAATGGTTCAGCTTGGTTAGGTGGAAGGATGTGCCCTAGCGGGCACCGTTAGCGCAAGAGATGTTTGCGCTTTTGCCTTTCCTTGCTCTTCCACCCCTTCTCCTTGCTGTCAGCATCTATGGGGTGATCACCAAAACATCAGCTGTCAGCCATGTCACTGCAGCTGCCGTCCGTGCGGGTTTGTCCAAGCTCGGGTATTCAGCTGACGGAAAGGAGGACGGGCATTCAGCGGTCGGTGTGGAGGCTTTTTCTGGAGGTATGCGACCCACTTGATCTGCACAGTATTAAGTTCACTGCACCTGCGTGGTCAAATCCACACACCCCGCCGACGGCTGCACATGCTACCAAACTGCAGGCTTCTCGCTTCGCAACTATATAGTGCCAGGCAGGCTATTGGACCTGAAGTCAGGACCAGTTGCTCTGCAGCATGTCGAGATCCGGTCTGCACAGTTCTTTTGGCCAACACGTGCAACACCCCTTACCCTACGGGTGTCTGGGGTCACCGTCAAGACTGTCCAGCGACGTACTGCGCCACCGGTAGGATCCACGCAAGCATCATCGGCAATAGTGTGCAGTAGGCCTCCAGGGCACTGGGCCTGGGTTCGCAAGGAAGGATAGGAGGTCGTAGCAGGGACATGGCTCCCAACCCCATAGCAGGATACCCCAGTCCGGACTGACCCCATTTGCCCATGGTGATGAACGCAGGCTGTGCCAGCAAAGGCATCACCACATGCGGGGCGTAAGCTCCGCGCGCTGGAGGCTCTGCTCTGGCAGGGCCAGCCGCAGCCGCACATCAGCGGCTGGCGGCACCACGTACAGCAGCTCTTACGGTTCATCATTGCGTTGCTGCTGCGCAACATAGCGCTAGACGTCAGGGACGTGTCCGTGGAATACCTGCAGACGGGGGAGCCGGGCCCCACAGCTGCACCCGAGGATGGTGCCGCAGACGCTCTGGCCCTGACCGTACGGGTCCTCTCGGTGGCACCTGTAAAGCGTGTGCCGGAGGTCCGGGCGGTACCGGTCGTCGCTGCAGCACCAGCAGGCGCCCGCACTGTAGCTGGGGGCGGCGCCACGACCGGCGTATCCAGACCCAACACCCCGCTGCACGCTGCGGCTAGCCACCACGAGCGCGGTGCGGCAGGGGCTGCGGGGGCGACGGCCAGCGGGCAAGGGGGCCCCGACCAGCGCCGGACCTACTGGTCGTACTGGTTTGGGGGCAAGCCGGAAGTACCAGCAGCGGGTGCCCAGGTGCCGTCTGCAGGCCCCGCAAGTGGCCCTGCTGCCAGCCCCTATGCAGCCGCATTAGGGGGGCAGGCAGCGCCCGCGTGGCAGGAGGCGCTGGGGAAGATGCAGCGGCCGGGATCCCGCTCACCGGTTTTCGCAGCTCTATGGAAGTGGTTCTCGCGGGCTGGCACTGGGGGAGTCGTAAAGGTGGAGTTCATCAATGCCACCCATGTGTCCCTGACCGGGGTCAATATGACCCTGTACTCCAGGGCGGCCCGTTCGCCTGCGTCCGCCTTCGGCCCGTCGGGCCAGCCGCAACGGCAGTCGCACCAGGAGCGTGGCCCTGCAGGGCAGCACTCCAGCCTGGGGCTCGAGCGGTCCTCGTTCAGGGCGCCGCATGCCCAGTACAGGAAGCGAGTTCGTGTAGCGGGCCGCGGTGGGGCACATGGGAGGGACGGTGCGGGTGGCTTGGCGGCGGCCGTGCCCCAGGGGCCGGAGTGGGACAACACGTGGGACCTGCTGAGGCAGTGGAGTGCGGACGTGGACATATCCCTGGACGAGGAGCTGGGAGCCAGGGCTAACGGCAAAGGCAAGGGCGGGGGGACCCTGGGGGAGGCTGGGATAGGGGCGAAAGCCGGTGGGGGTCGCTCGTCTGGCGCTGGCGCTAGGGCGGTGGTGCACGGTCCTGCGCTTCTCATCCGGGGCGCATTCGGCCTGCGTAGCGGCAGTGGTGCGACAAAGGAGGACGATAAGGGTGGAGGCGGTGCAACGGAGGACGTTGGAACCAGCGAGGCTGGCGGTGTGGGGGCTGACGGGCCCTCTTCGGGCGGCCAAGACTCCCCGCAGGGGGCATCACCGCCTGAGAGCACCCACACATCGCGCTCACCGAGCACGTCAGCCTTTGCGCCGCTTCTTTCAGTCATCCATGCCAGCCAGCAAGGGGCCTGGCAGCTGATGCGCCGCAATCCGCTCCGCCGGCGGGGCAAGCGAGCTGGGCAGGGCGAGCAGGCTGCGCCCGCGCCGGCAGCCGGTGCCGCAACTGCAGCGGACGTGGCAAGGGAGGGGCCAGAAGCGGCGCCTGCACCCGGGCCTGCGCACGTGGCTTCTGGGGCCACGCGCAGGTGGCACGCAAGCGCAGCTGCGCCCAAGGTCAGCCCGGTGCCTCCAGGACAGCAGCCGGCCAGCAGCGCCAGCAGGGATGCCGGCGGAGCAGGCGTGCAAAACCGCCAGCATAGCAGCCAGGCCCCGGCCCCGCGCGCCGCCCTGACAGTGCACGTCAGCGTGAGCCTCAAGGCGCTTGTTCCGGAGCTGACCCCCGAAGCCGCTGTGCAGTCGCTGCGCATGGTGGGCAGGCTCACGTCGTACATGAAGTACAGCAAGTTCTGGGCCGCACGCCCCACGGTCAGCGTTACGCAGTCGCCGGCGGCGTGGTGGCAGCACGCAGGCAGGGCCATCATCAAGGATTGCAGGTGGGCAAGGAAAGGAGTGTTACGTGGGACTATGCCATGGGCACAAAGTGTGGGCCAAACCCCTTTGGGCATCTGAACCGGGTCGTTAGGTGCTTAAAGTGCAAGGCTTGCGCAGTAACGTCCGCTTGCACGTTACGCGGGGCATTGCTGCAGCTCCTTACAGCAGTTAGGAGTCACTTCTGCACGTGTCATTGACTGTGGCCTTTGATGGACATACAGGGCACACTACCCCGTCCGCCAGCTGCGAGAGTTCATGGCGCGCCGTGCGGAGTACATTCGCGTTTACCGTGCGCTGCACTCTCTTCAGCCAGGCTTTGAGCGGGTAACGGAGCTGCCGCGCTACAGCTACCTGCTGCCGGAGGGGCACCGGCCGCAGACGCCCATGTCGGAGGACCGGGAGCAGCACGGGGAGGATGGCCCTGCTGCTGCCGCCAGCGCGGCACGGGACAGCATGCCCACCACCCCGCCCCCGCATCTGCATCCGGACGGCCGCCTCAGCTCGATCGTCGACTGCGAGCCCAGCCCCGCTGCCACGTCGGACAGTGCGGGCACCCCAGCCCACGCCAACGGCTCCCTGTCGAACGGGCAGCCGCAGCTGCAACGGGCTGTAGAGCAGGGGCACAGCGGCAGTGAGAAGGAGGACGTGGAGGGGCCCCCGCGGCCCAAGCTGCCGTTCCAAAAGCGCGCATATGCCAGGCCGTCCACGGGGCCGCGCGGCGCAGCGGAGCTGGCCGCCAAGCTGGCCCGCCTGGAGGCGCAGCTGACCCTGGGGCAGGTGATGTGCTACCGCGCCTTCGTGGCGCTGTGGCATTCGTCGCAGCTGCGCAAGAACAGCGACGCATGGCTGCGGTGGCGGGAGGCCATGGGGGTCATCACCAACTTTGTGGACGCCATCCCCACCACGGAGCTTGACGACGAGGAGGATGGGCCGGAGCAGCCGCCGCAGCAGCAGGCGGCAGGAGTCCCGGCAGCGCATCTGCCGTCTGGGCTGGCTGGCGGCGGCTTGCCGCAGGCGGCCGGGGTCCAGGAGGGCAGCCTAGGCAAGGGCCAGCAGCAGCAGCAGCAGCAGCAGCACCGTAAGGCCTCCATGCACAGCGTTCTCAGCCTGCGGGTAACCTGCCCCCGGGCTGGAATCAAGCTCGTAAACCGCATTACCGCAATGGACGAGACAGCGGTGGAGAACTTCCTATCTGCATGTGGGCCGGCGTGGGAGAAGTCCTTGCGGTCGGCCATGGGGTACGGTGCCTACGCGCCGGGCGGCCCCCGGGCGGAGCGGCGAGCCGACGTCCTGGCGCTCATGGTCGAGGGCATCACCTTCACCATGCCCACGGCACACCACCTCACGCTGGAGGCGAGTTCGGGCTACTTGCACATGCACTTGATTGACGGTGCCGCTGCCATGCACAACACGCGGTACTCTTTGCGTTGGCTCTTGCATGATGACGGGACTGCGTTTGTCGGAAACTTGACTTGCTGTCTGTGTGCCCTCAGGCGTCCGTGATACATGTGTCCCTGCTGGGCGCGCCCGGTATGAGCAACGGCGCGCACCAGCTGCTGAGGATCCCGGCCCAACGTGACAGCATCGACACGCACAGCATGAAGATGGACTTCAGCGCCCTGAACAGCAGCAGCGGCCCCTCGGGAGGGCGCAATCCAGGCGCCCGGCTGATACCCGGGCCGCTGGGCTCGGGCGCGGCAGCGCAGCCGGCTGGAGGCGCAGGCAACGCCAGCTCCATGCCGCAGCAGCTGCCCCGCTCATCGTCCAACGCTCGCGGCAGCGCCAGCGCCGCCTCCCTCTACCCCGACGTGCCCATCTCCGAGTACCTGTCCAGGTTCAAGGTGACGGTTGCCCCTGTGGAGGTGGCAGCCACGCATCCACCGCTCATGGTGGCGGGCGGGTTCTTCTTCCGCCGTATGCTGATGGCCATGCAGCGGTCGGGGGGCGCGCGGGCGCAAGGGGACGCCTGCACGGGGCAGGTGCAGGTGGACAAGGCCTCCTCGCTCCACGCGCTGGTAATGGAGTCGTACAAGCGCAACCAGGTGCCGCTGCCCTCGTCCATGGCGGCGTTTACGCCCAAGATCAAGCTTTCGTGCCCCATGGTAGGTACCATAAGTACACAGCAGCTCCTAGGTATCTGCCTTGAACGAGTGGACGACCGGTTAGCTCCTAATCTGGCTTCATATCTTGAAGTGCATGGGCATACCTGTAACCCAAATGGCATGGTATCCCTGTCCGGTGTTGCAATGTCCGTGACGGGCATTTCCCACACAACCGCGTTACTGACGTTCCCTGCAACGCTTTTCCCGCAGATCACAATCCGCGGCGTCCTCATTCCCGGCTTCGCGCCGGACCTGGCGGGGCTGTCCATGCGGCACTCGGACATCCTGGCCGTGGTGGTGCTGTCCGACCTGCACCTCTCCACCCGCTACATCACCACCTGCTACATGACGCTCGTGCGCTCCGCCACCGTGCACGCGCACATGGAGGCCTACTTCACGTGGCTGCCCAGGGCCGCACCCCTGCCCCCGCCGGGCCAGGCAGGCGCTGGCGCTCCCGGTGGCCCTGCGGACCCCACAGCGGGGGATTCCGCCCCGGCAAACCTAGTGAAGCCGCAGCGTGGGCCGTTCGCCAAGGTGTGGTTGCACCCAGACGACGTGGGGCTAGCCTTCTCGCAAGAGGCGGGAGAGGTGGGGCTCGTGCCCGGGATGTTTGGGGCAGCCGGGCACGGCTTCCCAGGTCGCCACATGTCAACCCGTGGGACCATGGGCGGGGCCAGCATGGCAGGCAGCCTGGGCCTGGGCCTGGGCCTGGGCGTGGGGCTGAGCGCTAGGGCGCGGCGGCGCAGCAGGCGCGCGTCGCAGGAGTCCCTCATCGCCCGGACAGCGTCCGTGGGAAGGTGGGTAACTACTTCAGCGTCAATGCATGCAGCTCTTCCCGCTATCGCTGCTGCTTGAACCGCCATGGTACCCTTTTTACAACAACACTGTCCAAACGTAGCATTGAAGACCGCACGCTTCGCAAGCCCTTCGGCTTAGTTCTTATATCCCTGTCCCCGCAGCGACATGTTCGCCAACGTGGCGCGGCCCCGCACGCACACCACCTACCCCTTCGTGCCGCTGCTCAAGGCGCGCAGCGTCATGGCAATCGCCATGAGCCAGGTGCCGTACGTGCCGGCCGTGCCAGGCACCACCACCTCCCACCAGACGGTCGCGGCGCACAGCATCATGGCCTGGTTCTCGCCGTGGCAGGTGGGCCATTTGAAATGCGTTGCTTGAAATCACAAGGCTTGTCAGCACGACTGGGGGTTTCCAGGCAGATTCGCTCCTGGTGGTTGCCGTTGCAGGTGGGAGATGGCTGACTGCAAAAGCGAAACGCGGCGCTTAGGGGTCAGGGCCATGGGCCTTTCCAGCACCCCTGGGGGATTTGCACTTGTGTTACCATCCAGGTGGTGTGGCAGCCAAAGCGCGTAACCCCCTTGGCTCTCCGGACACGTATTACGGGGCTGATCAACCGATTATGGAAGCGTAGTACAGTGGCACCCTCTGACTCAACTGGATCTGTTATTATCCCCTGCATGTCCCACAGGCCAAGCTGCTCACGTGTTTCATGGAGCAGTACCTCACCCACCCGGCATTTACAGTCGCTGTAGGGCGCAAGCCTGCGCAGCAGGCGCAGGCCGCCTCAGCCTGCTCGGCCGCCGGGACAAGCTCCAGCACTCCTCCTATGGGCGCGTCATCTGCACAGGCTCAGCAGCAGCAGGGCCGCCAGGCCGCCGGCCAGCCGGCGGCTCAGCAGCCGGACAGTGACGCGGCGCACTCGCAGGCCCAGCAACAAGCGTCAAGTGCTCCAGCCGCCAAGCAGCCCAAGGGCGGCTCGCGGGTGTCATTGTTGCTGGATGTGCCACTCCTAACTGTCAACTGCTTCACGGAGCTCCTGGCTGCCTTCAGCAACAGGGACGAGGTGCTCAGCCGCCTGGAGCAGGCGCAACAGTCCGGGTAAGGAGCCTAAATGCACTTCGTAGCTCCGTCGCAGTGCTGCAAATGCTTTGGAGTCAGAACAATGCGGCCGACGGCAGCGCAACGCTGCAAGGAGACGCGCCAGGGTCGTAATTGCGCCCTTGTTTCTCTTTAGTCCATGTTCCTGACTCGGTGTTGCTTGCGTGGGTGCCTGCATGCAGGGCCGAGCTGCAAGTCCCCGCCTGGGTGACCCGCAGCCGCCACACCGCCACACAGCTGGCGACGTGGGTCAACGCTAGCCAGGCTGACCCCGTGCTGCGGTGGGGCGTCCGCCTCACGCCGCTGCTCACCCTCAGCCTCACCGACATCCGGACCGGGCTGCGGCTCACCACGCGCGGCTGCGTGCACGCCACGCTGCTCAGCACGGGCCTGCACGTCACGGACCAGCAGGCGCGGCTCAAACAGCTGCTGTACGACAAGGTGTGGCCCGCCAACGCGGGCAAGCCGTCCCCAGGCCCGGCCGCCAACGCGGCCCTGGGCCGCACAGGGTTCCTGGCCCCAGAGGATGACAGCTGCCAGCTGCTGGGCCCCCTGCCCTTCAGGGCGGCGCTCATGAGGCGGTTTGTGCGTGACCGGCGGCGGATCGCGCTGGGGCTGGGCTGCCACCTGCCGCGCAGCGAGGAGGAGCGGCGGAGCCAGGCGCAGCTGCAGTGGCGGAGGCTGGTGGAGCTGCAGCAGCTGCAGCGCGCGAGCGACTTTGCCATGTTCCTGCTGTCGGCCACGCACCGCAGTGCGGCAAAGATCCTGGCCGCGGAGCCGGACGTGGAGCTGCAGCCGTTTGACTACTACCGCATGCTAATGCAGCAGTACCGCAGGGAGCAGGACGCGGTGCAGGACGGGCCGGACAGGTCGGCGTTGCTTAGCGAGCAGGAGGCGCAGGATGAGGAGGTGCGAGGGCGCGGTGGGAGCAGCGGAGGCGGGGCGGTACCGTCCGAGGCGCCTCCATCGCCTCGTACGCAGGCCCACGTGCACGAGGCGCCCAGCCCGCTACCTTCTCAGTCGCCTTCGCGGCGCGGCCAGCGCCACAACCGGTCCTCCTCGCTATTATCCTCAAGTCCAAACCTGTTGCGCAGCCTATCCCTTGGGCTCCGCAGCACCAGTGCCCACGCCTTCGCTGCCATGAGCAAGCACGTCGCCTCCGGGAGCAGGGACGCCACCACGGCGCCCGGTGCTGTCCCAGCGCCGAGTGCGCCCCGGCCAGCATTAGATGCGCACGTCCTCCTGCCTCGCCGCCGCACGACAGAGTACGGCAGGACCAGCAGCACCTCAAGCTTCGTCTTCAACCCTTCCGCGGCGCCCCAGGGCGGCCTGCACACCCACCCCAGCGGCAGCACCCGCTTCGGACCGAACGCCAGTTCGCAGGTGCTACCGCGCAAGAGCACCACTGCCACCATGGCGCAGGTGCTCACCAGCGCAAACAACGCCCACCTCGCGAACCTGATTGCCTTGCGGCGGAGCGCTGCTACGGGCAACCTGCCAGCAGGGGGCTCCAGCATCATGGGCTTGGGGCTTGCAAGCGGCATCGCGGGCCGCGCGAGCATGCGCCGCATTCCCGAGGACGCCAGGCTGGGGTCATTCGGGTCCAGCGGCACTCGGGGCCTCAGCAGCGGGATGCCCAGCGGTGGGTTAGCCCCAGGGGGCCTGGTGGACTCCCTGGCCAGCGAGCGCACGCTCCAAAGCTCTCCGTCCACGGGCAGCGGCGGCGGCGGGGCAGACAGGGACGCTGGCGGCCTAGGGCACGGCGGCTTGCCGGCGTATGGGTCCCCGTGGACCACCGCCAGCTCCTGGAAGGCCGGGCAGGCCCACCCGCTGGGGCGCAGCGGCTCACTCGGGCGCTCGACCTACGCGGGGTATGCTACCGACGCCCCGCACCAAACGCAAGGCGGCCGCGGCGCCATGGCCTGGTCCGCCAGCTACGCGCGCACACCGTTTGGCGTCGCGGCAGCGGCAGCAGCAGCCGCTGCAGCGCAGGCGGCCGCGGCGGGCGAGAGCGATGAGCGCAGGCGCATTGACGGCGTCCAGCGAGACGCGGAGCGGAAGCTGAGCTTCGTGCAGGCGTACCGCCACATGGGCAAGGTGCAGTTCCCGCTGGGCCCCACGCAGCAGCGCGTCACATACGTGCACGGCATGCCGCTGACGGCGCCGTGCATCGCCGCGCTGGTGTCCAAGCTGCCCGGATCGGCCTCCTCCGCACCGGGGATCTACCTGCGCACCAGCTGCACGCACCTGCTGTCGTGCGTGGGCGTCCACTCCCTCGGCGCCATCCTGCACATGGTGGTGCAGGTGTCGCAGGTATGTCGCGTGGGGGAGTGGGTCATGGCCGCAATACTCCTCGGCTTGCACAAAGCTATTGCATGGTGCATTCTGGAGTACGCAGTTGCGGCAATTTAGCTTTGCCTTGGTCAACACAATGCGTTTTGCTAACATTGGACCCGCCTGACATGCAGGCCATGGCTGGCTCCTTGCCCAAGAAGGCACCTCGGCCAGCCACTGCTGCGCCGTGCCCACCACCGCGGCCGCAGAGCTTTGAGGCGGAGCTAGCGCTTTACCACGTTGGGATCAAGGTAGGTCTCGGAGGGGTGGTCGCGCGATCATATCAGTGTGAGTTATAGCACTATGCGTATGGCACTCCTTGCAGCAGGGGTGTTGTCCAGCACACAGTCAACTACCTAGCCGATTGTGAATAAAAGAGCAGTGTTCCTGACTGGGCTCTTCCTGACATGCTGACCCTGCAGCTGCTCGTGGAGGAGAAGCCCCGCCTGCAGCTGCCCCCGCGGCTCAAGGGCAAGGAGTCCAGCCAAGGCCTCACGCACCTGGCGTCCGTCTCGCTGCGGGCCGTGAGCGCGCTGGTGTCGCCCATGGACGACGACCCAGCGGCACCCTCTGGCCTGAACGTGCAGCTCAGCGTGGAGGACGTGCAGCTGCTGGACCTGCAGGGCTGCGTGGAGCACAGGAATGTGCTTGTGGGCAACAGGCGGCCGCACCCGATGCCGCAGAGGCCGGGCCCGCGTCCCCAGCGCTCTGGCCTGGCAGCGGCTGGGACACGGCCGAGCGCTGAGCAGCAGTGGCAAGGGGCGGAACAGCAGAGGTGCTCGGGTAGCCAGCGGCACGAGGATGAGCCGTGCCGCTTGGAGCTTATCTGCCAGGTGCCAGCCAGCCTGGACTCGCCGGTGCAGATGGTACTCAGCCTGCAGGACCCGTGCATCACCTTCATGCGCAAGTTCGTCAACAACGTCCTGTACGCCGTGTTTGCGATCATCAAGGGTGCTAAGGGGGACACCAGTTCGGTGGCGGCTGCAGCGGCTGCGGCGGTTGCAGCGCCGGACGCCAGCGCGGCGGGTGCCGCAGCGGCGCAAGCTGCTGTCGCTGCGCTCGCAACCCCCCAACGGCGGCCGCCACCTGTCGTTATCATCAAGGTGTGAATGCTATGTTATGCCATTACGCAGCAGTGTAAATTGGTGACTCTGCCAGAAAGCTCTGCTTGGCCCACAACAGAAACCATTTCTATTTGTATGGTATGCTGAATCTCCTTCGGCTTCTACCAAGTCATATGCCGTGTCCGCCTCCTTGCGCAGATCGCCAACCTGCAGCTGGTAGTGCCGGCTGGCTCCGCCTCCCGCAAGCGCTCCATCCGCCGCGCCATCTCCAACGAGGCCATCGCCCTCAACGTGCAGGCGCTGGCCCTGTGCCTGCCGGGCGACACAGGCACCCTTGCAAAGCACGAACTGCAGCTGGTGAGGGAGGAGCTGGTGGTGGTGGCGAGCCCGCTGCCGGACGAGCAGGGCGGCGCCGAGGCGGACGCTGATGACGCCCGCGACGGTGGCGAGTACGGCAGGGATATGGAGGGGTCGCAGGCGGTTGAGGTGGACATGACGTGGCTGGCGTCGTCGTACAACATCGACGAGATGCTGGCGCGCAGCATGATGCTGGGGCAGCAGCATTTCCCGCAGCTGGACCAGCAGCCGCCCAGCGCGGAGGCAGCGGCCGCCGCCATGGCGGAGGAGCGGGCAGGTAGGCGACGGGCAGCGATGGTAGCCTGCTGGCCTATGGGAGCTTCGAAGCACGTTACCGGGCTGCAGTTTTATGCTGGCGGTTGCTTGTACTGTAACTGGGTGCGGGAGGAGAGATGTTCTGACGCCGTACCTGCTCTTTCGCCTGCAGGTAGCACCCAAGCACCCCAGGCCAACAACCGCAGTGTGGCCCATATCGATTCCACCCGCGTGCGGGACAAGTTTCAGCAGAAGTGGCAGGCGGCGAAGGACAACTTCTTCAGGCCCATCAAGGAGGTCGGTTGGCTATGTGCTCCTGTTGGGTACCACAGATGGCATGGGCCAAATGACTCAAATGGACTGCAAGCGCTAGGTTCAACCCAGGCCTGCTTGGATGACTGCCAGATGTGACCTCGCATGACGGGTGTCGTCATATTGGCTTCTCTGCGCTGCAGATCCTGTCGGAGGCAGGTCAGAAGCGCTCCAAGGACATCGGCGAGACGGGTGTGCTGCTTATCGAGGAGAGCCCACGCCGCAGTCCCACAGGCGCCGCGGCTCCAGGCTACGTCACCGTCCCCGATGCTGACGAGCGCACCCTCCGGGCAGCGGCTGCCTCCATGCACCACACCACGACTACCTTCCACGCGGCGCCTCAGCAGCCCCTGAGGGGACCCACAGCCGGCAACTCCGCCTTCGCTGCATACGCAGCCCCTGCTGGGCAACCGCAGGCACAACAGCAGCAGCAGCAGCAGCAGCAGCAGGAGCCCCTCCAGCGCCAACACACCGTGGCCAGCCCCTCTTTCACATCCTTTCCTACCGCAGGAGGCGCTGGCGGGATGCCGGACAGCATGGCAGAGCCTCCCCAGTCCGCCTACGACGGCCTGAGCCGCGTGCACCCCCCGCTACTGCTCTTCTCCGTGCACGGCGTGTCGGGATACACGTGCACGTTGGTGCCCTTCGATTCTGACGAGCGACTCAGCTGTCCGGCCACGGGCCTCGCGGCCCCGCCCACGGCGTGGTCCGACGCCAGGCCCCTCCCGCCCGGCATGGACGACCGGCAGCGCCCAGCCGACGGAGACGACGCAGAGACGGAGGCGGCGCTGCGGGTGCTGTCGTGGACGGCCCTGGACGGGCTGCACCGCCTGATTGACCCTGCGGTGCTGCACGGCGGTGTGTTCAAGCACACGGGCCGGGGGGCCATCCAGCTGCACTTCACCTCGCCGGACAAGCTGGTCGCCACACTGGGCCCTACGCGCTACCAGAGGCTCATCAAGGTCCTCACAGGTCCGTACAGTTTCCATGCTGGTCCCAGCGGGCATCCGGGCATTAGTCCCATGCGGGTATCGCAGCTTATTGATCTGCGTTCGATACAAACTGAATGGGCCAAACATCGTTCTGTACGTCATGGCATTTTGCCGGTCAGCGCGCGCGGCAACTAACGAAACGTTTTCTTGTGCTGCCTGGCGCGTGCAGACAACGTCATCGAGATCAAGAGCTGCTTCGAGGCTGCGATGGGCGTCCCAGGCCCGCCGCCTGTCCGCGACACCACCTACGCGCCCAACACCAAGTTCGGACCGACGCCTGGGGAGCAGCCGTATTTCCACCTGACCATCGATTGGCCTGACCAGCTCCAGGTGCGTGTGCTAGTTTCGTCTAAGGGGCGGTTGGGAAGACTGCTTCGCTTGACATATACGCATACCGGTAGATGTTGGGCACCGTATTCACGAACGCTGCATTGGGTATGACGGGCACTTTTCCTGCTGGTACGCCTGCAATACCTGCAGGCTGGCCTCAAGAGCAACCCCGCGTGGTGGGATCCCACGGCCGCCGCGGCCACGCAGCAGCCCAACCAGGAGCCCCACCCCCTGCTGCTGGGCTGCTTCACACGCTGCAGTCTCGGCTTGGTCATGATGCGCGAGAGCAACAGCATGTTCCTGGCCTTCCACAGCCAGCAGGTCCATGTAAGTGGCACCCCTGCAAATACGTGGTCACATCGTCGCCCTTACAGCCGTGGGCAAAGCAGGATTTTTGCGTGCAATAAAGCAATGTGCGGTGCTCTTAAAACCCTGCGGCACTGAAGAGCATTTCTGCGCCGTAGGGTACAGCGTTACGATGCCAAACGCCACCCATATGGATTTTGCCCGAACATGCAGGTCGCGGACGTCCGCATCGGGCAGCGGCTCAAGGACGCCGCCACCGCCGCCGGTGTTTCGGAGGCAGGCTGCCCGGGGCGGCTTGTGCCGGACACGGTGGAGGAGGAGGGCGAGTGGGGCGACGGGTACCGCAGCTTGCTTGGGGAGGAGAACGAGGACGAGTACACGGAAGACACGCTGCAGGGCTCGGACTCGGAGGTAAGGTGCCCTGGCGGGCAATAGTATGTCACCGGGAACAACAACGGCGTTGCGGTGAGCCCTACCGTGCAATGTTGCCGCGTTGTGCAGTGTGAAGCGGGGCAGGTACCGTACGCCACGCTTGAGCACGGTTCAAGACGACACCAGCATTTGTTTGGCGCTATGCAGGGAGGGGATCAAGGCATGATGGCGGCCCCGCCGCCCGACAACGGCAGCGAGATGGACGCCGGCGGGCACAACGTGCAGCCCGTGGTGGATGACCAGCAGGACAGCTTCCCGGACATGCCTGCGGTAAGCGCCCTCTGGCTGGTTTGTGGCTCACAGCTCACAATTCCGGCCCTCTGCAGATTCAGTAGGCATGCTTCTGTGACGTACCTCACGCTTCGCTACCTTGCTACCTTGCTGTGACCAGCAACGTACCGGTACAACGGACTGGCATGTGCGCTGCATCTGACGCTGCTCCCTTCCTGGATTATTGCACCCACTTCCACAGGTCGTGACCCTGATCCGGTCCAACATCAACCTGCCGGCGGACGAGGCCGCGCACCTCATACCGCCGCGCCGCTGCTCGCCCGCCTCTGCCCAGGGCGAGTCAGGCGGCGAGGAGGCCCGGGAGCAGGAGCCCGAGGGCGGCGAGTGCCCGCGCGACACGGACCACATGTGCCTGCGCGTCACCTTCGCCATGCTCAGCGGCGGCACCATGGCCAACGAGATCGAGTTCTGCCACACGCTGGTGCAGTGGCCGTACCTGACAGAGATGTCGCTCATCTCCGCGATCATCAACATCTTCTTGCCCGGTTGGGGGCGACCGCCCACTGGCCCCGAGGCCGGGCTGCTCACGTTTGCCTGGCCATGGATGTACATCAACCTCGTACTGCGGGACAGCCAGCTGTACATCCCCGTCATCGCTCCGCACCTGCGCCAGAAGGAGCTCATGTCGCGCGCGAACAGCCTCCGGCCCAGCTTCGGGCCCAACCGTGAGCCCGTTAACATGAGCCTGTCCCCTGAGAAGCTGCAGGAGCTCTTCGCGGGCATGGTGGCCGCGGACGTGGCGGATGCGGTCCGCATGGGCATGGGCGCGGCGGCGCCGGAGGCGGCCGCCTTTGGTCCCGGGCCAGTCAACGATGGGCGCACCTACTCGGGTGGCTCGCCCCGGAGGCGCAGCTCCATGGGCGGGATGGGCCGGCGCGGCAGCAGGCATAACCCGGACGCGGGATCGGACGTGTCGCCGGTGGCGCGGCTGGCGCCCAGCATGTCTAACAACTGGCCGGCGGGCAGCCCCTCCATGCGCAAGATGGCGGACATGATGCTGCTGGCGGCGGCCGAAGACCCGCCGCGGCTGGAGGAGGTGGGCGTGGTGCTCACCATGTCCGCCCTCCGGTTCGGGTACTTTGCAGGTAAGCGGGCAGAGGGCACCCTGCGTTGCCTTACGTAGAATGATTACAAGTTTCAACGGTATCTTGAATGGGACGCGGGCTGCAGCGTCCCTGGGTCGGAGGCTTACGGCACCGTTGCCCTGCGTCTTCTGCAGGTGGCGACGGCGACATGGTCGTCAAGGTGGACATGCGGAACGCGGCGGGATTCGTGCGCCATAACGCCGCCCAGGTGCGCTGACAGTCGGCTTGGACAACCTGCCGGCCGTTTACGGCCCTTAACCTGCATGCAACTGCACCAAACCGGTACGTTGGCATAATACTGCAGGTGACCAACTGGCTGCTGCCGGTCAAGTCGCTGGACGTCGAGTACCGCCTGTCCATGCCGCGCCTAGAGGAGTCCAAGGTGCTGATGGCGTACATCAGGTGCGTGAAACAGCAGGACTGAGTTGTTAACCACGCATTGTGGGCTGATGATTCCTAACCTCGGCATGAATAGTTGCGTGCACCTATGAAGTGCTGTACTTGCACCTCCAACTAAGCTGCGTGCATTACCATCCCCGCAGCTTCGCCCGCAAGCTGACCTTCCGCCACAAGACGCGGCCGAAGGGCAGCGCCGCCGCGTCCCCAGAAGGCGCCTCGCCCCTGCCCACACATCGGGCGGGCGACGAGCCGATCTCGCAAGTGCTGCGGCACGGACTAGGCTCCACGGGCGGCCTGGGCCGGTCGGGCCTGGGCGACATGGGCGGCAGCCAGATGGGCGACATTGCAGACATGGGCTCCGTGCGTTCTAGGCAGCTTATTGGCGCCGACTCCGCAAAGCAGCCGCTGGTAAGTCGGAAGCGAATTGCCATGGCCAAAACCGCACAGTGAGGACACCTTGTTGGTGTGGTCTGACGCCCGCTAGCAGCATGACACCAACCACATCGCCTTCTCGTGTGACAGTCACGTTGCAGTTACAGGCCCAACTGGGCGCGTCTAGAGAGCCGAGGTGGCCATAAGGACGAGATAGATAAGTAGGTCACGGTATCTTTCAGGAACCACCATGAGTTTCCTGCTCCTCATTGTCCATTCTTTTCCTTTTCTCATTGTTGCTTATCCGAGTCCCTTGTGCCCCTGGCCCCTCCCTGTCACTTGTGCATCTGGGCCCTCCACTCCGCCTTGTTGATACTCCTTGCATCTGAGTCCCATGTGTGCCTTCCCCCTCCCTGTCCTCTCCCGTAGGACCTGCTGGTGGAGCAGGCCACCACCCGCGTGGCGCACCTGCTCACCACGCACAACATCCCCATCCCCAGCAACACGCTGGTGCAGAACGCCCGCGCCTCGCTGCTGGCGCGCAAGACCGCCAGCAGCACCCTCACGGTGCTGCTGGACACGGCGGTGGTGCGCGGCTCCTTCTCCAACATCCCCCTGTGGCAGGCGCTCATGGAGGACGTGGGCATGGCCGTGGACCTGCTGCGCACCAATAACGGCCTCTTCTCGCCGGCGCCCGACATCGTGGCCGAGCGCCAGCGGGCCGCCGCCATGGCGCCCCTGCCGACGCTGCCCAAGCGCTCGGTCAGCGGCCCGCGGTCTGAGGCGCAGCAGGCCAGCAAGCTCATCACCGAGGCCAAGGCCGAGGCGCAGGCGTTGGAGAAAGGTATGGCCTTCCGGAAAGGCTGGGTGATACCGTCACCATGTCGAACTGTGGGCTGCCATACGATTTGTAATTGATGCCAGCAGAGCAGGGCGGGCACGGCTTGACCACGTGGCGCCCTGGCTTGTTACGCGTTTGTTGCAGCGTCCTGGAGCTTCCGGCCCAACACCATGCGGGTGGACCTGCGCGTGCGGGGGCTGTCCCTCACGCTGTGCGACGACAAGCCCAAGTCCTACGGCGCCCCTGACGTGCTCACCGCCTCCATCGAGAACCTCAACCTGCAGTACGCCGTGGACAAGCGGTGAGAAGGAGGCGGATGTTCGTTGCGTGTGCGTCCTAAAGGCGTATATGTACCAGTCTAAGACCAGAGCCGTGACGTTGTAAAGGCGTTATTGGCGTAGACCAGAGCCGTGACGTTGTAAAAGCGTATATGGCCGCATTGCATATCAGATCCGCATGCTTGCAGGGCGTTGTGGTTTCACGTAATTGCTTTCGTTACAGCCTTCTCTCTGTTACCCCATGCAGGTACTTCGACCACCTGCCCGAGCAGCTGGGCGTGCTGTCGCTGGTGGCCTCGGCGCAGTTCCTCAACAACTCCATGGGCCGCTGGGAGCACCTGCTGGAGAACTGGCCGCTGGAGCTGCACCTCAGCGACCCCATCAACCCCATCTTCAAGACCAGCCGCACCAAGTGAGAGCACCTGAGGTTGCCTGGCCCGATCCCATGCTTCTGATGCGGTCTTGCCGGATGTGCGCGTTGCTCATGGCACAGTCCGTGGCTGCATTAAGCGGGACACCTCTCTGTGCGCAGGTATGTGTTCATGTCGTCAGCGGAGACCCTGAAGCTCAACTTCCACCCCTCATCGCTGCTGACCATTGGCGACCTCCTGGCCTTCGTGCGGCGCCTGACCGACACGGGGGGCGACAAGCCCGAGGCCGTTGCCGCCCGCAGCACGGGCCCCATCGCGGAGAAGCCGCCCAGCATGAGGGAGCAGATGGCGCTGTGCAGCTCCGTCATTTCGCGCGTGCCGCAAAGGTGCGCTGACTCAGCGCTTTCGGCACTTGCGCCCACCTTACCTGTTCCTCCTCATGCCTCGCGTTCTGCTAGACGCGTCTACCCCAAGCAACGTGACCGGCTCGCTTGTAATTGGTCACGACACGAGCCACTGTGTCTGTCCTGCGCAGGTACCTGATCCAGAACATGACTGGCATGGTCATGTCGTACTGGGCGCCGTCCCCCGACCGCGACGACCAGCCGCTGCCGCGGGGCTCCGCGCCGCCCATCCACGCCGTCAACCGCAAGATGCTGGCCCCCGGCTGCAGCGAGGAGCTGCAGGTGCGGGCGGGTGATGCGGCTGGGATCCTGGCGTGCGTCAACTGCTGCCGTTGCAGGCCTCCTGCTCGCCCATCTTGCCCACGCGGCCGCTCATGAGGTTGCCGGTTGTTGCCGATTGCCTCACGTGTGGTCGTGTCGCTGTGCCCACAGGTCGCCCCATCGGTCAAGGATGTCAAGGTGGTGGGGCCGGGCGGCACCATCCTCACGCGCTCGCGGACGCAAGTCATCGTGCTGAGCTTCGATGGCTCGTGGATGCCCATCCAGGGTAGGTCATGTAGCACACACCGTTCCATTGCAATGGTCTGTCTTGTCTAGGGCAAAGCCGGGTCTGCAGCACAAGATAACATCCGGCGTTTCCACTGACCTGACGCAGACGTGTCCGTGGATGTGGTGGGCAAGTACGCATACGACCTGTTCTCGCCCTACGACGACCGCCGTGTGCCCGTGGTGGTGGACGTGGTGCTGGTGGGCAGGACCAAGATCCTCAAGGTGGGACAATGTAACCGAAGCATCGTGTCTCGAGTCAGAAGGCTTCATACGGCTTCCGGCCTGACCATGTCTCGCTTCCTACCTATTGTTTTTTGTCGCTAAATACTTGGCCAAATGCTGACGCAGTTACACGTTTCTTGCCCCACACTCCGCATCCACCCACAGGTGCACTCGGCGCTGTACGTGCACAACGCGACGCTGCTGCGGCTGGGCTTCCGGCTGCACCTGCCCACGCCGCTGCTCACGCGCCACATCGTGCCGGCCCAGGGCGACTCGGTGCTGCCGGGCGAGCAGGACATCCGGATGAGGCCGCTCAAGCCCGGAGAGGGTGAGCTTGCCTGTTCCTGCACTTCAGAAACGGTTTTAACTTGTTTTTGACATGCACTTGTAGTAGTGCCCCATGGTAACAGGGGCCCTTGCATGCTAGTAGATAGCTTCACATCCATTCCGATGGGACGGTTTACTGGCAAAGGCCGTACCTTGCCACCCCACTCAGTCCAAACCCCTTTTGCTCCATGCCTGTTCTCCCTCCTCGTGCAGGCCGCTACCTGCCGGTGCTAGCTGCGCTGGGCGGCACGCTGTACCTGGAGCCGCGCGGCTACCAGCCGGCGGAGCACGACGTGATCCGGCTGTCTCCCTCCATCGTGGACATGGCGGACCAGAGCGGCTTCATCGCCGCCGGGCCGCCCCTAGACCCTGTCAAGGGCGGGCCGTTCGGCGTGTCGGCGGTGCACTTTGCCGTCAAGGTGGGTTGGCGTCCGGCGCCATGGATAGCATCATCATGGCTTCATCTACTTGCATCAGGCCGGCTGTACGCATATCGGGCTGTGCTGCCTGGCTACTGAGGGGGTTCCCTGCCTGGCCGCAGGTCAAGGTCAAGTCGCGCACCGACTACACCTACGCCACGATGCACCAAGTGGAGGTGCCGGGGCCGGGCGAGTTCGCGCGCGCCACGCGGCCGCTGGAGGCGTCTATCAAGATCCTGCCCACCACCGTGGTCACCAACTCGCTGCCATACTACATGGAGGTGCGTCGGTGCTAATGGCACGGGCTCCGCCCGCGCGTTAGTGCCCTATTTGCGCTGCTACCCACGTCGCGCGCCCTTGCACAGCACTGGGTTAGATGCTAGAAATCTCCCGACTGTGTAGCCTTTTCTAGTCAAGGCAAGCAGACGTTTGTCTTTGGCTCGCCCCCCACAGGGCTTCCTCATCACCACCACCGGGCAGCCGCCCAGGGACGTGCTGTCCGTGGCGGTGCCATCAGCGCCCAGCTCGCCGCCCCTGGACGGCGCCGCCCAACCTACCAGCACCAGCCCCGGCGGCGACAACGCGCGGCTGCGGCTGCCCACCATGCGGCTGAGGCGCATCAACGACTCGCAGACGCTTGGGGCAACGCCGGAGGACCGCATGCGCATCATCACCGAGATGAAGCGCCTGGTGCACATGCTCAAGCCAAACGTAAGGGCAAGCCCTGCCGCCATTGTTTGTGTGCGCTTACGCAGCACGTGAGGCTTCATGGCCCTGTCGTCTTGCAACCAGTTCCTCAGTGAGCCCTCTTGGGGACCGTGATGCAACAGCGCGTGTCCTTGCGCCTGTGCTTATGTCACTTACCTGCAGGAGCGCTTCCCCGACCTGGCCAACAAGCCGTCGGAGGAGCAGAAGTACACCATCCTGGCCATCCTGGTGTTCGGCCTGCGCTGGGTGGCTAAGCGTGCCGTGCGGGAGCTGGACCTGGTGTCGCGCGCCATGAGCGAGTCGGCCAACTCGGTGAGCAAGAGCTGGAGTATTTCCGTGCTCTACCTGCTTGATGGGATATGACTTGTAGGAGTACCTACAAAGCTTTTATGCAGTTCGTGCAGATGTCCTTTTGCGGTATGCGGTGCGTTTGGCGGGCTTGTAGCTCCGATGTGGGGGCCGTAGTACATTCAGTTGAGGAGCTTAGGCACAGGCCGCAGTAAGACCTCATTAGCCATACTCCATCGCTGTTCCGCGCTCTCTGCAGATCACGTGGGCAGACATCGCCTCCTTCATCGAGTGGGCCAAGCACAACATTCGCCGCGTGCAGCTGTGGCCCGGCAACATGCAGCACCACTATATCGACATGCACAAGCAGGCGGTGCTGGCCGTGCGCGTGCCGCACCTCAAGCTCGTCTGCACACGGTGCGTGTGACACGCGCTGTTGGTGTGGGCTAAGTGGTGCCCAAGCGGTACATGTTGCTCGTATACAGATCGCAGAGTCTGCACCCATACCGGACATTCCGATGTGCTTACCCCTGCTTTAAGGTCATGGTGACCCCTCGCTTTCACCAACCCGCGCGCAGGCCAGTGGAGGTCAACCACGGCTCCATCTCCAGCAGCAGCGGGTCCGCGCACCTGCCCAACCTGATGCGGCTGGCGCGCGTGGAGGCGCTGCCGTCGCTGGAGGAGGTCAAGCGGGACATTGAGGCGCGCAGCTTCCAGGGGCCCAAGCGCGACGTGCTGGAGGTACGAGGGCTACCCCTCATGGCTACCCCTTAAGTTTGCTCGTACTGAGTTTTTCGTGTTGCGGCAGCCTTGACCATACCAATTGAGGACGACGGAGGACAGTCCGTCTATCATTTGCGTGCGTAACTGCGACCTTTGTCGCATTGTGTCGTACAGGGCATTCTCGAGACGGTAAACGATGGTGTGGCCAAAATGCGAGCGGCGGTGGAGGCCGTGGGCCAGCACGTCATCCGGCCCGTGGCGAACGTGCTTCCGGGCGCTCCAGTGGCCCAGTCGCCCTTCGAGCGCGCAAACCTGGAGCTGGCGCAGCAGGACTCGACGGCCTACTGGCAGCACAACCCAGACACGCTAGTGCGCGTACGGCTGCGGGTGGAGGAGGGCCCTTACTCGCAGCAGGCCCCGCTGCCGCCGGCCGGCCCGTCGGGCAACGGCACTGGAGCAGCGGCGGCGGCAGGATCGACGCCGGTGGACATCTCCCTCAGTGGGCTGGCTGGCCTAGCGGCGGCGAGGCAGGAGCTGGACACAGACGTGTCCTCCGTCACGGCAGCGAGCGGCGGCCACAGCGGCAGGCTGCCGGTGTCCTCGGCCCCAGGGAGCCCAAGGGCCGCCCCGCCCGCCGCGTTGCAAGTGAAGCAGGGGTCCGGCCAAGGCTCTGCGCTGGATGCGGGTCAGGAGTCCTACTTCAGCGCCAACTCTGGCACGGCCTCTACTCAGCAGCAGTCTGGATACCTGTCCGCGTCGATGTCGGGTGCAACGGCAACAGCGGGCCTGGCGAGCCCCCGCGACGCCAGCCTGTCGCAGCTCGGACCGGCCCCGTCCGCATCGCGCTCAGCGGCTGTGAACGCTCTGGCCCAGCATGTGCCTTCACGCGTGCAGATGACGCCCGACATGGGCGCCTTCGCGGGGGCACTCGACGTTGCACAGCTGGTGGCGGGAGAGGGGCAGCGGCTGAGCCCGGCTGGCCTGGCGCAGTCCGGTGCACCTATGGCGTCGGTGGCCGAGGAGCCTGGGGACGCCGCTGCAGCGGCCGGTGCCACTGCCGCTGCGTCGGTGCCTAAATCGGAGGCGCAAGCTGCGCCGCCTGTGCCCCTCTTCAGCCGGCTGCGCTTCAAGGGACTGTCGACCAAAAAGCGCGATAAGGATGCCAAGCGGGCCACGGATCGCCAGGTGGGTCGTATGCTGGGCCGCAGGGCAGCTGTTGGGCGTGTCTGCCGGGTGGTGACAAGTCGGTGCACACAGGGTGATCTGTCATCAAGTTTCCTTGGCTCGCGTGTATTGGTCGCTACCTCGCCAGCTGGCTCGTCCAGCTTGTGATATCTTGTCGTAAGCAGCTGGCTCTCTGTTGCCTGCAGGTGCGCTTTGACTTCGGGTCAGCTACTCCCACGGCCACCCCCACGGCTCTCCAGCAGCAGCAGCAGCAGCAGCAACAGCAGCTTGCCCCTCCACAAGAGCAGCCCTCCAGCCATCCGGCTGAGGTGCCGGCTGCACAGGGCCCAACACCGCCCCAGGAGCCGCCTACACCCGCACCCCAGGAACCCACGGAGCACATCCGCATCCGGCTCAGCTTCCGTCCTATGTCGATGGCACGTGAACAGGAGCCACCGCAACCGCAACCGCAAGCAGCGGCACAGCCGGCGCACTTCGTGTTCCGCATCACCAAGCGGGTCCAGACCGTGTTCAACACGGTCTTCCCATCTGGAGCTCAGCGAGGTAAGCTGTTTGCTCGCTGTTTCAGCGTTGCTGAGTGGGAGTGCAAGCCTCGATGTCGGATGCAAAGGACCTGCAGGCCGACTGATTCTGTACTCCCTGTATATCGCAGAGTCTGGCACGGAGGGCGACGGCATGAGCTCAATGGGTAGCTTTGCGGGGGTGACGGGGCGACGGCACAGCCACGCCTTCGTGAACAGCGAGGCCTTCCCGCCGGAGCAGCAGCTGCGCGTGCGACTGCTGGTCGTGCCGGGCGTGAACGGCGGGCCTGACCGCGTCCGCCTGCGCCTGCGGTTGCTCCACCGCCAATCCGCTGTGGGGACGCAGCTGGCCTTCGAGCCCCCGCAAGACCGCTCCGCGGACGCCTCCAACCTGGGAGGCAGCAGCGCGAACTTCGGCCGGCGGTGGCACACTGGGTTCGGTAGGTGTTGCTTATTAGTTGTTCTGTGATTCCGCCAAGCCTGCCTTCTAGCACTGCTTGTCAGGCAGCTGTACATCACCAAGACACAGGTTTAGTGACGGAGGGCCCTTTACCGTGTGCAGGTGCCGCATCTCTTCCGCTCGTACCCTCGGCATTGGCAAGGCAACTGCGCGCCCGGGTGTCGACAGCTGAAGCGGCGACGGGCGTTCCCAAGCATCGGGTATCGGGAGAAGGCTTAAGGCGGAACCGGACGCGTGAGGTGAGCAGCATGGGTTTTTGAGTGCCTTTGCACGCGAATGCACGGTTACATTGTCCCCGGTATTGGATTTCATAAATGTTTGAGTACTTCTGCATGCAAACGTACCGGTACATAGTCCCCGAGGCTGACACAAGTAAGGTACCACAGCGTCGTCTGAGTACTTGTTATACCCGCTACGCAGGGCGAGCGTGACCTCCGCACCTTGAGCCATGGCGGTGCAGCGACTGGCCCCGAGGAGCCGGTGAACGTGCCCCAGTACCGCTCCGAGGCGCTGCCCTTCCTCCGCGCCGGCCAGCAGCGGCACGAGCCGCGCGTCGCGCCCGGCACCTCCGCACCCGTTCACCTCATGCTCAGCGACGCCGATGACGGCGACACGAGCTCGCTTCCGCTCGGCGTCTACCTGGGGGCCGACGACCCGTCTGTGTCCGAAGGCGGGCTTGCGCAGGCGAGGTGGTCTGAGCGTGCAGCGGGCGGTCTGCCGGCTGTGCCGGAGGCAGCCGAAGGCGGCGGCGCCAGCCCTGCGCATCCGGCGGGTGCGTTAGGCTCGGCGTTTGACGGTGCGGCGGCCTCCATGGGGCAGCCCAGCTGGGACTTTGACAGGGCGGGCAGCTCAGTGCTGTCGCCCTTCGCCTCAGCGACACCGCTTATGCTGGCCGAGCTGGAACTCCAGCCTGTCGCCCTGCCATCGCGGCAGGGTAGCCGTATGCAGGAGCCTGAGCAGCAGCAGGCGCGGGCGGACTTGGGCCAGGGAGGCGGCCTGTCGCCTGTAGCGCACGCCCAGGACGGTTTGCAGGGTCAGTGGCAGCAGCGGTCGCCGATTGGCCAAGGGGCCGAGCGTAGGGCCTGGCCGCCGCACCCTGGGCAGGCGGCCGGGGGCGTGCCAGCTGCTATCGGCTCCGAGGCCCTCATGGAGGACGAGGAGCACGTAGCTGGCAACCTGACAGCTGCACGGATGGACGCGCTTGGGGGCGTAAGCGAGGTGCGCCCGCAGATGGGCGTTGCAGCTAGTGGGCAGTACCAGGTGTGGTCAGACAACCCAGCGTACCTGCGCGGCAGTGGCCAGTCGTCCAACTCGGAGCTTCCCACGCGGGCTCCTCCAGGGGAGCTCGCAGGTGCTGGCGGCCAGCGCCGTGGCGGGACCCTTGAAGTCATGGTGGAGGGGAGCGAGCAATCGCGTGGCACGGACTCGCGCGTCAGCCTAATGCAGCCGGCGGACCACGGTGCAACGCCTGGTGGGGTTGAGGTTGAGGTTGAGGGAAGCGGGCGCGAGGAGCCCTCAACCGGCAGCCGGAACAGCAGCTTGTTGTCCATGCCGCCGTTTGAGATGGCAGCCACGCGAGAGGGCTCAAGCCCCGCCATTGTATCCATCACACTGCAGGGCGGGGGATCTGAGCCGGCGAGCCACACAGGCAGCGCCACGGGAGGAGCTGGGCCCTCGGCCTCAGGGCAGGCGTTCTACAGGTCGCCTGGACACATCAGTCGGTACGCCTCCGAGCCCATAAGCCCGGACGGATCCGCGCCAAGCACCGGCAGCCAGACGCAGTCCGGGGGCGGCCGCATAAGCCGGCGGCCTCCAGCAGCCCTCATCGTGGGCTCCCCCACAGCTCTGGGCCAGCACCGGCCCTCACGGCTGCAGCTTCCGCTGCCTTCTCCGCACTCCCAGCCCCTGACCGCGGCTGCAGCAGCGGCGCTGAGTCGGCCGCCGCAGCTTCCCAGGGGTGCCTCTCGCCGCCGCTCTGTGCTCAGCGGCAGCGTGTCCCTCCGAATGGTGCCCGTGCCGGCCCGGGGCCCTAGCAACTCTATCTTTGGCGCGCGGACGCGCAGCTCCACGAACGTGCACGTGGGCCGGGGTCCACAGGATACAGAGGGGCTTCCAGCCATGTCCGTGATGCGGGCGGCGTCCATGGGCCGCCGCACCACATGGCAGGCCGGTTCCTTTGCCTCTTGGGTGGGCGCGAGCGGCGGTGGTGCAGGCGCTGATGCTGACGCCAGCACCGGGGGTGCGGACATGGATCCGCCGGGGTACACTGGGCCAGTGCACCGCAGCGTGCATGGGGGCGAGAGCAGTACGGCGTCGGACACCGACACCGACCGTGAGTCGGCATCCAGCGGCCACAGCGGCGTGGGACTGCGGCCCGCCTCTGCCACACACTCAGACGGTGGTGCGCTTGCTAGCAGCAGCTGGCGCCGGCGGGCCTCTATCAGCCACCCGGCGGGCTCCTCCTTTCGCGCCACGGCCTTACCAGCCATCCGGGAAGGGCTCACGCCTACCGCCTCCATTGAGCAGCCTCCGCAAGCCGTAGCCCAGTCAGACGCATCCTGGGGACTGCCCCCACAAGGCCGGCCATCGGTCACTGGACGAGCTAGCGTCAGCAGCCGCGGCAGCCAAAGCGGCATGGGCAGGCCATCGGTCACTGGACGAGCCAGCAGCAGCAGCCGCGGCAGCCAAAGCGGCATGGGCGCGGCCTCAGAAACGCGTCTGTCACCTGGTGCTGGCCTTGCAGCTGCGGCCTCCACCCTACGCGTGGGTGAGCGCCGCTCCCGCAGGAGCACGTCCAGTGCAGGCGACCTGGCCGCCGGCCAACTCCGCCGCCGCCGGCGCGCGTCCACCGCCCCTGGGGGCCCCTCTGGCCACATCGACGGCCTGGACATGCTTGGCGCCCACACCACTTCCGGTGCGGAGTCGGATGCCACGACACGCTCCCCTGGCCAGGAAGGGACCGCGCTCCCGCCGGCGGGCAACCGCCGCCCCAGCATCCTGTCCTCGACTCGGGGCCCGGCTCTGGCCATCACTGCTCTCCACCGCGGGGGCAGGCCTAGCACCCTGCAGCGCGTCTCCCGTGACGCCAGCGCCCCTCCGCACCTGGGCCGCATGTACGGCTTCCGTGGGAGCGTGTCGGCGCGGTACGGCTCCGACGGCGCTCAGCAGCACCCCGAGGGCGTCGGCAGCGGCCGTAGCCGCCTTTCGCTGCTGCAGCAGCACCTCACCCGCCGGCGTGCGCAGCAGCAGCAGCAGCTGCTGCAGCAGCCCAGCTACCGGCGGCTGGACGGTGGACCCGCGGGCGGCTCGGGGCGCAGCGCCGCCAGCTCCAGCCCGCTGGACATAGCGCGCAGCGCCATGAGCGCCGTGCCGCGGCTGCCCAGCATGGCACGGAACATGGGCGAGCGGATCGTGGACCAGGGGCAGCAGGTGAGGGGGCGCGCCGTTGATTTGGATCGAGGGTGTGACGGTTCGGAGCGGATAAGGTATTGCCGACTTAACTGGACGCCTGAGAACGAATCGCAGTGCATAAATGCAACGGTATGCAGCTGCATCTTGATGGAGGACACGCTGCAACAGTACGAGGTCGACATGTGATGCGTAGTCCTGCCTGATTTCAAAACGTTACGTTGTGCAGGTCGCCGGCGTGGTGATCCAGAGCTCGGCCGAGGTGGTGCAGCGCATCACGGGCACCATCGCCCATGGCGGCGTGCAGGTACGGACACGGCAGAAGAGCACACAGTTGATGAGCCTTACCACAACGAATGCTGAAAGCTGTCGTACACTCGCCGTTTCAACGGTTTCCGGTATCTGGATTGCACTAGTGCAAGGTATGGTCCACCACTTCTTGCTGTTCCATCGCTTTTGCAGGTGTTCCAAGGTAGCCAGGTTATGGCGGGGCGTGTGGCCGACACGATCCGCACCGGCGGGCAGGAGGTCAAGGAGATCGTGGTGGAGGGTGCCGAGCAGGTCATCGCCGCGGCCAAGCCCAAGATCCAGTACGGCATGAGCAAGATAGCGTGGAGGGTGAGGCTATGCGTGGTGTGTGGACTGATGCCATCTATGCCCACATGTTGTTCGTGGTTTTGTACGACAACCTGCCTGAGCGAGGATCGACAGTGTACAGTGCTGTTTGTCTTTGCCTGCTCAGCCGGAGCCCGCAACTAGTTCCTCCCTCCCTTCTTGCAGCTAACCGAGATGATGACCACCCGCAAGAAGGGCGACAAGCCCGATTACGCGCAGTTTGAGGCGCAGGCGGAGCGGGAGCGCGAGGCGCATAGGGGCGGCGTGCAGAAGACCAAGAAGGCGAAGCGGGCAGAAAAGATCGGTAAGCACGGACATGTTCCAAGGCTTACCTGAGCTGAAACCAGGCATACCGCATGCAGTGAAGCAGCCGAGTCCTGTCATGACGGTGCTTTCATTGCTTTCACTGCTGGTCCGCAGGTCTGTCGCCCCGCGTGCTGCTGCTCAACCTGCACAACAGCCTGGTGGACAAGGAGGGCGACCACGTGTGCCGCCTGTCGCTGTTCGCCAGCTTCTGGGTGGACAACCGCACCGGCTACGACCTGGTGTTCAAAGACCTGGACGCGCCGCCCGTGCTGGACAGGCTGCCGTGCCTGGGTGGGTGGCCACGGCTCCCAGCATGCAGCATGTGCATGGGAGTGGCTCTGGTGTCGTACTGGTCAAAGCCTTGGGCCCTACCGGTGATATAGGGCCATGGGCATCGGGACAGGGGCTGCGGTTGCCGTACCACAATGTTTAGCATTGCCTTGCGCTTTCCGCACAGCAATCGATTTTCAACGTACACTGCTGGCGGTCCCCCTTGCAGTGTGGCACACTGTGCGTGCTCCCGGGCACAAGGCGGACGCACAGGCTCAGGACACGCCCATCCTGGCCCAAACCGAGAGCGGGGACGCGGGGGCCGAAGGCGCGCGCACGCCTCCCAGCATGGCGGGCCTCCGCAGCATGAGCATGGCGCGCCCGACCGATCCGCGCCGCGCGCCGCCGTCTATAGGGCGCCGCCCCAAGTCGGTGCACGAGGCGGTGGCGTGGGGCGCCGCGCCGCAGGGCGGCCAGGGCGGCATGGAGCCGGCGCTGCTGAACGAGCAGCCGCGGGTGCAGTTCCGCGTGGACGACAGCAAGGCCAGCAAGACCAAGTGGTGCCTGCCGTTCAAGGTGGCCACCACCAGCCAGAAGTTCGCCATCGACATCCTGGCCGAGGCGGTACGTGGTTGCTGGGTTGACGGACAAAACGACGGGTTGCGCTTTGCTGCCAGAGTAGCTGGTTAAAATCAGGAATCAGGCCGGGTCGGATTTTTTTGCTATAGCAAGCGCTTGTGGGAGGCAGGGCAGGCTATTGGCATGCATTTATGCTGCTGATTGGCTCCCTGCCATGCTTCTTTCCAACGCAGCGCACCATGACGCGGGAGGAGTACGACGAGCTTATGGGCATGTCCGCAGCCCGCGGCAGCATCTTCGGGACCGAGCGCACCCCGCCCTCAGAGGCCAGGCGCCCTTCGGCGCGCCGCAGGCACCGGGACGCCAGCCGCGCCAGGGAGCAGCGGCCCTTGCCGTCCGCCGCCGTCGCCTCCGCCGCGGTGCCGGCCCCGGAAGCCATGTGCATCGAAGCGGCGGAGCGGCCGCGCTTCAAGCGGTCCATGACGGCGCCGCTGGAGGAGACGTCCAGGGACATCGCGGAGGCAGCGGCCGCCGCCCTGGACGACAACGCCCAGCCAGCGGGCCTGCAGCAGCAGAAGCAGCTTGGCAGCCGGCGTGGGCTTGTCGTACTGGGCACCGGCAGCGACGGCGCCGCTTCCGAAGGCGGCTCTGGCGGCGGCAGCAATCCCCCAGACCTGGCGCTGGAGAAGCAGCGGTCCGCAGAGTCCCAGGTCTCCGGCACTGGGGCCGCGACGGGCACCTACGACCCTGGCGCGGACACGCCAACGCTCAGCAGAGGGCCCGCGTCTCCTGCGCCATGGGAGGCCTCCTCCAACCCGTCGTCGGTGGGGCCTTGGCCCTCGACGACTCGGGGCCCCTATACTGCCCTGTCCATGGGCAGTGGTGCAAGCGCGCTTTCCGGCCCCACACGTGGCCTGCGCACAGGGTCTGCCCTGGGACCGACGGCCTCAATGTCCCGCTTCGGCAGGGAGGGCAGGGAGGGCTCCGCCCCGACCCGCGCTGCCGCTGGCAACTCCTTCATGACCATGTTCATGTCGTCCCGCCGGCCCGCTCCACCGCCCGTCACCATCACTGAGATCACCCCAGCAGAGGAAGAGGCAGGACACGCAGCCTCCGCCGGCGCAGTTGCAGCCGCAGCACCGGCTGTTGGCCTCCCGCCGCAGCAAGCCGCTCAGCATGTGCCGCCCATCCCACTGCCCCCCATGCCTCTGCCTCCCATGCCTGATGCCTCAAACCAGCAGTCCACGTCCGCCGGCAGCGAGCGCAGCACGCCCTACGTCACGCCGTACACCAGCGGGCAGCTTCAGCAGCTGCGCTCCTACCCGGGCTCCCGCGCCAGCCCGCTGTCCACCGCCAACACGTCCTACGTCACGGCCATCAACGCTCGGGGCTCCCTTCCCACGGACCTGGCAGCCGTAATCCCCGAGGGAACAGAAGACGACACAGACACCTCTCCCACCAAGACCGCAGGCACGGCCGCCGCCGCTGCAGCGGCGGCTGTGGGTAGGTACAGGAAGGTGTCTGACGGCGCAGGAGGCACGGTGGAGGAGGTTGTGGACATCACGCCGCCACGGCAGCGTCACGTGCGGGCTGCTGGGGCCGCCGCCCCTGACGCGTACACGTCCGAGGCCAGCAGCGGCTGCGACAGCTGCTTTGACCTGGACACGTGCTGCACGGGCATCTGCCAGCGCAGCGGCGCAGAGCTGACCATCCAGCGGCTGTACCAGTTCGCGGTGGAGGTGTGGCCCGCGCCCAACGAGTCGGTCTTCCGGCGCAGCAAGATGGTGACTGTGAAGAACAAGTACCTCATCCTCAACACCACGGGGCTGGCCATCGAGTACAAGCAGAAGGGCACGCCCGACCCGCAGCCGGGGATGGCGTTCGGCTCGGGGCCACGCTTCTCGGGCTGCCTGCAGCACAACTGGCGCGCGGCGTGGCACTGGGACAACGCGCACGGGGAGCTGCAGATGCTCATCCGGCCGGCGGAGGGAGACTGGGAGTGGTCTGGTAGGTGGAGGGCTAAGAAGGCAAGGGACTCCGTGGGACACAACTTTGCCTTGTTTAGTTGTGAATGCTCACGAGCGCTGGTCAAAACCAGCTGCCAGTGTGCGTTGGCATGCATTGCATGGCCGTCCGTACCGCCACGCTGTGGCACGTGGCACTCGACAGGCTGTCCGTCAAAGGGAGCCGGGTTAACGTAGTTCATTGCGGGCTAAAATGCGAGGCTCTGTCGTGCACAACGTGCCACTGTCACCCATACCACTCGTGCTGCGAGCGCTAGAACGACGAGTATGGTGACTTCCTGTCTCGCTGCAGGCTCATTCGAGCTGCCCGAGCGCGAGGACTACTTTGGCCTGCGCATCCGCCACCGCACGCGGCGCGAATACGTCATCATCCCCGTCAACATCACCGTTGGGGCGGCGGGAAGCGTGCTGGTCACGCTCAAGAGCAAGGAGTAAGTGCCTGGCCCCTCCGCACCTCGGCTCTGCAACTATCCTGGTATGCCGTGACCTGGTGGTTTTGCCTTAGCTGTGCTCTCAACTCAACGACTGCTAGGGCACTTACCACACCACCGCCCCCGCGCCCGCTCTCCTGACTCCTATCCTTGCAGCTCCGTGCCGCCCTACCGCATCGTCAACCGCTGCCGCGACGTGGTCATCCGGCTCAAGCAGGCCGACTGGAGCCGAGAGCGCCGGCTGCGCTTCCCAGAGCCCACGGGCGTCAGCGGCGGCAGTGGCCGCACCGAGACGTGGGAGGACTGGGACGAGATCCCGCCCAACACCGCCTCGCCCATGCCGTACGCGTGGGACGAGCCACGTGCCAAGCACTCGGTCCGCGTGGTGGCCACGGGCCAGCGGGACGCCGTGCCGTCGCAGGTGGGGCGGCATTGGCAGGACGACACGCCAACGCAATCGTTGCCTGTTCCGACGGCAACTGGCTGCAGGTGGTGTCGACTGGAGGCGATGCCCCACGGTTGCCGCCCACTTGCTTTTGTGTTACTAGATATTATCCAACGCCTGTCCCTTTGGCCCTACCGTCCCCGCCCTTGCAGTCCAACGCCATCGAGCTGGACCTGGACGCCTTCAACGTGTCCACCGTCATGTACGTGCAGAGCCGCAGCCTGCAGCCGCACTTTATGCCCGGCACCGGCCCGCGCGGGGAGCTGCGCGAGAAGCAGAAGTACCTGTCCGACAACGCCAGGAAGGTAGGCCAGCTGCTTGGCCGTAGTGCTAGGGTGCCCTCGTTACCGTGACCCAGTGTGCTGCCAGGCTGTCTCGATGTAATGTTGGCCTGGGTTCCGTCCTCAACCATTGGCACGCACTGGCGGCTGTGCCCCCCTTCCTGGCCTGCATCTCGCTGTTCATCTGTGTCTTGGGGTACATACCAGTCAGCATGCACTGACGGCCGTGCCCTTCTACCCGCCTGCCCGCCAGGTGCACGTGACGGTGTTCGCGGACGGCCCCACGCGCGTGCTGTGCTTCAGCGAGGACCGCACGGGAGCTGCCAACATGGACGACGAAAACAGCCTCGTCAACCTCAGCTACAGGTGCGGGGCCCTCCCTGGTTCGTTTTTCTCCAGACAAGATCCCTACTCTCTCGGTTCCTTGGTGTTCTGTCTATCCTTGGCTGTGAGGAAAGTGTCCGTCCATAACACCATGTGCGCGTGCAGGCTCCAGCGCGTGGCCGCGCGGCTCAAGGAGGTGGATCACCGCCTCAACCTGCAGCTGGGCGGCCTGCAGGACGGGGCCAGGGCGGGCGAGGGCAACGCCGGCGATGCGGCCACGGCAGCAGCTACTGCTGCCACCGGCGACGGCGCAGCGGCTGCCGGCCCCGACAGCAGCATGCTGTCCGCCGTCCGCATGGAGTCCCCGGAGCAGGGTCAGCAGCACCCCGGCGGCAGCTCGTACCACACCCACCACCCCAGCTTCGCCGGCTCGCAGCACCACCAACCCCAGCGCTACACCGCGCCGTTCGGGCAGGCACATTCGGGCCTCAGTGTCAGCACCGCAGGCCACACCGGCCCGCTGCGCACCGCGCGGATGGGCACCATCGGCGCCGGCAGCATGTGGAGCTCTGGCCGCCACGGGGCGGGGGCGGCGCCCGCGGCCCTGACGGTGCAGAACCTGGCGGGCGGCGCCCACCCCAGCGGCGTCGCCACGCCGCAGTCCTCCCGCCAGGGTGAGCCGCCACCGGGGGCAATCCGAGCGCTGCAGCACATGCCGTCGCTTGGGTACCCGCGCGTGGGCAGCATCGGGCAGGGCGGGAGCGGCTACAATATCACGGCTGCGGGCATGGCCGCCCAGCGGGGGTTCTCCCTTGGCGCCCCGGGCGGCCCTGGGCATCAACCTGGGCTGGCGGGCCTGCGCAACCCGTCCGGCCAGGGCCTAGGGCAGCCATCCGCGGCCACGTTCGGCCTGCCGTCGCTGCTGGCCAGCTACGCGGCTGGGGCCGGCGGGGGGAGTGCGGGCGGGGTGCCGGGAAGTGTGGCGGGCGCGGGGCCGCCGAGCGGGATGGAGGTGCTGCCCAACTTCGGCAGCGAGGTGGATGTGCCGCTTGGGGGCGACCTGACGGTGGTGCTGCGCTACGTGGACGGGCTGGGCGCGGCGCTGAGGAGCAACGAGAAGTTGCTGGCGCTGGAGGCAAAGGTGGGTAGGACAGTTGAAATCGCATTGGGATACACGCCCCAGCGGGTTGCGTCCGCGCGCCTGCTGTCGACCCTGGGTGCCGCTAGGTGAACCACCTCCAACACTTTGGTGTTTCCAAGTGTGTTGATGTATGTCCACCTCCTCCCGCGCCCCTTCCCCTAATGTGGTACCTCTGTCCCCTTCCCCGCCCTTGCTCCCTTGCCCCCGCAGCTGTCCATCGTGTCCTCCGACGCCAGCCTCAAGGACATGGCCGACAAGCTGCGCGCCACCGTCACCTGGACGCCCGCAGCGGAGGACGGCAAGGGCGACCGCGGCGGCAGCGCCGGCGGGCTGCAGATGGTGGTGAGCGCCGGCCCCAGCGGCCGCATCGACCTGCGCGCCCACGAGGAGGTGTTCCGGGAGATCCCCGCCTCCGCGGAGCTGCTGATCGAGCTGTACGCGGTCAAGGGCACGGAGCAGCCACTGAAGAGCACCCCGGCGGAGCGGGAGATGGCGATGCGGCGGGCGCAGCAGGCGGCGGCCAAGGCGGCGGCGCCTGTCCGCCCCAAGTTTGGGTCGGGGCCATCGGGCGGCGGCAGCGCGCCAATGGCGCAGGGTGTGGACCGACCGTCCGCGGCTGAGGGCGCGAAGGGTGCAGCAGGAGGAGCGGGAGGGGGTGGTCGTGCTTCGATTGATGGGCAGCAACAGGGCGGGTGCGGTGCAGGAAGCAGCGGAGGTGCCGGCAGCGGCGGCGCGGTTGCTGCCGCAGGCGGAGTCGCGAAGGCGGCGGCGGGAGACGGTGCAGGCCCGCGGCCTGCGGCGGCGGCCCCGCACTACCCGCCGCCGCACCCGCCCCATCCCTCGCACCGCTCCCACCACCACGTGACGCACCACGTGACGTTCAGCAGCGGCCAGTTCGCGGGGTGCGTGCGCGTCCCGCTGCTGCTGACGTGGGGGCGGGAGAAGCAGCAGGAGTGGCCGCTGTCGCTGGAGCGCAAGGCGGGCAAGCAGCTGGTGCGCGGGCAGCTGGTGGCTTCGTTCGAGTGGAGCGTGACGCAGGAGGGCACGCTGATGCGGGAGGTGGCGGCGCTGGAGCAGATCCTGGCCGAGAAGGTGGAGCTTCTCGCCATGCTCAACCCCATGCCCACCTCGGTCACGGCCGCCTTCATGCGCCCGCCCGGCAAGCAATGCCGGCAGGAATCGCAGTCGGAGCCGGCCGGCGCAGCCTCTACCGCTGCTGTCACGGCCGCTGTTGCTACTGCCGCGGCGGAGACCTTGACAGACCCCTCCGGCTTCGGGGCTGGCGGCACCAGCACCATGCCGCTGAACCTATTCGGCACCGCCCCAGCCGGCTTTGGCGGTGCGGCGCCGCCGCTCGGCCGCACCGCCTCCGTCTCTCCCGCCGGCCTGGTGGCCCTGGGCCTGGCCCCCGCCGCCTCGTCCGCGCCCACCACGCCCGCCCGCGCCATGTCCGAGTCCTACTTCCTCAACCTGGACGTCAGCGTCATGGAGGTCACGGGGCTGCTGCCGCGCGAGGGCGTGCGCGCCAGCGTGGCGGGCGCGCTGTACGGCCGCACCTCCGCCAGCCCCATGGTGGCCACCAACATGCTGCCACGTGCCGAGGTGGCCGTCACGTGCGCGGGCGAGACGCGCACCGCGTCCGCCGGACAGCACAGCGTGCACCCGCGCTTCCCCAAGAACACGCTGCCCTTCCGCAACGTGGCGCTGGGCTCGGCTATCAAGCTGCAGGTGTTCGACCACCTCAGCGCCAGCTACAGCAAGCTGCTGGCGGAGGCGGAGCTGCGCGTGTCGGACGTGCCGGGCACCGACCCCATCTACGCGTGGCTTCCCATGCCCCGGCGCAAGCGCTCCAGCCGCAGCCAGAAGATGCTGGCCATGCTGCAGATGATGGAGCAGGAGGGCGAGCGCGACATCTGCGTGCTGGTGCGCATCAAGATCCACAAGCCGCAGGTGCACGGCATGCTGGCGGCCGTGACGCTGGACCTCAAGGGCATCGGCCTGTGCGCCAAGACCAACATGGAGGAGCTGCTGAGGTTCACCATGCAGACGGTGCGGGGAAGCTGCCGGGGGCTCCTACTTCCTGGGGCTGCCCGAACTCGGGAGGATGGCATGGCCACTTGTACAAGCAGTACTGACCGGGGCTTGTCCCAAAAAGCTGTCTGGGCAGCGGCCTGTCAAGGTTGTTGCATCACGGTTGTAACTATCGACCTTGCTGCGCTGCCTCCTTCCTCTCCCTGGCCCCAGATCCGCGCGTCGCTGGTCCAGACCCGCACGGAGCTGCAGGCCTACCTGGCGGTGCAGACCATCCAGCTGGACAACCAGATGCTGGAGGCCACCAAGCCCGTGGTGCTGTCGCCAGCGGACACGAGCCACGCGGGAAGGTGCGACACAGTGTGAACCACACCGGGCTGGGGCCACCTTGCTCCTCTCGCCGCATGGGCGTCTCAATGTTCCCGCCCTGCTCCTCAATCCGTGTGAAAGCTTTGCAAAAGCAATAGGGTATACTGTAACGGTGCGCGGCACAAGGCTGTTGCAAATACCTCCCCGGGCCCCCGCCGCCCTCCCCGCAGTGTGGCCCTCGCCCGGCAGCGGCAGAAGGCGCGCCAACGCCGCGCCGCCACCCAGCGCGCCCTCACCATCCCGCGGCTGGGCACGCAGGACGTGCTGCAGGACCCGCTGCTCACATTCCAGGTACGCTGTGGGCTGAGTCTCGGGGCTTTTGCACGCTTTTACAGATGTGCCAATGATTGCTGGCAACCCTTGTCAAGCCCTTCTATTTGCCCATGCTCTCTTCTGGCTGATCCAACACCGAAACACCAATTCTTTCGTAATGAACTTCCCCGCAGATGGTGTACAACCAGGCCAGCAGCAACAGCTCCAGCGGTGGCGGTGGCGGAACTGGCGCCACAGCCCCCGCCTCCCGCGACGTCCCGCCCAGCCCCGGCGACGTTGCAGGCCCCAACGCCTCTCCCTCCGCCACGCACCCGCCTGCCTCCACCTCCGCCTCCGCCTCGCACGACATCATGGGCATCCTGTCCTTCAAGCAGCTGGTCCTGGAGCTGGGCCCGCTGGACTTCGGCACGGACCAGGAGTTCATCGAGGCGGTGATCGCCTACATGAACGCGCTGCCCATGGCGGACCTGTGGCAGGACGAGGCGTGGCGGCGGCGCGTGGACGCCATGCAGGGCGGCGGCGCGGCGCTGGCGGGCGGCGGCGAGGAGTCGCTGCGCTCGGACGAGGCGCTGGCGCAGGCGGGCCACGGCACGGGCCGCGACGTGCCGCCCGACGCCGCGCTGCGGTGGCTGACGGACAAGGAGGCGGCGGAGCTGGAGCTGCTGCGCGGGCAGAGCTCCATGTGGTTCTACCTGGAGGACTTTGAGCTGTCAGACATATTCATCAACGTCACGCTGGCGCTCAGCACCAACTTCAACGCGGGGAACGCGGCGTCGCGGGTAGGGGCAGGGCCATGGGCGGGGGCAGGGGCGGGGCAGGGATCTGCGGCAAGGGTTGTTGCATGGCAGCTCTACATGGAAGTGCAGTTCCCTGTGCTTGCAGCCTCTGCTGTTTCTACTTGCCAAGGCTGAGGCTTAACTGCGCCTACTGCCACCAGCCGCTCCTAAGCATTTTCACTAGGCGTCATCTGCAATACGCCATCGCCTCCCTTCCGAGTGCCGGCGCCCCGCGTCCCCTTGCCCTCGTGCCTCGTCCACCCCGCCCCGCCCCGCCCCCAGGAGTCCGACCGGCAGCGCACCATGGTCCGCGGCTTCGTGTCCCGCCTGTCCGGCAGCAGCGGCTTCCAGCTGATCAACGTGACCAACGCGCCCATCCAGCTGGTGGGCGTGCCCGTGCACAACCGCCTGGTCAACCGCGTGTCGCTGGTCAACCTGCTGTGGCGGCACTACAGCTGGACGGCGCTGGCGCAGGCGCGCAAGGTGCTGGGCGGCGCGGGCCCCGCCATCGCCGCCATCCCCGCCTCCGCGCTGTGGGCGGTGCTGGCCATGGCGGACGTGGTGCAGGACGTGGCGGCCAAGCGCGCATCGCCGCTCAGCGTGCCCGCGCGTGTGGGGTACATCTTCTTCACCGTCACCGGGCAGGTGCGGGGGCTGCGGGGGCCGGCGTGCGTTGCTGGAGCACACATGGGAGCACATGCTTGGCCTTGCCCTGTTGCCCTGATGGCGCAGGGCTCATGTCAGGTCATGTGACACGCGCCGGGCGCTGAGCTGCACCCATGCATGAATCCCTTCAAGGCCTGGTGCAAAGCCCACACTCTGTGCCTGTCTTTCATCCCGCTCCCCTTCCCCTTCCCGGCAGGTCGTGGGCGTGCTGTCCCGCACCATGACCACCATGATGCAGCTGCTGCCGCCGCGCTTCAGCAACGACGTGTCAGCGCTGGGCGACGAGGAGGCGGGCCGCCGCTGCGCCGTCAAGCCGCAGACAATCGTGGACGCGCTGTACCTGGCACAGAAGGACGTGCTGCTGGGGTTCGCGGCGGGAGCCTTCGGACTTGCGCACGACCCGGCGGCGGGTGAGGGCATGCGCCGCGTGTTTCGGACCCACAGATGTACCGGTGTAGAGTGCAATAACAGTTCGACCCAGGAAGCTGCCGCCCACCCCGAGTCCAGGACAGCACCTTAAGTCAAGTGGCTGTGTGTTGAGTCTCTGTGACACTCATGCTGCCGCTGCTTTGCTTTGAACGCTGCTTACGCCCATTGACACCACCCCTGCACCCCAGGCGCTCGCTGGACGCACGGCACCGCCCCGCTGGGCGTGGTCGGTGGCCTGCTCAAGGGCGGCCTGGGCCTGGCCGTGCGCCCCACCGCGGGCGTTGTGGAGGGCACCAGCAAGACGCTGCAGGGCGTGGGGCTGCTGTGCCTGGGCAAGCGCGGCATCCAGGGCAAGCTCATTCGCCGCATGCAGGCGCCGGGCGTGGCGGTCACGGACGTGGTGCACGCGGCGCGGGTCAGCGCGGCGCAGGCGGCGTACCAGGCGGCCATCATAGCGGCGTGGCAGGTGCGGGGGGTGGTGCAGCGGGACCGGATAGGGCAGGAGCGCGGGGGCTGTGGGTCTTGCGGACTGAACTGTCCTGGCTGTGCGCCCTATCGGTAGTGAGACACGTACCCGCATGCTCAGCCAACGAGCTTCCGTCACCCCTTGTTCCGCCCGTGTCCGCCTGTCAGGCCGCGCTCCCGGCCATCTCGCCCGCCCTGGCCGACGACGAGGTGGTGGACGTGGTGGCGGCCCGGCCCACGCGCGTGGTGCTGCTGACGCGCTCGCACCTGGCCTACATCTACGCCACGCGCCGCTCGCAGGCGCCCTCCCACTCCTCCTCCTCCGCCTCCTCCTCCTCCCAGCCCTCCGCCGCCGCCTCCTTCTCCCCCGACGCCCTGTCCGTGTCGTACCGCGTCAAGTGGATCATCCGCAACGACCGCATCGACAACGTGCGCTCGCTGGACCGCGGCTTCACCATCACCGTGGAGTACCACACGCCCGTCAGGCTGGGCCGCATCAACCTCAAGCTGCCGCTGCGCCGCGGCATGCGCGCCGTCACGGCCGAGGGACACAAGAACCTAATCCACAGGCTCAACAGGCACATCGGACACACGGCGGGCGCGGCGGCGGCGGCGGGCGGCGGCGGCGTGGCGGCTACGCTGGGGCTGGGGCCGCAGGGCGTGCGGGTGGAGGACTTGCTCATTACCACCGCGCCAAGGCAGGGGCAGGCGGCGGGGGTGGGGCGGGCGGGGCAGCCGGCGTTCCCGGCGCCGTTTGTGTACAGCGCCGGAGGGCAGGGGCAGCAGGCGGGGCAGCAGGGGTGACACCGGTGTACAGCAGGCGAGGTAGTATAGGGCTGAAGCGGTGGGGGCTTGGGACTGGGTGGTAGGGTTAGTTGTGTTGTGTGGGAATAGGTAGATCGGACATGGGAGGTGAAGGGAGGATATTTGCCGCCACGCGTGGTGGGTGGAACTGGGTGACATTGGCTGAGAACGTGTTCAGTCCTGGGAAGTGTAGGGAAAGCATTGGAGGACATCATTCCTCGGTACTGGCATTAGGTGCACGGTTAGGCCGTGACTCTGCACGTGCCGCTGGCAGCCTGCGGCTTGTTACTGCGTGCTGAGCTCAGCAAGCACCCCAAGCGAATAGAAGAAGAGTTGGGTACCCTGATCAGATTAGCCTAGGCAGGATGCAATTGGTTGCAGCGTACACTGCAGCTGCCGTACCCCGAAGAGCGGTGACGGTGCATGTGGGTCATGTGGATACGTGCTACAGCAACGCATGCGCTTAGGTGCGCCAACCGGACCCTGACACTGTGCCGGTGTATGTGTGTACTAGCTGTATGGATATCCCGTGGGGCCTGCAGGTTCACGGCACACTGCCTTGTCAATGAGGTTGTGCTTTACTGGGGCCACCGGCGTCAATCTGATTATCAAGCAACCATGCACGAGTACGACGGACACGTGTGCTGCCGTCATGTGTGTGGACCACCCCAACTGCCGGTAACGATAGCGCGCTGGCAAGCACGAGTAGGTGTTGAACTGTGGTCGTGTTGTGCCATGCTGTCTCCTTTCATCATGACAGATGGCAAGTACTGGGATGCTGGATGGTAGTCGCAGCCCCGCAGTGCGAGTGCGCTGGTCTGGGGCAATGGACACCTGGCTGAAGTCCGTCGACTGTGATGACCTGCTTATCCAAAGTTCCTGCCCACTTCCTCGGCTGCTTTTGATAAGGGTGTTTGCCGCAGCTGTCACTGCGGTACCGTACAGCCCAGTTCCTGAGTTTAAGCATGAAGTAAGCTGTTAATCTGCCCGAATTACACCACGCCACCTGTACCTGCCTTCGGCGACTGGCAGCGCATGCATTACAACACGAGCAAATGAGCAGGGCGGGGTCACTAGCAGAAAGAACGGTGCACTCGGTGCAGTCGTGCGGCCCTCCCGGCTGCTTCCGGCGATCCACGGTATGGGCAAGTGTCGGGCATTGTCGGCAAGGGTACGGTGGTGCCTGACTCTGGTTGGAAGGCCTTGCTTGCAGGGGAGCTCCCCTCGGTATTTTGGCATTTTATGTTACAATCCAGGTGGTGTGGCCACACGATCCTTACTGGTCCCGACCACACCTATCAGGAAAGGCGAAGCAACGGAGTCGTATAATGTGAGTAGCACATTTGATGTACGAGCGCGCAGCAGCACTCAAGGTAGTGTCAACTCTTGTACTAGTGTACCATCAGCTCCCAGCCTCTACTGTACATAGTGCCTTAGTGTGCCTCCTTAGCCAACCAACCGCCAAAAGGAATAGTGTTGTTGTGTACCACCTAAGCTCCTCCCCATGCGTCAACCGAGCCAACGATCAGCCACCAAAGTACTCAAAGTCGTGCTGTATCCAGCCGCCTGCA
>VFQN01000572.1_pt1 | contig 67439 bp, 55 predicted proteins | sample 3512371 | NCBI WGS metagenome assembly VFQN01 (sample SAMN10412370, study PRJNA504923) | tailings metagenome | isolation source: Replicate 2 from Balatoc abandoned mine | place: Philippines: Itogon, Benguet | collected 2017-08-28 | reverse complement strand
CAACGCGACAACCGCACCGCTGCCCGCGAAAAACACCGGCTTTCTCAGCACCCTGTTAGACTGCAGATGACCCTTTCGGAGACCTGCCCCTCATGAAGCAGTTTTTCACCGCCCTGGCGGCGAATCTGGTGACCATTGCCGTGTGTGTCGTGGGATTCATTCTCATCGGCGTGGGACTCATTGCCTCGGCCGGAGCACGCGCGCCCGTCGAGGTGCGCCAAGGCTCGGTGCTGATCGTGGATCTCGACCGCCCGCTCAGCGATCAACCGGCGCGCCTCGAAGCCAAGTCGTTGTTTGACGACGCGCTGCAGCCGGGTGGCATGGCGCTGCCCCTGCGCGCTGCCACCATCGGCATTCGCGCCGCGGCATCGGACGATCGCATCTCGGCGCTGCTCATTCGCGGCAATGTGGCCAGCGACGGCACACGCTCCGGGTTCGCGGCGCTCAAGGAATTGCGCGCGGCGGTGGACAGCTTTCGCGTGAGCAAGAAGCCGGTGCACGCCTATCTCGTCACACCCGACACGCGCAGCTATTACGTGGCCTCCGCGGCGAGCACCATTACGCTCGACCCGTTCGGTACGCTCATGTTGCCCGGCCTCGCGGCCGAGCCGGTGTTTCTTACCGGCCTGTTCGAGAAGTACGGCATTGGCATGCAGGTCAGCCGCGTAGGGCGATTCAAGGCCGCCGTGGAGCCCTTTACGCGGCGCGACATGAGCAGCGAGAACCGCGTGCAGACACAGGCCTACCTGAACGACCTCTGGAGCGAGGTGAAGTCAGCCATCGCGCGCTCGCGCGGCATTGACACGGTGGTACTGCAGACGCTGGTGGACGCGCAGGGTCTCCTGCTCCCCGCTGACGCCGAAGCCGCCAAGCTCATCGATCGCCGTGCCTACTTCGACGTGGTGCTCGACGAACTGCAGCGCACCGCAACCGGGGGAACCAACAGTGGCACCGACAAGACGTCGGCCCGCGACAGTGCCCGCTCCTCGGACCTGGACCTCCTGCTCGACCGTCCGGCGCTTCCACAGATCACGCTCGAACAGTACGCGCCGCTGGCCATGGCCAAGGAGCGACTCTATAGCGCGAGCCAGGTGGTGGCCGTGGTGTACGCGGAAGGCGACATCGTGGACGGCGAAGGCGGCGACGGCACCATTGGGGGAGCCTCGCTGTCGCGTGAACTGCGCAAGCTGCGCCGCAACGCCAAGGTGAAGGCGGTCGTGCTGCGGGTGAACAGCCCGGGTGGCAGCGCCATTGCCTCTGAGCAGATTCAGCGCGAACTCGCGCTCATCAAGCAGCAGAAGCCGGTTGTGGTGTCCATGGGTTCGCTCGCCGCCTCCGGTGGCTATTGGATTTCCACGGCAGCGTCTCGTGTGTTCGCCGAGCCCAACACCATTACGGGTTCGATTGGCGTGTTTGCGCTGGTGCCCAACATCCAGACGCTGGCCAACCGTCAGGGCATCACGTTTGACACCGTCAAGACCGGACGCTACGCCGACCTGTTCACCATTGCTCGTCCGCGCACGGACGCCGAGCTGGCGGTGCTGCAGCGCGGCACCGATGCGGTGTACGACGCCTTCCTGCAGCGCGTGGCCGACGCGCGTGGACTTGCGCTGGATTCCGTGCGCGCCATTGCGGAGGGCCGCGTGTGGTCTGGCGTACGGGCGCAGCAGCTGGGACTGGTCGACTCGCTCGGCAGCCTGCCCAGCGCCATCAAGAGTGCCGCGTCACTGGCCAAGATCACCGGCGACTATGACGTGCAGGAGTTCCCGCGTCTCAAGAGTCCCACCGAGCGTCTGACGGAGCTGCTGGAAGACAAGCCGGCGCCCGTGGCGGCGCGCCACACCGCGGCCGACATGGCCGAGGCGGCGGCGGGAGCCATGGGTGGCAACTCAGCCGCCGCGCGCCTTGGGCGCAGTTTCGTGCGTGAACTCGAGGTGCTGCTGCGCTACAACGACCCGCGCGGTGTGTATGCGCGCATGCCGTACATCCTCGGCATTCATTGAGGAGAGCGGCACGCAACCGGTCTCAGTCGCGACGCACCTGCATCACGAATGCGAGGCGTCGCGGCAGGCCGGGCTCGAAGAAACGGTTGCGCGTGGCGTTGATGACCAGCGACGACGCGTAGCGCCGGTCGAACAGGTTTTCGACGGAGAGCGTGGGTTCAAACGCCACGCCAGCCCAGCGGGATGCCGAGGCGCCGAGTCGCATGTTCCACACCGAAAATCCGGCGCCTTGCACTGTGCCGGCATCGTTGGCGGCGGCCGCGCTGCTGCCTGTCCATTCCAGCGTGGCAAAGGCCCCGCGCGCCCGTGCGGTGACAAACCCCTGCCCGTAGTGTTCGGGCACGCCGGGAATGCGCTGACCGGCAAACGACGTCGTGCCGACATCGTAGCGATCGAAGCGGAACCGCGACCAGGTGTACGACGCGCCGACATCAATCATCGACCACGCCAACCGCACGGCCGACTCGGCGCCGCGCCGTGTGGTCTGGCCAGCATTGCGAAAGGCACGACGCCCAGGCTGGTTGGGCACATCAAAGGGCACAAGCTCGTCCTGCACCACGGCCTCGAACAGCGCGAGATCGGCGCGCACGCGCTGCCCCAGCAGCGCCTGGGTTCCCACCTCCATCGTGCGTGTGCGCTGCGGTTCGAGCGTTGCGTTGAGTCCTGCGGCACCCGTTTCCTGATTGGTAAGCTCGGTGACCGTGGGCGTTTCAAACGCCGTGGCAAGGTTGCCGTACAGCGACCAGCGCGGCCGGGCCCGCCAGGTCACACCGAGCATGGGGCTCACCGCGCGCAGGGTGCGGTCACCCGAGTCGTCGGCGTTGCTGGCCGTGATGAAGCGATCGCGCACACCGAACTGCACCTGATCGAATCGCAGAGCCGTGCTCACGAACACCTGCCGCGGCGCTTCGATCTCCACCCGGGCGTAACCACCCAGGTTTGCGGCGCGCTCCTGCTGATCGAGTCGCGTGGCTCCACGCTCATTGCCCGGCATCGGGCAGCGCGTTGACGGCGGGGCGCTGGGCAGTTGCTCCGCGCAGTTTTCGTAGTTGTAGCGTTCGTCCACGAGACGCTGCGCATCGACACCCGCACCCAAACGAAGCGGCCAGGGTGTGGACGGCAGACGCCAGGAGGCATGTACGCTGCCGCCCATCACGGCCCTGTCGACGGCCACCATGGCAAAGGGCAGCGGATTGTCGAGCATGCGTGTGCCGCCAAAGAGCGACGCACGAAGCTGTCCATTGCCCACATCCCGCTCGGCCATGAGCGCCAGTTGCGTTTGCTGGACTGCCTTGCGCGAACGCCGCGTGATGTTGAGCGAATCGGGCAGGCGCGGATCGCGCGACAGTTCAGCGGCCGTCAGAGCGCCGGTATTTTCTGCGCGCGGCGCGTCGTACACCGTGCCTTGCAACTCGAAGCGCGTGCCGCCGACTGTGGTGAGGCCTCGCGCAAACACGCTGCTGGCGTCGAAGCGCGACCACGCGCGCGGACCGTCGCCCGCGGTGCGTGTGAAACTGGCCAGCCACTGACTCTGCTGCAGTACACCGCTCGAGTCACCCAACGCTCCGCGCAGGCTGCCCGAGGCCTGCACATTGGCCCGCTGCAGGCCTCCGCCGTTCCACCATCGCGCCTGCAGGGCGAGGGGCAGAGTGGATGGCGCACGCGAGCGCATATCCACCACACCACCGGCCGCATTGCCATACAGCGCGGCCGCGGTTCCGCGCACCACATCCACACGGTCCACCGTTTCGAGATCGATCCAGTCGATGGGTGTCTGCCCGTCTGGCAGCGAGACCGGTACGCCATCACGCAGCACCCGCACGCCGCGCACGCCAAAGGCCGATCGCGCACCGAATCCGCGAACCGCAATGCGCGAATCCTGGGAAGGATTGCTGCGGTCCTGCACCTGAACGCCCGGCACCGCGAGCAGCAAGTCGCTTACGCTGGTACGGCGCTGCGCGGGGCGCGCAGACAATGGCGCTGTGGTCAGCGCAAAGGGCAACTCGAAGGGTGATCGCGCGGCGTCACGCGTGACAGAGACACGCACCGTATTGAGGCGGCGCGCCGTGGAGTCGTCAGCCACACTGTCGCGTGTTGCCACCTGCGCGACCAGTGGGACGGGCGCTGCCAGCGCGGCAACCACCGTGATGCGCCGGAGCAGAATGAACGGACGCAGGTTGGGCCGGAAAGTCGGATTGGAAGTCACGCCTGCAAATATCGCGCGACACCCAGCCTTGCGGGTATGGGACGGCGGGCCGGTCGCTCAGCGCAGCGGCTTGGTGCAGTTCGGCGTGCGGTCGTTGGGGCCGTCGTCAAAGAGCTCGCCGGTGCGTGAACAGATCACGCCCGTCTCCACATCACGCAGCGAGACGAACCAGTGCGAGGCCGTGGAGTTGGACTGCACCATACGCTGGCCTTCGGGCACTTTCATGCCGGCGGCCTGCAGCTCAGACCACGACGCAAAGCGCCGATTGAGCACACGGAAGGTCTGCTGACGATCATTCACCTGCGCCAGCGTGCCGGTGAGCGCCGTGGTGCGCCGTTCCACCGTCATGTTGCCGCGAACGGTTACCGAGGCCACGGCCACCGTGAGCAGCGCAAACGTCGCCAGCAGGCTCGTGACCAGCATGCTCTCGTTTCGCGAGCGGGTGCTGGCCTGGGCGACCACCTTGGCCTTTGCGGAGGAGCGGGTCTTGGACGCCGGCTTGCTGGCCGTCGAGGAAGGCGCCGGGGTTGGCAGCTCCACGGCGCCCGCCACCACGCGCGGCTGCGGCGCGCCGGCCTTCGGCCCGGTGACATTGGCCCAGGGGTCATTGAGCCGCGCGGCACCGCCAGGCGCCGGCTTTCGCTCGCGGCCGCTGCGTTCGTTCTCCGCATGCATGTCCTTCCACGTGCGACGCGGCGCGGCCATCACCGGCACGGTCTCCTTGGGGATCTCGTGCGGCACGCGTGGCTTGAGATCCACGGGCGCCCCCAATGGCCGAGACGCCGCGCGGAAGCGATCCGCAGCGAGCGTGGACGGTCGGCGTTTCGGGGGCGTGGTGGACATGAGATCATGCTATTTCCCTGACGACGGAACGGAAATAGCGACACCGGCATCAGCGTCACACTGCCGGCATATTTTTTGGACACGGTCCCGACTGTCAGGCGTTACAATCGGGACCGCTCCCGCCCTCGCGGCTCGCGATCAGGCGTCCTTCAGGCCTACCTCAGGCGCGGTTCAGGCGGCGCGGGCCTGTAGCGTCTGCCGAAGCCGCTCGGCCACCGCCTGACGCTGCGCCGGTGTTCCTACACGCAGCGCGTCGACTCCGGCCAGCAGCAGATGCATGCGGGGGTCCTTGGTGGCCACCTTGGTGAGGCCACTGAACAGGGGTGCGAGCGACTCGCCTCGGACCTCGCCGCCTTCGGCCGCCCACACAAAATTGCGCGGCTCGGCGCCGCCACTCGTCGCCCCGCCGCCCACGGCCGCCGCCAGCTCCGGGTGCGCGAAGGCCGTGGGATGGCCGCTGCGTTCGGGGCCATGCACGGCCGGGAACGCGAAGCGCACGCCATGCTCGAGGAATTCCATGAGGGCATCAATGCGCACGGTGCGGCTGCCCGGCCCGCAGATCCCCGCCAACTGCAAACGCGCCACACTGCGATGGACAGCGCTGGTGCTGGTGGCGAGGGCATTGGCGAGCGGCTCGTAGCGATCTTCGGGCACCAGCACGAGACGGAGCGCGACGGCGATATCGAACGGACGGAGCGACGGTTGAGACGGCACGGTGAGCCTGGGGTGGGGGACAGCCGCATGGGGAATGCTCCCAAACTATGGAAGATTGGAATTTCCATGTTGCGACCGAGCGCGCTCTTCCGTCCCGCTATTTTAACGTTTCACAATGATAAACTATCCTTTCTCGTATGGTTCGGAACGTTTGACCATACAGCAGCTAAGGAGTTCTTAATTGTGGTAAAGCGTTGCCAGCGTGAGGCTTGCGCAACCCTTTGACTCACTGGCGAGAGATGCCCCCTTCTGTCAGCTTTGCACCATGACCGAACCCGTCGCCTTTCATGCCACGCCGCGCTTCCCGCGCGGCTTTCGTTGTGCCAGTCGGAACGTGGGACTCAAGCCCACCGCGCGTGACTTGACGCTGTTTGCCAGCGATCGCGACGCGGCCGCGGCGGCCGTGTTCACTCGCAATCACTTTCCCGGCGCGCCGGTCATTCTGGGTCGCGAGACGCTGCGCAGCGGTGTGCTCCGCGCTGTGATTGCCAACAGCAAGGTGAGCAACGTGGCGACGGGTCAGGCGGGCGTCGACAACGCACGCCGTATGGCCGCTGCGGCCGCGCAGGAGCTCGGCACGTCGCCAGACAAGGTGCTGGTATCGTCGACAGGCGTGATTGGTGTGCCGCTGCCCATCGAAAAGATCGAGCGCGGTGTGGTGGGCATGACCGCCGACCTGCAGGACGATCCCATGGTCGGCGCCGAAGGCATCATGACCACGGACTCGCACCCCAAGGCGCTGTCAGCGTCGGTTGGTGATGCGACCATCACCTGGGTGGCCAAGGGCTCCGGCATGATCGAGCCGAACATGGCCACCATGCTGTCGTACATCTTCACCGACGCGGCGCTCGATGCCGCCACGCTCGACCGTCTGCTGCGCGAAGCGGTGAGTGGCTCGTTCAACATGCTGTCGGTAGACACGGATACCAGCACCTCGGACACCTGCGCCATTCTGGCCAACGGCGCCGCGGGTGCGGTGGACGAAGCGGAGTTTCTGCGCGTGCTGCGCGAAGGCTGCACGCGCATGACGGAAATTCTCGCGCGTGATGGCGAGGGCGCGGAGCATCTGCTGCGGGTGAGCGTGCGGGGCGCGCTCAACGCCACGGAAGCGCGTGTGGTGGCCAAGTCCATCGTGAACTCGCCGCTGGTCAAGACCATGGTGCACGGCGCCGACCCCAACGTGGGGCGCCTGCTCATGGCGGTGGGCAAGTGCTTCAGCTGCACCATCATGCCGTCGTCCACCGATGCCTGGATCAACGGCTTTCAAGTAGTGGGACGTGGTGAGCGTCTGGCCTTTGACGATGCCGTCGTGCGCGAAACGCTCTCGCGCGAAGTGGTGGACATCGAGGTCGCACTCGGCGTGGGCGAGGGCTCGGCCACCGCCTACGGCTGCGACCTCACCAAGGGCTACGTGGACGAGAACGCGGCGTACTACAGTTCCTGATTCACTGGCCCTCGTGGCATCGGCAAGATCGTCAACAGCTCACGCAGAGAAGGGGAGAGCGCAGAGTTCGCAGAGAACCGCGGTCGGGGTTGAACTGCCTTGTCGCGGATGACACGGATGGAGCGGAAACAGCAAGGATTGAACAGCAGTCAAGAGTTGGCGGAGTGTTCATGCCTTACCCTCTGCGCCCTCTGCGCCCTTCATTTCCTCTGCGTGAGCTGTTGTCAGTCTCAGCTCACGCACCGGAGCCCGGGCAAAGCGAGCAGGCAATCCGTGCTGTTTCCGTTTGTTGTCCGCGAAATCCGTGATAATCAGTTACGGACGCGGCGCCTTCCAATGACGCGTGGCCTGCTCGTAGTCGTAGCCGAGCTGGATGAGCCGGTACTCGCTCCACGCGCGCCCCATGAAGGTCATGCCCGCCGGAAGCCGGCCACCGCGCGTATAGCCCATGGGCACCGTGATCGCGGGGAAGCCCGTCATCGGTGAGAAGAGCTGACTGTTATCCCCGTGTGGCGTGTTGAGATCACCAATGAGCCTGGGCGGATTGCTCCACGTGGGATACACCACCGCATCAAGCTGCAGCGCATCGAGCGTGGCGGTGAACGCCGTGCGCAGCGCAGCCCGTACCTGTTCGCGGCTCTGGCACCCCGGCGCCGCTTCCGGCAGTTGCGTGGCCTGCGCCGCGTCGCGAAGGCGCGACTCGACGGTGGGGTGATAGCGACGGGTGCGGATGATGTCGTCGAGCGTCTTGACGGGCGCATTGGGCGCGCGCGCCGCAAAGTAGCGCTCGAGATCGGCCTTGAAGCGATTGCAGCCACCCTGCTGCCGCCGCAGGATGCTGTCGAGTGAATCCACGAGCACCGTGTCGATCACCACGGCACCGGCCGCCCGCAGATCACGTACGGCGCGCTCGAACACCGTGCGCACCTCGGCGTCGAGCGTGGGGCGCTCATAGGCCTGACGCAGCACGCCAATGCGTGCCCCACGCAACGCGCCGCGCGTGAGTGCCGGGAGATACGACGCCGGCCGGCGGCTGTCGGCCTGGGCCGTCACCGTGTCGGCCGGGTCGCTGTGCGCAATCACGTCAAACACGCGCACGGCATCGGCCATGCTGCGCGCCATGGGCCCTGCGATGTCCGCTCCCTCGTTGAGCGGAATCACGCCGGCCCGCGACGTGAGCCCCATGGTGGAGCGAATGCCCACCAGCGCCTGATGCGCTGAAGGCCCGCGAATGCTGTTGCCGGTGTCGGTGCCCAGGCCAAGCGTGCCGAAGCCCATGGCCACGGCGGCTGCCGTGCCGCCACTGGAACCGGCCGTGACGCGGTCGAGCGCATAGGGGTTGCGTGTGTATCCCGGCAGAATCGAACTCACCGTTTCGTACGGCGTGAACGCCCATTCCGCGAGATTGCTCTTGGCCAGTACGAGGGCGCCGGCCGCCTTCACCTGCGCCACCATGGTGGCGTCCTGCAGCGGCTTCCAGCCTTCGAGCGCAAGAGAGCCGCCGGTGGTTTGCAGGCCGCGCGTTTCAAAGTTGTCCTTCACAATGAGCGGCACACAGTGCAGCGCACCGCGAGGCGCACGTGCGGCCTGCGCGCGATCAAGCGAGTCGGCGGTGGATAGCGCTTCGGGATTGAGCACCACGATGCTGTTGACGGCCGGCCCCTGCTTGTCGAGCGAATCGATGCGCGCGAGGTAGCGCTGCACCAACTGTCGACACGTCAGCCGCCCACTGGCCAGCGCCGCCTGCACCGTGGCGATGGACGCCGTGTCGACAGGGAAAGAGCCGACCGGCGCACGCTGCGCTCCAAGGGGGCCGGCGATGGCCGCGATGAGCGCAATGGACAGACAACGAAGTGGAGTACGCATGCGGCAAACATGGCACCAACTCCGCACGATGTCAGCACAACAGGCCACTGGCAGTCAGCGCTGCTCCAGCCAGGGCCGTTTGGTCCAGACGAGAATGGTGCCGCATCCCGTGTGCGCGCTCAGATCGAAGACGGGCGGGATGCCCACGGGATTGTTGTAGACCTCGACGGCGGCAATGGTGGACGGCGGGGTCATGGCATCAAGCTCCTCCATGGACCCACCGCCAAAGGTGTCGCGGGCGTTCGACCCCATTCTGAAGTACATGCCATCGACGAAGAAATTGGGCCAGCAGCGCGGTCGATCGAAACCTCGCAGCATGGGTGCACGAGCACGGCCCACGCCTTCGAAGAACACTCCGCGCATGCCGGCCAGAATATCCGATAGCGACTGCGCTCTCACCGAGGTGGCCTCGTCGACCTTGAAGAAGGCACCCATGCCCACCCGACGACGACTCTCAAAACCTTCGTACGCGCCCATGACGCCAGCGGTCGCCGTGCCCGACGCGGTCGCATCGGCCTTGATGCTCACACCGCGCAACGCCTGCACCGGCCGCTCACCGTTCACACTGTCCCGTGACGGTGGCAGCAGCGCCACACGCGCCACGCCCAAGCCGCCCAGAGTCAGGGCGCTTTGCCCCACGGTATCGCGGCCTGCCACCGCTGTGAGTTGCACTCGGGGTGTGCTCGGCACCCCGCACAACAGAAAGGTGCCGTTGGAGTCCGGCGTGAGATCCACCTGACGTGGTACGCGATTGAACGCCCTGTTCTCGATGACCATATCCGTCCATTCCGCGCGGACACTGACTGGGGCACTCCCCTTCGCGGATGTTGGCGCAGGCCGAGGCACGGTGCCAATGACCAGCCCCGCACCTTCCGGGGCCTCGCTGCCACACACGAGGCGATGCAATCCGCGCACCGCGGGCACCGTGTACGCCACCCGCGTGTCCCAGGTACCCACGGTGACTGGCCCTGGGGGCAGCGCGAGATCCAGCGAGTCGAGCATGGGATGCAGCAAAGCCAATCGGTAGTTGCCCGCCGGCACGCTATCGAACACGAACTGCCCGGTGCTGTCCACGTTCGCGTAGCGGTTGCCGGGCATGAGCACCATGGTGCCGCCGGCAAGCGCGCGACCTCCATGCAGTGAATCCACCACCGCCCCCATCAATCGCGCGGGCGCACTGGTCTGCGCCTGTGCGGCATTGGGCGCGGCGGCCATGCACACACCGAGCCACACCAACCGGCTCATCTTTGCGAACCGCGTGGACCACCGTACTGCAGCAGGTGGCAGGACAGGGCGCGACATGCGCGGCATTGGACTCTCCAAAGGGTGGGATGTTGACCACTACCCCGGAAGGTGGTGCAGGTTCACGGCCTGCACCACCCGCGCACGTTCAGCCAGGCATTACGCGGCGTTAGCCACCCGTCCCCGTACCAGCGGAATCACGGTTTCGGCAAAGCGCTCCATCTCTTCGAGCTGTGGACTGCATTGCAGCAGCAGCAGGTCCACCCCCGCACGCTCGTACGCCCGGATGCGATCAGCCACCTGCTCCGCCGTGCCCACCAGATTGGCGCGCAGCCCACGATTGGACACGGAGTAGTCCTGCAGCGAGACCTGCTGATCAAGCTGCGTGTTGGCAATCCAGTCCTGATAGTTGCCGAAGCCCGGCGAGCCAGGCTGCACGTTGGTAATGCGCGCCAGTTCGCGCTGCGCCTCGGCTTCACTGTCACGCACGATGACATACGCGGCCATGCCACAACGCATGGGCGCCAGCCCAGCACGCGCGCGGCGTTCCTGCATGTCGGCCACCTTGGGCGCGATACGCTCCGCGGGATCACCGTGCATGACATAGGCATCGCACCGGTTCGAGATCAGGGTGCGCGCCGCCTCCGATTCGCCGCCGGCATAGAGCACCGGATGCGGGCGTCCGAAGCTCGAAACCGGCTTGGGCTCGACGACAAGGTCCTCGACCTGATAGTAGCGCCCCCGATACGTGGTGGACGGCTGCGACCACGCACCGCGCAGCACCTCGAGCCACTCCGACGTGCGCGCATAGCGGTCGTCGTGTTCGTCGAACTGCGAGCCGTAGCGCCGCGCCTCATCCTTCCACCAGCTCGACACCACATTGAGCGACAGCCGGCCGTTGCTGATGCGGTCGATGTTGGCCGCCTGCTTGGCCAGCGTGGCGGGGTGATGAAACGTGGGACGCACGGCCACCATGAGCTCGAGGCGGTGCGTCACCGCGGCCAGTGCGGCCGCCGTGCTCCACGCATCAAGCGCCGGCGCCTCAATGCCCTTGATGTCGTTGAGAAAGAGCTCGGCGATGAGAGTAAGGTCGAAGCCGATCTCCTCACTGCGCCGCGCCAGACGCTGTACGTACGGCCAGCTCGCGTCCATGCCCTCGTCGGGCACATTGCGCAGCCAGCCGCCGAATACCGGCAACCAGTAGCCGAAGCGCATCAGACCGACGCTCCCGAATTGGCCGTGTCAAAACCGGCGCGCACTTCGAGATAGTCCACCAGCTTCGCGAACGGGTCGAAGCCCACCACGTTCACTGCATCGGCCACGAAGTTGGACAGCGCATTCACGTCGTAGAAGTAGTGCTGACCGTCGCGGTCATCGACGAGATACTCGATACCTCCCACATCGATGCCGGCCGCCTGCGAGATGCGCTCCACCTGCGCGATGATGTGCGCCGGCGGATCGGCGCGCTCCACCCGCATGCCGGTCTTCGGCGCGTCCACGGCGCAGGCGCCACGCACCAACTCCACGCCATTTGTCGTCTGACAGGCGTCCGCCGGGCAGAGATCAAACGAACCCACGGCCGGATACACGTTGATGGCGTAGAGAAAGCGACCGTTGAGCGTTTCCACGCGCGTGATGTGGCCACCGCGCAACGGCGCGGCTTCCTGCACCAGGGCAGTGCCGTCGACGCCAAGGTCCACGGTGCCGGCAGATACCGCGGCCTGCAGTGCGTCGGGCGAGTCGTACTTCACAATGCCGGCGCCGCTGCCGCCCACGTTGGCCTTCACCAGCACCGGATAACGCAGGCCTTCGGCGGCCGTTACCGCCTGGGCCGGGTTGTTGATGACACGGCTCTTCGGAAACGGCAGGCCCAGCGAACGCAGCAGGTCGAGCTGTGTCGCCTTGGACAATTCGTTGGCGTAGGCCTGCACGCCGTTCACCACCGGCACCCCCAGCGACTCCAGATGACGCAGGTAGTGCAGTGTGTGAAAGGTGGTCTGCGCATGGCCACGCAGATAGGCCGAGGGGCTCGCACGATTGAAGACCAGCGAGTACGGTACCTCGGTCTCACTCGGATCGAAGACATGCGACGCGGCATCCAGTCGCTCGTACGGCAACCCGCGCGCGTCCAGTTCGGCAAACAGCGGCCGGAACCAATCGGGATGCTCGTGATACACGGCAATGGGGCGAAGCTCGGACATACGGACTCCTTGCGGAGGTGACGCCGTCCCACAACGACAAAGCCCGGGCAGTTGAGCCGCCCGGGCGTCGCGTTTTAGCTCGTTGTTTTACGTGGCGGCAATAGGCGGCAAAAGACCACGGATCGGTTGTCTCCTAAAGTGACAACCGCCCCGGCATTTTGTCAAGCACTGAGACTCTTGGCGCACGCCTACTTTGCGCAGCGCCCTGACTCCGTCAGGCCACTCGGCGACGGCGGGCGTCCAGGGACAAGGCATCGGGACCGCGCGCAGCCTGGTCCCGTGTGCGGAAGGCCTGGACCAGCGCCGACAACTGCGCGGCCTGCCCCTGCAGTTCCTCGGCCGAGGCGGCCGACTCCTCGCTGGACGCCGCCACCTGACGCGTGATGTCGTTCATCGCGTCCACGCCGTGCTGCACCTGCCGGACATCCTCCACCTGGCGGCTCGAATCCGCAGAGAGTTCGTCGAGGGAATGGCGCATGTGCAGCACGTCGTCACGCACCGCCGTAAGCGCATCACGCACCTGCTGCTCACGCGACACGCCGGCGTCGACATTGCGGATCTCCTCTTCGATGAGCGTGCTGGTTTGCCGCGCCGCTTCAGCAGCGCGCAGCGCGAGTGCCCGCACTTCGTCAGCCACCACCGCAAAGCCACGCCCCGCCTCACCGGCCCGAGCCGCTTCGACGGCGGCATTGAGCGCCAGCAGGTTGGTCTGGAACGCAATCTCGTCGATGGTTTTCACAATGCGTTGTGACGCATCCGCCGACTGCTTGATGCGCGACATGTCCTGACGCAGCGCATCCATGGTGTGGTAGCCGGCGGAGGCGCGATCCGCCGCCGAGGCCGCGCGCTCGCGGAGCTCATCGGTCTGCTGGGCCGCATGCGTCACACGGCGGGTGAGATCCTGCAATGCCGTGCCAATGGCATGCGCCTGCGCGGCCTGGGTGGATGCCCCATTGGCCAGCGAGGTGCTGCCGTCGGCCAATTGCTGCGCCGCGTGATTGACATGCTCGGCCGCCGTGCGCACCTGCCCGATGGTGTGCGCGAGTTCGTGCACGGCGCCGCCGAACGCCTGCTGCATGCGCGCAAAGTCACCGGCGTACTGGCCGGTCATGCGCGCCTCGAGATCACGAGTGGCCACCGCTTCGAGTGCCAGGCAGGCCGCGTCGAACGGAGCGCGCACGGCATGCAGCACGCCATCCACGCCGTGCAGCACATCGGCGTACATGCCCTGCACACCCGCATCATTGACGTGTACCTGCAATTGGCCTTCGCGGGCCGCATCGGCCACACGCGTGATTTCCGATACCGTGGCGCCGATGGCCTGCTGCGCGGCGGCACAGGCCTCGAGGGACTGTCGGCAGGCTTGCGCCATGTTGTTGACGGCGCTCGCCACGACACCCAGTTCGTCCGGCACGTCATCGTGCAACACGCCATGCGTGTCGGGCGGCACGACCACGCGTTCGCCGCGTGCCAGTGCCCTGAGCGCGGCGTGTACGGGCGCGACTCCATGCTCCTGCAGTTGGGCCACGTGTCGGGCCACGCGCTGCAGCCGTTGCTCGAGATGCACGGCCACCTTGTACGCGACACTCAATACGGCCAGGAGAAAGACGCCGGTGACCGCGAGCAGCAGCGAAATGCCTGGCCCGGTTGGCAGGGCGGTGGAAGCCTGCGGGCTGCGGACATCAAGCGCCCACACTGCCGCGGCGGCCACGGCCAGAATGCCCGTGGCACCAAGCATGGCCACGGCGCGCAGTTGCGCACGAAGCGTCCGAATTTCCAGAAAGGACACGGAAGACAAGGCGGGAGAACCTGCCGGCCGGGCGCCCTCGCCCCTGCCGGGAGCGCAGCGCTGGGGCTGCGCTCCGACAAGGGGGTATCGGACGCTGTCTTATGTCACTTGAATCGCCGGTCCGAACGGCCGGTCAGGGGGTAGAGGCCCGGCCGGTGGCGGCCGCCGCGGGCCAGACGTTGTCGCTCGGATTGCTATCCGGGAATCGGCGCTGCGGGTCGAGCTGCACCTTCTCGATGGAACGGCCGCCGAACACGAGATTCACCGTGTGCTGACGACGGCCGTCGAACCATACGTCCACCGGCACCGTTACCCGCGCCGTGCTGTCGTTGAGCATGACGGCATTGCGCATGGGGCGGATGGCCGGCCCCGTCTTCGCGAAGGTCACGTCGAGCACGATGGGCGCTGGCATGTTGCCGTCCTGCGCCACCGTGACGGCCGTGTTGAGGCCCTGACGCTTCACACTCGCGAGCCGGTGATTGACGGCGTCCGTGCTGAAGAGCCAACTGTACCAGAACCAATCGAGGTTCTGACCCAGCGCCTTGTTCATGAAAAACATCCAGTCCCACGGCGAGGGATGCTTGAACAACCAGGCGTTGGCAAACTCGCGGTGCGCGCGCTGTACGGCCGAATCCTCCACGATGCCGCCGAGCATGGACAGCATGAGCGGCGTCTTGACGTAGGTGGTGAAGCCGTAGCGTGTGGGGCCGCCATAGTTGGCGTTCCACATCATCGGCGCTTCAGCCTCGTCGCCACTGGTGCGCCCATAGCTCTGCCCCAATCCGTCGAGCACCGGCGGCTTGCCCTCAGCGTCGGCGTCGGAGAGGATGTTCATGTACTGATTGAAGCCCTCGTCCATCCAGCCGTACCACGTTTCGTTGTTGCCCACCACCATGGGCCACCACATGTGCGCCGTTTCGTGATCGGCGGCGCCCACGTTGGAGTTGATCACCATGGGATATTCCATGCCGGCACTCGGCCCGTCCTGCAGCGTCAGCTGCGGGAACTGGTACGGGAACCAGAGCTTCGAGTAGAACTCGAGGGCATGACGGGCCACCTGTCCCGCACGCGCGTACAGATTCGCACGCCCCGGCAGATACACCATGTGAACCGGCACGGCGCCCTTGCCGGGAATGGTGGCGCGCGTAGCCTGCCACACGTACTTCTTTGCCGTGGCCCAGGCGAAGTCGTTCACCGAATCGGCGTGGAAGCGCCACACCAGCCGGCCCGTGCTGCTCGTGGCGGTGGCCTGACCCGGTCCCACTTCCGTCGGACCGACAATGGTGGTGATGTCATCGCTGCGCAGCACGGTGGCGAGACGCTCACGCGCCGTGGGCGTGAGCACCTGCTCGGGATTCTGCAGCAGACCGGTGCCGCTCACGATCCAGCCGTGTGGCACGTCAATGCGCACATCCCAGGTGCCGAAGTTGTTGTAGAACTCCGAGGGCCCGAGATAGAGCTCGCTGTCCCATCCGCGCAGATCGTCGTACTTGGCGATGCGCGGATACCACTGCGTGGGCTGAAACAGGGTATCAGCCCAGCGTTGCGTCATGCGATGTCCCGTGCCGGGGCCACCGGGCAGCTTGTGCGACCAGTCCACTTCCAATACGGCCTTCGCACCCGCCTTGATGGGCGTGGCCAGACGAATGCGCGCGTTGGTGGAGCGGCCGTTGAGCAACGTATTCGCACTGGCCGCATTGGCCGCGGCCGCCTGCTGCGTCTGAATGGCGCGTGCACCTTCCGCCCCGGCGCCCACCAGCTTGTTGGAGCTGATGTCCACCGGCTGGCCGTTGATGCTCATGCGCGAGAGCACCATGCCGTCGGTGACTTCAGCCGGCACCCAGGGCGCCGCGTGCGGCGCGTTGCCCAGAAAGTGATTCGGGTCGAGACGCAGTCCAATGACGGGCAGCGAATCGGGGCTGGTATTGTGAATGGTGATGCGCGCCTTGCCCGTGAGCCGCGACGAAACCGGGTCGAGCGACACGTCAATGTCGTAGTCGGTGCGCAGCTGCCAGTAGTTGCGGCCGGGCCGTCCGGTGCTGTCGCGTGTGCCCGCCTCGAGCGCACGACGAATGGCGTTGGTGATGGGGACATCGCGGCGCACCGCACGCGGCGGCGCGCTCTGGGCAATGGCGTGACTGGCGCACAACAGCGTCGCGGCCGCGGCCGGGCCCAGCGCGCGCAGGAAAGACTGGCTCATGGATGTGGGGGTTGAGGCTGCTCAACGCTACACAGAATGGCGCGACATGGACAGCGGGTGCGTGTTCCACGTCGTTCCTGACGACTCGACTTCGGCACGCGCACGCCGTAGGCTTGCAGCATGCCTGTGCTGCGTCTGGCCCTTGCCACCCTGCCCTATCCGGATTCTCGGGACGACGCGCTGCGTCGCGCCACAGCCGCCATGGACGAGGCGGGAGCCGCCGGTGCGCAGCTGTTGGTGCTCCCCGAGTGTTATGTGCCCGGCTACCGACGGCCGGGCCGACATGTGGCGCCCCCCGACGCCGCGTGGCTCGACGCGGCATGGCACTCGCTCGCCCGCCATGCGGCCGCGTCTCGCGTGGCGGTGGTGGTTTCCACAGAGCGCGTTTCACCCACCGGCCGTCCCATTCCGACGGCCGTGGTCATTGATGCCACCGGCCATGTGCTGGGCATGCAGGACAAGGTGCAGATCCCACCCGAAGAAGAAGACACGTATGCGGGAGGCGACGCACGGCGCGTCTTTGTGCTTGGCGACGTGACGCTGGGCGTCGTGATCTGCCACGAAGGCTGGCGCTACCCGGAGACCGTGCGCTGGGCTGCGCGCGCCGGGGCGCAGTTGGTGGTGCATCCGCATTACAGCTGGGCAGAACCCGGAAGCCACATTCCGCGCGAGTTCGGCGAGCCGGCCAATTCGTTTCACGAGAAGGCCGCCCAATGCCGCGCCGCCGAGAACACGGTGTGGTTTGCCACCGTGAACTACGCGGAATCCAACGCGCCCACCACCTCGGCCATCATCGACCCCGAGGGCGTGGTGGTGGCATGGCAGCCCTACGGACAGGCAGGGCTGCTGCTGGGTGACCTTGATGTGGCGCGCGGCACGGGCTTTCTCGCCAAGCGATTGCGCGCGCTGCCCGACAACTGAGCGCCACGCGAACTGCAGCAGACAAATGAATGGCTCTCTCCCGGTGAGCTGTTCGCGATCTCGCGGTGGCAGCGAGTGACGATGCAGCAGCAGGACCGTCAACAGCTCACGCAGAGAACTGCCGGAGAACCGCAGAGAACGCAAAGCAACGGATCGCTACTGATGGATCCTCATATCTGATCCGTGTGGTTTCCGCCCAATCCGCGTCATCCGCGACAAGGCGGTTCAACCCCGACCGCAGTTCTCTGCGAACTCTGCGCCCTCTCCTTCACTGCGTGAGCTGCTGGCGATTTCGCCTTGGGGACGAGTGGCAGAGCCCACTTCAAACCACAAGTGGCCAAATAATCAGGCCACGTGCTGCGCTTGCGCGACCGCGCGGGCCAGTCCGTCGGCCGTGATGCCACCGTGTGAAGCGTGCCACAGTACCTGTCCCCGCTGCACGACAATGGCCTGCGGTGACTCGTGGCGAACGCGCAGCCGATCTTCGAGCGCGTCGGAGAGCGCGCGTTCGTGTTGCACCACCACCAGACGCGTGGGCACCTGCGGATGCGCCTGCACAAAGGCGTCGTAGCGGCGCTTGACCGACTGCGAGACCCCACAGGTTGCCGAGTGCTTGAAGATCACCAGCGGCTGCTCGGCGGACACCAGCGCGTCGAGCTCGGGATCGTGACTGGCGTTGGAGGTTGCCGGCGCCGCGGCCACCGTGCGGGCAGCGTGCGCGGCAGGGTGCGCGGCAGCGTGAGCGGCAGCATGCGCTGTTCCGTCCCGCGTCCCGTCCAGTTCACCGCGCAGCACCGCGTCGAGCTGCGCAGCGTAGGTGCCGTAGGCCTGCGCGCCTGACTGCCGGGCCACCAGCACGCCGCGGTGAAATACGAGCACGGTGGGCAGCGCCCGCACGTCGTAACGCGTGACCGTCTCGAGATTCTGGTCCGCATCGAGGGTCAACACCCGCGCGCGCCCATGGTAGCTTTCAGCCAGACGCGCGAGCACCGGCTTCAGGGTGACGCAGGGGGCACACCAGGCGGCCCAGACATCCACGAGTACGGGCAGCGGCGACTCCAGCACGTCGGTGCTGAACCCGGCGTCCGTGACCTCGGCAAGGAACTCGACATCGCTCATGACTGAGAAGATAACTGATCGGGCCACCCTGGAAGCCATGGCGGCCCAACTCGAGGCCTCCAAGGACTACCGGGTGCTGCGGCGCTTCGTGCCCCGGCCGGCCTACGAGCAGCCGACGCCGGCCAAGGTGCACCGAGGTCTCATTGTCGATGTCGAAAGCACCGGGCTTGATACGGCCAACGACGCCATCATCGAACTGGGTCTGGTGGCCTTCGAGTTCGACACGCAGGGCCGCGTGTACGGCGTGGACGAGGCGCGCAGTTGGTTCGAGGACCCGGGGCGCCCCATTCCGGCTGAATGCGTGGAACTCACGGGCATCACCGACGAGATGGTGCGTGGACAGCGCATTGACGACGCGGCCGTGGAACGCGAGATCGCACGCGCAGTGCTGGTCATTGCGCACAATGCCGGCTTTGATCGGCGCATGCTGGAGCGTCGCTTCCCCGGCTTTGCCGACAAGCACTGGGGCTGCAGCATGCAGGAGGTCCCCTGGCCGCGCTTCGGTTGCCGGGGGTCAAAGCTGGAGTATCTGCTCTTCCGCGCCTGCGGGGAGTTTCACACCGGGCATCGCGCCGGCGACGACTGTCTCGCCACCCTGCACGTGCTGGCCATGCCGCGTGACGGCGACGTGTCGCCCTTGCAGTTGCTGCTGGAACAGGCGCGGCGTGTGACGCACCGGCTCTGGGCCATTGGCACACCCATCGAACTCAAGGACGTGCTCAAGAGTCGGGGCTATCGCTGGTATCCAGGTGGCTCGCGCACGCCCAAGAGCTGGTACCGCGATTGCAGCGCGCAGGAACTGGAGGTCGAGCAGTCCTGGCTCCGGGAACACGCCTACGACGGACGACCCAATCCGCCGTGGCGTGTCGATCGCTACACGGGGAAGGAGCGTTACAGCGAGCGCATGGGCGGCTGACGCCGGCGACGCGCGCCCATGATCATGAGGCCGAGCATGGCGGCACTCAGCGACCAGAGACCGGCCGGCTCGGACACGTTGACGGGGACAGTTGGGGTGCCGTCGATGGTCGCAATCTGCTCGGCGGTGAGCGCATCGTCGTAGAGTCCGATATATGACACGACACCGTCACTGGCTTCGGCCTGCGTGCGATTGTCGTCCATGAAAAAGCGCAGGGGATCGATGGCCGACTGCACGCCAATGCCCGCAGCATCGAGCACCGAGAATTGCTGCACGCCGTTGACGTAGGCGCGCAGCATGCCATCAGCGGAGCGCGTGAGAACCGTTACCGCGAACTGCCCGTCGACGTACACCGGGGTGGTATTGCGGGCCACGTCGTACCACCGTGCGGCACCGTGATGTGAGTAGTAGCCATCATCGATTCGCCCGCCGTCGAGATCGAGGATCTTGTTGTAGTTGCGGTTGTCGTTGAACGACGAGCGCAGGACCACGGACCACGACGCCCCGAGATTGACGTTCAGGGACAGGCCCTGATTGTGCTGGAAGCGATAGCCGTCCTGGGCGATCTGACCGCCGTGGGACACGAGGGCAGTGCCGCCGTGGAGATCCTGCAGTGAGTAGGTGAGGGCGTATTCGTGCGTTTGCGCGTGGGCAATGGACGCAGGCGCCAGCGCCAGAAGCGCGTGCAGGCAGAGGTGGCGCGTCTTCGCGCCGACGATACGATGAAACAACATCGGGTATCCGGTTCTATGGGAGCAGGCCCCGCGGCAGCCGTTCGAGACGGCGCGCGAGGGTCATCTGTCCGATGACGAATGCGCTACCCGCTTCGTGGGCCCCGGCGTCACAAACGTATACGTTTTGGTGCCGCGCATTTCGAACCGCTGGTGGAGACGGTACCTCGCGCCTGCGCCGTCGTCCGCGTGCCCTGCGCCGTTCGTCACAGCCGCTTGGCCGTTCACCACGGCCGACTCGCGCCGCCCCCCGCATTTGGGCTATGCTTTCGACATGACACCCTCCATTCGGCGCGTGCTGGTAGCCGACGACGAACCGCTGTCCCGCGAACGGCTGGCGGACCTGCTGCGTGTGCATGCCCCCGATGCCACGGTGCGCGATGTGGGCAACGGGCAGGCCGTTCTTGATTTGGTGCCCGGCTGGCAGCCCGACGTGCTGTTGCTCGACATCCAGATGCCCGGTCGCAGCGGCCTGGATGTGGTGGCCGCGCTGGACCCGGCACAGATGCCGCTCGTGGTGTTTGTCACAGCCCACGACGAACACGCGGTGCACGCCTTCGAGCTGTCGGCGGTGGACTATCTGCTCAAACCCTTTGACGACGCCCGGTTTGCGGCCATGTGGCGACGCGTTGAAGAACGGCGCACGGCCGGCCTGGTGGTGGCGCAGGCTCGTCTCCTCGCAGCATTGGCAGGCGGACCCGAGGCTTCGGTGCGCAGCGCCACACCGGCGCAGCCACGTTTCATCGACCGCATCGTCATCAAGCAGGACCAGCGCACCCGCGTGGTGATGCTGCAGGACGTGCAGTGGATGGAGTCCGACGGCAACTACGTGCGCCTTCACGCGGGACGCGACGTGCATCTCGTGCGCGAAACGCTCAGCAGCCTGGAATCCCGGCTCGACCCGCGTCGGTTCCTGCGCATCCATCGGCGCACCATCGTGGACATGCGCGCCATGAAGGAAATGCAGCCGTGGTTTGGCGGCGACCTCGTGATGATCCTCAAGGACGGCACCAAGCTGCGTGTTGGACGCAGTATGCGAGCGAACGTGACGCGGCGCATCGCCGGCGAGCTGTAGGGCGCCGCGTGTCACGCCGCCACATCGCCACCGCCTCATGAGTGAATGGGCGCTGCGGCGCCGCCTGCTGCTGTTCTGGCTCGTTCCGGCGGCCATGGGCACCCTGGGCTTTCAACTTGTTCCATCGCGGCTCAACCCGGATCTGTCGCTGACGGCGTTGATCGCGGTGCAGTTGGCCATGTGGGGAGCCTGGGCACTCTGGACCACGCTCACCTGGGTGCTGGGCGACCAACTGGCGCGGCGCCGCGCCTCCCCATGGGGGCAGGGCGCCGCGTATGTGGCATTCGGCGCCGTGGTCATTCTTTGTCAGATCCTCATCCAGGCCCGTTTGGGTGTGGCGTTCGGTATTGCGGAGCGACGAGGGATCGAAAGTACGCTGGTCATTGGCCTGCGCCAGTACGGCGACTTTTCGGTGGTGGTGTACTCGGCCATCGTGGTGTCGCAGTTGGCGCTGCGCTGGTACACCTCGTGGCAGCAGGAGCGCGTGCAAGCCGCACGGGCGGCTGAAGCGCTGGCCTCAGCACGATTGCGCGCCCTCCAGGGGCAGTTGCAGCCGCACTTCCTGTTCAACACGCTCAACTCAATTGTCTCCCTGATCGGGCGCGATCCCGAGCAGGCGCAGAAGCTCGTGGTGCGGGTGGCCGATCTGCTGCGCAGTTCGTTGCGCCTTGGAGATCGCCAGGAAATTCCTCTTGCGCAGGAACTCGAGCTCACGCGGCAGTACCTCGAGATTGAACGCATTCGTTTTGCCGATCGGCTGACGCTGCAGTGGCCCGACGTGGTACCTGGCGACCTGCTCGTGCCGGCCTTCGCCGTGCAGGTGCTGGTGGAGAATGCCGTGCGCCACGGCATTGCCCGCAATCCGGCACCGGGTGTCGTCTCGCTGGATGTGCTGGCCGACGCTGACAGCCTGGTGCTGCGCGTACACGACACGGGCGCAGCCGATACCGATGCCGATGGCGCCGACACGACCGTGGTCGGATCGGGCACCTCGCTGCGCACCTTGCAGGAGCGCTTGCATCACCTGTATGGCGCGTCGGGGCACGTGACGTTGACGGCGAGGCCTGGTGGTGGCACAACCGCGGAACTGCGTGTGCCGCGGCTCGAGAGCGGCGGCACAGCCGAATTCAGCGGCGGCTGAATCCACGCAGTCGCACCACACGCGCAGCACGCAGCGGGCGATTGGCCACGCGGCTGCCATCCGGTGCGTAATCGTCCCACTGTGTGTTGGCAAACAGCCACAACGCCTCGCCATCCGAAGTCAGCGTGGTGGGCGAAACCAGCATGGTGGTATCACGCCACAGCGTGACCACATCGCGCACACGGCGCGCGTCATGATCGAGAGCAATCGCCACCACACGCGGCGTCGTGAGGCCGTTCTGCACCGCGACCAGCTGCCCCTTGTGCCAGGCAAGGCCGTCGAGCCCCAATACACTGCGATCGACGGCATCGTCCACGCGCTGGACGTTGCTGGTGGCAAGATTGATGCGCAGCAGGCCGTGGGAGTAGTCCGCCAGCAGCACCACGTCAGTGTCTGCCCCCGCTCGATCTGCTGGCAGCTCCACCATGCCCTGCGGGCTGCGCAACAACGGATGCCGAATGGTCTCTATCCGTCCTGCGCGCGGATGCAGCACATAGAGCGCGGCCGTCCCGGCATCGCTCACCAGGACGCGTCCGTCGCGCAGCACGAGCAGGTCACCGGGCGCATGTTCGGCCAATGAATCGGGCAACGCCCATCGCCCCGTGACCGCACCGCGTTTGCTGTCGACCTGCCAGATGGCTGCGGCGGACACCGAAGCGGCATGCGCGCGCGCGTGTGGTGGCATGGACGCCGAACTCACCCAGAGACTTTGTCCATCGGGTGCGGCGCGCGCGGCCCACACGGCACTCATGCCGGGCACGGTATCGAGGCGGAGATCATGTGACCTGCCGTCTCGTGTCATGCGCCACGCCGTGCCGCGTCGCATCTCGGTGAGCAGCAGCACACCATGACGGGCGTCCCAGGCGATGCCTTCCATGTAGTCCAGTGAATCGGGCATGCTGAACATCACCTGCACACTGTCGGGCAGCACGCGAGCACGTCCCACGTCGAGTGCATCAAGGGTGCGCCGAGCCCGCTGTGCGCTGGCACTGTCTCCCGTCGCCAGCGCGGCGCGCTCGAGCATCTGCCAATAGGCGGGCTGACTGGGCCAGGCCTGCGTGGCGCGTTGCATGAGTTGCACCCGCTCGGACCCGCCGCTGCTTCGTGACGCTTCCCGCGCCGCGGCGCGGGCCGCGGCGGCGGAGTCCACGGCGGGATGCGAGGTTGGCGTGGGGGCCGACCGAGCGGGCTGCTGTGCGGCAGCAGACCGTGTGCCCAGCGGCCCGACGGCCGCAGCCGTGACGATGACGGCAAGCGCTGCGCTGCCGCGCATCATGGCACGGGCGTTTCAAGTCGACCCGGACGTGCCGGGTTGATCGTCAGACTGGCCATGGCCGCCTGCTGGAGACGTCGCACGTCGGACTCGGAAATGTTGGTGCCCGGAATGCGCAGCGGCAGTTGATCCGGGCGGATGCCGCGCACCCGATGCAGTACCACCAACGCGGCGAGATACGTGCCACGTGGTGAGGGATGCAGCCCGTCCGAGTACAGCGCGTTGTAGTCACCATAGCGCGTCCAGGCATCGCCAGCCGGTGCATACAGGCCATTCACCGCGGCCGCCGCGTTGGTGTACGACATGGCCACGTTGGGAAAGTCGAACAGGCGATCCTGTTGTGGCCACACGCCAAGCAGCACCGGCTCGGCACCACTCGCCCGCACCAGCGGCGCAAAGCGCTCGGTCCAGTACTTGAGATGTTCCTGGCTGGCCGGCAGGGCCGACGAGCCCTGTTGCATGACCACGTGCTGCCAACGGCGCTCACGCAGCAATGCCGGCACCTGCCCCTGATGCCAGTGATCCTCGAGCGCGAAGTTGGGATTGGCCACACTGGCCGCCTGCAGCTTCGTGTCGCCGGCCATGCGGGCCAGCGTGATCACCATACCCGGCAAGTCATTCGTGTAGGTCAGCGAGTTGCCGACGAACAGAATGCTGTGATCGTCCGGCCCAAAGACCGGCATGGTCGGGCTGCCGTTGGCGCAGGCCGTGCCGGTGAACAGCGTGATGGAGGCGCCAATCGATAGCGCGGTTCGCGCCCGTTTCCAGGCGCGGGTGTTGGTAATCGTGTTGGTAATCGTGTTGGTGAACGTCATGCGTACCACTCCAGCGTGCGAGTCCTGCCCTGGACGGAGAATGCCATGGGCCGGTGTGCAAAGTGGGACGCTTGGCGTTCCGCGTCGTGGCCCAAGTGGCCAACGGCGCCTCGTGGCTGATGAACACGATGCGGGCAAGGCTCAGCCGCGTGGCTGCGATGGTCTAGTGCCCGTCGGACTCCGTCTGGGTCCGTCAGACGCCGCCAAAGGCAGCCGTTCGTGCGTGTTCGTAAATGAGCGAGGTTTCCACGTGCACCACTTCGGGTCGTGCGGCGAATGCGCGCAGAATCAGATCGCGCAGTGCGTCGCTGTCTGGTACGGCCACGTGTACGAGAAAGTCGTTGGCGCCCGCCACGTGAAATACCGCCATGGCTTCGGGCAGGTCGAGCATGGCGCGGCGAAATGTCGCGACAGCTGCACTGGTATGCCGAGCAAGTCGCACCGCCACCAGTGCCTGCAGCGCCGCACCGATGGCACGCGGGTCCACGTCGGCGTGAAAGCCGCGCAAGACGCCGCGCTGCACGAGTCGCTTGACCCGCTCATGACAGCTCGATTCGGCCAGCTCCACCCGCGCAGCCAGTTCCTTGTTGCTCAGCCGCGCATTCTGCTGCAACGCGGCCACCAGGGCCTGATCGATTCGGTCGAGCTCCTCAACAGGCGCCACTTGCCGAAGGTTCTTCGGTGTTTCGTCCTTTTTCATGGAGAACAATCTATGCTGCAATTGCCCACCTGCTTGCTGCCTTCCCCTGGAGGCCACCATGTACCACGTCGATTTTGCCACCCTGGCGGTTCACGCCGGTCGCCACGACTTCACGCAGCACGGCGTGCACGCCGCGCCAATCGACCTGTCGTCCACCTATCCGGTGCCCGACCCTGAAGCCGGCACCGCCAGCTACGATGCCATGGCGGCGGGCGGCACGCCCGTGGGCAGCGCCATCTATGCCCGGCTGTACAACCCGACGGTAGCGCGTGTGGAGGAGGCCATTGCCGAACTGGAGGGCGCGGAGGCCTGCGTGGCCTTTGCGTCGGGCATGGCCGCGACCACGGCCGTGCTGCTGGCCACGGCCATGGACGGCGCCCACATCGTGGCCGTGCGCCCCATGTATGGCGGGACCGATCATCTGCTCGAGTCGGGCATGCTGCCCATTCAGGTGAGCTTTGTGGCGCCGCATGAGGTGGCGTCGGCCATTCGTCCGGACACGGGTCTGGTGTTCATCGAGACGCCAGCCAATCCCACGCTGGCGCTGCTCGATATCGCCGCGATCGTCGAGGCGGCCGGCACGGTCCCGGTGCTGGTGGACAGCACCTTTGCCACACCGGTGCTGCAGCAGCCACTGCGGCACGGGGCGGCCATGGTACTGCACAGCGCCACCAAGTTCCTCGGCGGACATGGCGACGTGGTGGCCGGTGTGCTGTGCACGAGTGAAGCGCGCGCGCGTCGCCTGCGTCAGGTGCGTGTTCTCACCGGCGGCATTCTGCATCCGCTGGCGGCGTTTCTGCTGCTGCGTGGCTTGCCAACGCTGCCCCTGCGCGTGGAGCAGGCACAGCGCAACGCCATCGCACTGGCCGAACGCATCGCCTCACACGCCATGGTGTCACGCCTGCACTTCCCCGGCCATGGTGACAGCGACCCCACGGGTCTCATTGGCCGACAGATGCGCGGGCCCGGTTCACTCATGGCATTCGAGCTGCATGGCGGAACCGACGCGGCCAACGCCTTTTTGCGCGCGCTGCGTCTCATCACGCCGGCCGTGAGTCTCGGCAGCACCGATTCGCTCATTCAGCATCCGGCCGGACTCACGCACCGGCTCATGGATCCGGCGGTGCGCGAGGCGCAAGGCATTACCGATGGCCTGCTGCGCTTGTCCGTGGGCCTCGAGTCGGTGGACGCGCTGTGGCAGGATCTGCTGCAGGGGTTTGCGGCAGCGGAACAGCTGGTGATGACGGCCGCAGGACGCGGCTGACGATTGGGCTGATGCGGGAGCTGACGCGGGAACTGACGCGTCAGCTCGCCTCGGTCAGTGGCCCGTCGTACACCTGCAGCACATAGGTTTGCACGTCACGTGGCCACTTGGCCATGTGAGCAACGAGTCCTGCGCGGTCATCGCGAAAGAGGGCTCGGGTGGCGTCTTCGTAGTGTGTACGGTCGCCCGCCAATGCCGTCATGACCGCATAGGCGGCGTCGCGACGCGCGCGCGCGGCATCGACATCGGCCTGTGCCTTGCGCGCTGCGTCGACGAGCTTGCGCAGCGCCACCGACGCACCACCGGGCTGTGACGCCAGCCACTCCCAATGGCGTGGCAGCAGCGTGACTTCGCGGGCCACCACGCCAAGCCGCGGGCGTCCCGGGCCGCGGTCAGCCCTGGGCACGGCGGCACGTGTGGCATCATGTGCGGCATTGTGTGCGGCAACACCTGGGGCGGGCAGACTCGGCGGGAGCAAACCACGCGCGCTCAGGTTGGCCAGCATGGCGCGCGCGGTGCCGCGCATCTCGAGATCCACGACTCGGCCCGTGCGATCATCAAACAGCAGAATGGCATCAGCCGCACGCGCCGATTGGGTTTGCGCTTCCTGCACGTGGGTGTAGACCATCTGCGCCACCTCACGCAGCGCCCCCTGCGCCAGGCGGCGACTGCCGCGGAAGGCCGTGTAGCTGGCGACCGACGCACCACCGGCCGGATCAGCGTGGTCGGGCATAGAGCTGTTCCGGGTTGGCGTGACGTTCGAACCACAGCGCGAGCAGCGTATCGAGATCCGCTCGCGGCTGGTAGTCGGGCGACTCGTCGGGCCAGGCGAGCTCGTCGAGCACCACAAACTCGAACGCCCCCTCACCGAGTGTGCGCCAGTCGGCCTGCAGCGGTTCGCAGCGATGCGCGCCGGTCTGCAGTTGCAGTCGTTCGCGATTGAAGATGGCGGGCAGGTTGGACGATGCGCCGAGGTACTGTCGCCCGGTGGCACGACAGCGAATGGCATAGATGCCCATGGCAGGGCGCATGGCTTTGTAGGCGCGCTTGAGCGCCTGACGATCCGTCACGGGGTCTCCGGTGTGCGGGAGTGCATAATACCCGGATAATATGAATTACCCGGATGAAATACAAGACCAGCACGGCGGCGCCGTTCGTCGGCGCATCGTGACCGTTGGGCGGATGCAGCGGGCCGTTCGTCGAACAGTGAAACCCGTGTGTGCCCCCTGGCGTCGGGACGCCACCCATTCACCCCGGTGCATATGAACGGTATAGACGTCGCCCCGACCCCGACTTTGGCCCCAACCCCAACCCCAACCCCAACCCCAACCCAGCCCCCAACCACGACACAAGCGGTAACTGCAGTTCGCCCTCCTCGGCTCCCGCAGCCACGGCTTCTGTGGTCCGGGCTTCTGCTCTCCTGGCTGCCGCTGTTTGCCGTTCAATCCCAACCCTCTGCCATCTCATCTCTCGACTCCGCCATCTCACGTATGGGCGGCGCCGAACGCCTGGCCAGCCTGACCAGCTCGCGTGCCGAGTACATGACCATGTGGCTGCGGACCACCTGGGACTCCCGTCCCGCCGCCGATGCCCCGAGCTACGAACGGCACGTGGACCTGCGTGACTACGCGACACGTCGCTGGCGCAACACGCGCTACTTCGTGCCCGGAACCATGAGCATCGCCGATGTGGTGAACGACACCATCGGCGCCCGCACGCAACCCGCCCGCACGGGCGGCAATGAAACCGTGCCGCTCAACGTGACCTACGTCGACGAGCGACGCGAACTCTTCGCCTTTGCGCCCGAGCGTACCCTGCTGTTGGCGCGCGCCGCGCGCGATCTGCGTGCCCTGCCCGACACCAGCATCGATGGCCAGCGCCATCGTCGGGTGCGCGCTACGGTGGAGGGCTTTGTGGCCACGTACTATTTGCGCGATGCCGACAAGTTGCCGGCCCGTGTGCACTATCGCGCCGATGCCACCAACGACTTCGGCCTCGCGCAATGGGAAGTGCACGACATCGACGTGTGGTATGGCAACTGGATCCGTGTCGCGCCGGGTGTGCTGGTGCCGCGGCAGCGTGATGTCTATCGCGTTGGGCGTCCCTACAAGCGCATGACCGCGCTCACGCTGGCCTTCAACGTCCCGGCGCCCGCCGATTCCTTTGCCATTGCCGACACCGTGGCGCAGCGTTTCCTCGCCACCGAGCAGCGGCCGATGTGGAAGGTGTCGCTCGATTCGGCGCAGATTACCGCGGAACACTTTGCCAGCTTCCCGCGCTTCATTGGCTCAGTTGGTGCCCTGCGTGTGGGCGGTCAGTGGGTGCTGATCGAAACCGCGCAGCATCGCGGCGCGGTGGATCTCGTGGACCAGTGGCTGCGCGCGCGAGGAGAGAGCGGCGTGCGAGCCGGCATCGTCGCCCGTCCCTTCAGTGGCAATGGTGGCGCGCGCTGGTTTGCTGCGGGCAAGGGCCGTCTCTACGCGGCGCCTGGCGCGCTCGCGCCGCTGCGCGCGATGAACGCGGCGCAGCCCACGACCACCACCTTCGTGTCCGGCGCACGATGGGTGCGTATCGGTAGCGACTCGCTGTACATGGAACCGGTGGACTTTGCCGATGGCAACGGCGCCATGGTGCTGTACTCCCCCACCCATCGCTGGTTCTACAGTCCCTTCATGGGCGTGCCACAGCACCAGGCCCAGCATGACGCGCTGATGGCGCGCTATCGTGCCCGAGGCTGGCCCATCGAGTGGGTGGGCTCCGTAGTCGGCCTGCGTGCGCCAGCCCCCGCTGTCAGCAAGTAAGAGGCACCAACCCAGTCAAACTCCGCCTCACGAAGGAGTGTATCGAGACGAGTCGTCGACCATGCCGGCGGCTCGTCTCCTCCTGCGTCACGACGCAGCGGACACGGGCATTTCTTGCGCTGGCCCCGCCTCACGTTCAGCCAAGCAGCAACCGCGGATCAAACTGAAACGGCGCTTCGTGCACGACCTGCAAACGCGACATGTCCGCGTGCTGTGGATTGATGAGCAGATTTCGCTCCAGCGGAATGATCACCGAGGGTATCGACAGGACGAGTGTTTCGCCGCGCGCGACAAAATGATCACCGACTGCGCGGCACGTTGCCGGCGGCTCTGTGGCCCGCCAGGCATGCGGCAGATCGGCATGCGCGACCGTCTCGGGAAGCAGGTGGTCTGGCACCTCGATACCCAGTGCCACGAGATCATCTGGTGCGTTGGCCGGATCGACGTGCACCAGCAACTCCAGCGCGGCCAGTGACAGCGTGCTGGAGGCGTAGACCACGGCGACGCCTTTGCTGTTCCAGCGGCCACCGGCGCGGCGCGCCCCCTCACCATCGAGTGCACGATAGCGGGAACGGGCGAGGCGCCAAGCGAGACTCAACCGATCACGCCATGCTCGATGCGATCGAGGACGTCCTCGACCAACACCGTGCCCGTGTCGGTGTGTACCAGCTCGATGGGCGGTTGACCACCGAGGGCGCGATTGGGTGTCACAAGCCAGCGGTTGGCCTTTTCCTGTGAACCCAGGGCTTCGGCGGCACGCACCGCAATACGCGCGAGTCGCGCCAGACGGTCGGACTCCGCCGCCGAAAGACGCTCTCGCGACTTCTGCTTGCGCTGCAAGGTGCGCTCACTGCCCACCACGGCGTACACCGCCTCACGTGTCATCATGGGCCTGAGCGCGTTGGCCACATACTGCAACGATGCCGAGGGGAGCCCCTGCCGCACCTGAATGGCGAGGTCGAGATCACTTTCCACGACCTCGCCCAGGACGGCCGCTCCGCCGAGCATCGCGGAAACCGTATCTGCAGACATGAAATCCTCTGATCCGTCGTATGACGTAAGCTGCCCGCCATTTGACGGCTCGTCAAGACCCTAGCCGAGCTAGCGCTGGCAGCCCACACAGTGCGTGACCTCGGGCATCACCAGCAGCCGGCCGTACGGGATGGCTTCGCCGCAGCGTTCGCAGAGGCCGTAGCTGCCCATGGCTACCCGCTCGAGTGCCGCCAGCACCGCGTCGTGTTGCGACTCGAGCTGCGCACGCGCCGTGGCGGCTTCGTCGCCCAGCGTCTCTTCCATCAGCGCCAGCGCCCGCGCCAGCCGAGCACGATCGGTATTGAGCTCGTTCACGAGCCAGCGGATTTCCGTCATGCTGAGGTGTGCGTTGGTGTGGGGCAGAGTGTTCATCGTTGTCTCCGGTGAGTGGTTGATGAATCGGTGGTGAATCGGTGGTGAATCAGTGGTGAATCAGTGGTGAATCGGGGTTGCGTGACGGGCAACAAAAAACGCGCCCCGACGAACAGAGCCCGCGCGCAGCGATGGCTGCGCACGCACTCCTGTTGTCGGGACGCGACTCCCAAACGAATACTACACGAGGAACCGGCCGAGGTTCCAGCGCGCAGGCGCGCTGGCTTTTCTGCGTGCAATTGGCGATACTTGAGACATGAAGTTTCGCCTGCCCCACACTGCCTCCGGCCCTGCGATGATTCCCGTGCATCGCACTCGCGTTTCCGCCGCACGACTCGTGCGACGGACGGTGCGTGGCGTGTGTTCTTCGCCGTGCGCCGCTCCGGGTTTCCTCCAGTGTGCGCAGCGCAAGTGCTCGGCTCCTTCAACCGTGGAGGATCGCCGCTAGCACCGGTCGATCGTTTGACGAGAGCAGCTCTCGTAACGAACGCCCCACCTGCCGCACTCGGCAGGTGGGGCGTTTTGCATTTGCCATCCCACCTCGCGAGGCAGTCTGGCCATGGCTCGCACCAGATCACGCGACTCTCCTGCGGGATTCATGGCCAGCTGCTCGCGACACACGACAACCCGCCACCTCGAGCGCACCTTGCGCCCCGGCCGTGCAAGGGGCAACGTTGCGGCGTTCCATTGCACTCCCCCACCCCTGCCCCGCCCGAGGACGCCTCTGTGGCTGAAACAACCAGCAAGCTGCCCGATTTCCCGGGCTTCGCCGTTCGTTACGACCCGTCCAAGAACCCGTTTTTCCAGGCCATCATGGTGGAGAACCTGCGGATCCTGGACAGCAAGGAGATTGGCAAGTCGCTGCTGAAGCAGATCGGCGAGGCGTCACCCAAGCACCGCGGCCAGTTCCCCGACGGCGTGAACGTGATGTGCACGCCATACCACATCAACTACACGCAGTCGGGCTTTTCGCGTCAGGGCCAGTTCACGGGGGACGGGGGCTTCAAGGTGGAGGGCATGAAACCGTCCACCGCCGCCTCGCACAACCTGAAGAACTGCCCGTTCCACATTGCCGGGAGCAGCTTCAACAAGGCGGACGATCCGTCGTTCAACGACAAGGGACGGGGCACGGTGTGCTGGATGGCCTTCAGCAATGCGCAGTTCATCACCAGCAAGGGTGAGACCGCGCAGCCGTTCATCGTGCTGGCGCATGAGCTGATTCACTCGCTGCACTGTCTCACCGGCACGCACAACGGGTCGGAGGAAGAGCTGATGACCAGCGGCATCGGTAAGTACTCCGACTTGCCGATGTCGGAGAACGCATTCCGCAAGGCGTTCGGTTTGCCACCGCGGGTGTCGTACTAAGGCGCCAAGGCGCACCGCGCACTCACCGGGCAACCGGACGATGTGCGCGGGCGCTGAGCCCCGGCGTGAGCAGCAACAGCGTGAGCAGCAACAGCGTGAGGTTGGCGCTCCACATCGCAAGGGATGGAGAGAGCATGCCGCTGTCTCCCAGCGACTCACCGACAATGAGCAGCACGTAGTACCCGCTGAACACCGCCACAGTGAGCGGCACCTGCCAGGCTATCGGGATGCGCCGTAGGCGCCTCGTCAGGGAAACGGCAAAGAGTGTGAGGAACAGGCAGGCCGCCGAGATCGCGTACTTCTTGTGGTACTCAACGCGGTAGTTGTTGATCAACTCACGGGCGTTGCTTTCAGCCCTGCTTGTTCGACCAGACGCGAGTTGCGTTTCGAGCTCGCGCCACCGGTTCTGCAGCTCGCGCGGTGTGAGGCTGCGGTCACCCCTGAAGCCATCCCGTTTGCCAGACTGCAGCCACTGCAGTTCGGTGTTGGCTTTCGGCAGCACCTGCGTGTTCAGCCCGTACGCAAGTATGGTGACCACCACACCCAGCAGTGCCAGCGGCATCATGCGCGGCGTTTTCCCGCTGTCCTTCGCGCGCTCCGGCGGCGTGGCATGTCTGCCCTTTTTGTTCAACGCTGCCAGCACGGCCACGAACAGCGCCATGGGTATTGTCATGGCCGCGATATAGGGCACCGAGTACCAGAGCACGCTGAGCCACTGTTCGCCCGACATACTGCGGGATTGGCGTCCCATGGACAGCGCCAGCATGATATCAGTGAGCACAAAGAACGCGAGTCCGAAGGACAGCACGGAGTTTCTGAGCACCGTGCGCTCTGCCTGACCGAAGCCCCGCCTTTCGTCGGCAATGCGCTCACGCAGTCCGCGGCCAAGCAGATCACCAAGCCCTGCGAGTGCCGCAGCGCTGGTGGCGAACAGGCCCTGCGCTTCTTTGCGCGCGAGCTCGCGTGCAAACAGATCGAGCATGGCGCTGCCGTGACGCTCGCGCAGCTCGCGAGGCAGCAGAACCAGCAGCGCACGATAGGCCGTGCGCCACACGCGATGCGTGGCAGATAGTGAAGTTGAGGCGCTCATGCCAGTGCCTCCATGCCAGCCAGTCTGGCCCGTGCGGTGCGGGCCATTTGCTCCAGGCGCGCGCATTCGGCCTCGAGCAACTCCCGGCCGACCGCTGTCAGTCGATAGAAGCGCTCACGACCGAGGCCGCCGGCCGGGCGGTCCTGCTCGGGCAGCTCCTCAATCCAGCCCTGGCGCACGAGTTCTTCGAGGGAGCCGTACAGGGTGGCCGGCCAGAGCCGGACGGCGCCGTCGCTGAGTTTGCGGGCCTCGTCTTGGATGGCGCTGCCGTGCCTGGGGCCGGTGGCCAGCGATAGGAGGATGTAGAACCAGTTGGTTTTCATGGGCCGTTGTGTAGGTACGTAATCATACTATTGGTTATTACTATTAGACAATACCTAGGTTCCACAGGAAACGACGCGGAAGCCCAAGAGCTCCCGCGTCGTCCGCTCCCACTCACACCACCGTGTACCCACCGTCGACGAGGTAGTAGCCGCCCGTCATGAACGAGGCGTCGTCGGACAACAGGAAGGTCACCAGCGGCGCCACTTCCTCGGCCTTGCCCAGACGTCCGATGGGATGACGCGAGATCAGCACCTGGCGGTACCCGTCGGGCAGATTCGAAAGCAGCGGCGTTTCGATATAACCCGGCCCGACACTGTTGATGCGCAGCCCCTGCGGGCCGTACTCCGCCGCGGCGTTTCGCGTGAGGCCCACCACGGCATGCTTGGCCGCGGTGTACGCGCTGTTGCCAATGGCTGCCACCGACCCGTGAATGGACGCCATGTTCACGATGACACTCTGCTTGGCACCCGCACGCAGCATGGCCGGGATCTGATAGCGCATGCCATACAGCACGCCATTCAGATTGATGTCGATGACCCGCTGCGCGCCTTCAAGGTTGATGTCAGATACCACCACCTTGGTGCCGAACTGCGCGAGGCTCTTCGCGATGGCTTCACCGAGCCCGGAACCACCACCGGTGACGATCGCGACCTTGTCCTTGAATCCGTTCATGTCTCCTCCGTTCGCCTACTTGTCAGCCGTTCAGGCTTATCCGACCCGAGACAGGCGACGCGTCCAGTCGGCGAGCTCGTGCAGCAGCTTCCCGACAAACTCGCGCGTTTTCTCATCCGTCAGGCGCCCGTCAGCGTCGAACTTTTCGTGGGCGCGATAGACCAGGATTTCGGGCTGCGGCACCACCGGGGTGTTGGTGAAGACGAAGGCCTGACGCAGCTGCGACTGAGCGCGCGCTGTTCCGGTGACGCCTGGGCTGGCGCCGAGGATGGCGGCAGGCTTTCTCGCCAGCACGGAACCACCCGCAGGGCGTGATGCCCAGTCGATGGCATTCTTGAGGACACCCGGCACCCCGTGGTTGTACTCCGGCGTGACGACCAGCAGCGCGTCGGCTTCGCCGATGGCGCGCTTGAGCGCTTGCACCGGCTCCGGGTCGCCGAGGGCCTCCACATCCTGATTGTACAAGGGAATGTCGGCCATCCCGTCGAAGATGCGGATCTCCATGCCGACCGGCGCAAGTTCCCGGGCCGCGCGCAGCAGCGCGCGATTGAGCGAGCCGGTCCGAAGACTGCCCGCGATGCCGCATACGACAAGCGGTGAATCCTGTGCGCTGCTCATATGAGTCTCCAGTAGCGTGATGGTGACACAATATACGGCAGCGGCCACCATCGGCTGCGGCGGCGGTAGCCGGCGAACGGCGACACCGGGGCGTTCGCGTAGCAATACGGACAGACGTCGAAACGAGGCGAATAGTCCGAAGGATGGAGTTTGCTGTGATGGCATTGATCTCAAACGCAAAGTGGCCACCGATTGCTCGGTGGCCACCTGCCCGTCTCAGACTGACGACACTATTGCCGTCTCACCCCACCGCATTCACCATGTCGAAGATCGGCAGGTACATGGCGACGATCATGCCGCCCACCACCACGCCGAGGAACACGATCATCACCGGCTCGAGCAGGGAGAGCAGCGCACTCACGGCCGCGTCCACTTCGTCATCGTAGAAGTCGGCAATCTTGGTCAGCATCTCGTCCAGGCCGCCGGTCTGCTCACCAACGGCAATCATGCTGATCACCATGGGCGGAAACACGTCGCTCTTCTGCAGCGGGCCGGCAATGGTGTCACCGCCGGCGATGCTGGCGCGGCTGCCCATGATGGCGTCCTGCACCACGCGGTTGCCGGACGTGCGAGCCGTGATCTCGAGGCCGTCGAGAATGCTCACACCCGACGAGATGAGCGTGCCCAGCGTACGCGTGAAGCGCGACACGGCCGACTTGCGCAGCACGTCACCCAGCACGGGCACGCGCAGTAGCATGCGGTCGATCATCAGCTGGCCTTCGTTGGTCTTGTAGAAGGTCTTGATGCCGAAGACCGCTGCGGCAGCACCGCCGATCAGCGCCCACCAATAGGAGTTGAGCAGGCCCGAGAGCGCGATCACCACCTGCGTGGGTAGCGGCAGTTCCATGCCCACGCTGCCGAACATGCTGGCGAACACGGGAATGACCTTCCACAGCAGAATGACCACGCAGAGCGCCGCCACGCACATGATGACCGTGGGATAGATCATGGCACCCTTCACCTTGCGGACGAGGGCGTCGTTCTTTTCCATGAACACGGCCAGACGGTTGAGGATGGTATCGAGAATACCACCCGCCTCACCGGCGGCCACCATGTTCGTGTACAAATCAGAGAAAGCCTTGGGGTGCTTGCGCATGGCGTCGGCCACCGTGTTGCCCGACTCCACGTCGAACACCACCTGCCGCACCACCGCGCTCAGCGCCTTGTTCTCACTCTGGCGCGCCAGAATGTCGAGGGCCTGCACCAGCGGCAGACCGGCGTTGATCATGGTGGAGAACTGACGAGTGAAGATCACGATGTCCCGCATCTTGATCGACCCGAGGCTCTTCGCGGGCACCGCCTTGGCCTCGTCCACCTTGACAATGGTCAGGCGCTGACGCCGCAATTGGGCGACGGCGTCGTCCCGGCTCGGGGCCTCGATGGTGGCCGACTTGAGATCGCCGTTCTGCGATCGGGCCGTGTAGGCAAACGTGGGCATCTGTGTCTCCGAAAGGGCTCGGCGGTCTGGTCAGGTAGGCAGCGACATCACGGCGCGCAGCGACGGCACTCAGTGCGAGGGCTCAGCGACGGCCGGCGCCGGCCAACGCCCGGTCACCCGGACGCGCACCGTTGCCATTGCCACTGCTGGGGTCTTCGCCCGGCGCCTTGCCGATCATGCGCAGGAACTCGTTCGGATCGCCCGACGAGCGCACGCATTCATCGGCACTCACCTGCCGCGTCACGTACAGCTGGTACAACGCATCGTTCATGGTCTGCATGCCGAACTTCTTGCCGGACTGCATGAGCGAGTAGATCTGGTGCACCTTGTCGTCACGAATGAGCGCCCGGATGGCCGGCGTAACGACGAGAATTTCCGCCGCCATCGCGCGGCCGCGCCCCGTGAGCTTGGGCAACAGCACCTGGGTGATGATGCCCTCCAGCACGAAGGCCAACTGCGCACGCACCTGGCTCTGCTGATGGCTCGGGAAGACGTCGATGATGCGGTTGATGGCCTCGGCTGCGCTGTTGGTGTGCAGCGTGGCAAACACGAGGTGACCGGTTTCCGCAATCGTGAGCGCGGCCTGGATGGTCTCCAGGTCGCGCATTTCGCCAATCAGGATGACGTCGGGGTCTTCACGCAGCGCGTACTTGAGGGCCGAAGCGAAGCTCTTGGTGTCGGCGCCCACTTCGCGCTGATTGATGATGCAGTTGCGGTGCCGGTGGATGAACTCGATGGGATCTTCCACCGTGATGATGTGGCCGCGGCGTTCCGTGTTGATCTTGTCGATCATGGCGGCCAGCGTGGTGCTCTTGCCGGAGCCCGTGGGCCCCGTGACCAGCACCAGACCGCGCGGACGCTCGGCAAAGCCGGCAATCACCGAGGGCAACTGCAGCTCGGCAAAGGTCTTGATCTGGAAGGGAATGCAGCGGATGACCATGCTCACGCAGCCACGCTGCTTGAACACATTGCCGCGGAAACGCGAGAGATTGGCGATGCCGAACGAGAAGTCCAGCTCGTCCTCCATCTCGAAGCGCTTCTTCTGGTTCTCGGTGAGCACCGAGTAGGCCAGCTGCAGGGTGTCGCGTGGGGTGAGCACCTGCTCCACCAGCGAAGGCACGATGTCGCCGTCCACGCGCAGTTTGGGCCGGTCGCCTGCCGAGATGTGCAGGTCCGAGGCCCCGCGCTCGATCATTTCATCGAGCAGCGTGCGCAGTGAGACGGTGGATGGGGCTGGTGCGGTCATCGGAATTCGTGGATTGGCCGTGGACGTGTGGTCGTCCCGGGAGCTGGACGAGCCGCTCCGGAACGGGGAAACGAACCGTCACACTTTCTCAACTGGATGTTTCACGGATGACCTGTTCGAGGGTGGTCACGCCCTTGAGCACCTTGAGCCAGCCGTCCATGCGCAGGGTCAGCATGCCCTCGGAAATGGCCGCGTCGCGCAGGGTCTGCACGTCGGCATTGGTCATGACGAGCTTCTTGAGCGACGGCGTCATGAACATGACCTCATAGAGACCCTGACGGCCCTTGAGACCGGTTCCGCCGCAGGCATCACAGCCGTGACCCTTGAAGAAGGGCAGCTCGCCGATGGTGGTATCGAGCGAGAGGTTGGCGAGATGCGGCAGGGCCTCCGGCGAGGCCTTGGCCTTGGCGTTGCTCAGCGCCTCGTCGGTGAAGCGCAGCTCGCGCAGCGTGGTCTCGGCTTTCACCTTGGCGCCGGTCAGCTCGGCCACATCGGGCGTGTACTTGACCTTGCACTTGCCGCAGATGCGGCGCACGAGGCGCTGCGCCAGAATGAGATTGAGCGCCGAGGCCACGTTGAAGGACTCGAGGCCCATGTCCAACAGACGCGTGATGGTTTCCGGCGCCGAGTTCGTGTGCAGCGTGCTCATGACCATGTGGCCGGTGAGCGCGGCCTTGATGGCAATGCCGCCCGTCTCGAGGTCTCGGATCTCGCCGACCATGATGACGTTCGGATCCTGTCGCAGGAAGGCTTTGAGGGCCGCGGCGAAGGTCATGCCGATTTCGTTGCGCACCAGCACCTGATTGATACCGAAGAGATTGTACTCCACGGGATCTTCGGCGGTCATGATGTTGGTGTCGCCGGTGTTGATCTTGGACAGCGCCGAGTAGAGCGTGGTGGTCTTGCCCGATCCCGTGGGGCCGGTGACCAACACCATGCCGTAGGGGTTGGAGATGGCCTCCATGAGCTCGCGCTCGGCGCGCGGCTCGATGCCGAACTTCTCGAGTTCGAGCGTGAGATTGCCCTTGTCGAGAATTCGCAGCACGACCTTTTCGCCGAACAGCGTGGGCAGCGTACTCACGCGGAAGTCGATGACCTTCTTGCCCACCTTGAGCTTGATGCGGCCGTCCTGCGGCACGCGACGCTCGGCGATGTTGAGCGAGGCCATGATCTTGAAGCGCGAGATGAGCGCGGCGCGCATCTTCATGGGCGGCTTCATGACTTCCACCAGCGCACCGTCAATACGGTAGCGCACGCGCAGCTCGTGTTCGAAGCATTCGAAGTGAATGTCCGATGCGCCCTTGGTCACGGCGTCAACGAGAATGGCGTTGATGAGCTTGACGACCGGCGCCTCGTCCACTTGCGCGGCGAGCACATTGACGTCGGTGGTGTCTTCCTGGCTCTCCAGCACCTCCACATCGTCGTCGGCGCCTGCGATGTCCTGCAGCAGCGACTGCATGTGGATTTCATTGGCCTCGTAGTGCTTTTCGATGGCCGCGCGCATGGAGTACTCACCCGCCAGCACGGGGATGATGTCGTAGCGCGTGATGAACTTGAGGTCTTCCACCACCGACATGGCGGTGGGGTCGGCAATGGCCACGGTGAGCTGTCGGCCATCGCGCTTGAGTGGCAGCACGGTGTGCTTGGAGGCCAGTTCGGCCGGCACGAGCTTGAGCAGCCGCGTGTCCACTTCGAAACGCGAGAGGTCGACGGCCGGCATGCGGTACTGCCGCGCCAGCATGCGCACCACGTCGGTCTCGGGCACCATGCCCATTTTGACCACGGTCAGGCCAAGCCGCTGCCCGGGATTGTTGGCCTGCTCCTGTAGGGCCTTGGCAAGATTTTCCTTGCTCAGCAACCCCTCCTTTACCAGGAGGTCGCCAATGCGTTCAGTTGCCCGACCGGAGAGGGTTGCAGCGGGAGCGGCCATGATGCTGTAGTTCCGTCAGTTTCCAGGAAAACCCGAATGGCGGGACCGGGTGGGTCCCTCACTGTGTCATGGACGGTGCCGGCCCGAAAACGTCACCAGCGGTTCCAGCAGGCGAACGGTGGATGGACCGATGCCACGGACGTGACGGAGGTCCTCCGGCGCCTGGAAGGGACCATGACGCTGGCGGTAGTCGACAATGCGCTGGGCCAGAGCCGGACCAACACGCGGCAGACGTTCGAGTTCGGCGGCGGTGGCGCTATTGACGTCGATGCGTTCAGGCGGGCCGGTGGCCTGACGCGGCGGCTTGGTAGAGGCCGGTTTTGTGGAGGCCGACTTGGGACGCGTCCGCGATTTGCGCGGTACGGCGCGCAGGGAGTCGATGGCTGCCATCTGCGCAGCCAGGGCTCGGGCCGAGCCGGCAGCCGGCGCCGTCCGCTCCACCTGCCGCGCCAGGTCCGACTCGAAGCGCTGCACGCCCACCCAGCGCACGCCCGCGCCCACCAGCGCCACCGCCAGCAGAAAGGCCATCGCCTTCTTTTCGTCCGCCGTTGCCATGCGCCAGCATAGTGACGCCATGCACCGGCAGCGTGACCATTTCTACGGCATTTGGGCCATGGCGACGCAATACGCGCCGCCATGGTGCCTATCGCAATTCGCCCGCGAAGAACCGCAGTTGCAGCGTCGTGGACAGAATCATGCTCGACGTCTGCCGGTTGAAGTTGCGGTCGTAGGTGACCACATAACTGCTGGTGAGCTGGAAGGTGAGCAGCTCATTGAGTTCGGTGTTGGCGTTCAGGTTGAACGCGCGACGCCCGTTGTTGGTGAGCACCGCCGGCGGCGTATTGACAGTATTGCCCAACAGGTCGGTAATGGTGGAACCGGACACCACCGAGAGGTTGCGCTCACTCTGATAGGACAGGTTGGCCCGCATCTGCCCACTGCGCGTATTCCAGCTCTTTGGCAGGCGGAAGCTGCGCCCCACATCGAACGACGAGCGCACCGTCTCGGTGTTGGTCAATGCGCCGGGCCGCAGTTCCTCGCGCTCCTCGGTGGAGTACTGGGCCAGCGTGGTGAGATTGCCGAGGAAAGCCCAGGTGATGTTGGCCGAGAGCGGACGGCGCGTGGCGGTGAGAAGACTGCGATCGGCCAGGCCGCCCGTTTCGTTGGGGATGTTGGTTTCCTGCTCGCTCACGTTGTAGGTGCCGTCCACGTTGAGTTGCGAGATGACACCCTTGAGTTTCTGCGGACGCCAGGACCAGCGCAGGCGCATGTCGGGATACACCACCTGCGTGCTGGTGATGAGCGCCTGGAAGCCATCGAGTGAGCGCCGCGTCCAGGTCTCGGTGGTGCCATTCTCCATGCGCGAGATGAGCGTGAAGGAGAACGGAAGATTGAGCGAGCCGCCCAATGTGGTGCGCCGCAAGCGACCCGCCGTGGAGGCCAGGCGCGAATCGGTGCCGCGGAAGTCATTCAGGCCACCCAGGCCGAACTGGAAGCCGTATCCGGGGATGAAGGCGGTGTTGTCGTAGTTGGACGTGAGGCTCTGCTGCCACTGCACGTCGATGGGCGCGAACACATTGCCCAGACGGCGCCAGCGGCTGTTGTCACCGGTGCGCAACGTGATGAGGCGACCGAAGTCGACGGTGGTACCCATGTTGAGCGACTGCGCCGCGCCCAGACGACGCGGCAGTCGGTACGCCCCCGTGCTGTCACCCTCGCGCAGCAGCACGCGCGCGTTCGGGTCCTTGTTGAGCGTGAACGAACTCGTGAAGTCGGCTCGCGGACGCAGCCACGGCGACACGGTGGGCGCAAACTGCAGCGCCGAAGTCAGCGAGCGCTCGCGTTCGAGACCGAGACTGGTGCCCAGCACCGACAGGCGTTCTGCCCACGCCGCCTCACCCCTATCGGTACTGTCGGGCACCTGGGTCGTGGCGCGGTAGTCACGCAGGTCGAGCAATTGCCGCGCGCTCATGCTGGCCGAAAGACTCGGCGTGGGCCGGAACTCGAGCTGTGCGTTGTTGGACCAGAAATGGGTGAGGCCCGACACCGTCTGGCCGGTGTCGGTGGGTGACGCGGCCGCCTTGGTGAATGAGGTGGTGGTGTTGGCAGTGCGTGCCAGTGAACTGGACAAACGGAATGTCGTGGGCGACCAGCGGAACTTCTGAGCCCGGAACGCCTTGATGGCCTCCGACTCACGCAGCGCCGACGGCAGGATGTTGAACAGGGCGTTGACGAAGCGGGGCAGGCCCGACTCGCGCGCATCGCCGCTCAGAGACAGCCCGCCGCCCATGACGTAGGTGTTGCTGGTGTTCTCCTGGAACGCACTTTGCGATTGGCCGGTGCTCCACGCCCCATTGAACGAGAGTCCGTTCACCAGGGGCGCATACCAGCCGCTGGTGAGCGGCTGGGCACGGCGCAGGGCGAGCGCATAGTTGATGCGCCGATCGCGTGGATTGCGCAGCCCATCAATACCGTTGGCTCGCACGTCACTGCGATTGATGAACAACTGATCGACACCCGAGCCGGCGTAGTCCACACTGAATGGCAACGCCAGGCCCAGACGCTGCGGCAGCATGCGCTCGAGGTGCAAGGTCGTGCCCAGATTCACGCCGCTCGTGGTGAGGAAGCTTGGCGTTTCATTGAGCTGGCGGAAGTTCGGGTCCCGTCGACTGAGATTGACGCGGAAGTCGGCCAGATCACCGGCATTCATGGTGAGGCCCAGCTCGCCGGCAAAGCCGACATCGTCCACCACATCGGTGAGGCGGATGTCGTTGACCCAGAGTTCGAGGGTATCGCCGGCCATGATACCGCTGCCACTGCGCGCCACGCTGTCCACGCGCACAAAGCCTACGGCCAGTTCCTGCACACCAGCGAGATTCGGTGGCGTGACGGCGGGATCGGCGCTGTAGACGATGTAGCCGTCTTCGCAGACGGCAAAGCGTCGCACCGCCAGCCCACGCGGTTTGCCCGACCGGTTGATGAGTTCGAGATCGCGGCCGCTGCACTGAATGGAATCGGCGCTGTTGTTGAGGAAGGCGTTTTCGAGTCGCGCACGCAGCACCTGGAAGCGGGTGAGGTCGACGTTCACCTCGGGCAACCATGCGCTCTGTGTGCTGCCCGTGTTCACGGGCGTGCGATACATGTAGAAGTTGTGCTCGTCGCGGCCCACCTTGATGTAGCCGTTGAGCTCACCCTGCTCGCCCCAGCCATTGCCGCGCCCACGCATCCACACCCGCAACGTGCGGTAGCCCATGAAGGTCTTGGTGCCCTCAGGGAAACGGAAGAAGGCTTCGGCGCGATCGAAATTGCGGAACTGGCGCCCGGGCAAACCGGCCTGCAGACGCAGCGCCCGCTCGTTGACCTGAATGCGCGTGTTTTCGTAGCCGCTCTGCTGATTCTCCGGTGCTTCCACCACGCCGGGTGGCGGCGTGTAGGGCAGCACGGCCGTGGAGTCGAGTGTGCCCACCACACTGGCCACGACGTAACCACCCACGGTTCCGCTGGAATCGCCGGCCATGCCCGCGAGCGGCTCGTTGCCACGCTTGAGCCATGGCGCGCCCACCAGCCGGAAGCGCGCGAGCGCGATGCGCACAAACTCGTCGTCGGCCGTTTGCGCACCCGACACCATGGTCATGCGCATGGCGCGCACGCGACGATCGTTGGGGCTGTTGAGCTCCTCGGCCGGGGCCCGCCAGTTGAGACGGACCTGCACCCAGCAGAGGGAATCCGCCGTGACGCCATTGGCCGTGGAATCCTGCTGCTGATAGCAGCGCCCCACACGGGTCCAGTTGCGCTTGTCACTCAGGTCCACCACGAAGCGCTTGATGGACTCGAGATCGGCGGCATTCGAAGGCAGGTTGAGCTGACCGTCGAGGTCAATGTCCTCCTCGTCGAGCCGGTTGTTGCGCGCGGTGCAATTGGCGCGACTGTCACCCAGGACCTGCACGATCTGAACCGATGCCTGACACAACAACTGGTTGAGCTCTCGGCGCACCACCTGCGTGGGCCCGGTATTGTCGATGACCACCAGCGTATCCACACGATCGCCGGCCAAGCCGATGTCGTTCTCGATGGCGTTGAACGCGCGGGAGAGCCGATCACGCTCGGTATCCAGCGAGTCGTAGCCCACCAGCCGCTTGCCGCGGTAGGTACTGTCTACCGGGAGACCAGGCCGCACCGGCGGATTGATGGTCAGCGTTTCCGGCGCGAAGGTCACGCTGTTTTCGCTGATCTCACCAAAGTCGAACACCAGCGTGGGATTGCGGCGCACCTTGGCGTCTTCCGACTGCACAAGCACGAAGAACTCGAGATTCTCGATACGCGACAAGTCGGCACCACTCGGAGAGAGCACCGTGCGCAGGGAACGCCAGCGCCGTCCGCTGGGTGTGGGTCCCACGGAACTCGTCCCGCCCACGGTCCACGCGAAACGGCGCTGCGCAGTGCCCGGCACAAAATCAAAAATGCCGCCCGTGCGCAGCGGGTACAGCGTCATCCACAGCAGTTGCTCAGCGGGCTGCACACCACCACCCACGATGCGGACCGCGGGATCGATCTGCTGAATGTTGAACTGCACAAAGTTGCCCACCGCATCCACGCCATTGTTCTGGTACGCGAGCGTGGAGGCACGCGGCAGCGTGAAAATGGAGTTGGCGCCACCGGCCAGCGACTGCCCGAGTGCGGGCCGCGAACTGTAGTACCACGAGCCTTCCACGAGACCGATCTGACGTTCGGCTTCACCTTCAAAACTCTCGATGTACGCTTGCCCTGCCGAATTGGGCTGCGGCTTGCTGAGCGCAAACTCGCCCTGCAGAGCAATGCGTGACGGCGTGTTGGTCTGGCGGAACGGCAACTTCCGCAGCGCCGACGAGAGCGCGGTGGCGTCCCATTGCATGGTGCCGGTCACACCGGCCACCAGCGAGCCCACCGGTTCAAACCCCAGCGGCGGCCGCGTCAATGCCGAGCGCTGCGACTGCGAAATGGCCGTGAACGACAACTGACCGTTGTCGAGCGGGAACTGTGAGGCGAAGCCAAGAATGGTGGTGGGTGCGATGGCAAAGAGCGGATTCTCCTCGTAACGCACCGACACCTGCCGCGGCCGCGCAAACAACGTATCGGGGCGCGAGAAGGTGATGAGCCCCAGTTCGTAGTCGATGTTGTAGTCGGTGTCCTTGACCAGCTCACGTCCTTCAATGACGACGCGCTCCGAGTTGGGGCGCACCTGGATGCTCGAGAGCCTGATGCTCTGACTGCCACCGCCCCCCTCACTCAGATAGGTGGCCACCATGCGGTAGATGGCCTGCGGACGCTGCGCCGAGTAGAGGTACTCGTTGGGATAGGTGTAGAGCGTGTCGTTGGCCGGATTGGCCGCCGGCTGCGCGAGCCCCGCGCGCGCAAAGGGCTGCAGCGAGGGGAAGACGACGAAGTAGTCGGGGATGAGCTTCTGCTGTCCGCCGCCAGAGAAGTTTGCGCGAAAGTTGTTGTCATTGGGGCGCGGCCAGACGCGATTCTCGACGTCGAAGATGGCCGAGTTGGTGGCCTGCGACAGACCAAAGACCTGCAGGTAGGTTTCGCCGCGCGAAGGGTCGATGGGCTTTTCCTGATCGCCCGAGGTGCCGGTAACGAGCTTGAGTGAGATGGACTCGCGCTGCACGTCTTCGCCACCCAGTCGATAGACCGACTTGATCTCGCGCCGGAAGTATGACGCGTTGCTGGGCTGCAGCTCGGGCTCCCAGAGCAGGTTGGCGAACTGCGGCTCGGCGGTGAACTCGATGTCTGGTGTACCGCCGGTGTTTGGGTTGCGTCCCGGTCGGCCGCCCACGTTGACCTCATAGGCCACCGCGAGGCGCTCGTTGTTGGGGTTCACCGGGCGGGTGAGTGCAATCCAGAGTCCCGACGGGTCGAGATAGTAATCGACATTCTCGCGCAGCACCTCGTAGATCTGCCGCGCCGGATTGCGTGCGCCGCGCACGGAGAACTGCGGCGCGCGCGGGTTCTGGTTGGCCGCGCCAATGAGCTGGCGGTACACGTACACACGCACCGGCCGCAGGCTGTCCGGCAATTGTGCCGCGAGCTGCTGCAACTGCTGGCGGTTGAGCAGGTCCACGTTGGGATAGCCCGGCAGCAGTTGCGGATCGATGGTGAAGAAGAACTGTCGCGGCTGGATCTGAATGTCTTCGATGATGCGCTGCTCGGTTTTCTGCGTGCGCTCACCCACCGTGTAGACATTGTCCTTGGAGACATTGCCCTTCTGCTGCGCCACGATGGACGTGAAGCGCATGGCCCCGAGCTGACCCGTGGCCTGAATGCCGTAGTTGCCCGAGGGAATGCCCGAGGTGAGGAAACGCGAGGTGGGCACCTGCAGCGACACGTTGCCGACTTCGAGTGACTGCAGGATTTCGTCGGTTTTGCCTTGATAGCGGACCGAGATGTTGTTGGAGGCGTCGAACTCGCGCTGTGAGTTGTAGTCCACGTTCAGAAACACCCGTTCAGCCACCACACCACCGGTGCGGATGTTGAACTGGAAGTCAAACGTGGGCAGCAGCGGCGAACCGAAGCAGTTGTTGCCGATGATGGTGAGCTGGTTGGCGGTACAGCGATCGTTCTTGGTGCGCTGCACCTTGGCCTCGAGCCGGGACTCGAGCGAGATGCCCAGGTCACCGATGTCGTCGAGGAAGTCGGCGGCACTCTGCTGCGCCGAGGGCCGGGCGTCGGGCGCCAAGGGCACCAGCGCGCCGGGACGGGGGCCGGTGGTGTCGGCGGCTACGGTGTCCGTGGCCACGGGCGGCACCGGGGGCGTGGTGACGTCCGTCACCGGGTCGGGCACGTCCCCCGCCGCCACCTGCACCACGCTCTGGGCGGAAAAGGCGCGGTAGATGGTCCGCTCCCACACCCGCTGCATCCGGCCGGCCCGGGCGCGCTCATTGGCGCGCACCACCTGCTCGGCCACGGCGCCCGCATCGGGGCGCGCGATGAGGGTGGGGGTGAACAGGCCGAGCCGAGGGGGTCGGCGCAGGGTCCAGGTGGACAGGATCGAGTCGAGTCGCGCCCGGGTGGGTCCGGGCACGCGCAGGCCTTCGGGGAGGGCGCGGGAGGCGCTATCCTGCGCCTCCAGGCCGACCGGCCCCAGAGGGGCCACGGCCAGTGCCAGCACCACCGAAACAGCCACGGACACCGGCGCGCGAAAGGCTCCGGACATCGCGCGTGCCCATGTCTGGAGCAGCCTGCGCACCGAACTCCGAGAGTGGGGTACGACGCCCTGCCCGTAAGGCTGCAGGGGAGGCCGACGTACCGGTCATGAACTGCGAACGCGCCGTTTCGCGAATTGGCGAAGGCGCGCCCTTGATAAAGCGGGTGGTCTCCGGGGAATTTACGTCGTGAAGCTCCTTACACGCTATATCGTCCGCGAGCATGTGGGCCCGCTCGTCTTCGCCCTGTCTGCGCTCACGTCACTGCTCATGCTGCAGTACGTGGCGCGGCAGTTGGCCAATCTCGCCGGCAAGGGCCTGCCATGGGCTGCGATCGGCGAGTTTTTCGTGTTGTCCCTGCCCTTCACCATCGCCATGACGATGCCCATGGCGGTGCTGGTGGCCACACTCTACGCGTTCGGCCGCATGGCCGCCGAGCACGAGATCACGGCCTTCAAGGCCAGTGGCGTGCGGGTGCGCACCCTCATGGCGCCGGTGCTGGCCTGTGCCTTCGCGCTGTCCATCGGCATGATCTGGTTCAATGATCAGGTGCTGCCGGCGGCCAATCACCGTCTCCGCATTCTGCAGCAGGACATCGCGCGCACCAAGCCCACCGTGGCCCTGCGCGAGCAGTCCATGAACATGATCACCGAAATGTTCTTCATGCGCGTCGCGCGCGTGAATGCGGAAACGAACCGCATCTATGATGTCGTCATCTACGACCTGTCCAAGGGCATCGAACGCAAGACGGTGTACGCGGACAGCGGCGTGATTTCGCTCGACCCGAATGGCCGCGACATGGTCATTCAGTTGTATGACGGCTTCGCGCAGGAGTTTGTGCGCGGCGAGAGTCATCGGCTGCAGCGCAGCTTCTTCGAGACGCAGACGGTGCGTCAGAAGGGCATTGCGCAGGGTTTCGAGAACTCGAGTGGCAGCGATGCCTTCAAGGGCGACCGCGAAATGACGGTGTGCGAGATGCACCGGCGCTACCGTTCGGATGCCGTTGACGTGGAGCGCATTCGCCAGGAGTACGTCAGCAACACCGACCGCCTGCGGAAGGTGAGTGGGCAGCGCATCACGCCGCCCCGCGCGCGACCGAGAGCGGAACCTCTGGCGGCGCTGTATTGCGAGCAGTTCCTCGGACGTATTGCCGGTCTCTTCCTGCCAAAGAAGGCTGAGGCGCAGGGGCTGGGTCAGGACAGCGTCCGACAGGATTCGGTGCGGCAAGACAGTGTACGGCAGGACAGTGTGCGGCAGGATACCGTGCGGCGCGACTCCGTGGTGGCGCCGGTCGCGGTACCGGCCACCCCCGTCCCGGGGCAGCCTGTGCCGGGGCAGCCTGTGCCGGGGCAGCCCGTGCCTGGCTTGCCAGACTCGACGCAGGCCGCGGGGCAGTTCCCCCCGCCCATCAACGGCATTCAGGTGCTGCCGCGTGGCAGCTACACGCCGGCGCCGGGCCTCACGTATGCCCAGGACTCGGCCCTGCGCGCCGCGGGGGTGGACCCCATGACTCAGGCCGTGCAGGCTCCGGCCGCCGACACCAGCGAGGCCGCGGTGGCACTGGGCGCCGTCAACGCCACGGGCCTCCAGCTCATTGCCGCGCGCGAGTCACTGGACAGCCTGGCGGTGGAAATCCACAAGAAGTTCGCGCTGTCGCTGGCCTGCTTCGTGTTCGTGCTCTTCGGCCCGCCCATCGCGCTGCGTTTTCCGCGCGGCGGTGTGGGTGTGACGATCGGTGTGAGCATTGTGGTGTTCGGTCTGTACTACATTTGTCTCATGGGTGGTGAAGCCTTGGCCGACAAGGGCCAGTTGCCGGCCTATGTGGCCATGTGGATTGCCAACGTCGTGTTCGCGCTCGCGGGCGTGGCCTTGTTGTGGCGCGTGGAATCCACGTCCGGCAACTCGCGCGGTGGCGGCCTCGCCGAATGGCGGGCAGACCGCAAGGTGCGCAAGGCGCTGGCTCGCGAAGCCAAGGCCAAGGGACGCGAAGCGGCCGGCCCGGCGGTCTCCGCATGAGGGGCCGTCTCATCACGCCGCTCGACCGGTATATCGCGGGCGAGTTCACGCGCATCTTTGGCGCGATGCTGCTGGGGTTTCCGATTCTGGTCTTCGTCATTGACCTCGTGGACAATCTGCGCAAGTACACCGAGCGCAAGCTGACAATGCAGGCCGTGGCGATGAGCTACGTGTACTGGATTCCCGATACGCTGTTCATGATTCTGCCGGCGGCCGTGCTGTTTGCCACCGTGTTCTCCATCAGCACCTTCACGCGCTACTCGGAGATCACGGCGGCCAAGGCCTCGGGCATCAGCTTCTATCGCTTCATCGCGCCCATTCTAGTGATGGCGACGCTGGCCATGGGGCTCGATCTGGTGTTCAGCGAGGTGGCGCCTCCGGCCAATGCCGAGCGTTTGCGGCTTCTGGCCGGCGCCAACAACTCGCGTGATGATGACCGCTACAACTTTGCCTTCGCCAGCGAAGCGGGCCGCGTGTATCGCATCTACACGCTGAACGTGAAGGAAGAGTACGTGGACAATATCGAGATCGAGGAGCGGGCGTCCAAGCAGCAGCCCGGCCTGCTCATCGCCTCGGCCAAGGGCAACTATCGCGGCGACGGACAGTGGATGCTGCAGAAGGGCACCATGCACGTGCTGCCCACGCCCAACACCGATATCGTCATCCGCTTCGACTCGCTGGTGGACCGGGACATGCGTGAAACGCCACAGGAGTTGCGCTCCACCGAGCGTGAGCCTTCGGAAATGCGTTTCGCCGAACTGACGCGTTTCATCGACATTCTCGAGCGCTCCGGCGCCGATGTGAACATGCTCAAGGTGGAACGGATGCTGAAGATCGCCATCCCGGTCACCTGTCTCATCATTGCGCTGTTCGGGGCCCCCATGGCCACGAGCTCGCAGCGCGGCGGCGCGGCCTACGGCATTGCCGTCAGCCTGGCCACCACGGTGGTGTTTCTCGTGCTCATTCAGCTCACCAAGAGCATCGGTGGCAAGGGACTGGTCACGCCTGAACTCGCGGCGTGGATTCCCAACATCGTGGGGGGCTTCTTCGCGCTCATCCTGCTGGCGCGGGTGCGTACATGATCGGTGAGCTGGCCATGCGGCGTACGGCCGTGCTGCTCAAGGCCTTTGGTGCGCGCGCCTACTTCGCGCGCGACATCGTGCGCGGCTTCCGCGATCCGGGGACATGGTTTCCCGAGATGATCCGTCAGATGCAGCGCATCGGCGTGGAGTCGGTGCCGCTCACTGTGATTGTGGCCGCGTTTCTTGGTGGTGTGACGGCCTTCCAGACGCGCTTTCAGTTGTTTCCCGGTGTACAGTTGTCCGTGGTGGGGCTCATTGCGCGTCAGTCCATTGTGCTGGAGCTGGGGCCGCTGCTCACGGCCCTCGTGCTCACGGGCCGCGTGGGGGCGCGCATGACGGCGGAAATCGGCACCATGCGTGTGACCGAACAGATCGATGCGCTGGAAACGCTGTCGTTCGATCCGGTGGCCTATCTGGCCCTGCCCCGTTTTCTGGCTGGCGTGGTGATGCTGCCCGCGCTGGTGGTGCTGGCCAACACGGCCGCCATCTTCAGTGCGTGGCTGACGCTCATTCTGGCCACGGATGTACGCACCGACGATTTCGTGTCGGGGCTCCGACTCGCGTTCACACCGTTTCAGGTGGTGTACTCGCTCATCAAGGCCACGTCGTTCGGCGCGGCCATCGCCTTCGTGTCCAGCTACGAAGGTTATGTGACGGAGGCAGGTGCCGAGGGCGTGGGCAAGTCCACGGCCAAGGCGGTGGTGATTGCCTCGGTTTCCATTCTCGTGCTCGACGCCATTGTGGCCGCCGTGCTGGCTCCCTTCATCCAGGCGTGAGGCCTGACGCCACTCTGCATTCATGACGACCAAGCGACGTGACGAAGTCCTGGTGGGTCTGCTGCTGCTGACCGCCATCATCCTCGGCCTCGGGGGCACGATCTGGATTGCCCGCGGCGGCCTGTCCAAGGGCTATCCCATGTTTGCGCGCTTCCCCTGGGGCGCGGGACTCAAGCAGGGGCAGCCGGTGCTGCTGGCCGGCGTGCAGGTGGGCTTCGTCGACGAAGTCCGCCTCATTCCCGATGGCACCATCACGGTGCGCCTGCAGGTGCAGAACGAGCACCAGATTCCGCAGGGCACCACGGCCTCGGTGGAGCCCAACGGCATCTTCGGTGACCAGCTCATCGCGCTCACCCCGGAAATGGGACGTCAGGGCTATCTGCCCAAGGGCGACACCATCCCGGTGGGCGAAGGCACGCCAGGCACGGGTGAGTTGCTCACCAAGGGCGATTCAATCGCGGCCAACATCCTCGCGCTGACCACCGAGACGCGCAATCAGTTCGTGGCCGACAGTGGCCTGCGCGACGTGCGGCGCACGGTGACCGACGTGACGAAGCTGGTGGCGCAACTGAGCCAGGTGGTGGCGGCACAGTCGGCCGAGCTGACGCGCACGCAGGAGCAGCTGCGCAAGACACTCGCCAGTGTGGATTCGGCCAAGGTGGACTCGACCACGAAGAACCTGCAGGCCACCTCGGCCAGCCTGGAAGCCCTCACGCGCGAACTGCGGGTGACCAATCAGGAAGTGCAGGGTCTGGTGACCAAGATCAACACCGGCAATGGCACGGTGGGCAAGCTGATGAATGATCCGGCGCTGTACGCGAGACTGGATACGCTGCTGCTGCGGACAGACTCGCTGGTAGCGGAGTTCAAGAGGAATCCACGCAAGTTCATCAATCTGAAGATCTTCTGATATCGCGCATTTTTCGGTTCCTGGCTCTGGCTTCATGGATCTCTTTGCTTGAGACGCCAGAGACGGGAGGTGCGAGGTGAGATGGCCAGATACGATATCGAAATGAGAGAACAGCAACGAATGATGTGAGATACGCGATCGTGTTCGACTGGAACTGCAGTTGAGGTCGACCTCCGCCAGACTCTTGAGCCCCGACCCAGCCTCGACCGGGACCCGACGCAGACAGCTGGTCGAGTCGAACACGATCGCATCTCTCAACTCGTTGGTTGCTGTTCTCTCATTTCGATATCGTATCAGGCCATCTCACTTCACAACTCTGATCGCTCTCAAATCACAAGTCCCGGATCTGGACGAGCCAGACCCGGGACTTGCGACTTCAGGGCTTCAGTTGCCTCGACCCGATCAGAACGCGTAGCGCAGCGTCAGCTGCATCTGGTAAAAGTCACGCGTCTGGTTGGGATTCCGCTGCATGGCCGCGCCCGTGCGGAGACGGGAGTCGAACTCGTAGCCATTGGCCCGTTCATCCGTGACCGCGGCGCCGGTGGGACGCTGACGCAGGGTGAGGATGTTCTGCTGCGGGAAGTTCGGCGAGAGGTTCGGCAGCGCGATGTTGCCCCAGTTCTTGTTGAGCAGGTTCGCGAAGTTGATGATGTCGAGCTGCACCGTGAGGCTCTGACCGCGCACGCGCGGCAGCGACTGACGGACCGACAGGTCAAAGCGATTCTGCCAGGGTGAACGGCAGCTGTTGCGCTCCATGATCTGGCCGCGCTGGCTGTTGAGACAGTCCTGCGTCGCGATGAAGCGCTCGAAGTCGGCCGCAGCCGCCGAGTTCACCGCAAACGCGTTGCCGGCGCCGGTGCCGATGCGCATCTCGTTGGCGTCCGCCGCGTTGCGCGGGATGTAGATCGGGTCGTTGCCGATGACGGCGTCGCCGTTCACGTCGCTGTTCACGGTGTACGTGACCGGCGTGCCCGACATGCCCTCGTAGTAGAAGCTGACGTCGGTCTGGAAGCTCTTCCACGGCGCCGTGTAGGTGCCGTAGGCCACGATGCGGTGCGGGCGCTCGAAGTACGAGGTCTGCACATCGTTCTTGTCGGAGATCAGGCCCGCATGCTGACGGCCATTACGGTAGTTCGAGATGGCACGGTCCGACGTCAGCGACTGTACGTCCTTGGCCTGCATGAACGTGTACGCCGTGGTTGCTTCGAAGGCGCTGCTGAAGCGCTTGCGCAGCTGACCGGACAGCGAGTAGCTGTAGTCCTTGGACTGGTTCGTGAGGTAGACCGCGCCCTCGTTGAACGCCACGTTGTTGGCGCCGGTGGTGGTCACCAGACGACGCGAGGTGTTGTTCACCGTCACGCTGCCCGTGGCATTTGTCGTGATGGCATCGGCGTACTGCACACGGCCGTTGTTGGTGACGACCGGCGCGCCGTCGAAATCACGGAAGTTGATGTCCTGAATGAACATGCCGTTCACCGCGCGACGATACAGCCCTTCGAAGGTGAAGGTCACGTCGCCCGGCAGGCGATGATCGAAGCCCAGCGAGCCCGTGAAGTTCTGGGGCATCTTGAAGTTCGGGTCGGTGACGTTCACACCCACCGTACCCGCAGCGCCCGGCGTGGGCGGATTCTGACCAGCGCAGGAGCGCGGCAGCTCGGCCACATTGGTGGTGAACGCCGGCACCGCAGCGCCCGTGCAGGCCACGTTCACACCACCGAGACCGGTGTTGGAGTAGCCGTTGCCCACCATGATGAGCGGCACCGGGGCCGTGTAGATGCCCACGTTGCCGCGGAACTGCGTGCGCGACTCACCCTTGACGTTGTAGTTGAAGCCCACACGCGGCGACCAGAGAATCTGGGTCTCGGGCTTCCAGTCGGTGCGAATGGGCCGGCCCGCCGCCGTGGAGCGCGTGAGCAGGTCCTGGTTCAGCACCGGCGTGTCGAGGAACGACGGGATGTCCGCGCGGATGCCGTAGGTCAGCGTGAGGTTGGGCGTGTAGTTCCACTGATCCTGCGCGTACAGGCTGGCCTGCTGCGCGTTGAACTCGGCCGCGATGTCACCGCCGTTCGCGTACGAGAACAGGAAGCCGGAGGGGCGACCGGCCGCGAGGTCGGCGATGTTGGCGAAGCTGTAGGCGCCGTTGGCTGCGCCCGACAGGAAGTAGTTGTACGTGTACGAGCGCTCGAAGCGGGCACCGGCCGTAAACGTGTGCGCGCCCATCGGGATGGTGAGGTTGTCACTGATCTCGAAGATGCGCTGCTTGAGCAGGTTGCCCGGCGAGAAGCGCTCGGAGCCGAAGGTCACGGCGCGGTTGGCCGAGGTGCCGCCGATGGGTGTGACGGCCACGGCGATTTCCGGCGTGTTGAGCGGCAGGATGCGCTCGTCTTCGACCGTGTTGTAGCCGATGGAGAGTTCGTTGTTCCAGCCACGCGCCGAGTTGGTGTAGAGCTGCAGCGCCGACGACACGTTGGTGTTCTTGCGGCTGAACGCGTTGGACGTCAGGCGGATGCCCGAGTTCTGTTGTGCGATGTTCGTGTTGAACGCGTTGGTGTTGCGCGAGAACTCGTCCTGCTCCGCCGTGTTGTACAGCTGACGAAAAGCCAGGCGGTTGCTGCCGTTGATCTGATAGTCGAGACGTCCGAACAGGTTGGTGAGCGGGTTGTTGCGGCGGAAGAAGCCCGCGCTGCCCACGTCCACGCCACGGCTCTGCATGATCTGCGCGATGCGCGCAATGGTGTCGAGCGCCACGTCACCCACGCGGCCATCGGCGGCCGCCGGGCCCGAGGCCGGATCGGACCGCTCCTGGAACTCCGGCGCCACGAAGAAGTGCAGCTTGTCCTTGATGATCGGACCGCCGAGCGAGAAGCCGTACTGCTTGACGTCGAAGTCCGCATTGCGGATGAACGGCTGATCGGCCGCCATGCCCGGCGTGCGGAACGTGTATGTCGCGCCACCCGTCCAGGTGTTGGTGCCCGAGCGCGTGACCGCGTTGATGAGCATGCCGGCGAAGTTGCCGTAGCGCACGTCGGTCGGGCTCATGAGCACCTGGAATTCCTTCACGGCTTCCAGCGACATGATGCGGCCGCCGGTGGCGCCGCCGGGCTGGCCGCCCGAGGAGCTCAGGTTGAAACGGTCGTTCTGATTGACGCCGTCCACCGTGTAGTTGTTGTAGCGGTTGTACACGCCACCGGCCGACGGACCACCGTCGGTGGGACGCGTGACCTGCGGCGTGAGCTTGACGAGGTCGGTGAAGTCACGCTGCAGGGTGGGCAGACGACGCAGCAGCGTGTCACCCACGACCGTGGCCACACCCTGACGCGCGGGCGAGAACTCCGCGCCGGCCGCATCAGCGGAAATGGTCACGCCCTGGATCTGGGCGGCGGCCTGCTTGAGCTGAAAGCTTGCGACCGTGTTGCCGCCGAGCGTGACGACCACGTTCTCGCGGGTCTGCGGCGCGTAGCCCAGCAGACGCGCGGTGACCGTGTAGGTGCCAACCGCGAGGCTGAGGGCGTTGTAGCGGCCGTTGGCGCGCGTGAGGATGCCCTGGCGGTAGCCGGTCTCCACGTTCCGCAGCTCGATCTGGACGCCTTCGAGCGGCTTGTTCGCGTCGTCGGTGACCAAACCGGAGATGGCTCCGGTCGTGAGGCCCTGTGCCATGGCAGACGACGGATCCCCGAAGAGGATCGCCGCGCCCAACACGAGACCAATGAGGCGCTGAATGCGCATAGGACGGTGTGCTGAAAGGGATGGGAGGGACTTCAGACTTCCCGATGACAACGGGAGAGTCGGGGAAAACCTAGACCGGCCGGGAAACGCGGGCAAGAAACCCGTGTAACCGGCCGGTCACGCTCACTCGGACTGTCCCGTCTTATTGCGCGCGTCGTCCCACCGTCAGGTAGTAGACCGGCACGCCCAGCAGGATGACGCCAAACACCCCGAGCGTGGGAATGCGCTGGGCGCTGTCCATGAGCGCGTTGCCCAGCAGGAACAGGACCGCCAGACAGAACAGGGCCGGGACCAGCGGATAGAGGGGGGTGCGCACCGGAGGGTTCCAGTCGGGACGGCGGCGCAGCTTGAAGATGGCCCCGATGCTGAGCACGTAGAACACGAGCGAGGCCGTCACGAAAATGTCGGCCAATTGCTCAAAGCTGCGCAGCAGCACGAATGTGACCCCCAGAATGCCGGTCATGATGATCGCGACATACGGCGTCTTGAAGGTCGGGTGCACCGCCGCCACCTGACGGAAGAACAAGCCGTCATCGGCCATCGCAAAGAAGATGCGCGGTCCCGTGAGCAGCGAACCGTTCACCGACCCGAAGGTGGAAATGAGCACCGTGAGCGACACCAGTGTCACACCCACCGGCCCGATGAGGCGCTGCGCGACGTCGGCCGCCACGAGCGGCGCGCGGCGCATTTCGTCCACCGACAGTACGGACAGATAGGCGAGGTTGGCCAGCAGATAGATGGCGATGATGGCCAGCGTGCCCAACACGATGGCTCGCGGCAGGGTGCGCCGCGGGTCGGCCACTTCGCCCGACACCTTGGCCAGGTCGCCCCAGCCGTCAAAGGCCCAGAGCACGCTCACGAGCGCCAGGCCAAACGCCGACACCGAGAACGAGCCCGGCGGCGCGGCGGGTGTGAAGTGGCCACCGGTCTTGGGCAGCCCCAAGGCAAACGCCAGCAGAATGATGATGACGAGACCACCGTACTTGGCCACGGTCGTCACGTTCTGTACGAGCGAGCCCCATTTGAGTCCGATGACATTGATGGTGGCCATGAGCGTCAACGCGCCGGCCGCCACGTAGTGCGCGTAGGCGTCGTAGGGCGCGATGCTGGGGTCGAAGCCCAGCGCCCGCAGGAAGTACTGCGCAAAGGTCAGCGAGATGCCACCCAAGGCCGCGGCGCGAATGAGCGTGAATTCCGCCCACCCGTACAAGAAGGCGGGCAAGCGCCCCCAGGCCTCGCGGATATACACGAAGTAGCCGCCAGTGCGCGGCATGGCGCCGGCCAGCTCGGCCAGCGTAAGCGCGCCGCAGAGTGCAAACAGACCGCCCACGGCCCACACGGCCATGAGGGGCAGCGGACCGGGCAGCTTGTCGGCAATACCGGCCGGCGAGCGGAAGATGCCGGACCCGATGGTCGTGCCGACGAGGACGGCGATGGCGCTCCAGAGTCCGAGCTGGCGGGGGAGCTCGGCGGGCGCGCTGGAAGGGGGGGAAGAGGCCATACGCGCAATGCTAGTGCCCGGCGCAGCGCTTGGCATCTGCGAACTTGGGACCCAAGGGCGAGAAACCTGACCCGGCGCATTTGGCAAGCGCTGCACAGAGCAGTCGTCGCTGCCTAGTTTTCAGGGATCATGTCCGTTTCTTCGAATCCCCTGCTGCCGGCGGGGCTGCTGACGGCACTCTTCTGGGTGCTGGTGGCGGCCTGCGTAGTGGCGCAGGTGTTTATCGTGCGGGCGGTGTTCCGCACCTTGCCGGCGGCACCCACCAACAGTGCCGTGCCGGCGCCGCGCCGCTGGGCCGAGGTGGTGCAGGTCATCCTGCCCGTCGTCGGGCTGGTGGCACTGTTCTGGGGCGCGTGGCGCGCGCTGACTGTGACGGGTACGCCGTGACGCGCCGGCCTGTGCGTCCCTCGCTCAAGGTCACATGACCACGCCCGCAACCCCGGCGGCCGAGACGCCGCTCTCGCGCGACCTCGTCGCCCTCACCAAGCCGCGCATCATTTCGCTGCTGCTGGTGACCACGGCGGCGCCCATGTACGCGGCGGGCTCGCCGTCCATCTGGACTGTGCTGCTGGTCATGGTGGGCGGCTACCTCATGGCCGGCGGCGCCAACGCGGTCAACATGTACATCGATCGCGACATTGATGACGTGATGGCCCGCACGCGACTGCGTCCCATTCCCTCGGGTCGCATGTCGCCCATCCAGGTGCTGGCCTTCGGCGTGTTCTGCGCCACGCTGGCCACCTGGCTGCTGGCGCACTTCGTGAACGTGCTGTCGGCCGGTCTCGCGCTGGCTGGTTTTTACTTCTACGTGTTCATCTACACGCGGCTGCTCAAGCGGACGTCGCCGCAGAACATCGTGATTGGTGGCGCAGCGGGTGCATTTCCGCCGCTGGTGGGCTGGGCCGCGGTGACGGGCACGCTCGATGTGACCGCGCTCTGCCTGTTTCTCATTGTGTTCTACTGGACGCCGCCGCACTTCTGGGCGCTCGCGCTGCTCAAGCAGGTGGACTACAGCCGCGCCGGCGTGCCCATGGCGCCGCTGGTGTGGGGTGAGCGTGAGACCATGTACCAGATGGTGTGGTACACGGTCATTCTGCTCGCGCTCACGCTGTTGCCCGTGTTGTATGGCGCGTTCGGCTGGCTGTATCTGCTGAGTGCCGTGGTGCTGGGCGGCCTGCTCTTCTGGGGCGTGTGGCGTGTGCTGCGTGCGGCGCAGCGGGGCGAAAGCTGGACGGGTCAGGCGTGGTGGGTGTACAAGTACTCGCTGCTCTATCTCGCACTGCTGTTCGTGGCCATGGGCTTCGACCGGGCCATGCAGCGTTGAGCAAACCACGCCCGTCGCCGGTGCGTGCTTCGCCGCGCGCGCTGGCTCGGCTGCTGCCGCTGCTTACGCCGTACCGCGGCCGTCTGGTGGTGGCCTTCGTGTTTCTCGTGGTGGCGGCCGCCGCAGGACTCGTGTTCCCCGGTGTGCTGCGCTATCTGCTCGACGCCGCCTTCGAGCAACGCGACCGTGAGGCACTCGACCGGATTGCGCTTGGTCTGCTGGGGGTGTTTGCCGTGCAGGCGGTGGCCAACTATGTGCAGGTCTTTCTGCTCAGCAGCAGTGTGGAACGCATTGTGGCCACGCTGCGCGAGCGCACCTTCGCGCACCTCATTCGCCTTTCGCCCTCGTTCTTCACGGACCGACGCACCGGCGAGCTCACGAGCCGTCTGAGCAGCGATCTCGGCCTGTTGCAGTCACTGCTCTCCACCTGGGTGTCGGAGTTGTCGCGCCAGGTGCTGTTCCTCGTGGGCGGCGTGATCATGCTGTTCGTGTCCAACCCCACGCTCACGCTCACCACGCTGGCCGTGGTACCGCTGGTGGTGGGCGCGGCACTCACGTTTGGCCGCGCACTGCGCAAGGCCAGCACGACGGTGCAAGACCGCGTGGCCGAGGCCATGGGCACGGCCGACGAAGCCTTTGGCGCCATTCGCACAGTGCAGAGCTTCACGCGTGAGGCGCACGAGACGCAGCGCTTTGCGCATCTGCTGCGCGATCTCGTGGAGGTGGCCGTGTCGCGCGCGCAAACCCGCGCGCTGTTCTTCAGCGTGGTGGGCTTTGTGGCCTTCGGCGCCGTGGTGGCGGTGCTCTGGCAAGGCGGACAGCAGGTGCTGGAGGGTGGGCTCACCGCAGGCACGCTGGTGGCCTTCCTGTTTTATGCACTCTTCGTGGCGGCAGCGGTGGGCTCACTCGCCACACTGTTCGGCAACTTCCAGGAAGCCGCGGGTGCGGCCACGCGTGTGTTCGAATTACTGGATACCGAACCCACGGTGCAAGAGCCGGTGCATGCAGTGGCCTTGCCGCTGCCGGTGCGCGGTGCGGTGACGTTCGAAGACGTGCGCTTCCGCTACCAGCCCGACTATCCGGAGAGTGTGCGCGGCATTTCGCTGGCACTCGCGCCCGGTGAAGTGGTGGCACTGGTTGGACGATCGGGCGCGGGCAAGACGACTCTGGCCGGCTTGCTGCCGCGATTCTGGGACGTGACCGGCGGCCGCATCACCCTCGACGGCGTGGACATTCGCGAGCTGTCGTTCGACACGCTGCGCGGCGCCATTGGCATTGTGCCCCAGGAGCCGGTGCTGTTCAGCGGCAGCATTCGCGACAACATCGCGTATGCGCGGCCCGACGCCAGCGACGAGGACGTGCGCCGCGCGGCCAGCGCCGCCCATGCGCTCGAATTCATTGAACGACTGCCCGACGGTTTTGCCACACGGGTGGGTGAGCGCGGCGTCAAGCTGTCGGGCGGCCAGCGCCAGCGCATTGCCATTGCCCGCGTGTTTCTCAAGGACCCGGCGGTGGTGATTCTGGACGAAGCCACGTCGAGTCTCGACACGGAAAGCGAGCGCTACGTGGAGCAGGCCCTCGAGGAGTTGCTCGAGGGACGCACGACGCTGCTCATTGCGCATCGCCTGAGCACCGTGCGCCGCGCCGACCGTGTGGTGGTACTGGACGAGGGCGTCGTGGTGGAGGAGGGGCCGCACGAGGAGCTGCTGGCGCAGCAGGGTGGGCTGTATGCGAGGCTGCACTCGGTTTAACTGCAAACGGCGATAGCCGGATTCGGCAGCCGTAGGGCAGAAGCCGTACGACGGAAGCCTCAGGGCAGGAAACGCCATCGGGGAACTCCACGTCGCGTTGGGGCTTCTGCTGTCCTGGCTTCTGTCCTGTGGCTTCCGGCGTAGCGCTATCGCTGTTTGCGGTTCAGAGTTCCACGCGCACCCTCACCTGCACTCCTCCTTCCACCTTTACTGTTTTGCGCTGCGTGCCGAGCCGCTCGTGCCATACCACGAGCGTGTAGCGACCGGGCGGCACGCCATCAAAGCGGAAGTCACCGTCGGCGTCCGTCACGGCCACAAAGGGATGCGGCGCCACGGCAATGAAGGCGCGCACCCAGGGATGCAGGTCATCGCGCACTTCAAGCAGCGCGGGCTCACGCGTGGCCTCGTCACTGGGCACCACCTGACCGGCATCAGTCAGCAGAATGGTGCTGCGGCTGCTGCGGTCACCGAGCGGCACCAGTTGCAGACGTGACATCATGGCGTCGTTGCCGTGCACCAGCACCGTGGCGCCGGCCGCCACCCGCTGCACGCGCGGCGAGAGCCGACATCCATCAAGCGTGAGATGCACGCGACGCGAGGAATTGTCACGCGGACCGGCCGGCACACCCACCAGCCAGGCAATGGCCTGCCCCACGCCGCCGTCACGACTGGGCACGAGTGTTTCGGTGTACGGACGGCAGACCGTGCTGTCACGTGTGGGCACCACGCTGGTGTCAAAGGGCACGCCACCGCGCACCTCACCCAGAATCACCCCCGGTGTGGGAATGACCTTCACCTCGTAGCGCAGGCCATCGGGCCCGCCCGCGCTGCGGGCCAGCGTGGCCGATGTAACCGGCCCCTTCTGCGCCGCCGTGGCTTCCACGCCCTGCACGTCCACCACCGCCAGGCCGCGTGATGCGTCGTCGTTTCCGTCGCCACAGGCGCTGACACATGCCACCGCACCAGCTGTCATCAGCCACACAGCACGAGCTGCGGCGCCGCGGGCCCCTGCCCTGCGTCCAGCCCCCATCAGACGATGAACAGATCGCGCTGCGGCGTGCCGGGGGTGATGAGCAGGGCGTCGTCGCCCACGAACGCGTTCACTTCACTGCGCACACCGAACGCGCCCGGCAGATACACGCCGGGCTCGATGGAAAAGCCCACCCCCGGAATGAGCAAGCGATCGTCGCGCGATTCGAGATTGTCGATCTGCGGCCCTGAGCCATGCAGTTCGCGCGCATCGATGCTGTGTCCGGTGCGGTGCCAGAAGTGCGGGCCGTAGCCACGCGATTCAATGACCGCACGTGCCGCGTCGTCGGCTTCTCCACCACGCACGGGCTCTCCGGCCGCAATACGCGTGGTGAGCAACTCGAGCGCCGCATCCCGCGCATCGCGCACCGCTTCCCACACCTTCACCACCTCGGCGCGTGGTTCACCCAACGAGGCCATCCAGGTCTGATCGGCGTACACGCCGCCGCCCGCTTCGCGCGCCCAGAGATCCACCAGCAGCACGTCGCCACGCTGCACGAGCCGCGGCGAATCGGCCGACGGGGCGTAGTGCGGATTGGCAGCGTTCTCCGATGCGGCCACATCGGGCCCGTGATCGGTTTCAAGACCGGCGCGCGCAAACGCATCGAGAATGCGCTGCTGCAATTCATGCTCCGCGGCCGGCGTACCGGCAGCGGCCATGGCGCCGGCATGACGAATGGTGTCCTGCGCGATGGCTGCAATGTGCGCGGCCGCGCGCTCGTGGGACGCGCGCTGCGCCGGCGTCCACGTGGCGTAGATCTGCGAAACCAGTTCGGCCGAACTGAACACCGTGGCGCCGCTCGCACGCACCAGTTCCAGCACACCGGCAGGAATGCGATCGAGGTACGGGATGGCGTCGCCGGGCGAGTACTCCATGGCCACGCGCTTGCCATTCACCAGCGTGCGCACTTCCGACTCGAGCGCGCGCCACCCGGTGTAGGTGCGCAGCGGCCACGCGGCCGGCCAGCGCGACCAGGGGCCGGGTTCGATGGCGTGCGCGATGCCGATGGGCGTGCCCTCGCGCGGAATGAAGGCAAACACGCGCCGCGAGCAGAGTCCCTCAAAGCCCAACAGACCCGCCGCGATGGCGTTGGTGCCACGGAAGTCGTACAACAGCCAGCCGTCGAGATCCGCGTCGACAAGCAGGCGCTGCAGCCGCGGCAGCAGCTCAGGCGTCAGCATGACACACACCAGTTGAGGAGAAAGTCCAGCGCCGCCCGAGGCGATGCGTCAGACGACGCGTCAGGCGACGAATCTGCAGCGAATCAGCGACGAATCAGCGACGACGCCAGTCGGTGCGCCACTGACAGCGATCGTCACCACGCGCGCGACAGGCCACATGCTCCACCGCACCATCGGCGTCGGCGAGCAACAACAGCGCTTCGCGAAACGCCGCCTCGTACAGCAGGCAGCCCACACCGCGCGGGGCCGCGTCGGCAGAAACCGGCGCCGCCACCTCAAGCTGCAACGTACTGCCCTGACGCAGCAGTGTGCCATCCATGTGACGACGTGCCAGGCGGCGCAGCGCACCGAGCGCAATGGGACGCGCGACGATGGACGGCAGGCCGCGCGCAGCACCGCGGCGCACACCCCCCACCGTGTCGACAAAGGCCCGCGCCCAGCGGCGGCCCGCTTCGCGGAACGCCAGATCGGCGTCGGGACGACGGCCAATCAGACGCGCAAGCGCCAGCACTTCGTCGTAGCCGATGCGCTGCTTGCTGCGCACCGCGTCGCCGTAGCGACGGATCTGCTGCAGCACGGTTTCGCTGAGGCCGAGACGCTTGTTGCGCAGCTCGTGCACAAAATCAGCATCGAGCTCGGCGGCCGGCGTATCAATGGCTTTGACCGCCTCCAGCAACGCCAGCGGCAAGCGCGCGTCGAGCGGGCGTCCGCTGAGTGGCAAGGTGCCGTCGGCGGGAAGCGCGGCGCGGCTATCTGGAGAAACGGAGACGGTACCCATGAACAAGGGATGCTAATGTGTCCCCGGTCACCCATTCAAGCGCTGAATCCGGAACCCGTGTCGGGCGATTTGTCCGAACCAGGTGCTTGCGCCGCGGGGCTCCACCCGCCAGCGTTGCAGAGGACGTGTGATGCGCCGCTCGCACCGCGTCCAACCCCACGTATGCCCAGACCGCCACTCACCACCGACCGCGCCGTCGACCCCACTGTCTGTCAGGCAGTGCGGCAGCATCTGCACGCGCATGTGGACGGCGAATTGAAGGCCGAAGAGGGGCAGCAGGCGCTGGCGTTGCTGATGCAGTCGCATTTGCTGCATTGCGCGCCCTGTTCGAGGGTGGCCGCCCAGCTTCGCGCCATGCGCGAGGCGCTGCGTCGTCATGCGGAACAAAGCGACGAACCCATGCGCGACGAATTCCGCGCGCGCATGCACAAGTTGCTCGCGGGATGACACCGGCCGGGCCCCGGCTCGTGGGCCGTGGGCGTATGGCCCGGTCCACGGGGCCTGCGGTGAGTCGGTCGTAGCGCAGGCCATGCCATCCATCGTTCTGGTGGCCGTGGGCTTGGCGGGCGGCATTGCGCTGGCGGCCCATCGCGCGGGCAGTCTCACTCCCTCGGGCGCGTTGGCTGCCACCATCGTGGGCAGTCTGGCCATGCTGGCGGGACAAGCCTGGGGCGTGTACCTGGTTCTGTGGTTCGTCAGCGCGTCACTCGTATCGCGCATGGGAGTTCACGTGAAACGACGGCGCACCGCCTCGGTGCTGCCACCGCGTGAGGCGCGTGATGTCTGGCAGGTGTTGGCCAATGGTGGAGTGTTTGCGCTGCTGGCCGTCTGGACGCTCTGGCATATCTGGCGCGGCGGCCCTGAACCCGCTTCGTCTGGGGCGGCCATCATGGCGGCGTCCGCGCTGGCGGCGGCGGGAGCCGATACACTGGCCACCGAAATCGGGACATGGCTGGGCGGTACTCCGCGTTCGCTGCGCACGGGTCAGGCTGTGCCGCCGGGCACCTCGGGCGCGGTGTCCCTTGCTGGCAGCCTGGCGCTCCTGGCCGGCGCATTGGGCTACGCGGGCATGGCGGCAGGGCTGGACCTCATTGACAGCGACGCGTGGCCTGTCGTGGCGGTGGCGGCCGCTGTTGGTGCGCTGGCCGACTCGCTGCTCGGAGCCTGGCTGCAGACCGAGCGTTGGTGCGCCAGCTGCCGCGAGCCCACGGAGCAGAATCCGCATGTGTGCGGGTCGCTCACCACGCGGCGGCGAGGCTGGACCGCCCTCGACAATGACGGCGTCAACCTGCTCTGCACCGTGACCGGGGCAACGGTCGCAGGAATCTGGTATGCCCTCTGGCACTGATGCGCCTTTCGTGCGTTCGTCCAGCATGACCTTGCCCCAATCCACCGAGCGCGCACTCAACGTGTCCGGCAGGCCACTGCCAGTCCGCACGCAGGTGCTGGTCATCGGCGGCGGACCGGCCGGAGCGTCGGCGGCCTGGCATTGCCGCGAGGCCGGCCTCGACGTGGTGCTGGTGGACAAGGCCCACTTTCCGCGCGCCAAGGCCTGCGCCGAGTACGTGGGTCCAGGTGCCCTGCCCATTCTCGAGCGCATGGGCGCCCTCGCCGCCATTGAAGCAGGTGGCGCCGCGCGTCTTGCCGGCATGGTGGTGCACACGCCCAACGGTGGACGCATTCACGGTGAGTTCTCGGGCCGTCATCCGTTCCGCGGTATTCGTGATGGCGGTCTTGGTGTGCAGCGCCAGTTGCTCGACCCGCTGCTGCTCGATCGCGCCCGCGCCGCCGGCGTGCAGGTCATTGAAGGCATGACACTGCACCGAGTGCTGCAGGCACAGGGCGTGGTCACCGGCGCCGAGCTGCTGCCGCGTCGCGGCAACACGCCCCATGTCATTCGCGCCGACCTGGTCATCGGCGCCGACGGGCTGCGCTCGCTGGTCTCACGACAACTGGGCCTCGCGTATCGGGCGCGCTGGCCGCGGCGCTACGCGTTTGTCGCACACTTCGACGGTGTAGCCGACATGGGCGCCATGGGTGAGATGCACGTGCGCCACGACGGCTACGTGGGGCTCGCCCAAGTGAGCGGGGGCGTGACCAATGTCGCACTGGTGCTGAACGCGCGGGCTGCCAGGGCCGCGGCGGGCAATCCGGAAGCGCTGCAACGCGCCTGGCTCGACGCTGATCCCGCGCTGGCTGCGCGTTTCCGTGGCGCGACGCGCGTCACGCCGGTGCGCACGACCGGCCCCTTTGGTTCATTCGCACGGCGTGCCTGGCATCCGGGTGTACTGCTCACCGGCGACGCGGCGGATTTTTTCGATCCGTTCACCGGCGAAGGCATCAAGTCGGCGCTCAAGGGTGGTGAGCTGCTGGTGCAGCATGCCGTGGACGCCCTGCGTGCACCCAATGCGCACACGGCGCGACACGCGTTGTCGGCGTACGACGGCACCCGTCGTCGTGCGCTGCGCGGGAAGTGGTGGATTGAACGCCTCATCGGCCTGGTCGTGGCGGCTCCGCCCTTGCTCGATCACTTCGGCCGCACCATGAGTCGACGTCCCGAATTGGCCGACCTGCTGGTGGGTGCCACCGGTGGCGTCGTGCCACCCAAAGCCGTGCTGCACCCTGCGACGCTCTGGCGCTTTGTGACCGGCGCTGCGTCGCCGCAGACCTGAGTATCCCCGCTGCTTCTCACTTCGACATGATCGATCAGGATCTCTTTCGCGCCGTGCTCGGGCGCTTCGCGACCGGCGTGACCGTGGTGACCACACGTGATGCCGATGGCACACCACATGGCATGACCGTGAGCGCCTTCAGTTCGCTGTCACTCGATCCGCCGCTGGTGCTGGTGTGCGTGGCCAACAGCGCCACCATGGCCCCGCTCATGGCCACCGCCGAGCATTTCGCGGTGAACGTCCTGAGCAGCACGCAGGAAGCCGTCTCGCGTCGCTTTGCCGGTGTGGTGCATGATCGGTTTGCCGGCATCGGCTTTCACGAGGGCCAGAGCGGGGCGCCGGTGCTCGACGAGGTGCTCGCCTGGCTGCAGTGTCGCATTGTCGCGCGTCATCCGGCGGGCGATCACGTCATTGTCATCGGTGCGGTGGAGCATGCCGATGTGGGCGACGGCAAACCGCTGCTGTACTATCGCGGTGGCTACGCCACCCTCGAGCGCTGACGGGACACCGGAAGCACATGCTGACACCGGCACGGGCCCGCGGGCACGAGATGCTCGATGCGCCCGATGCCGACCCTGCCCTCGCGCTGCGTTCCCTGCGCGACGTGGCGCTGGCCAATCGCCTCTTCGGTGGGCGGCACGCCGTGCTGAGTGCCCTCGACACGATCTGGCGCGACTCGGCGGATCAGGCCACGTGGACGCTGCTCGATATCGGCACTGGCCTTGGCGACATCCCGGCCGCGGCTGCGCGACTCGCGGCGCGGCGTGGTGTGGGACTTAGCAGTATTGGCCTCGAGCGCATCGTACCCATTGCGGCCGCCGCCTCGGCGCGCTGCCACAGCGTATGCTGCGCCTCGGCCTTTGCCCTGCCGTTTGCCGACCGCAGCATTGATGTGGTGACCTGCTCGCAGGTACTGCACCACTTCGAAGGAAACGAGGCCCGTGCGTTGTTGCGCGAATGCACCCGCGTGGCGCGGCGCGCCGTGATTGTGGGCGACCTGCGCCGCAGTTGGTTGGCGGTGGCCGGCATATGGTCCGCGTCATTCGCGCTGGGTTTCCACCCCGTCAGCCGACACGATGGCGCGCTCTCGGTGCGGCGCGGTTTCACGCGACGCGAACTCGAGTCACTGGTGTACGAAGCCACCGGATGCCGCGCCACCGTGCGGCAGACACCGGGCTTTCGTCTGTCGGCCTGCTGGCAACCTGCCCCCACACTCCCGCCCACCTCATGACGAGCCCCTTCCGCCTTGATGCACCGCCCACCGACCGACTTGTCGTCACCGTGGACGAGTTGCTCATTCGCGCGCCAGTGCCGGTCATCTTTGCGCTGGCGCGTGAGGTGGAGGGCTGGCCTACCCATCTCGCGCATTATCGCTTCGTGCGCATGCGCGAACACCGTAGCGACGGCGGAGGTATTGTCGAGATGGCCGCCAACCGGCCGTTTGGTCCGCTGAACTGGCCCACCTGGTGGCTGTCCGAGATGGCCGTCAATCACGAGGTGCCCTGGGTGCGCTTCCGCCACATTGGCGGTGTCACCACGCGCATGGACGTGGAGTGGAGTTTCACACCGCAGGATGGCGGGACACTGACGCGCATTGTGCACACCTGGAACGGACCGAACTGGCCGCTCATTGGCTCGTTCGCGGCCACGCGCGTGATTGCGCCCGTGTTCGTGCATGGCATTGCCTCGCGCACCCTGGCTGGACTCGGCCGCGCGGCCGAGCGTTTGACCTCGTCGTCACCGGCCTCGGTCGCCAACCTCTCTTCTCCGGAGCATCAATGAGCGGCTTCAGCAGCCCGCGACGTCGCGTGGCCATCACGGGCATTGGTTGTGTCACGCCCATCGGCACGGGGGTCGACGCGTTCTGGCAGGGGCTGCAGGCACGCAAGTCCGCCGTCACGCGTGCCACGCGATTTGACGTGGAGATCTTCCGCTCACATTGTGCGGCTGAAGTTCCCGATTTCGACGCCGCGCGCTACATCGACCCGAAGCGTGTGAAGCGCCTCGATCGATTCAGCCAATTTGCGGTGGCCTCGGCGCAGTTGGCGCTGGCCGACGGCGCGCTGTCACTCGACAACGTGGACCGCGACCGCGCGGGTGCGATGATGGGCACAGCGCTCGGTGGTGTGGCCTATGCCGAGGAACAGGCTGCACGTT
>VFQN01000571.1_pt1 | contig 67495 bp, 69 predicted proteins | sample 3512371 | NCBI WGS metagenome assembly VFQN01 (sample SAMN10412370, study PRJNA504923) | tailings metagenome | isolation source: Replicate 2 from Balatoc abandoned mine | place: Philippines: Itogon, Benguet | collected 2017-08-28 | reverse complement strand
CTCGCGGGCGATTCGCTCGGGAAACCCATACGGGTCCCCCGGGGCGGCGCACTAGATGCCGCCCCTGTCCGCGGGCATCCCCGTCCGGCGCCGCGCGATCGCCGCGCGCTCGGCGACCGAGACCTCCGAGGGCCGGAGCACGGCGCCCGCCCGCTCGGCGATCGACGCGTCGACCGCCTCCACCAGGTCGGACGGGGTCAGGCCCGGTGCGATCTCGCCGAGGCCCGCCGCGGTGCCGGCCAGCGCCCGCGCGAAGGCCGCGTCGCGACCCATCATGCGCGCGAGGCCCTCGGCGTCGAGGCGCAGGGGCAGACCGGCCTGGAGCAGGGTGCCCGCGCGCCGGCGGGTCTGCGAGAGCCCGACGACCTTCCGGCCGCCGGCGAGCACCTCGAACGGCGACAGCCCGCCGAAGCACGCATCCGCCGCCCCGCCCGGCGCCGTCCCCCGCGCCCGCTCCACGCCCACCACCTCCACGTCGCCCACCCCACGACTTCGCAGCGCGTCGGCGATCGCCTCCCCGAGCCAGCGGTACGAGACCACGACGTCGCGCCCCGACAGGCGGTGTCCCGGCGGGAGCACAACGTCCAGGGCCAGCAGGTCGCGGTCCCAGAGCACCGGCCCGCCCCCCGAGGAGCGCCCGACCACGGGGACGCCTGCGGCCGCGAGCGCGGCGTGGTCGAGGCGCGCCGGCGCGCCCGAGCGCCCGAGCACGAGCGCCGGAGCGGTGACCTGCGACCACGAGACCACCGGCGGCCCCTCCGGCGCCATCGCCTCCAGCAGGCCGAGCGGCCGCGCCACCGCCTCGGCGGGGGCGAGCGCCGCCGGCCCCAGGCGGCGCCAGGGCTCCCTAGGAGAGGTAGGGGGCGACGCCGACCGCCTGCTGGGCGGCGTCCATCACCATCTCGCTCACCGTGGGGTGGGCGTGGATGATCTCGCCGAGCTCGGCGACGGTGAGCCCCTCGGCGATCGCGACGCCGACCTCGTGGATCATCTCGACGGCGTGGACGCCCATGATCGTGGCCCCCAGGAGCAGACCGGTGGACGCGTCCATCACCAGCTGGGCGTAGCCGTCGGGCTCGCCCTCGCCGAGCGCCTTGCCCGATCCGCCGAAGCGCGCCTGACCGAGCTTCACCTCGTGGCCGGCCTCCTTGGCGGCGTCGGCGTTGAGGCCGACCGAGGCGATCTCGGGGTGGGTGTAGATGCAGCTCGGCACGACCGTGCGGTCCATCGGGACCGGGGTGCCGGTCAGGGCGTTCTCCACGGCCCGCCCGCCCTCGGCCGAGGCCAGGTGCGCGAGCTGGAGGCCGCCGATGCAGTCGCCGACCGCCCAGATCCTCGGGTTGGCGGTGCGCAGGTACTCGTCGACGACCACGTGCCCCTGCTCGGTGATCTCGACCCCGGCCTCCTCCAGGCCGATCCCCGCCGCCTGCGAGCGGCGGCCGACCGAGACGAGGAGCTTCTCGGCGCTGACCTCCGTGCCGTCGTCGAGGGTGACGGTGACGCCGTCGTCGCGGTAGTCGCTGATCTCGGCGCGCCGGCCGAGGTGCACCGCCACGCCCTCCTTCTCCATCAGCTTCTGGAACTGGGACGCCGTGCGGTTGTCGATGCCGGCGAGCAGGCGGGGCAGGATCTCCACGATCGTGACGCTCGTGCCGAGGGCCGCGAACAGGCTGGCGAACTCGCAGCCGATCACCCCGCCGCCCACCACCACCATGCTCGCGGGCACCGACTCCAGGCGCAGGATCTCGTTGGAGGTGAGCACGGCCGGGTGGTCCATGTCGTAGCCCGGCAGGCCCGACGGCTCGGTGCCGACGCACACGACCAGGTGGTCGTACCCGTACCGCGTCCCGTCGACGACCACGGCGTCGCCGTCGACGCGGCCCTCGCCGCGCACCACCTCGACGCCCTTGCGCTTGGCCGCCCCCTCGACGCCCTGGCGCATGCGGGTGACGATGCCCTCCTTGCGCTCCATCATCTTCGGGAAGTCGACGGAGACCTCGGGGACGACCAGGCCGTACTCGTCGGCCCGGCGCACGCGGCGCAGCAGGTCGGCGGTCGCGAGGAGCGCCTTCGTGGGGATGCAGCCCCAGTTCAGGCAGGTGCCCCCGAGTTCCGCGCGCTCGATCATCGTGACGCTCGCGCCCAGCTGGGCGGCGCGCAGGGCGGCGACGTCGCCGGCCGGGCCACCGCCCAGCACGACGACCCGCGGGGGCTCGCTCATGTGTGGTTACTCCTGGTCGGGTGTCAGCGCGGCGCGGAGGAGGCGCTCCTGCTCGGCCTGGTGGGCCTGCGGGTACCCCTCGCTGGTGCTCGCCCGCCGTGCGCGCCCGGCGTAGCCGAGGCGGACCCCCTCGGGCAGCACGCGCTCGAGCTGCAGGCGCGCGAACTCCCACGCGCCCATGTTCCTCGGCTCCTCCTGGACCCAGGTCACCGACTCGAGGTCGGGGTAGCCGGCCACCATCTCCCGGATCTGCTCGTCCGGGAACGGGAAGAGCTTCTCGACGCGGCCGATGGCCAGCTCGGTGCGCGCGGCGCGCTCCTCGTGGCCGTCGAGCTCGTGGAAGACCTTGCCCGAGCAGAGGATGAGGCGGGTGATCTGCGCGCTGCGCCCCCGCGCGGCGTCGTCGTCGATCACCGGCAGGAACCCGCCCTCGGTGAGGTCGGAGAGCGACGACGAGGCGCTCTTGGCCCGCAGCAGGCTCTTCGGGGTGAAGATGATGAGCGGGCGCCCGTGGTGGGTGAGCGCCTGCTTGCGCAGAAGGTGGAAGTAGTTCGCGGCGGTCGAGCAGTTGGCGACCACGATGTTGTCCTCGGCGGCCGCCTGGAGGAAGCGCTCGATGCGGGCCGAGGAGTGCTCGGGGCCGTTGCCCTCGTAGCCGTGGGGCAGGAGCATCGTGAGGCGCGAGGCCTCGCCCCACTTGGCGCGCCCGGACACGATGAACTGGTCGATCATGATCTGGGCGCCGTTGGCGAAGTCGCCGTACTGGGCCTCCCAGAGCACGAGCGCCTCGAGCGCCTGCGTGCTGTAGCCGTACTCGAAGCCCACCGCGGCCGCCTCGGAGAGCGGGCTGTTGTGCAGCTCGAGCGCCGCGGCGCCCTCGAGGTTCGCGAGCGGCACGTGCACGCGGCCCGTGTGCGGCGTCCAGGTCTCGCCCTCGCCCATGTCGTGCAGCTCGAGGTGGCGCTGGCTGAAGGTGCCGCGGGCCGAGTCCTGGCCGGTCAGCCGCACCGGGACGCCCTCGCTGAGCAGCGAGGCGAAGGCGAGGGCCTCGGCGTGACCCCACACGATGCCCTTCTCGACGTCCAGGCCCTCGCGGCGGCGCTCGAGCTGCGGGCGCAGCTTCGGGTGGATCGTGAAGCCGTCCGGCACCGCGAGGAGCTGCTCGTTGAGCCGGCGCAGGGTCTCCTCGGGAACGGCGGTCCCGACCGTGGTCGCCGTGCGGGCCGGGGCGCGGCCGTTCTCATGGCCGTCGGTGCCGGTCTCGCCCCGGCTGGTCACGGCCTCGTGCGCCTCCCGCATCCGCTTCTCGGCCGCCGCGATCATCTCGTCGACCCGCTCGCGGGTGACCACGCCCTCGTCGATCAGCTTCTGGGCGAAGATCTTGCTGACCGGCGGGTGCGCCTTGATCGTGCGGCTCATCACGGGCTGTGTGTAGGCGGGCTCGTCGAGCTCGTTGTGGCCGAGGCGCCGGTAGCCGATCAGGTTGATCAGCACGTCGGCCTGGTAGCGCGCGCGGTAGGCCGAGGCGATCTGCGCGGCGCTGATGCAGGCGTCCACGTCGTCGGCGTTGACGTGGATGACGGGCACGTCGAAGCCGCGCGCCAGGTCGCTGACGTGGTAGGTCGAGCGCGAGTCGTACGGGTCGGTGGTGAACCCGATCTGGTTGTTCGCGATCACGTGGACCGTGCCGCCGGTCGAGTATCCGCGCAGCGCCTGGAGGTTGAGGGTCTCCGCCACGACGCCCTGACCGGTGAAGGCGGCGTCGCCGTGGATCAGCACCGGCACCGCGGAGGCGGGGTCGTGCCGCGGCTCGCGCGTCGATCGCACCGTCTGGACCGCGCGGGTGTAGCCCTCGACGACCGCGTTGACCTGCTCCAGGTGGCTCGGGTTGGCGGCGAGCTTGATGGTGACGGCCTCGCCCGACGGGCTCACCCACCGGCCCTCGGCGCCGAGGTGGTACTTCACGTCGCCGGCCGTCTCGCGCATGTCCTCGTCGCCCGACTCGAACGCCATGTGGCCCTCGAACTCGGCGAGGATCGACTCGGGCGGCCGCCCCACGACGTGGGTGATGAACGCCAGGCGGCCGCGGTGGGCCATGCCGAGCACGACCTCCGAGGCGCCCTCCTGCGCGCAGAGCGCGATGACCTGGTCCGTGATCGTCACGAGGGCGTCGACGCCCTCGATCGAGAACGTCTTCTGGCCGAGGTAGGTGCGGCGCAGGAAGCGCTCGAAGGCGTCCACCTGCACCAGGCGGTCGAGCGCCTCGACCCGCTGGGCGGGCTCCAGCGGCGCCCGCAGGCGCCCCGACTCGATGACGCCGCGCAGCCAGAGGCGCTTCTGGTGGTCGGACAGGTGCTCGATCTCGTAGGCGATCGTGCCGCAGTAGGCCGCCCGCAGGTGGGGCAGGGCCGCCGCGAAGGAGTCGCCCGGCACCTTGACCCGCAACAGGGAGGTGGGGATGCGCGCCATCACCTCGGGCGTGAGCCCGACGTTCTGGGTGCTGAGGGCGGGGTCCCCGGGCGGCGTGGAGCCGAGCGGGTCCAGGCGGGCCGCGAGGTGGCCGTGGCTGCGGTGGGCCTTGACCACCGACATCGCGGCGGCGACCCCCGCCAGCAGCTCCTCGTCGGTGACCGCGGGCACGCCCGCCGGGGCGGCGGGCGCGACGGGTGCGGCGGGCGCCTCCGCGACCGGCGCGGCGGCGCCGAGGCCGAGGCTCGTGCGGACGTCCTCGTAGAAGCCGTCCGCGCCGGACAGCAGGCGGTCGATCTCGGCGAGGAACGCGCCGCTCTCGGCGCCCTGGATGACGCGGTGGTCGTAGGTCGAGGTCATCGTCATGACCTTCTCGACCCCGAGCTCCGCCAGCGCCTCCGGCCGCACCGACTGCAGCCCGGGCGGGTAGCCGATGGAGCCGGTCGCGACGATCGTGCCCTGGCCGGGCATCAGGCGCGGGACCGACGCGACGGTGCCGATGCCGCCGGGGTTGGTCAGGGTGACCGTGGCGCCCCGCAGCTCGTCGGGCTTCACCTGCCCGGCGCGCGTGCGGCCGACCAGGTCGTCGAAGGACGAGCGGAAGGCCGCGAACCCGCCGGCGGCCGCGTCGCGCACGACCGGCACCAGCAGGCTGCGGCTGCCGTCCCTGCGCTCGACGTCCACGGCCAGGCCGAGGTTGACGGCCTCGCGCACGAGCTTGTGCGGCTTGCCGTCGATCACGTCGTACCCGGTCCCCATCGCCGGCAGCGTCTGCACGGCGCGCACGATCGCCCAGGCGATCAGGTGCGTGAAGGAGAGCTTGCCCTTCTGGCCCGAGGCCGCGAGGTCGGCGTTGATCTGCCGGCGCTGCGCGTCGAGCGCCGCGACGCTCAGCGTGCGGAAGCTCGTGGCCGTCGGGATCTTGAGGCTCTCGTCCATGTAGCCGGCCAGTGCGGCGGCGGGGCCCCGCAGGACGACCGGCTCCTCGCCGGGCACCGGCGGGATCGCGGGTGCGGCGGGTGCCGGGGCGGGTGCGGCGGGCCGCGGGGCGGCCGCCGCGGCGACGACATCGGCCTTGCGGATCATCCCGCCGGGACCCGAGCCGGCGATCTGCGCGGGGTCGAGGCCGTGCTCGATCGCCAGGCGGCGCGCGACGGGCGAGATGGCCGGCCACGCGGCCGCGGCGGCGGCGGTGCGGTTGGGCGCGGGGCCGGCGTCGGCGGCCGGCGCCGGCTCGGCAGCGGGCGCGGGCGGCGCGGCGGGGGAGGGCGCGGACGCCGCGGCGCCGGCGCCGGCGGCGATCTCGCCGAGCGGCTGGCCCACCGTGAACGTGTCGCCGGCGGCGACGGCGATCGAGGCGAGGACGCCCGCGGCGGGGGCGGGGACCTCGAGGTCGACCTTGTCCGTCGACACCTCGACGACGACCTGCTCGGCGGCGACCGCGTCGCCGACGGCGACGCGCCACTCGACGACGGTCCCCTCGGTGACCGACTCCATGTCGGGGAGCACGATCGGCACGCGGGCGGCGTCGCCGTCGGCGGCGGGCGCCTCGGCGGGCGGCGCGGCGGCGCCGGAGCCGTTGCCGCCGTCGCCGGCCGCGGCGTCGCCCGTCGACAGCTCCGCGAGGAGCGCGCCGACCTCGACGGTCTCGCCCGGGGCGGCGACGATGCGGGCGACCCGCCCGGCGGCGGGCGCGGGGACCTCCACGTCGACCTTGTCGGTCGTCACGTCGAGCAGCGGCTGCCCGGGCTCGACGACGTCGCCCTCCGCCACCCTCCACTCGACCACGATGCCCTCGGTGACCGACTCGCCGAGCTCGGGGAGGACAACCGGGATCGTCTGGGAGGAGGTGGTCGACACGCGGGTCTCCTAGGCTAGCGCGTCCGCCGTCGGCGTTGGGGAGCGGGCCCGCGCTCCCGGTCTTGTGCGCACGGCCACGTAGTCCTGCCCCGCCGCGCCACCCCGGCCGGGGCGCGGCCCGTTGCTGCTAGGCGCCCATCTCCAGGATGCGCTCCATCGCCTCGGCGACCGCCTCGCGCTGGTTCTGCGTCAGCCGGCCGAGCCGGGCGACGACCGCGTCGGCGTCCTCGAGCTCCAGGTCCCGGGCGACGCGGGTCAACTCGCGCAGCGCACCCTGCCGCTCCCAGTCGTCGACGGGAGGGTCGGCCAGGGCGATGAGACGAAGATCGTCGTCGGACCGGCGGGGCACGGGAGTGATCCTAGCGCGGTCCCTCCTGACGACACCCCCCGATCGGATAGGTCGGGGCATCGCGGCACCCCCTCGGATATACTTGAGCACGCAATCGAATCGGGACGTACCGCAATGACCCTCCCCGCAGCGACCCGCATGGGCCCCGTGCGCCTGATCGCGGGCGACATCGACGCCCTCACCGCCTTCTGGTCCCGCGCCATCGGGCTGGAGGTGATCGAGCGGACCCCCTCCCTGTCGCGCCTCGGCGCGGGCGGCGAGGTGCTGGTGGAGCTGGAGGACGGGGCGGGTGCGGCGGTGCCCGCCGGGCGCGCGACCGGCCTCTTCCACCTGGCGCTGCTCGTGCCCGGCCGGGCCGACCTGGCGCGCGCGGTGCACCGCGTGGCGCGCGCCGGGTGGGGCTTCAGCGGGGCGGCCGACCACCTCGTGAGCGAGGCGCTCTACCTCGACGACCCGGAGGGCAACGGCATCGAGATCTACCGGGACCGCCCCCGGCCGGAGTGGCGGCGCACCCCCGACGGCGAGCTGGAGATGGCGACCCTCCCCCTGGACCTCGACGCGGTCCTCGCCGCGCTGCCCGGCGAGACGGGGGACGCGGGGATGCCGGACGACACGGTCATGGGCCACGTGCACCTGCGCGTGAGCGACCTCGGGGCCGCCGACGCCTTCTACGCGGGCGCCCTCGGGTTCGAGCCGACCGTGCGGGGCTACCCCGGCGCGCTCTTCGTCGCGGCCGGCGGCTACCACCACCACCTCGGCCTCAACACCTGGGGCTCGCGCGGCGCGCCGGCCCCGCCGCCCGGCGCGCGCGGCCTCGCCCACTACCGGGTCGACCTGCCGGACGCCGCCTCCCTCGATGCCGCCGCGTCGCGCCTCGCCGACGCGGGTCACGCGGTGACGGCCCGCGGCGACGGCGTGCTCGCGTCCGATCCGGCGGGCAACGGCCTCCTGCTGGCCGTCGGGTGAGCGGTTCCGGGCGGCTCCCGGTGGGTACCACCGCCCGCGCATGGGGAGCACCGGCCACACGGCGGCGATCGTCGACATCGACGGCACGCTCGTCGACTCCAACTACCAGCACGCCCTCGCGTGGTACCGCGCCCTGCGCGAGGTGGGCGTCACGGTCGAGCTGCGCCGACTGCACCGGCACGTCGGGATGGGCGGCGACCAGCTCGTGGCCGCGGTGGCCGGCGAGGAGGCGGAGCGACGCCACGGCGACGCGGCGCGCGAGGCCGAGAAGCGCCACTACGCGGAGCTGATCGACGAGGTCGCGCCGCTGCCGGGGGCGCACGACCTGCTCGTCGACCTGCACCGGCGCATGCGCACCGTGGTGCTCGCCAGCTCGGCCCCCGCGGACGACGCCGAGCGCTACGTCGACATGGTCGGCGCGCGCGGGCTGGTCGCCGGCTGGACGACGTCCGCCGACGTGGAGGGCACCAAGCCCGATCCCGATCTCGTGCACGTCGCGCTGGAGATGGCGGGCGGCGGGCCGGCCGTGATGATCGGCGACTCGATCTGGGACCAGGTGGCGGCGGGGCGCGCCGGGGTGCCGAGCGTGGGGGTCCTGACCGGCGGCACCGGGGCCGGCGAGCTGCTGTCCGCCGGCGCCGTCGCGGTGCACGACACCCTCGCCGACCTGATCGCCGCCCTCGGGGACCCGCCGTTCCGCGGGGAGGGGCGCCACGTCGGGCCCTGACGGGGTGCTGTCGCTCACCTTCGACGACGGGCCCGACCCGGTGTGGACGCCGGCGGTCCTCGCCGAGCTGGCGCGCAACGACGCCCGCGCCACCTTCTTCGTCGTGGTGCCCCGGGCCGCGCGCCGCCCCGGCCTCGTGCGCCGGATGCTTCGCGAGGGGCACGCGGTGGAGCTGCACTGCTGGTCCCACGAGCGCCACTCGCGCTGCGCCCGTCCGCGGGTGGAGGACGAGACCGACCGCGCGCTCGCGGCGCTCGCCCGGATGGGTGTGAGGCCGCGCCTGTGGCGCACGCCCTGGGGTGACCGGGCGCCCTGGACCGCCGACGTGGCCCGCGCCCGCGGGCTCACCACCGTCGGCTGGACGGCCGACACCCACGACTGGAGGGGCGATGCGGCCGGCGCGATGCTCGCCGCCGTCCGGTCCGGGCTCGCGCCCGGCGGGTCGGTGCTGATGCACGACGGCCTCGGGCCGGGCGCCCTGCGCGCGGACTGCCGGGAGACCATCCGGCTGATCGCGCCCCTCTGCGGCCTGGCCCGCGCGCGCGGCTGGCGCCTCGGGCCGATGCCCGCACCGGGGGCGCAGGGGTGAGCGTCGCCGTCCCGCTGGTCGTCCGGGCCGCCCCCGTCGACCTCGACGCCGTGCTCGCGGAGATCGCGGCCGGGGCCGCGGCCCGGGATGCGGCGCCGCCGGCCTTCCCGGAGGGGCCCGTTGCGGCGCTCGAGCGCGCCGGGGCCCTGGCCGCCACGGCCGACGCGGCCGCCGCCGGTCGGCCCGATCACGCGCGCGAGTGGGACCTCGTGCGGCGCATCGCCCGCGCCGACGGATCGGTGGGTCGCATCGTCGACGGGCACCTGAACGGCGTGGAGCGCGTCGCCGCCCGCGCGCCCGAGCCCCTGCGCACGGCCGAGCTCGACGCGGTGCGCGCCGGGCGACGGCGGATCGGCGTCTGGGGTGCCGACCCGGCGCCGGGGGAGGGGCCGCCCGCGCGCATCGCGGGCGACCGCATCGAGGGCGTCAAGGTCTTCTGCTCGGGCGCCGGAGGCGTCGACCGCGCGCTGGTGGTGGCGCGCGACGCCGACGGCGCGGCGCGGCTGGCCTACGTCGACGCCGGGACGGGGGTGGAGGTCGACCGCGGCTGGTTCCGCGGGTCCGGGATGCGGACCTCCGAGAGCCACCGGGTGGTGTTCCGCGGCGCGCCGGTGCTCGCCCTGCTCGGCGGGCCCCACGAGATCGTCCGCGAGCCGTGGTTCTCCCGCGACGCGATGCGCACGGCGGCCGCGTGGGCGGGGATCGCCGACCGGGCGGCCGACGCGGCGCTCGCCGCACTGCGCGCGCGTGGCGCGGAGGACGAGACCGGCGCCGCCGCGGCCGGGCGGATCGTGGTGGCCCGGGCGACGATCGACCGCTGGCTCGAGGGCGCGGCGCGCGAGGCGGGGGATCCGGGGCGGGACATGCGGGCCGCCGGGGTCGCGCTGCGGGCGGCGGTCGCCGACGCGTGCCGGGTGATCCTCGACGAGGGCGCCCGCGCCGCCGGCTCCCGCGCGCTCGCGACGGGCGACGCCGACCTGGACCGCGGCCGCCGCGACCTCGGGCTGATGCTCCTCCAGCACCGCCTGGAGCCGATGGTCACGCGGCTCGGCCGTGCGGCCCTGGAGGGCGGCGGGGGGTGAGGCGCCGGATGAGCGCGGAGTACTTCGAGGAGCTCTACCGCGGCGATCCCGACCCCTGGGACCTCGCGACGAGCGACTACGAGCGCGACAAGTACGCGGAGACCGTGGCGGCGGTGGGCGGGCGCCGCGGGCGCGCCCTCGAGGTCGGCTGCTCGATCGGCGTCCTGACCTCCCTCCTCGCGCCCCTCTGCGACGACCTGCTCGCCGTGGACGCCTCCGCGCACGCGGTGGACGCGGCACGCGCCCGGCTCGACGGCGTCCCCGGGGTGCGGGTGGAGCGGCGCTCGGTGCCGCGCGACCTGCCGCCCGGCCCCTTCGACCTGATCGTGTGCTCGGAGGTCCTCTACTACTGGGACCCGCCCGGCCTGGCCGCGCTCTGGGGCGACCTGCGCGCGTCCCTCGCGCCCGGTGGCTCGCTGCTCGCCGTGCACTGGCGCCGCCCCGTGCGCCACTACCCGCAGGACGGCGACGCCGTGCACGCGGCGCGGCGCGCCGACCTCGGCGACCTGACGGTGGGCCTCTCGCGGACCCGCCCGCGCTACCGCCTCGACCGCTTCGACAGGGCCGCATGACCGATCTGCCGCCCCCCGAGCCCGGCCTCCTGGCATGCGTCGTCGTGCCGGCGCACGACGAGGAGGAGCGCGTCGGCCCGTGCGTCGAGGCGCTCGCCGCCCAGCGCGGCCTGGCCGCGGAGGCCTACGAGGTGATCCTGGTGCTCGACCGGTGCGCCGACGCCACGGGGGACCGGGCGCGGGCGGCGGCGGCGCGCACCCCCGGGCTGCGCCTGCACCTGGTGGACGCCGCCGCCGGCGGCTCGGGCCCCGCGCGCCGGGCGGGCATGGAGATCGCCGCCGCCCGCCTCGCCGCGCTCGGTCGCGGCGACGGCCTGATCGCCTCGACCGACGCCGACACGGTGGTCCCCGCCGACTGGCTAGCGCGTCAGCTGGCGCTCGTGCGCGGCGGCGCCCAGGCGATCGGCGGCCTCGTCGAGGTGGAGGCCGGCGACCTCGCGCCGGGCGTCCTGTCGCGGCGCGAGGGGCGGCTCGGCGCGCGGGCGGCCGCCGTCGGCGCCGAGGGCGCCGAGCACCCCTTCTTCAGCGGCGCCTCGCTCGCCCTCACACTCGACGCGCACCGGCGCGTGGGGGGCCTGCCGGTCCGGCGCGACCTGGAGGACCAGGCGCTCGCCGATGCGCTCCAGGGCGCCGGCATCCCCATCGTGCGCACCCGTGCCGTCCGGGTGCGCACCTCGGGCCGCACCGGCGGGCGCGCCCGCCACGGGCTCTCGGCGGACCTGCGCGCCGACGACTGGTGCGCGCGGCGCTCGCGCCGTGCGGCCGAGTTCGACGCCGGGCGCCTCGCCCGCGGATCCTCCACCACGGTGTCGGTGGTCCTCCCCAGCCGCGAGACGGCGGGGACCGTCGGCGGCATCGTCCGCGCGCTGGCGCCGCTGCGCGACGTGGGCCTGGTGGACGAGGTGCTCCTGATCGACTCCGCCTCGCGCGACGGGACAGCCGAGGTCGCGGCGCGCGCGGGCGCGCGCGTCGTGCAGGAGTCCGAGGTGCTCCCGCACCTCGGGCCCTGCCGGGGCAAGGGCGACGCCATGTGGCGCGCGCTGGCGGTGACGTCGGGCGACGTCGTGGCCTACCTCGACGCGGACACCGAGGACTTCTCGCCCGCGTTCGTCAGCGGCCTGCTCGGGCCGCTGCTGGAGGATCCCGAGGTCCTCTTCGTCAAGGGGGCCTTCCGGCGCCCCCTGCGCGCCGGGGCGCAGCTGCTGCCCGACGAGGGGGGACGGGTCACCGAGCTGGTCGCCCGACCGGCGCTCTCCCTCGTGGCGCCGGAGCTCGGGGTCTTCGCGCAGCCGCTGGCGGGCGAGACCGCAGCCCGGCGCTCGGTGCTCGAGGGCCTGTCGGTGCCGGTGGGCTACGGCGTGGAGACGGCGATGCTGATCGACGTCTGGCGCCGGTACGGCCTGGACGCGATGGCCCAGGTCGACCTCGGCACCCGCCAGAACCGCCACCAGTCGCTGCGCGCGCTCGGCGGCATGGCCCTGGAGGTGCTCACCACCGCGCTGGCGCGGGGCCTGCCGCCGGGGGCGGCCGCGGGGCTGGCCGCCGGGCGCATGCTCGTGCCGGACGGCCGGGGCGGCGTGGAGCCGCGGGACGTCCCGCTCGACGAGCGTCCGCCGATGGCCGGCGTGCTCGCGCCGAGCGCCTGAACCGCACCGCCGCTGTCCGCCGGCGGCGAGCCGGGCCGCGGCCTCCGGGGGTGCCGATTGCGTGAAGGGGGTGCGGCCGGGGATGATCGAGCACCGGTTCCCCCGGATGAGAGGAGGCGAACCATGAGGACGACGAGACCCCTGGTGGCGATGGCGGTCGCCGCCCTCGCCGCGCTGGCGCTGCTGGTGGCGGCCGGGTGCGGCTCGGACGATGCGGAGGATGCGGGCGAGGCCGTCGAGTCGGTCGCGACCGTCGCGACGGGCGCATCGCCGGAGGACGGCACCACCACGGCGCCGTCCGGCGGTGCTGCGGAGGTCCTGGAGATCCCCGCCGCCGAGACCGGGTTGGCGTTCGCGGTCGAGGAGGCCTCGGCGCCGGCCGGGCCGGTGACGCTGCGGATGCCGAACCCCTCCACCATCCCGCACAGCATCGCGGTGGACGAGCCCGAACGGCAGGTCGGCGAGGTGGTGCCGCAGGGCGGCGTCTCGGAGATCACCGTGGACTTCCCCGCGGGCGAGTACCAGTACTACTGCTCCGTCCCCGGCCACCGCGAGGCCGGCATGGTCGGAGTGCTGACCGTCAAGTGACCGGCGGCCCCGGAGGGGCGCCCCGAGGGGCGCCCCGCCGGGGCTTCGACCCCGCGCGCCCGTCCACCCGGCGCGCCGGCCCGGTCGCTCAGGCGGTCTGGCCCGCGTGCCGCCCCTCGGCGAACTCCTCGACGAGTTTGCCGCAGAAGGCCGGCAGGTCGTCGGGGCGGCGGCTGGAGACGAGCCCCTCGTCGACGTGGACCTCCTCGTCGACCCAGGTCGCCCCGGCGTTGCGCAGGTCGGTCCGCAGGCTCGGCCACGACGTGAGGGTGCGCCCCTCGACGACCCCGGCCTCGATCAGGGTCCACGGCCCGTGGCAGATCACCCCGACCGGCTTGTGCTGGTCGAAGAACGCGCGCACGAACGACACGGCGCGCTCGTCGGTGCGCAGGAGGTCGGGGTTCGCGACCCCGCCCGGCAGCACGAGGCCGTCGAAGTCGTCGGCGCTCGCGGCGTCGAGCGACATGTCCACCCGCCGGCGGTCGCCCTGGTCGAGGTGGTTGAACGCCTGGATCTCCCCGTCCGCGGGCGCGACGAGCACCGGTGTGCCGCCCGCCTCCTCGACCGCCCGCCAGGGCTCGTCGAGCTCCACCTGCTCCACGCCGTCGGTGGCGAGGAAGGCGATCCTGCGGTCGTCGATGCGATCGGTCACCGGCTGCTCCCGTGTTCGTGATTCGATCCCCCGCCGTACCCGCGGGGAATGTGCGGAAACCCGGTTCGGACCGGGTTTCGCCGCGGCTGTCGCGGGGGACCAGCGGCGTGTGCGAGACGACGCCGAGCACGTCGACCCGGCCGACGCGGCCGAGGGGGCTGAGGAGGCGACGCTGGACGCGGTGCACCGCGTCGAGGTGGCCGTGGAGTGGATCGAGCGCGCCTTCGGCGCGCTGCTCGACGCCCACCACCGGGTCGGTCACGCGCAGGGGCTGATGCTCGAGGCGGCCGAGGCGCTGCGCGACGCGGGCCACCCGGGGCTGGCCGGGCGGGCGCGTCTGGAGGTCGCGCCGCTCGACGCCGTGGCGGACCGCTGGACCTACCAGGTGGTCGACGAGTTCCGGGCCCACCTCCTCGAGCCGGCCCGGGCCTTCGACGACGACGTGCGCGACGCGCTGGCCGGGGGGGTGCGCCACCGCGCCGAGGCGCTCCAGAAGCGGCGCAGCGCCGGCACCGCGAGCCCCACCGCGGTCGTCCAGCCCGGGGCGCCGGGCGCTCAGCCCGGCGAGGGAGCCCCGACCCGCACCCGCGAGGAGCCGTCCTCGTAGTCGGCGTCGCGGTCGTGGGTCAGCACTCCCGCGACGCGCCCGCCGCGCAGGTACCAGGCGGTGAAGGGTCCCGCGCCGTGGTCGCGCACGAGGACCTCGTCCCAGCCGTCGCCCCACGCGGCGTGCTTGAGGGTGCGGTCGCCGATGGTCGACCAGAACCCCGGGACCGCGTCCCACCGGGCCGGGGCGCCCGCGAGCGCGCGCCCGGCGACCTCGCCCTGGCCGAGCGCGTCGCCCCAGTGCTCCACGCGCAGACGCCGTCCCGCGGCGGCGTTGGACGCGAGGGCCAGGTCGCCCGCGCACCACACGCCGTGCGCCGAGGTGCGCATCGTCGCGTCGGTCACGACCGCGCCGTCGTGCGTGGCCAGGCCCGCCTCCTCGGCGAGCGCCACCCGCGGCCGCGCGCCGGTGGCGAGCAGCACCACGTCGGCGCCGACGACGAGGTCGCCGGCCGTCACGCGGAGGGCCCCGCCGCCCTCGGCCAGCGCATCGACGGGCCGGCCGCCGTGCAGGGTGACGCCCGCGTCCGTGAGCCAGTCCGCGATCCTGCGCCCCACCTCCTCGCCGAGCCGGGCGTGCTGGGGGACCGGCGAGCGCGCGACCATCGTCACCCGCGCGCCGCGCGCGGCGAGCGACGCCGATGCCTCGCACCCGACGAAGCCCGACCCCACGACCACGACGCGCGCGCCGGGGCGGGCCGCCTCCCGCAGCCCGACGGCGTCGCGCAGCGAGCGGAGCACGTGCACGCCCGGCAGCCCCGTGCCCGGCACCGGCGGCCGCACCGGCTCGGCGCCGAGCGCGAGCAGGCATCCCGAGAAGCCGATCCGCTCGCCGTCGGTGGTGACCACCGCCCGCCCGGGGGCGTCGAGCGCGACGACCCCCGTGCGCGTGCGCACGGCGATCCCGGCCCGGTCGAACCAGGCGGCGTCCTCCATCGCCAGCTCGTCCGGCTCCGCCTCGCCCCGAAGGAGCTCCTTGGAGAGCGGGGGGCGGCGGTACGGCGGGCGCTCGTCGTCGGTCAGCAGGAGCACCTCGGCCGCGCCGCCCGACGCGCGGTAGGCCCGGGCGGCCGCAAGCCCGGCGGGCCCCCCGCCCGCGATCACGACGCGCCCCGGGTCCATGCGCTCAGGCCGCGTGGGTGCGGCCGGTCGGGTCGTAGCCCCCGAGCTTCGCGAGCGCGTCCCGGGCGGCCTCGTCCGCGGTGCCCCCGAAGCCCTCGATGAGGCGGCCGGAGGCGTCGGCGATCTGCATGTGCATCCCCGGGCCCGCGGTCCGCGCCCCCTCGGTGGGGGTCGTCTCGCCACGGGTCATCGGGCCGGGTCCGAAGACCCGGTGCCCCGTGGCCTCGAGCGCCGCCATGCGCTGCACGAGGTCCGGGCTGAGCGTCGATCGCTGCGTCATGGTGCGTCCTCCCGTGGGCGGTGCGATGTGACCGCCCGGTGCCCGGGACGCCCCGGCCGCTAACCGCGCGTGTGCGGGCGGCGGTCAGCGGGAACAACACCCGGCGCGCATGCCGAGCCTCCGCCACAGCTCCGACCGGGAGCTCGGGTACACCCGCCGCCGCAGCGGCCTGGGGTGGACGTACCTCGACTGGCACGGCCGCACCGTGCGCGACGCGCGGCTGCGGGAGCGCTTCGCCCGGCTCGCGATCCCGCCGGCGTGGACCGAGGTGTGGATCTGCCGCTCCTCGCGCGGCCACCTCCAGGCCACGGGGACCGACGACGCCGGCCGGCGCCAGTACCTCTACCACCCGGCCTGGCACGAGCAGCGCCAGCGGGAGAAGTACGAGCGCATCCTGCGCTTCGCGGACGCGCTGCCCGGGCTGCGGCGCACGACCGCGGCCCACCTGCGCCGCACGCGCCTCGACCGCGAGAAGGCGCTGGCCGCCGCGGTGCAGGTGCTCGACCGCACCCGCATCCGGGTCGGCAGCGAGCAGTACGCCGATCGCTACCGCACCTACGGCCTGGCGACCCTGCGCTCGCGGCACCTCACCATCGAGGGCGACACCCTGATCCTCGAGTTCCGCGGCAAGGGCGGCGTCGATGCGCACGCCGAGATCACCAACGCCCGCCTCGCCCGCGTCGTCGCCGAGATGGACGCCCTCCCGGGCTACGAGGTCTTCGCGTACCGCGACGGGGACGGCGGGGTCGTGGACGTGCGCTCGGAGGACGTCAACGCCTACATCAAGGAGGTCGCGGGAGAGGACTTCAGCGCCAAGGACTTCCGCACCTGGGCGGGCACCGTCGCCGCCGCGGTGGCGCTCGACGAGGTCGGGCCGCTGGAGGGCGCCCGCGAGCGCCAGCGGGCCGTCGCCCGCGTCTGCCGCGTCGCCGCCGAGCTGCTCGGCAACACGCCCGCGGTGTGCCGGGCCAGCTACATCGACCCCCGGGTGATCGACGAGTACCTGGACGGGCGCACCATCTCCTCGCTCGTCGGCGAGATCGACCGCCGGATGCGCAACGGCCACAGCTCCGAGGAGCTCGCCGTGCTCGCGCTGCTGCGCCGCGGGCTGGAGGAGCGCGCGGGGTAGCATCGGCGCGTGGAGCCCGAGCCGCCGCGCATCGCAACCGGCCGCAGCACCGGCGCCTACATCGGCCTCGGCATCGCCGCGGCGCAGGACCCCGGCGACCCCTCGCGGACCATCGTGACCCGCGGCGAGAACTACCGCCACATCCGTCACGCCGAGGTGCTCGCGCGGTGGCCCGTGCTGGCGGAGCCCTGGGCTCGCGGCGTCGAGGCCTCCCGCCTGCGCCGCCCCTGACAGCGCGAACGGCGACCACGCGATCAGCGGCGCCCGGCCCCCGCGGGCGCGCCCGGCCACCCGTCCCTCTCCCCGGAGCGGTGGGCCTCCAGCAGGGCGGCCACGGACCTGTCGATGTCCTCGGCGCTCGTGCGCCAGTTACTGAGGGACAGCCGAACGGCCACCGAGCCGCGCCACACGGTGCCGCTCGGGAAGCAGGTGCCCTCGGCCTGGGTGCGGGCCAGCACGCGCCGGGTGTGGGCGTCGTCGTCGCGCCCGGAGGGATCGCGGAAGCGCACCACCACCTGGTTGAGCTCCCGGCCGAGGACCTCGGCCCCGTCCGCCTCGTCCAGCCGCTCCGCGGCGCGCCCGGCGAGCGCGCAGCACCGCTCGACCAGCTCCGCCACCCCCTCGCGGCCGAGCCGGCGGATCGCGGCCCACACCGGCACGCCGCGGGCCCGCCGCGACAGCTCGACGGTGAAGTCCAGCGGGTCGCGCACGGCGCCGTCAGCCCCCTCCGGGAGATAGTCGGCCCGCCACCCCATCGCCCGGGCGTGGGCTCGCGCGTCGGCGCAGATCGCCAGGCCGCAGTCGTAGGGGGTGTTGAGCCACTTGTGGGCGTCGGTCGCCCACGAGTCCGCCCGCTCGGCGCCGGCGAGCAGCCCGCGCCGGGCCGGCGCCGCGCGGGCCCACAGGCCGAACGCTCCGTCGACGTGCATCCACAGCCCCTCGCGGCCGCGGGCGTCGAGCACGTCGGCGATCGCGTCCAGCGGGTCCACGCCGCCGCCGTTGACGTTGCCCGCCTGCGCGCAGACGATGGCCGGCCCCTCCAGGCCGGCCAGCGCGGCCTCCAGGGCCTCGGGGAGCATGCGGCCGGCGTCGTCCGCGGCCACGACCCGGCTGGTCCCGGCGCCCAGGCCGAGCAGCCGCAGCGCAACGTCGATCGTGTCGTGGCGCTCCGCGCCGACCACGACGTGGACCTCCGGCGCCTCGCGCAGGCCCCGGTCGCCGACGTCCCAGCCGTGGGCCTCCAGCACGCTCTGGCGCGCCGCCGCGAGGCAGGTGAGGTTGGCGGCCTGGCAGCCCGTCACGAAGCCCACCGAGGCCGAGCGCGGGAGGTCGATGAGGTCGAGGATCCAGTCGCCGGCGACCTGCTCGATCGCCGTGGTCGCCGGGAAGGGCTCGCTCATGCAGCTGTTCTGGTCCCAGGCGCTCACCAGCCAGTCGGCGGCGATCGCGACGGGCAGGGCGCCGCCGATCACCCAGCCGTGGAAGCGCGCCGACCCCGTCGCCATGAACCCCGGCTCGGCCGTCCGGGCGAGGTCGCGGACGACCGCGGCGGCGCTCTCGCCGCGCCGCGGGAGGGGGCCGCCGAACGCCGCGAGCATCTCCCGCGCGTCCGCCCGCGGTGCGACGGGCCGGTCGGTGACCCCCGCCAGCCACCGGAGCGCCTCCTCGACCGCCGCGCGGAGGGCGCGCTCGTCGTCGTGCGGCGCGCTCCGGCCGGGCGCCGGGGTCCTGGTCGATGGGGTCTGCGGTGGCATCGCGCTCCCGTCTTCGGCGGTGTGCCGCCAGTACACACCCGGAGCGTGTGAGCGCGCATGTGAGGTCGCGCGGCGCCCACGCGACGATGGAGCTAGGGGCCCGCCTCGAAGGTCACGGACCGCATCGCGACGAGGAGCGTCTGGGCGGTGCGGCCGAGCCGGGTGCCGGCACCGAGGTCGCGCGTCCTCCTGAGCGCGGCCCGCGCCTCGGCCTCGTCGCCCGCGTACAGCGCCACCCACGCCCGGTTGAAGTGGACGAGCTGGCTGCCAGGCTCGTCCGCGGCGAGCGCGTCGAGCGCGGCGGCGGCGTCGTCGAGCCCGCCCGGGCTCGCCGTGGCCGGCACCAGGGCGAGTCCGACGCGGGCCGCGAGGTTCCCCGGGTCGGCGTCGAGCGCCGACCGGTAGGAGAACTCCGCGCTCTGCACATCGCCGAGGACCTGGAGCACGGAGCCCAGCTCGACGAGCGTCACGGGGTCGTTGGTCGCCATCGCCCGCTGCCGGAGCTCCTCGGCCTGGGCGGCCGGTTCGAGGCCGGCGACGACCGACGGCAGCTGGTGGTCGAGCACCATCGCGAACGGCGGCAGCTGGATCGCACCCGGGCTCGCGGCACCGCCGTCCGACGGGTCGCCGCCGCCCGCGCCGGCCCCCTCATCGGGCTGGGCCGGCGCCTCGGCGAGGGGGTCGGGCAGGGCGGGCTGCGCCGCGTCCCGCTCCCCCGCCCCGACCGGCTGGTCCAGCGCGCCGGCCGCCAGGACGGCACCGCCCGTCAGCGCGAGCCAGACGCCGGCCACGGCGAGGAGCCGCCTCGGGGGCACCCGTCGGAGCCTCCCGGGCCCCCCGGTCTGCGGCGCCGTGCTCATGCCGCCGCCGCCGCGGCCGGGGACCGGTTGACCGGCGACGCCGCGAGTGCCTCTGATAGAACCGGCACCGTTCCTGGAGGCCGACCGGCATCGGCGGGGGGTGGAGTGGACGACGGCGACACGAGGCTGCGCCTCCGGACCCTGGGCGAGACACTCCGGGCGCATCGCGTGGAGCGCGGGTACTCGCTCGGCGAGGTCGCCGACGCCACCGACCTCTCCACGTCGTTCCTGTCGCTGGTCGAGAACGGCCGCAGCGACATCAGCACCGGGCGCCTGTTCCGGATCGCCCGCTTCCTGCGCGTCGGCCTCGGCGAGCTCCTGGACACGCTGCCCCTCGCGGGCGTCACCGTGCTCCGGGCCGCCGACCGGCGCGGCGGCCCCGCGCCCGCCGACGGCGTGACCTTCCACCAGGTGGTGGGCGACCCGCAGGACGTCACCATGGCCCCGGTCATCTGCGAGTACGAGGCGGGCGCCATCGTGTCGGGCGGCACCCGGTCCGAGGCCATCCAGCACTTCGTCTTCGTCGTGCGGGGCGAGGTGGAGCTCACGCGCCGGGACGACGAGCCGCTGACGCTCGAGGAGGGCGACTGCGCGTACTTCCACTCCGAGCACGAGTGCACCCTGCGCAACGCGGCGGACGGGCGCTCGACACTGGTGTGGGTGTCGAGCCCGCCGGCCACCGGTGGGCCTGCACGCTGAGGTCGCGGGCCCACCGGGGACGGCACGGGGCTAATTGAAGGTGACCGTCGCGGAGCTGGCCTCGGCCAGCTTCTTGGTCGCCAGGAGCGTCACCCGGTACTTGCCGGCCTTCGGCACCTTGACGGTGGCCTTGCCGCTGCGCGCGACGGTGACCTGCTTCACGCGGGTCCACCGGAAGGTGTTGGTGTTCAGCACCTCGACCTTGGCCTTGCCGCCGGCCTTGGGCGTGACGGTGACCGTGAGCGTCAGCTTGGCGCCCTTCTTCTTGCGGGCCACGACCTTCGGCGCGACCGGGACGGCGAGCGACGGGCTGATCTCCGCGTTCACCCGCGTGCGCAGCTCGGCGCTGCCCGTGAGCTTGGGCGTCGGGATCGAGTAGGTCCCGTTGGCGCCGATGGCGCCGGCGCCGATCTGCGCCCAGGTCGTGCCGGTCAGCCGCTCCAGGACGACCGGGGTGCCGGGGGCCGTGCCCGGGGCCGCGCCGCGGACGACGGCGGTCCTGCCGACGGAGACCTTCTTCGGGCCCTGGATGGTGAGCGTCGACACCACGACGCTGCCGCGCATGAAGAGGTGCAGCGTGCAGTGGTACCTGTAGGTCCCGCTGGCGGCGGGCGCCGTGATCTCGAACTTGTCGTTCCTGTTCAGGTTCGCGGACGCGAAGCTCCCGTCGTCCGCCGTGACGTTGTGCGGGTTCACGCCCGTGTTCGTGAAGGTCACGGCCTGACCGGGCGCCACGACCATCTCGGCGGGGCGGAACCCGGCGTCGTTGATGGTGACCGCGTTCCCCGTGCCCGCGGCCTGATGCGACACCTGGCCGAGGAGCGGAACCGCTCCTGCCAGGGCGGCGGCCGTGGTGATCGTCGTCGCGACGAGTGTCCTCTTGTTCATCTGCTCACCTTTAGGAGTCCGATCATCCCGTTCTTCTGGTGGGACTCGACGTGGCAGTGGTAGAACCACGTGCCAGGCGCGTCCTCCTTCCAGCGGACCGTGAACGAGCTGCCCGGGCCGATTTCCTGGTTGTCGATGGGCTCCCCCGCTGGGCCCAGCCAGCGGTGGCCGTGCGCGTGGAAGGTGTGGAACAACTCGCCCATGGCGATGACGTTCCACTCCACGGTCTCGCCGACCTTCGCGGTGAACGTCGGCGTGTTGCCGATGAACGCGCGGCCGTTGATCGTGTTGAAGCCGAGGTGCTCGGCGAAGGCCACCACGAACCTGCGGTCCGGCAGCCTCTCGTTCCTCTTGTAGATGCGGATGGCGCCGTAGAGGCCCTGCGGGATGCTCTCGTGCATCGACGACGAGTGGTCGTGGTAGGGCCAGGTGCCGTAGCTCCGCGGGCCGGCCTTCAGCCGGTAGGTGAACGACCGCCCGACCGGCACGTTGGCCCCGGGCCCGCTGATCTGCGGGATGAACGCGCCGTCGCTGCCCGGCGCGTAGGAGAAGGCGTGGGTGTGGATCGAGTGCGGGTTCCTGTGCACGCGGTCCTCGTTCTTGAAGTGGATGAGGACCGTGTCGCCCACGCGGGCCTCGATCAGCGGGCCGGGCATGCCGTCGTTGTCGCCCGAGGCGGCGCGGTTCGGCAGCGGCTTGCGCCACCCCGGTGTGTATGCGCGGTAGACGACGGCGTCGAGCGTGCGCTGCTCGGGGGCGATCTGACGGCCCTCGATCACGTCCTGGCCGTTCGGCGAGACGTCCCACTTCACGTTGACGGCCTTGATCCAGTAGTGCCGCGTCCGCGGCCCGCTGTTGGTCCGCTCCATCTGGGAGAACTGCGGCGACGGCGCCTCGGCCGGCGGCGCGAAGGCCGACTTGCGCGCGGCCTCGAGCTGGGCCGGGTTCGCCGGGGCGAAGGTCATCGGCGAGTGCTGCTGGACGTGGGCCGACGGTGAGGCCACCGGCGGGGCCTCCCGGTCCCGCGTGGTCTGGCCGACGAGCGGCGCGGCCCCCGCGATCGCGGCGGCCGCAGCGATGCCGGCCACCACGACGACGCGGCGCCTCATCGGGGCGGAGCCGGGACCGGGTCCGCGGCGATGATCGGGCTGGTCAGGAGCGGACGTTCGTTCACGGGCACCGGATCCGGATCGTAGGGGGCCCGCGGCCGGCAGGAACCGGCGGCGCGGACATCGTCGCGGATGTGACGAGTCCGGGCAGGCTCCACGCCCGGACCGCCGCTGGTCAAGAGCGATCCCACAAATATTCGGCACGGACCGAATGTTGACGCCGGACACCCCCGTTAGAACCCCGTTACTCCGCAGATCCGCCGGATCCGCAGATTGCGGTGTCCAGAAAACTGGAGGCGCACCCTTGCGACTCCGGTGGGCCCGCGGTTAGCGTGATTTCGGAGTTCGTAACGTTGTTCACAAGGGGGGTGCACGCGTGAAGCGCAAATGGACGGCCGTGGTCGCCATGGGCTCCGCCGCAGCAGCAGCGGCGTTCGTGGCGACGGCCGTCACCGGACAGGGGGTCGCGCAGAAGGCGCCGCCTCCGGACTACATCGAGGGCACCGTGACCTCGGCCGGGAACACTCCCGAGGGCGGCGTCTGGGTCATCGCCGAGGGCAAGCCCGGCAACAAGCTCATGCGGAAGATCGTCGTGACCAACCGCAAGGGCCAGTTCGTGCTGCCCGAGATGCCGAATGGCAAGTGGCGGGTCTGGGTGCGCGGGTACGGCATCCTCGACTCGGCGAAGACGCCGGCCCGGCCCGGGGCGGACCTCGAGATCAAGGTCAAGAAGGCCCGGACCAAGGTCCAGGCCGCGAAGGTCTACCCGGCCAACTACTGGCTGTCGATGCTGGACCTCCCGGAGAACGTCGGGACCCCGGCCGGCATGAGCGGCTTCAAGCTCGGCTGCATGCTGTGTCACCAGATCGGCATCAAGGCCACCCGCTCGCTCGTGACACGCGAGGCCTACGACGCGGGGACCAAGAAGGCGCGCACCATGCACGGCACGAGCGTCGGTCTGGGCCGTGAGGCCCTGCTCGACTCGCTCGCCGACTGGAGCCAGCGGATCGCCAAGGGCGAGACGCCGAAGTCCGCGCCGGCGCGCCCGACGGGCATGGAGCGCAACATCGTCATCACCCAGTGGAACTGGGGTGACAAGTGGGCCTACGCCCACGACGAGGTCGCCACGGACAAGAACAACCCGCGGCGCAACGCCGAGGGGAAGGTCTGGGGCGTCGACATCGGCAACGACCGCCTGCTGTGGGTCGACCCGAAGACGAACAAGACCGGCGAGATCAAGGTCCCGACCCGGGGTGGCTTCAACACCTCGTGGTGCGACCAGAACAGCCGTCCCGGCGGTCCGCCGACCGGCTTCGGCACCCTCGGCTGCCCCGCGGAGGGTGGCGAGAGCGCCTACGTCGGCAAGTACCACAACCCGGCGAACCCCCACAACCCGATGATGGACTCGAAGGGCAACATCTGGATCACGACCCAGATCCGTCGGGAGTGGGCGGAGGACATCCCGGCCTTCTGCAACGCCCCCGGGAAGGACCCCGTCGTCGGTGGTCACCGCCAGCTGGGCTACTACGACCCGAAGGCGAAGAAGTTCAACCTGATCGACACCTGCTTCGGCACCCACCACCTCCAGTTCGACAAGAACGGGGTGCTGTGGACCAGCGGGGACTCGCGCCTGTTCGGCTCCTTCGACCCGAGCAAGTACGACCCCAACCGTCCTGAGACGGAGGGTCAGGCGCAGGACTGGGCCCAGGTGAAGGTCGACACGAACGGCGACGGCGTGATGGACAAGCCGATCGTCGGGTTCAACTACGGGGTGGTCCCGAATCACGTGGACGGCAGCGTCTGGTCGGCGCAGCCGAGCACGCCGGGGCAGATCATCCGGTACGAGCCCAGCACCCGGAAGTTCGAGCAGTACATCCCGCCGAAGCCCGGCAAGGGCCCCCGCGGCGTGGACGTCGACTCCCAGGGGATCATCTGGGCCGCGATGGGCGGCTCCGGCCACCTCGGCAGGTTCGACCGCTCCAAGTGCACGCAGACCTGGGGTGACGGCACGCAGTGCGCCGAGGGCTGGACGTTCTTCAAGCCCCCGGGTCCGATGATGTCGCAGTCCACCCCCGGCGAGGGCACGACCGCCGACCTCCACTACTACCTGTGGGTCGACCGGTTCAACGCCAGCGGCCTGGGCAAGGACGTGGTCATCCTCAACGGGACCAACTCCGATTCGCTCCAGATCTTCCTCCCGAAGACCAAGAAGTGGATCACGATGCGCGTCCCGTACCCGCTCAACGCCTACCAGCGCGGTCTCGACGGTCGCATCGACGACCCGAAGTCCGGCTGGAAGGGCCGGGGCCTGTGGTTCAACGACGGCCTCGACCCGGTCATCCACAACGAGGTCCAGCACGGCTGGCTCGGCCACGCGCAGTTCCGGCCGGACCCGCTCGCCCGGTAAACCCACGACGGTGGCTGCTCCCGCCCCCCGGCCCGGCCGGGGGGCGGGGCACGCCCTACTCTCCATGGAGCGCATCACATGGCGACCACCTTCGGCTCCATCCCCCACGTCGCGCACCGTCGCGACGACGCCCGCGACCTGATCGCCGCGCTCCGCGACCGGGCCGAGGCGATCCGCCACGAGGAGCTCCGGCGCCTCGGTGGCTGGTGGGACGGGCTCTGCCCCGGCGACCGCGCGCGCCTCGATGTGCTGACGCGCTCGATCGTCGAGGCGCTCCTGCACGAACCGACGGCGCGACTGCGGGCGGAGGCGGACGTCGAGACCGCGCGCTTCCTCTTCGCGCTCGAGGATGCGGACCCCGGCATCCCGGCGGACCGGCGGACGTGACGTCCCCGACGACGCTCGGGTGCGGTCCGGCCGGCGCCCCCTGACGGCCCGCCGCCCCTGGCGCGCTGCGGATGACGCGGGCGCGAGGATGGCGTCCCTCTCCGCGATCGGGGGATGATCGGCGCGTGGCACCCGGCCCGCCACACCTCGTCAGGACCAAGACCCGGATCCCCGCGCTCGCTCCGGTGATCGTCCCGCGCGAGCGGATCCTCGACGTCCTCGCACGCGCGGCCGACGGACGCCGCGTCCTCGAGGTGGTCGCGGCCGCGGGCTCGGGGAAGACGACCGCGGTCGTCCAGTTCCTCGAGTCGCGCGGCGGCCCGTCGGCCTGGCTGACGCTCGGCGAGGCCGACGGCAGCCCCGGCCGCTTCGTGGCATACCTCGCCGCGGCGCTCGACGACCTGGTGCCCGCCGCGTCCGACGACACCCGCGCGCAGCTCGCGGCGGGCATGCTGCCCGCCGGCTGCGCCGCGGGGCTCGTCACGGCCCTCCCCGAGGGCGCGGCACTCGTGATCGACGACGTCCACCTCGTGGAGGACCGCCCGCCCGTGCTCGCCGTGCTGCGCGCCCTGGTGGCCGCGGTCCCCCCGGGCGCCCTGCTGGTCCTGGTCGCGCGGCGCCCGGTGCCGGTGGACCTCGGCCCCCCGCCCCCGCCTGGCCTGGCCGGGCGCGTGACCGGCCAGGACCTGGCCTTCACCCCCGAGGAGGCCGGGACCTTCCTGGACGCCCACGGCGTGGGGGCCGGACCCGCGGACGGGGCGCCCGCCCCGGGCGGGTGGGCCGCCGGCATCGTCTTCGAGGCCCTCCGTCGCGCCCGCCCCGGGCCGGCGGCCGACGACGCGTTCCTCGAGTACATCGGCAGCGAGGTGCTGCGCCACCTGGGTGGCGACGTGCGCGACGCGGTGGTCCGGAGCGCGGTGCTCGATGTCGTGGAGCCGCGGGGGCTCGCGCGGATCCTCGACGCCCCCACCGCGGAGGCGGCGTTCCGCGAGATCGTCCGCCAGCAGCTGCCCGGCACGGCCGAGCGGGAGGGGCTGCGCTACCACCCGCGCTTCCGCGAGTACCTGCTGGGCCTGCTCGACCGCGACCCGGCGCTCCGGCGGTCCGTGCTGCTGCGCGACGCCGCCCGGTTGCGCGATGGCGGGGACCCCGAGGCGGCGGCGGACCGCTTCCTCCAGGCCGGCGCGCTCGACGAGGCGGCCGAGGCCGTCGGGGCGGTGGGGGAGGCCGTGGTCGGGCGCGGCGACTGGCAGCGGGCCCTGCGCTGGTGCGAGGCCCTCGGCGAGGAGGTCATGGCCCGGCGGCCGGCGGTGCGGGGCGTGCACCTCCAGGCCGTCCTCGCCGGCCGGCGCCAGGAGCTGCCGGGGCTCGCCGACCGGCTCGTGGCGAGCGGCGAGTTCGCGCGGCTCGCCGAGGCGGCCCCCCGGGTGGCCGCCGCCGCGTCGCTGGGCGTCCACCTCACCGGCGACTGGCGCCGGGCCGCGCGGCTGCTCCCGGCCGACGACACCAGCCCGGCCGTGTGGGCCACCCGCTACGTGTACGAGGTCGGCTCCGGCGACCGCCCGCCGCGACCGTGGCCGCAGGACGTCCCCCCCGACGATCCGATCGCGATCGCCGCGCTGGAGTGCGGACTCCACCTCCAGGGCCGTCTCGGGGAGATGGACACGCTGCGTGCGGCCCCCGCCGCGCAGGGGGCCCCGTCCGTGCACCTCGTCGGCGGGCTCCGCGAGAGGGGCCGTCTCGGCGATGCGCGGATGCTGCTGGAGGAGTCGCGGGCCTCCGCCTGGGCGCCCTCGTGGCGCGACCTGCTGCTCCACGCCGAAGGCGAGCAGGCCTTCGCCGAGGGCGACCGGCAACGCGGGCTGGCGCTGGTGCGGGAGGCCCGCCTGGTGGCACGGGCGCGCGGCCACCAGCCCGCCGACCGGGCGTGCTTCGCCGCGGGCGAGGGGAGGATGCTCGTGCGGATGGGCCGCGTCGACGAGGCCGCCCGCGTCCTGCGCGACGCGATGGCGTGGTCGCAGGAGCGCGGTCTGCCCTGCTTCCGGGAGTGGTCGGCGACCTGGCTCGCCGCCGCGCGCCTCGCGCGCGAGGAGGACGCGGATGCCGTCAGCGGCCTCCTGCACGACGCGATCGCCGGGATGGACCGTGCCGGCCGGCGCCTCGAGCAGCCCGCGGCCCTGGTGCTGCTGGCCGAGGCGCGCCGGCGTCGGGGCGACCTCGGCGGCCATGACGCAGCCGCGGACCGCGCCTTCTCCGTGTCCGAGGCGATGGGCACGCTCGCACCGCTCCTCACCGCGCTCGAGCAGGCCCCCGAGGTGCTCGCGCGATGCTGCACCGACGCCGCGGGCGACCGCGGGGCCGACTGGCGGGCGCTCGCACGCCTCCGCGAGCCCCCCGTCGCGCCGACGGGCACCGATCGTGCGCGGATCGTGATCCGGACGCTCGGCCGGCTGCGCCTCGAGGTCGACGGCGTCGAGTGCGACGTGAAGCCGGCGCGGGCGCTCGACGTCGCGGCCCGGATCGCGCGCGCCGGATCGCGCGGCGTCGCGCGGGCGGATCTGGTCGCGCTGCTGGCCGGGCACAGCGTCGACCCGCACAACTACCTGCGCCAGCTCGTCCACCGCCTGCGGCGGATCGCGCCCGAGGGGGTGGAGCTGAGGTCCGAGGGCGGGCGGCTGCGCTGGTCGCCCCCCTGCGCGGTGGTGGCCGAGGACGACGTGCTGTGGTCCCTGCTGGCGCAGGCGGGCCGCGACACCGGCGCGGTGCGCCGGCGCACCCTCGCGGCGGCGCTGACGGTCGCCGGGCGCGGCACCCTCGTGGGCGCGGACGACCGGCGGACGGAGCTGGAGGCCGCGGTCGCCGAGGCGCGGCGGGAGCACGCGCGCCTGCTGTCCTCGCGCGACGGCCCCGCCCTCCTGCGCCCCGGCGGATCGCGGACGGCCGCCGCGGTCTGATCCTCCCGTCCCCGCCCGGTCCCTCAGGCGCCCGCCGGGGCCGCGGGCGTGCGGGCGGCGCTGCGGGCCTCGACGCTCACGAGCCAGGCGCCGGCGAGGAAGCAGACGGCTCCGAGGAAGGTGAAGGCGTTGGTCGCCTCCGCGTCGAGCACCTCGCCGGTGTCGGGGAGGATGAACGAGGTCACGGCGGAGATGCCGAAGAAGATCGAGCCGACCATGTTCAGGATCGCGATCCTGCGACCCACGTCGCCGCGCGCCCGGCACCACCAGCGGTGGCACACCTCGAGGAGCGCCAGCTCGGAGGCGATGAGGAAGCACACCGACCCCAGCGCGTCCGGGGCCCAGACGCGGGCGATCTGCTGTTGCGTGTCGAGGGCGTCGTTGAGCGCGGCGATCGTCGTGATGTTGAAGAAGATCGTTCCGACGAGCTGGACGGCCGTCGCCCACCAGTCGATGCGCCCGGGCTCGAGGAGGTGGCGCAGCCCCCCGTGCTCGGGCGGCGCCCCGGGCCCACGGGCCACCGTGCGCTCCGCCCGCAGCGTCTGCAGGTGCTGCAGCGCGGCGGCCGAGGTGAAGAACGCGGCGCCGACGACGAACGTGATGCCGACCGTCGTGGGGTCGACCCGGGACGCCACCCCCGGCAGCGAGGCCACCGCGAAGGCCGTCGAGCCCACCATGAAGAGCACCCCGACCCACCAGCCGAGCAGCCGCGTCGGGGGGGACGCCGACGGCTGCGGCCGGCCCGCGGGCGCGCCGGCCGGGCGCAGGCCCGAGCCCGTGCGATGGCGCCGGGAGGTCCATTCGAGCCGCTCCCCCCGGCCGTCGTCGTAGACGACGCGCGAGACGAAGGGGCCCACCCCGGCGGCCTCGACGACCTGCCAGCCGGAGGGGTGGGCCACATAGGCGCGCCGGCCGTCGCGCGTGGACCCGGGCCGGTCCATCAGGTGTGGCTGAACCCGCCGTCCTCGATGCTCGACGGCCGCCTCTCGGGCTCCTTGGCGAAGCGGTCGAGCACCTCCTCGATGTCCCTCAGGAGCAGGTTCGAGAGGTCGCGGCTGAGGCCGTGGCGGACCACGATGCGGCAGATCGGGGTGCTCTCGAGGTTCGCCGGCAGCGTGTAGGCGGGCACCTGCCAGCCGGAGCGGCGCAGGGAGTCCGAGAACTCGAAGAGCGTGAAGTTCGCCCCCTCGTCGAGCGACCACGACAGCAGCGGCAGGTCCGTACCGCGGGTGAGCATGGTGAAGGGCCCCATGGCCTCGATGTGCTCGGAGAGGTGGAGCGCAACGTCCTGCGCGTCCTGCTGCACGCGCCGGTAGCCCTCGCGTCCGAGCCGCAGGAAGTTGTAGTACTGGGCCACCACCTGGCTGCCCGGGCGCGAGAAGTTGATCGCGAAGGTGGGCATCTCGCCGCCCAGGTAGTTCACGCGGAAGACGAGTTCCTCGGGCAGGTCCTCCTCCGAGCGCCAGACGATCCAGCCCACGCCGAGGGGCGCGAGCCCGTACTTGTGGCCGGAGGCGTTGATCGACTTGACCCGCTCGAGCCGGAAGTCCCAGAGGAGGTCCGGCTGCAGGAACGGGGCGACGAAGCCCCCGCTCGCGGCGTCGACGTGGATCGGGATGTCGAGGCCCGTCTCGCGCTGCAGGGCGTCGAGCGCGTCGCTGATCTCGGAGATGGGCTCGTATTCGCCCGTGAACGTCGACCCCAGGATGCCCACGACGCCGATCGTGTTCTCGTCGCAGAGCGCGACGGCCCCGGCCGCGTCCATCGCGTAGCGGCCCTCCTCCAGGGGCACGAGGCGCTGCTCGACGTCCCAGTAGCGGGCGAACTTGTGCCAGCACACCTGGACGTTGACGCCCATCACGACGTTGGGGCGGTCGGTCGGCAGCCCCTGCGCCCGGCGGCGCTCGCGCCAGCGCCGCTGGAGCGCCATGCCACCGAGCATGCAGGCCTCGCTCGAGCCGGTCGTCGAGGTCCCGACGCCGCTCGTCGCGTCGGGGGCGTTCCAGAGGTCGGCCAGGATGTTCACGCAGCGGTGCTCGATCTCGGCCGTCTGCGGATACTCGTCCTTGTCGATCATGTTCTTGTCGCAGGTCTCGGCCATCAGCAGGCGCACCTCGGGCTCGACCCAGGTCTGGGTGAACGTCGCGAGGTTGAGGCGCGAGTTGCCCTCCACCATCAGCTCGTCGCTGATGAGCGCGTGCGCGTGGCGCGCGTCCCACTCCCCCTCGGGGATCCGGTACTTGGGGACCTTCTGCGAGGGGTCCGACGACGCGTAGAGGTGGCTGTGGGCGAGCGCCTCGGCGGTGCTCTTCACGGCATGGACGGCCATCGTGCCTCCTGTCGCGGGGTGGGGGCGGCATCATCCACCCAATGCCGGATCCCGGCCGGCCGCATCAACCCGAAGGGATGAAAGAGGCCACCCGCGAGCGCGCGCATCGCCCGCTTGCCCGCGCGCCGCGGGCCGGGGTAGCCTCGCGCTCCACCGGCCCAGGGGCGCCGGGTCGCATCGGCGAGGGGGACGGGATGGGTCACGTGGCGACGGTCCAGGAGGCTTACGAGCGGCTCAGGGCCCACGACCTCGACGGCTTCGGCGGGCTCATCGCCGACGACTTCGTCGAGCACGAGGAGCTCCCCTCGGGCGCCACCGGCAAGGAGGGGGTCCTCGAGTTCTTCGCGATCCAGATCGCGGGGTTCCCCGACCTGGGCGTGCAGGTGGACGACATCATCGACGCCGGCGACACGGTCGTCGCCCGGGTTCGCTTCACGGGCACGCACGACGGCGACTTCATGGGGATGCCGCCGACCGGCAGGGCGATCGACGTACCGGCGATCGACATCTTCCGTTTCGCCGGCGACGGCCGCGTGAACGAGCACTGGGGCGTCTTCGACGCGATGCGGATGATGCAGCAGCTCGGCGCGGCGCCCGGCTGAGCAGCCGGTCCGGCCGGGAGCGGCCCCGGAACGACGAGAGGCCCGTCGACGACGGGCCTCTCGTGGGTCGCATCGGCAGGCCGGCGCCCGCGGACCACGTCACACGGCCGGGCTGCCCCCCGCGAGCAGCGCGTCCTCGCGCCCGGGGGCGGTGGCGGGCTCGGGCTGCGCTACTCGACTCGTTAGAGACGACCGCGCCTAGCCGGTGCACATGTAGATCATGCCGCGCTCGCAGCGCATCCGAAGCCGCTAGCGATCCGGGAGCCATGGGATAGTCGCGCGAGTGGTCCGAAAGGAGAGGCATGCCCCCCACGCTTGATGGATGGCGTCCGGCGCGGTTGATCCCGGCGGCCGGTGTGAAGAGCCCCCAGGAACAGGAGACGCGGGCTACGTCGGCGCTCCTGGCCGTGATGGTCGCCGTGCCTGAGTTCGCCCGGGCCATCCTGCGCCACCTGGACGCCCCCGCGGGCCGCGTCTCCACCTTCACGGAGATCTCCCTGGCGACGGCCGGCACCAAGGGCAAGGGGACGAAGATCCGCCCCGACGGAGCGATCGTCGTCGAGCGCGGCAAGACCTGGTGGGGCTGCTTCGTCGAGGTCAAGACCGGCAGCAACCGGCACACCGAAGAGCAGGTTTCTGCCTACCTCGATCTGGCGCGGGAGGCAGGGCTCCAGAGCGTTCTCACCATCTCCAACGAGATCGCCGCGGTGCCGGGTGAGAGCCCTCTGAGCATCGACAAGCGCCGGCTGGGCAAGCTGACGCTGCGCCACCTGTCCTGGTGGAGGGTGCTGACCGAGGCGGTGGTGCAGCATGAGTATCGCGGCGTCAGCGACCCCGACCAGGCGTGGATCCTCGGCGAACTGATCGCGTACCTGCAGGATCCCAGAGCGGGTGCCGGATCATTCGAGGACCTCGGTCCGGACTGGGTCACCGTCCGCGACGGCGCTCGCCACGGCACCCTCAGGGCAGGCGACGAGGCGGCCTCGGTGGTGGCGCGGTGGGAGGACTTCGTCCGGTACGTCTCGCTCGGCCTCTGCCAGGAGCTGGGTGCCGAGGTGGAGCCCCACTACCCACGCAAGCTCGATCCGGCCGCGCGGAGGGCCGCGGCCATGCGGACCCTCGTGGAGTCGGGGTGTCTCGGAGCGACGCTGCGGATACCGGATGCGATCGCGCCGATCGACGTCATGACGGACCTCCGGGCTCAGCAGGTGACCACGTCGGTGCTGATTCAAGCGCCGAAGGAAGGCCGCGCCACCACGCGGATCCGCTGGCTGCTTCGCCAACTGAAGGACGCCCCGCCTGGCACGCGGGTCGAGGTGAGCTTCCCGAATGCCCCGCGATACGACGTCGTGCTTGGTGAGGGAGGCGCTGGAGGATGACTCGCGCCTTCTCTATCCGCCGGATCCGAGGCGCGAGCCGCGAGCCTTCCGGGTTGCCGTCACTCATCCGATGGGGCGCAAGCGCGGCTCTGGCGACGACTCGTTCGTCAAGTCGACCAGTCGCCAGATCGTCGGGTTCTATGGCGACCTCGTTCAGGGGCTGCGCCGCTGGACTCCCAGCGCACCCCGCCTGAAAATGCAGGACGACGCAGAGGTGCCTCAGGCGCCGCTCGCGTCGATTGAGGCTGAGGCGCTGTCCAGCGTGATCGAGGACGACGGACACACCTAGTCGCGCACCGAGCGGGGTGACCGGCGCTGATACGAGTCGATTTCGGCTCGCGCATGTCGCACTAAGACAGCCGCCAGTCGACCCCCGTCCCCGAATCCCGGGTGCCCACCCCCTGCACCCCCGGTGCCAGCCCTGGGGGTGGGTGCGTCGGCCCCTTGGGGGGCTTGGGCTGGTCACGCCCCAACGCCCCGCACCGTCCTGGTCGGCGGGGAGGTGACCCCGCACCGCCTTAGATGCTCCTCGTGACCAGCGCGAACGAGGCCCGAAACGACGAGAGGCCCGTCGATGACGGGCCTCTCGTGAGTAGCGGGGGCAGGATTCGAACCTGCGACCTTCGGGTTATGAGCCCGACGAGCTACCAGACTGCTCCACCCCGCGGCGGTCTGCGAATGGTAGCGCGATGCGGGACGAGGTCAAGTCGGGGCGCGCTCCACCCTGACGGGGTCGCCCACGGCGATCCAGCCGGGCCGCTCCACGGTCGCGTAGACGCCGAAGAGGTTCTCCCGCTCCCTGGCCAGGCCCGCCAGCACGCGGTTGTCGCGCTCCAGCGTGTCGGGGTCGAAGGTGGTCACCGCGCAGCGCTCGGTGGGGGAGACCACCCGCAGGCGCGGCCCGTCGTCGCCGACGGTGAGGGTCGCGCGGGTCCACCCGGACTCCGGGAAGGGGTCGTCCGAGTCGGCCTCGACGACGACGTTGGCCCGGAAGCGGCGGCGGTCGATCTCCTCGCCGGCCACCCACTCCGCCGCGGCGCCGAGGGCGGCCGTCGTCACGAGGTGCACCGGGGCGGCGTCGTGCACGCCCACGGCGCTGCGCACCAGCCAGGCGTCGCGGCCGAGCGCGGCCGACAGCTCCTCGGCAACGGCCGGGTCGTCCCACGGCAGGGCCAGGCCCGAGGGCGTGCCCACCACGGCGCCCTCGGCCGCCTCGGCCTCGGCGTACCGGGCCGAGAAGCCCAGCAGGCGGTGGGCCCGTCGGGCGGTCAGCGCCTCGCCCGCGTCGTCGGTCGCGGCGTGGCGCCGGTCGCCGAGCAGGCCGAACGGGCCGACGAACGCGCGCCGCACGCGCTCGCCCCCGAACGACTTCACGGGGAAGCGCCAGAGGTCCGAGACGACGCCCTCGGCCACCGCGCGCCGGTCGGTCAGCGGGTCAGCGCCAGCACGACGACGATGATCACGAGTACGGCGAGCCCGGCGTAGACCCAGCGCAGCACGGTGCGGCGCACCTGGTAGAGCTCGCGGATGCCCTGCCGGGAGCGCTCGATCTCCTCGGGGTCGGTGATCCGGCGGGGCTCCGGCTCCTCGTCCTCAGAGGCCATGCACCGAGACTACCCCCTGCCGGCGCACCCGCATCACCGGCCGGCGGCCCGTCGACGACGAAGGGCCCCGTCTCCGGGGCCCTTCGCGATCGGTGAGGCGGCCGGTGCGGCCTAGGCGACGTCCCGCAGCCGCTGCGCCTCGGCGAGGCTGGCCAGCTTCTGGAGGGACTGGTTCTCGATCTGGCGGATGCGCTCGCGCGTCACGTTGAACGTGCGCCCGACCTCGTCGAGCGTGCGCGGGTGCTCGCCGCCGAGCCCGTACCGCAGCTCGAGGACGCGCCGCTCGCGGTAGCTCAGCGAGTTGAGGACGTCCCGCAGGGCCTCATTGCGCAGCACCGTCTCGGCAGCCGCCTCGGGGGCGACGGCCTTGTCGTCGGCGAGGAACTGGCCGAACTCCGACTCCTCGTCGTCGCCGACCGGCTTCTCCAGCGACACCGGCGTCTGCGCGCTCCGCTTGATCGACTCGACCTCGGCCTCGGGCAGCTTGACCGAGTCGGCGATCTCGGCGATCGACGGCTCGCGGCCCAGCTCGCTCACGAGCTTGCGCTCGGCGCGGTTGATCTTGTTGAGCTTCTCGACGACGTGGACCGGCATCCGGATGGTGCGGCCCTTGTCGGCGATGGCACGGGCCACCGCCTGGCGGATCCACCAGGTGGCGTAGGTCGAGAACTTGAAGCCCTTGCGGTAGTCGAACTTCTCCGCCGCGCGCACCAGGCCGAGGGTGCCCTCCTGGATCAGGTCGAGGAAGGCGAGGCCCTGGTTCCGGTAGTTCTTGGCGATGGAGACGACGAGACGCAGGTTGGCCTCGACCATCTTCTTCTTGGCCTGGAGGTCGCCGAGCTCGATCAGCTTGGCCAGCTCGACCTCCTCGCGGGCGGTGAGCAGGGGGACCCGGCCCACGTCCTTGAGGAAGAGCTGCAGCGCGTCCGTGCTGCTGTCGGCCTTCAGGTTCAGCTTGCGCGGCGGCTTGTCCGCAGCCTCGGCGATGGCGGCCAGGCGGTCGCGCGCCTCGGCCTCCTCCAGCAGCTCCACGCCCACCTCGTCCAGGTGGCGGTACAGCTCCTCGGCCGCCCCCTCGTCGAGGGAGACGCCCTCGACCGACTTCGCGACCTCGTCGATGCTCAGGAAGCCCTGCTCCCGTCCACGGGCCAGGAGGTCACGGACCTCCTCCAGTTCCACCATCTCACTCACCGTCATCGCCTCACCTCCGGCTAACGCATCGGAGCGCACGGATGAATCCGCGCAACCCTCCGGTCGCCCGAATCGAACGCCCGTTCGGGTACGGTACCGCTTCATTCTTTGAAGTGCAAGGGCCCAGGCGCCCAAGCGGATGATCGTCGGCACATCCGGCTCGGACCTTTAGCGCGAAGGCGAGTCCGTTCGCGAACCGTCCCTGGCTCCCCCAACCTGTTCCCGGGTCCGACGACCCTTCCTTCCCATGCTGGCGCCGGATGCAACCAGCCGCGCCTTAAGCCCGGGTTAAGCGAGCGTGCGAACGCGGTTAGTTCTCGCGGTGCCGTCCCTAGGGGTTTCGGCCGCCGGCGCCCTGTTCGAGAGAGGCGATGAGTGCGCGCGACACCCGGGCGAGCCGGCTGCCGGGATCGAGGGCGATCGTCCGCGCCCACGACTCGCGCGCCAGGTCGGCGTCGCGCCGGTACACCGCGAGCCAGCCGCGGTTGAAGGCGACGAGGGCGCTGCCCGGGTGGGCGGCGGCCAGCGCGGCGAGGCGGTCGTCGGCGCGGGCAGGGCCGTCGCCGCCCCCCGTCGCCTGCACCAGGGCCAGCCCGGTCTCGGCGGCCAGCTCGTCGCCGCCCGCGCGCAGCGCGGCGCGGTAGGCCGCCGTGGCGCCCTCCTCGTCGCCGAGCGTCTGCAGGGCCGCCCCGAGCTCGGTGTAGCGCCGGGCGACGCCAGTGCGCTGCGCGAGCGCCTCCAGCCGCGCGGGCTGGCGGATCGGGGCGAGGTCGGCGATGCCGCCCGGCAGGGGGCGGTCGAGGATGAGCGTCAGCGGGGGCAGCCCGTCGGCGAGGCCGTCCGCGGTCCCGTCCGCGACCGCCCCCGGTGCCTGGGGCTGGGCGCCGTCGCGCTCGCCGGAGCCCACCGGCTGGTCCAGCGCCGCCGCCGCCAGCACCGCGCCCCCGAGCAGGACGGCCCACACCCCGAGGACGATGCCGAGGCGGCGGCCGCGCGAGGGCGCCGGGGGGCGGGGAGGGGGAGCGGGTTCGCCGGCCATGCCGGTCAGGTTAGCGGCCCGCCGCTGCGCCCCTCATGACGACCGCCCCTCCTGCCGACACCATGGTCGTGAGCGTCGAGACCCCGACCCCCGCCGGTCCCGTCCGGCTCGGCGACCTCCTCGAGCGGGCGATCGAGGCGGGGGCCAGCGACCTGCACCTCAAGGTGCCGGCGCGCCCGATCATGCGGGTCAACGGAGCGCTCCAGCAGGTGGCCGGCTTCGGGCCGCTCGCCGCCGAGCACACGGCGCGCTTCGCCGACGAGCTGCTCCACGGCCACGACGCCAAGCGGGAGGAGTTCGCCGCCTCGGGCGAGACCGACCTCTCGCACTCGCGCGAAGGGCTCGGGCGCTTCCGCGTCAACATCTTCCGCCAGCGCGGCTCGATCAGCATCGTGCTGCGCGTCGTGCCGTTCCGCGTCCTGTCGGTCGAGGACCTCCAGCTGCCCCCGGTGGTCGCCACGCTGGCCGCCGAGGAGCGGGGCATCATCCTCGTCACGGGGACCACGGGCTCGGGCAAGAGCACGACGCTCGCGGCGATGATCGACCGGATCAACCGGACGGCGCACAAGCACGTCGTGACCATCGAGGACCCGATCGAGATGCTGCACGTCGACCGGGGCTCGCTGATCAACCAGCGCGAGGTGGGCCTCGACACGGAGTCGTTCTCCAGCGCCCTGCGCCGCGTGCTGCGCCAGGACCCCGACGTGATCATGATCGGCGAGATCCGCGACCTGGTCACGATGGAGACGGCCCTGAGCGCCGCCGAGACGGGGCACCTGGTGCTCTCGACGATGCACACGCTGGACGCCACCGAGACCGTCAACCGGGCGATCGGCTTCTTCCCGCTGCACCAGCAGCAGCAGGTGCGGGCCATGCTGGCCGGCACGCTGCGCGGGATCATCTCCCAGCGCCTGGTGCGGACGGCCGACGGCGAGGGCCGCGTGCCCGCCTGCGAGGTGCTCGTCACCACCGGCCGCGCCCGCGACATGATCCTCAACGCGGACGAGACCGGGCGCCTGTCCGAGGTGATCCGCGAGGGCGACTACTACGGCATGCAGACGTTCGACCAGTCGCTCTTCGACCACGTCACCTCCGGCCGCGTGCACCTGGACGCCGCGCTCGAGGCGGCCTCGAGCCCCCACGACTTCAAGCTGATGCTCGACGCCGGCGCCGCGCGCCGCGGGGCCGCCCAGTACGCATGAGGCGCCGTCGCCGCGGTGAGGGCCGTCGCGGCACACGGTGGTATCGTTCGTGACGATCATGCGCGCCGCCGCTCCCGTCCACGCCACCGGGGCCGAGTGCCCGGTCCTCGCGACCGCCCGCATCGTGTCCGGCAAGTGGACGCTCGTGCTCCTCCGCGACCTCGCCCTCGGGCCGCGGCGCTTCAGCCAGCTCCAGCGCTCGCTCGCGGGCATCAGCCCCGGCACCCTCTCCGTGCGGCTGCGGTCCCTGGAGGAGGAGGGCATCATCGAGCGGCGCGAGTTCGCGGAGATGCCGCCGCGGGTGGAGTACCGCCTGACCGAGAAGGGCGAGCACCTGGTGCCGATCGTCGACGCGATGCGCGACTACGGCGCCAGCTGGCTCGGCGCCCACGGGTCCTGCGAGGAGCCCCCGGTGCTGGAGGCGGTCCGCCCCTAGCTAGCCGGGCCGCCGCGTGCGCAGCAGCCGCAGCGGCAGGTACAGCGTGTGGGGCATCCGGCGCTTCAGGACCCTCCGCAGGTCGTCGCGCCCCTCCTCGTCCAGGAGGTGGGCGAAGGTCGTCCGCGAGAAGACCCGCCAGGCGTCGTCGAGGTCCTCCATCACCACCGCGAGCTGCACGTCCTGCTCCTCGACCGTCGCGAGCCCCGCCTCGCGGAAGGCGAGCTGGTCGAGGGGCTCGTGGGGGATCGAGGCACGGCTGGCGCGGCCCGCGAGGGCACCCGGCGCGCGCCGGCCGACGACGGCGATGACGGCGCCCATGAAGGACGCGTCGATGGGCCGCAGCCGGTCGAACGCCGTGACGCTCGCGACGAAGCGGCCGCCCGGGCGCAGCACCCGGAACACCTCGGCGAGGACCGGCCGCAGGTCGTCGAACTGCTCCAGCGCCATGCTGGCGATCGCGCAGTCGAAGGTGCGGTCGGGGACCGTGCCCATGCGCTGCATGTCGCCCCGCCGGTAGAGCACCGGCAGGTCGTCCCCGGTGCGCCGCATCGCCTCGGCGATGCACTCCGGGCTTGCGTCGACGCCGACCACCATGCCCTCCGGGCCGGTGGCGCGGGCCGCGGCGCGCGTGGCGCCGCCGGAGCCGCAGCCCAGGTCGATCACCTGCTCGCCCGCCACGATCGGCGCCCAGGCGACGATCGTGTCGTAGAGGTGCACGCCGCGGTTGCCGGGGAGCACGGCCAGCGACTCCTCGGTGGCCGCCGGGTCGACGGCGTGCACGGCGCGGTGGAAGCGGGCGGCGAGCGAGCCGGTCAGCGGCGTCCCCGCCGCGACCAGCTCCCGGACCTCCCGGAGGGTCTCCTCCGGGCCCTGCTGCGCCGCCGGCGCGGGTGCGGCTGGGGCTTCGCTGTCGGGGGGCATCTGCCGGGGATCGTATCCCCGGGAGGGCCCCGCGGCTGCGCCGGGCCGGCTGAGCCCGGATCCGTGGCTCACGGCGCGTAGGGCGCCGGATCGACCGACGGCCTGCGCCCCAGCACGAGGTCGGCCACCAGCTCGCCCGTGGCGGGCGCGAGCAGGATGCCGTTGCGGAAGTGGCCCACCGCCGCGACGACCCCCGACGCCGCCCAGCCGATCGAGGGGACGGGCCGGGACGACCACGGGCGCAGCCCCGCCCAGGAGTCCTCCCGCGGCCCGAGGCCGGGGATCCGCTCGCGCGCCCAGCGCTCCAGCCGGTCGAGGTCGGCGGCCCGCGTGCGTGCGGCGAAGCCGGCGTCCTCCAGCGTGGTCCCCGCGACGATCCTGCCGTCGGCCCGGGGGACGGCGACGCCCTCGCGATCGGGCTCGATCAGCACCGTGTCGAGCCCGCCGGAGGCGAACAGCAGCATCTGGCCGCGGCGGGGCTCCACCCCGGGGTCGACGCCCAGGCCGGCCAGGTGCGGCCCGGCCCACGCCCCGGTGGCCACCACCACCACCTCGCCGCCGGCGCGCAGCGTCGCGAGCGGCGGCACCGGGCCCGTCGCCACCGCGATGCCGTCGAGCATGGCGGGCGCGACGCGGGGCGCGCGCACGACCTGCACCTCGGGGAACAGGTTCGCGGCCGCGGGGGCGCCCGCGGGCGCGTGGTCGGGGGCGGTCGTCTCCAGCCCGCGCGAGCGGCGCCACGCGAGCCAGGCCGGGTCGTCCCCGATCAGCACCTGGCCGACGCGCCGCAGCTCGATCGCCGGGTGCCGGTCGGCGATGGCGGGCCACAGCTCCAGGCTGCGGGCTCCCAGCGCGTGGACCGCCTCGGGCAGCCGGTCCGGGCGCGAGGGGGAGAGGATCCCCGCGGCCGCCCACGACGCCGCGGCGCGGCCGCGCCCCGGGTCGAGCACGCGCACCCGGGCGCCGCCGTCGGCGAGGGCCCGTGCGCAGGCGGCGCCGACGATCCCGGCGCCCAGCACCGCGACGCGCGGGCCGCTCACGGCCCGAGCGCGGCGGCGACCTCGGCGATCCCCGCCAGCTCCACGGGCTCGTGCGCGAACGAGGGCACCTCGGTGACGCGCGCCGCGCCGACGGCGCTCCGCAGCCCCTCGCGGGCGTCGAGGTCACGCAGCCCGAGCAGCTGGTCCTCGGCCTGGGTGGCCGCCACGCGCGCGGCGAGGCCCTCGGCGTCGGGTGCGCCCGCCTCGCGGAGCGCCCGGGCCAGGTCCGGGACCGGGGCCGGGCCGCCCGGGGGCAGGCGGTGGACGCGGTTGAGCACCACGCCGGCCATCGGGAAGCCCTCGTCGGCGAGCCGGGCCGACAGGGCGACGGCCTGGCCGAGGGCGTCGGGCTCAGGGGCGGCCACCACGACGAACGCCGACTCGTCGGACAGCAGCATCGCCCGCACCGCCTGCGCCCGGTCGGCGAACCCCTGGTACATGCCCTCGAAGCCGGCGAGGAAGTCGCCGACGTCGCGCAGCATCTGGGCGCCCGTCAGGCGCTCGAGCAGCGACATGACCGTGCCGCTGCCCGCGTGCAGGATCCTCCAGCCGATGCCGCCGGCGGCCATCCCGGGGCGCACGAGCAGGCGCAGCGCCCGCCCCTCGATGAAGCGGGTGATGCGCTGGGGCGCGTCGAGGAAGTCGAGGGCGTTGGTCGCCGGGGGGGTGTCGAGCACGATGCGCTCGAAGCGGCCCTCGTCCACCAGCTCGTGGAGCCGCTCGACGGCCATGTACTCCTGGGCCCCCGCCACCGCGCCCGAGAGGTGGCGGTAGATGCGATTGTCGAGGATGCGGTCGCGGGCCGCGTCGTCGGGCGCGTAGCGCGAGACCAGGCGGTCGAAGGTCGCCTTCGCGTCGAGCTGGAGGGCCCACAGCTCCCCGCCCCCGCCGGGGAGCACCGCCTCGGCGGGCACGCGCATCGGCTCGTCGGACAGACCGGTCATGCCGAGCGCCGTCGCGAGGCGGCGCGCCGGGTCGATCGTGACGACCACCGTCCGCAGCCCCTCCGCCGCGAGGCCCAGGGCGAGCCCGGCGGACACCGTCGTCTTGCCGACGCCGCCGGCGCCCGCGCAGACGATCAGCCGCCGGTCGGCGAGGGCGCCGATCACGCGGGGGCCCCGAGATGCCCCGCGAGCTCCTCGACCGCGGCGAGGTCCATGCGGCGGCGCACGAGCCGGGGCAGGTCGGTCACCGGCACCCCGCAGCCCTCGACCAGCCGTGCGCGGTGCTCCGCGTCGGCCCGCTGGTGCCCCAGGTGCTCCAGGGCGCTGCGGGCGCCCTCGCCCACCGGGCCGGCCGCGGACGCGCCGACCCGGCCCAGCGCCTCGGCCTCGTCGTCCGCGAAGCGCGCCGGCCGGACGCCGTTCAGCACCGCGGCGGCCACGGGCAGGCCGTGCCCGTGCAGGATGCCGGCGGCCTCGACGGCCTCCGACACCGCCAGCTCCTCGGGGAGGGCGACGATCACGATGCCCGTGGCCGCGGGGTGCGAGACGACCTCCTGGATGCGGGCCGCCTGCTCCCGGATCGGGCCCTCGGCCGCCAGGTCGGCGACGTTGCCGGCCGTCTCGAGCAGCGCGATGCCGTGCCCGGTGGCCGGGCAGTCGACGATCACCGCGTCCCACACCGGGCGGCCCGACGCGGGGTCGAGCGCGATGGCCATGCTCCAGATCTTCCCCACGGTGACCAGCTCGGGCAGGCCGGGAGCGGCCTGGGCGAAGGTGTGGAAGGCCTTGCTGTGCGTGAGGATCTCGACCAGCGGGCGCACCTTGAGGCGCCCCGCCAGGTACTCCTCGGTCGCGCGCTCGGCATCGACCGAGACACCCCACAGCCCCGGGGCGAGCTCGGCCTCGCGCTCGTGGCCCATCTCGGGCACCCGGAACAGGCGGGCCAGGTGGCTCTGCCCGGCGACCTCGACCACCAGCGCGCGCCGGCCCGCCCGCGCGGCCGCCAGCCCCATCGCCGCCGCCACGGTGGTCTTGCCGACCCCGCCCTTGCCGAGGACGAAGCGCAGCCGGCGGTCGGCGAGGGGCGGACCGGGGACGGGCCCCGTCGCGGGCGCGGCCGCCGCGCCGGCGTCTGGCGCGTCAGGCCGCAGGCGCGCTCCGGTCGAGATGGTCCCGTGAGCCCCCGGTGCGGACCCAGCCCCGCGCCGACGCCCGCTCGTGGCAGAGGGGGCAGACGACGCGGTGGCGACGGCCGCGCGAGGGCTCGACGAAGTGGTGCGCCGGCTCGCCCGGCAGCATCGCCCGGCCGCACACGGCGCAGTCGCCCGGACCCTCCCACGCCCTACGCGCCATCGGGGCTCCCGAGCAGCGCCAGGCGGCGGTCGATGATCGTGAGCGCGTCGTCGAGGCCGGCGTCCTCGGCCACCCGCCGCGCCTCGTCGAAGCGGGCCCGCGCCCGGTCGTGCCGGCCGTCGTCGTCGCGGTTCTTCAGGGTGTTGTCGCCCGAGAGGAGGAGCTGGTGGATCCGCCTGCGCGCCTCGTCCTGCTCACTCGTCATCGGGCCCTCCGCGCCATCACCGGGAGCGGGATCCTACCCTCCCCGGGCGCTCTCCGCCGTGCCCCCGGCGTCGATGAACCTGCCCTCGAAGAGCGGCACCACCCGGCCGCCGACCTGCACCCGCCCGGCGCCCCCGCCGTCGCCGCCGACGCGCACCGCCACCTCCCCTCCGCGGCCCTCCGCGGTGCGCTGGCGCACCACAAGGCAGAGGTCGGCGCCCGGCGCCCCTAGCCCCTCGGCGGCGAGGCGCGCGCCGAGCGCGCCGGCTGCCGAGCCCGTGACCGGGTCCTCGGGCACGCCGCCGAGGGGCGCGAAGTGGCGGACCTCGACCACCGTCCTGCCGCCCTCGGGCCGGGGCGGGGCGTACGCGCTCACGCCCAGCCATCCGTCGCGCCCGCCGAGCGCCCGCAGGGTCGCGTGGTCGGGGACGGCCGCCCGCAGGGCCGCCCCGTCGGCCAGCGGCAGCAGGAGCTGGGGGATCCCCACCCCCCAGATCCGGGCGCCGCCCGCGGTGCGCCCCGCGAGGCCGAGGGCGGCGGCGACCTCGTCGGCGTCCACCTCGTCGCCGGGCGTCGCGGGGCCGAGCTCGGCGGTCGCCACCGCGCCGCGCACCCGGACGGCCACGACGCCCGCGGTCGTCTCCAGCCGGGCCGCCCCGCCGGTCCGGCCGGCGGCGTGCAGCACCCAGGCCGCCCCCACGAGCGGGTGACCCGCGATCGGCAGCTCGCGGGCGGGCGTGAAGATGCGCAGCCGGGCGTCCCCGTCGTGCTCCGGGGGCAGCACGACGACGGTCTCGGAGATGCCGAGCTCGGCGGCGAGCGCCTGCATCCGGCGCACGGGCCAGTCGTCGGCGTCGAGCACCACCGCGAGCGGGTTGCCGGTCATGGGCCCCGAGGAGAAGACGTCGACCCATGCCAGGCGGGTCACGCGCCCTCCCCGAGGAACGTGGCGAGGGCGTCCGCCAGATCGTCCGCGCCGATCGACGACGGCGCGGGCCGGCCCGAGGGGCCCGCCAGGAACAGGCGCGGCATGATGGCGGCGACCCCCTCGAAGAGCCAGCGGCCGGGGCGCTCCTCGCGGCGCTGGAGGGCGTCGGCGAGGGGGGTGAGGTCGACCCGGGGCGCCAGCGGACGGCTGACGTGGTCGACCCACGTCTCGTAGCGGTGCGCCAGGGAGAGCGTCCCGTCGGGGGTCGCGGTCAGCACGCGCATGCGTCTCGTGCGCGGGTGCACCGCCATCGGGTCCAGCGGGCGACCGGCGCGGACGATCGCCAGGTCGCCCGCCTCGCGCTCCTCGATCGTCGCGTCGCCGGCGTCGAGCAGCGCGATGTCGGCGAGGATCCGCTCCCAGCGGGCCCGCCACAGCAGCGCGTAGCGCTCGGGGTCGGCGAGCAGCCCGCCCAGGCGGGGGAGGACTGCCTCGACCAGCAGGCCCGCGGGGTCCGTGCCCCCGGTGCGCGCCAGGATGCGGCCCACCTCCGGGAGGGGCGTGGACCTCCGCTCGGCGAGCGCCATGGTGGCGATCGCGACCCGCGGGGCCCAGGGGTCCGTCCAGGTACCGAAGTCGCCGGCCTCCGCCGCCGCCACGGCGAGCCGCCGGGCCGGGTCGCCCGCCGGCGGGCGCTCCAGCAGCAGCCAGATGGCGAGCACCCCGTCCTCGTCGTAGTGGTTGGTCGAGACCAGGTCCAGCTCGGGTCCTGCCGGGTCGGCGTCCAGGTACCGCTCCACGATCAGGGCGCTCGTGTCGGCCCGCAGCGCCTCGGGGGTGCCGCTGCCCGGCCAGTGCGAGAGCGAGAGGACGGTGCCGGGCAGCAGCGCGCCGTCGACCTGCGCGTGGGGGCGGCCGGCGAGTCGCTCCGCGGGCACGAAGGCCGCGCCGGGGATCACGCGGGGCAGGTCGGCGGGCGGCATCGGGGCCGACGATACGCGGGCTGCGATACTGCCGCCGGTGGACTACGTGATCGACAACGCCGTCGCGCTCTCGGCCATCGCGCTCGGCGTCCTGGTGCTCGTGGGGCTCGCGGTGCTCGGGATCGCCGGGTATCGGCTCTGGCGGACCCTGATGCGCGTCAAGACGCGCGTGACCGCCGCGAGCGACGCCCTCCTCGCCGAGGCGGACCGGCTCCAGCAGTCGCTCGACGCCCTGCCGGAGCGCCAGGCCGAGGTGCAGGAGGCCATCGCCTCGCTGCAGCGACGGGCCGCCGCGCTGTCGGTGCTCGCGGCGAGCGCCGGCGAGGCGCTGCAGACGCTGCGCGCACCGCTGCGCTTCGTCGGGCGGTGAGCGCCGCGGCCGGGCGGCTGGCGGTGGTCGACGTCGGCTCGAACTCGGTCCGCCTGCTCCTGACGCCGCGCTCGGGCGCCGAGGGGCCCGAGGGGGAGCGCCTCTCCACCGTCACCGCGCTGCGCCGCGGGGCGGCCCCGGACGGCTCCCTCGCGGACGACGCCCTGGAGCGGCTCGACGCGTGCCTCGCCGACTACGCGCGGCAGGTCGCCGCCTTCGCGCCGGAGCGCGTCGTGGTCACCGGTACCAGCGCGGTGCGCGACGCGCCGGACCGGGAGCGGGTGGCGGCCGTCGTGGCGCGTCGGCTCGGCGTCGGCCTGACCGTCCTCGACGGGGCGCAGGAGGCGGCCTGCGCGTTCGCGGGCGCCCGGCTCGGGGCGCCCGGGGCGGGCGAGATCCTGGTCGTCGACATCGGCGGCGCCAGCACCGAGCTGGTGCGCGGCGACCGCACGCCCGGCCCGGGCGTCAGCCTCCAGCTCGGCGCGGTGCGCCAGGCGGAGCGCCACCTCCACGACGACCCGCCGTCCGCCGCCCAGGTCGCCGCGCTGCGCGAGGAGGCCCGCGGCCTCGTGGCCGGCGCCCTCGCGCGGGTCGGCGGCGACGCACCGCTGGTGGGCGTCGCCGGGACGATCACCAGCCTCGCGGCGATCGAGCTGGGCGGCTACGACCGCGACGCTGTGCACGGCCACGAGCTCGCGGCGGCGACCGTGGAGCGCATCGCCGGCGACCTGTGCGCCATGACGCTCGAGGAGCGTCGCGCCGTGCCGGGCCTCGAGCCCGCCCGGGCGCCGGTGATGCCCGCGGGCGCCCTGATCGCCGCGTGCGTGCTCGAGGCGACGGGCCGGCCGTCGATGCGCGTCAGCGAGCGCGACCTCCTCGACGGGGTGGCCGTCGCCGCCCGGGACCCCTCGTCCGGGCTGTTCCGATCGTGACGATCGTTCCTTAGAATCCCCCGCATGGCGATCGCACCCACCGAGGCCGCCGCCACCCCGAGCACCGCCGCCGGGGACGTCATGGGCGGGCGGCGCACCATCCTCGCCACGGGCGCCAACATGCGCCACGTGCGCCACGCGGAGATCCTCGCCCGCTGGCCGATCCTCCCCGAGGGCTGGGCCAAGGCGATCGAGACGACGCGGCTCAGCTCCGTCGACCGCACCCCGGGCGCCGCGAGCTTCGGCCGCTGAGCCCCGCGGGGGCCGCCGGATCCTGGGGTAGCCTGGGCACCCGGCCGGAGTGGCGGAACTGGCAGACGCGGGGGACTTAAACTCCCCGGCCCTCGGGCGTCCGGGTTCGAATCCCGGCTCCGGCATCGGGTCCGTCCGCCCCGCGCTCCTCGGCGCCGGCGACCCGCGGCGCCGGGCCACCCGCATCGGGCGGCCCGGCGCCGTCCGCTACCGCCGCCGGAGCAGCAGGAGCTGGCCGTCCTCGACGGTGCCGCCCGCGGGCGCCGCCGTCGGCGGGTGCGCCTGGACGTCGAAGAGCCAGCTGCCGGCCCCGAAGAGGCCCTGCGTGTCGATGATGCCGCTGGTCTCCCAGACGCCGGGACCGACGGCCACGCCGTCGCGGCCGGGGGGCGTGAGCGTGACGACCCGCGTCGCGGAGGCCGCGTCGATGCCCGAGCCGCCGTCCAGGTCGAAGCGCCAGATCGAGCCGTCGCGACCCTTCGACGCCATCACGGCGCGGCTCTCGGTCGTGCCGTCCTCCTGCACCATCAGGTACCTGTTGGAGACGTCGATGTTGTCCGGGCTGATCGCGGTGTCGCCGCCGGCGGCGATCACCGTGTCGGCGTTGACCTCGACGGTGAGCGTCGCCGGGCCGACCGTGTTGCGAGCGAGCTCCAGGCTGTAGATGCGGCCGAGCGTGTTCGCGCCGGCTGCGCCGCCCGTCGTGACCCAGAAGTACTCGTCGTTGTCGCGCAGGTTGAACGCGCCGTCCTCCGGACGGGCGAACGCGGTCGCGCCCGCGGCGTCGCTCGCAGCCTCGAGCCCCGCCTCGTCGAGAGCGCCGGCGTTCGGGATCTCGACCCATCGGCCCACGATCGACCCGGACTGGAAGTCGGCCTCACTCCCGATCGCGGGGTCATCCGCGACGAAGACGTAGAGCTTGCCGTCGACCAGGCCGTTGCGCTCGAGCACCGTGGCGCCGGGGCTCCGGTCCTTCACGCCGACGTACATGTAGAGCTGGCTGTTCTCCTGGGCCCGGTCGAGGACGTTCGGTCCGTCCTCCATGCCCATCGCGACGGTCAGCCTCCCGGTGCCCCGCTGGATGAGCGTGTTCTCCCAGGCGAAGTGCCCGAGGTCCGGCAGGGCGTGCGCCTCTCCGTCGAAGATCGCGACCGCCACGCCACCCTTGCCGTCGAACGTGCTCGCGGGATTGCCGTCCTCCTCGTTCGTGAGGAAGATCTCGCGGTCGAAGCCCTCGGCCTTCCCGGCCAGGGACGCCGAGCAGAAGCGCGAGAAGGCGCGGGTGGAGTTGCCGACCTCGGCTGCCGGGCCCACGAGGGTGTCCCCCAGGTAGACCGTGTCGTAGGCGCGCCTCGCGGACAGGACGTCCCCGTCCTTGTCGAGCACGAGCCGCGAGACGAAGGCGCCGCGGTTGACGGGGCCACCGACGTTCGGCGACGACTGCACGGCCGAGCCGAGCTCGTGGTTCATGTAGACGATCCGCGTGTCGCCCGGCCCCTTGTGGGCGCCGAGGCCATCGGGGATGCCGACGATGCGGTACTGGCCGGTCGGGTCGCCGGTCCGCGGCACCGTGTCCCCCGAGCTGACCACCCGCTGGGTCTCGTACTCCGGGGTGAGCGAATCCGCGTAGGTGTTGATCGGGGCGACGGCGCCCCAGGCCACCCCCGCCGTGGCCGCGGCGGTCGCGGCCACCGCAAGCATCAGGTTCCTCCGTCGCACGGTCACTGGCCTCCTCGAGTTGATGACGAGCGGCCGCATGCTCCGCCACCGGGACGGGGCGGGAGGTGTCACGAGGGTGAAAGCGACGCCGGGGCGATGTCACGACCAGAGCGCGTCGGCATCGCCGATGACCGTCGAGCGACCGGGTCGCACAGCGGCACCCGGGCCACGCGCCGACGCCCGAGCGCCGTATCTAACCGTCTACTCGAGGGTCAGTGATGGGTCTCCAGCCAGGCGAGCGCCTTCTCGGCGGCCTCCTGCGCGTCCGCGCCGTGGAAGACCTCGCCCGCCGCGGTCGTCGGGCGCTTCGGCGCCACCCGCGTCGCGGTCCAACCGCCGTTCCCGCGGTCCTGCTCGAGCTTGAGGCGGAAGCCGGCGGCCCGGAAGCGGTCGCGGATCGCGGCGAGGCGCAGGCCCTCGGGCGTCGGGCCCCCGGGCCGGCCGGCCGAGTCCTCCGCCCACGCGCGGACGTCCGACCATCGCCACACCTCCGACGGCCCGAGCCGGCCGAGCGGCGCGGGGAACCCCTCGCTGGCCACCGCCGTCGCGAGGGCCGCCCGGCCCAGGTGGAGCCGCCGCGCGATGTGGGTCCGCGTGACCAGGTCGGTGAGCCCGTCCGGGTGATCGCTCATCTCGTCGTCCCTCCGCGGCGCGTTCCGGGGTCCGAGCAGACCACATTCCGGCCCGCGCGCGCCAGCGCGCCCGCGGGTCAGGCGAGCAGCCGCCCGCCGTCCACGACCACCTGGCTGCCGGTCATGTAGCCCGACATGCCCGACGCGAGGAAGAGCGCGACGGTCGCGATGTCGTCGGCGGTGCCGATGCGGCCCAGCGGGATCGCCGCGACGAACTCCTCCAGCGACCCGGCGCCCGGCATCTCCGCGACCCCGGGGGTGGCGATCGCCCCGGGCGCGATGGCGTTGACGCGGACGCCGTGGGGCGCGAGCTCGAGCGCCGCGCTCTTGGTGAACCCCCACGCCCCGTGCTTGGAGGCGTCGTAGGGCGCCAGCCCGACCATCGACGGGTGCAGGGCGTCGATGGAGGTGACGTTGACGATGCTGCCGCCCTCGCCGCCGGCCACCATCGCCCGGGCGGCGTGGCGGGTGCAGAGGTAGAGCCCACGCAGGTTGACCGCGAGCACGCGGTCGAACAGCGCGGGCTCGAGGTCGAGGAGCGGCGCCACCGGGAAGATGCCGGCGTTGTTGACGAGGACGCGCAGGCCGCCGAAGCGCTCGGCGCAGGCGTCGATCGCCGAGCGGACCCCGTCCTCGTCGGCGACGTCGAGCGCCCGACCCTCCGCGACGCCCCCGGCCTCGCGGATCCGCGAGGCGACGTCCCGCGCGCCGTCCCCGTCGAGGTCGGCGACCATGACCGCGGCGCCGGCCTCGGCGAGCCGCTCGCAGATCGCCCTGCCGATACCGCGCGCGCCGCCCGTCACCATGGCCGGGACGCCGTCGAGCCGCAGCAGGTCCTCCAGTGGGGTCCTCATGCGCCGATCATGCGCGGCGCGGTCGGCGCGGCGCGTCCGGGCCGTCCCGGAGCCGCGGGGCGGGGAAGCCGCGAGCGGTCGCGCCGCGACCGATCGTGAATGGCGGCGCGCGTCGGCGGGCACGGGGGGTGCGTGACCACGAGCCGGGGCACCACGGGCGCCCGCACCCGGGACGCCGTCATCACCGCGGGGCTCGACGCCCCGGCCGACGCCCGGCGGTGGGCGCGGTGGCTGGCCGACGTCCTCGACCCCGGCAGGCTCGACGACGCCATGCTGGTGCTGTCGGAGCTGGTGACCAACGCCGTGCTCCACTCCGGGCTGCGCGCCGGCGCGCCGATCCACCTCTCGGGGAGGGTCGCCGACGACCGTGTGCGCATCGGCGTGTGCGACTGCGGGCGCGGCTTCGACCTGACCGCGGTCCCGGAGCTCCCGCAGGAGGCCTCACCGGGTGGCCGCGGCCTCTGGATCGTCAACCGGCTGGCCGACCGCCTGCTCGTCGACGGCGCGCGCGGCCGCGTGGTCTTCGAGATGGCGCGCCGGGACGCGCCGGGCGCGCCCCGGAACTGACGCCCGGCGCGGCCCCGGGGCTCCCCGTAGAGTCGCGCCCATGACATCGCCCGCACCGGATCGGGACCCGCGCCTCGCCGCGCTCGCACGCCTCGCGGTGGAGGTGGGCGCCAACATCCAGGAGGGCCAGATCGTCTCGGTGAGCGGCCGCCCCGGCCAGGAGGGGCTGGCCCGCGCCATCGCGGCCGAGGCATACCGTCGCGGGGCCCGCTTCGTCGACCTCGCCTGGTTCGACCCCTATGTGAAGCTCGCGCGCCTGGAGCTCGCCGAGGAGGAGTCGCTCGACTTCGTGCCGCCGTGGTACGCGCAGCGCATGGTGGGGCTCGGGGAGGCGCGCGCCGCGACCATCGCCCTTGCCGGGCCCACGACCCCGGGGCTGTACGACGACGTCGACCCCGCCCGCGCCGGGCGCGACCGCCTCCCGTCCGTGCGCGAGGGCATCGAGATCGTCATGGCCGCCAAGGTCAACTGGACCGTGGTCCCGTGCCCCAACCCGGCCTGGGCGGGCCTCGTCTTCCCGGACCTCGACCCGGCCGACGCCCTCGAGCGGCTGTGGACCGAGATCGCCCACGTCTGCCGGCTCGACGAGGACGACCCGGCGGAGGCGTGGCGTGCGCGTGGCGCCGAGCTCGCCGCGCAGGCGGCGCGGCTCGACGCACGGCGCATCTCCGCCCTGCGCTTCCGCGGCCCGGGCACCGACCTCACCGTCGGCCTCCTGCCGGGATCGCGCTGGGTGGGCGGCGGCGACCGCCGCCTCGACGGCCTCGAGCACCTCCCCAACATCCCCACGGAGGAGGTCTTCACGACCCCCGACCCCGAGCGGACGGAGGGGGTCGTCACCTCGACGCGCCCGCTCGACCTGGGCGGGACCGTGGTGCGGGGCCTGCGCGTGCGCTTCGAGGGGGGCCGCGCGGTGGAGATCACCGCCGACACGGGCGCCGAGGCGCTGCGCGCGCGCGTCGCGGCCGACGCGGGCGGCGCGCGGCTCGGCGAGGTCGCGCTCGTCGACGGCAGCGGGCGCATCGGACCGCTCGGCACCGTCTTCCTCGACACCCTGCTCGACGAGAACGCGACGAGCCACATCGCGCTCGGCGCCGGCTACCCGAAGGGCGCCGCGCCCGAGGACGCGCCCCGGGTGAACGAGAGCCGCATCCACATCGACTTCATGATCGGCGGCCCCGACGTGACCGTCCTGGCGGTCGACCACGACGGCACGGAATCACCCCTGCTCGCAGGGGGTGACTGGGTTTAGCCTTTTCGGCCCGGTTGCGGACAAGCGCCTCTCGCGGCGGCTTCGCCGCTGATCGCGAGGACGGCGCGGACGGCGGCCGGTGCGGACAAGCGCCTCTCGCGGCGGCTTCGCCGCTGATCGCGAGGACGGCGCGGACGGCGGCCGGTGCGGACAAGCGCCTCTCGCGGCGGCTTCGCCGCTGATCGCGAGGACGGCGCGGACGGCGGCACCGGCGTTCGCCGGGGCTGGCCGCCGAAGAATCGGCGGTGGTCCGGGTGGCGCTTCCTCAGGCCGCCCTACGCCGGGCTTCGTTTTCGACGGCGCGCTCGAAGTAGGCGAGCACGTCGGCCGGGACGGGGCCGGCGGGGGGGTCGAGGTCCATCTCGGCGAGGCGGCGGGCGGGGCCCGTGAGGCCGCCGAGGTCGGCCGGACGCGCCACCTGCAGGGTGTCGTCGTCCGCGGAGTGGGGGAGCGTCTGGGTCGTCATGGCGTCCCCTTCGCCGCGATCGCGCGCGTTCCTCCGCCCGCTCCGTCCGGCGGCTCGTGGTCCTCGAGGTGGATCAGCACCTCCGAGCCGGGGAGCACCTCCTGGACGGCCGACTTGACCCGGCCGCTCAGGACGTGCCCGTCGCGGACCGTGGTCTCGGGGGGCACGACCATGTGCATGTCGATGTGCCGCTTGCTCCCGGCGTGGCGGCCGCGCAGCGCGTGGAAGCCGACCCCGTCGGCCTCGGCGAACCGCGTCAGGACGCCCGCGATCACCTCCATCTCCTCGTCGGGCAGGGCGCGGTCGATCAGGACCTGCGCCGCCCGCCACGCGATGCGCGCACCGACCACGACCACGTAGGCGGCGATGGCGACGCCCACGGCGGCGTCGACCCGTGTCCACCCCGTGGCGGCGACCATGAGCAGGCCGGCGGCGGCGCCGGCCGAGGTCCAGACGTCGGAGGCCAGGTGGGCGGCCTCGGCCTCGACGGCGGGGGAGCCCGTGCGGCGGGCGACGCGGCGAAGGCGCGCGGACACCACGACGTTGACCAGCGCCGAGGCGACCATCACGGCGACCGCCACGTCGATCCGGACGAGGCCGGCGGAGCCGTCGACGAGTCGGCGCAGCGCCTCCACCGCCACCGCGGCCCCCGCCGCCAGCACGAGCAGGCCCTCCACCAGGGCCGCGAGGTTCTCGGAGCGCTCGTGGCCGTAGGGGTGGTCCTCGTCGGCCGGCCGGGAGGCGGCCTGCACCCCGGCGACGGCGATGCCGGAGGCGATCAGGTCGCCGGCCGAGTTGGCGGCGTCGGAGAGCACGGCGACGGATCCCGTGACGAGGCCCACGACGAGCTTCGCCAGGGTGAGCACGGCGTTGGACGTGAGCGACAGCAGGGTCGCGGCGCGGTTGCGGCGGGCGTGGTCGGCCACGGGGCGGGACCGTAGTGATTTAGCCTGTTGCTAAGTCAAGTCGGTCCCGGCGGCACCGCCCGCCGGCTAGTCGCGACGAGCGCACCGGCCCAGCCGGGGCTAACGAGCGCGCCGGAGGAGACGCACTGCCCGCCCTGTTCCGCCGCCGCCCGCTGGTCCGCGCCGAGGTCGCACTGCACGGGCCCCGGCGCGCCGCGGTGATGCTCCACCCGGCCCCGGGGCGGTGGCCGGAGCACGAGGCGGCCGACCGGCTCGAGCTGGGCATCGGCGCCGTCGCCGTCGCGGCGCGGCGCGCGCCCGAGCCCCGCTGGCCGGCCACGAGGGAGGTCCTCGTGGCGCTGGCCAGCGGCCTGGCGGCGGCCGACCGGGGGGCGCTGCCGGGCGACCTCGTGGCGCTCGACCCCCTCGGGCCGGTGGGCCCGCTGGCGGTCGTGCCGTGGGAGGGGGAGGGCCGCGCCCGGGTCGACTTCGACCTGGTCGGCTCGGTGGCGGGCACCGTGCCGGGGCTGCCGGTGGAGCCCGCCGAGGCCGGCCCCGCCGTCGAGATCGCCGCGCTCGCCCTGGTGGTGGCGCTGGCGGCCGACGACCCCCCGGCGCGCCTGCCGCTCGCCCTCGGCATCGAGGGGGTCCTCGCCTGGCTGCGCGAGTCGTACCGCTCGGCGCCGGCGCGCGACGCCCTGCGCTTCGCGCTCGCCCACGCGGACACCCGGCTGCGCGAGTCGGGGCGGTCGCTGCCGGGCGGCGGCTGAACGGCTTCACGCGATCGCAACGGGCGGCGGCCGCGGACCGCGCTACCGTGACCTCTCGCCCGCCACGGCCGCCGGGAGGTCCGGATGGACGACCGCAAGCGCATCGCGCTCATCGCGCACGACAACCGCAAGCTCGACCTGCTCGACTGGGCCCGCTTCAACCGGGGCACCCTGGCGCGCCACGAGCTCTACGGCACGGGGACGACCGGCGGGCTCGTCGAGGCAGAGATCGGGGTGCCGGTGCACCGGTTCCTGAGCGGCCCGCTCGGCGGCGACCAGCAGATCGGCGCCGGCATCGCCGAGGGCCGGCTCGACATCGTGATCTTCTTCTGGGACCCGCTCCAGTCGCAGCCCCACGACGTCGACGTCAAGGCGCTCCTGCGGATCGCGGTGGTCCACGACTGCCCGATCGCCTGCAACCGGGCGACGGCCGACTTCCTCCTGTCGAGCCCGCTGCTCGGCACCTCCTACCGCACCGCCGGCGAGATCGGCGTCCCCACCGCGGTCTGAACGGGTCGCGGCGGGGAGGGTCGCCCGGCTCCCGCCTACTCCTCCTTGTCGGCGGCCCGGGCGGCGTCGGCCTGGCTGGCGATGTCGGAGACGACGTCCTCGTTGGCGAGGGTGGTCACGTCGCCGAGCTGACGGTTCTCGGAGATGTCGCGCAGCAGGCGGCGCATGATCTTCCCGGAGCGCGTCTTCGGCAGGTCGTCGGTGAGGACGATCGACTTGGGCCGCGCGATGGCGCCGATCTTCGTCGCGACGTGCCGGCGCAGCTCGGCGATGAGGTCCTCGTCGCCCACCACGTCGCCCTTCAGCGTCACGAAGGCGGCGATCGCCTGGCCGGTCGTCTCGTCGGTGCGGCCGACCACGGCGGCCTCGGCCACCGTCGGGTGGTCGACGAGCGCCGACTCGATCTCGATCGTCGACAGGCGGTGGCCGGACACGTTCATGACGTCGTCGATGCGCCCGAGCAGCCAGTAGTCGCCGTCCCGGTCGCGGCGGCAGCCGTCGCCCGCGAGGTACTTGCCCTCGTACTGGCTCCAGTAGGTCGCGACGAAGCGGTCGTCGTCCCCGTACAGGGTGCGCAGCATGGCCGGCCAGGGCTCGGTGAGCACCAGGTAGCCGCCCTGGCCGAGGGGCACCGACTCGCCGTTGGAGTCGACGACGTCGGCGGTGATCCCCGGCAGCGGGCGCGTGGCCGAGCCGGGCTTCAGGGTCGTCACCCCGGGCAGCGGCGAGATCATGATGTTGCCGGTCTCGGTCTGCCACCAGGTGTCGACCACCGGGCAGGTGCCGCCGCCGATCGTGTCCCGGTACCAGATCCACGCCTCGGGGTTGATCGGCTCGCCCACCGAGCCGAGCAGCCGCAGAGAGGTGAGGTCGTGGCGCTGCGGGTACTCGACGCCCCACTTCATGAAGGTGCGGATGGCCGTCGGCGCGCAGTAGAGGATCGTCACCGAGTACCGCTCGACGATGTCCCACCAGCGGTCCTTGTCGGGCGTGCCCGGCGCGCCCTCGTAGAGCACGCTCGTCGCCCCGTTGGCGAGGGGCCCGTAGACGATGTAGCTGTGGCCGGTGACCCAGCCCACGTCGGCGGCGCACCAGTAGACGTCGTCGTCCTTGAGGTCGAAGACCCAGCGGTGGGTGGCCGACACGCCGGTCAGGTAGCCGGCGGTCGTGTGCAGGATCCCCTTCGGCTTCCCGGTGGAGCCCGAGGTGTAGAGGATGTAGAGCGGGTGCTCGGCGCCGACGATCTCCGGCTCGCACTCGGCGGGCTGGTCGGCGACGAGGTCGTGGTACCAGACGTCGCGGCCCTCGACCCACCCGGTCTCGTTCTCCGTGCGGCGGACGACCACGCACGTGTGCACGTCGGGCGCGCCCTCGAGCGCGGCGTCGACGTTGGCCTTCAGCGGCACGAGCTTGCCGCCGCGCCACGCGCCGTCGCCCGTGATCATCGCGGTGACCCCGCAGTCGAGCACCCGGTCGCGCACCGAGTCGGGCGAGAAGCCGCCGAAGATGACCGTGTGCGGCGCGCCGATCCGCGCGCAGGCGAGCATCGCGACGACGATCTCCGGGACCATGCCGAGGTAGATCGCGACGCGGTCGCCCGACCCGACGCCCCGCGCGCGCAGCCCGTTGGCGAGCTTGCAGACGCGCTCGTGGAGGTCGCGGTAGGTGATGTCCGCGCGCTCGCCGGTGGGCTCGCCCTCCCAGTGGAACGCGACGCGGTCGCCGCGCTCCGCGAGGTGCCGGTCGAGGCACTGGACGCTCGCGTTGAGGGTGCCGTCGGCGAACCAGCGGAAGAAGGGCGGGCGGGACCGGTCGACGCCCTCGGCGGGCTCCGTCTCCCAGGTGAGCAGCTCCTTCGCCTGCGCCAGCCAGAAGGCCTCGGGGTCGGCGGCCGCCCGCTCGTAGAGCTCCGCCTGCGCGTTCGCCTGCGCGGCGAGCTCCGCCGGCGGCGGGAACCGCCGGTCCTCGAGCTCCAGGGACGTGATCGTGGGTCCGTCGCTGCTCATCTGTGGCACTCCTCGCTGACGTGCGCCCGGGGTCGGTGGATGGTATCCGTCGTCACGAGCCCGTCCATCGGTCGCGGGAGGCTGCACGTCCGGCCGGACCCGCCGGTAGATTCCCCCGCATGGAGCTCCTCGACGGCGAGCGGGTCCTCTGGCAGGGGCGCCCCTCGTGGCGCGCCCACCTCAGCTTCTTCGTCGTGTGGATCGTCCTCGCCCTGCTGCCGGCGATCATCGCGGGGTTCCTCGCCGCCAACGACCAGGACACCGGCCTGCCGTTCTGGCAGTGGCTCCTGATCTCCCTCGCGCTCGTGGCGCTCGTGATCGGCTGGGACTGGCTCCAGCGCTACGCGACCCACTACGCGGTGACCACGCAGCGGCTGCGCGTGCGGCGGGGGATCCTCGCCCGCAAGGAGCAGACCGCGCGCTTCGAGCGGGTCCAGAACGTCAACATCTCCCAGAGCGCGATCGACCGCCTGGTGAGGGTCGGGACCGTCGAGTTCGACACGGCGGGCTCCGACGTCGACGACAGCGACTTCCGCTACGCGGGCATCGCCGAGCCGCAGCGCCTGGTCCGGATCGTGGCCGAGTACTCGCACAACCACCCGGGACCCGGCACCGGTCTCTGAGCCGGTTGTCCCGGCACCCAGTGTCCGCCACCGGCCTCTGAGCCGGTTGTCCCGGCATCCATCCCCGGCGGTCAGCCGGTGATGCCGGTCCGCGTCGTCCTCGCGATCAGCGGCGACGCCGCCGCGAGAGACGCTTGTCGCACATTCCCCCAAAAGGGGGACGCGGGACCGGCGGTTTCGCGCCGACAGGGGGATAGGTCATCTCTGCGAGCCGTCCAGGAGACACGACGTGGCACCGAGCACCCTCCTCGCCCCGAGCACCCCGGCCCCCGCGGCGCCCCGACGGCGCAGCCGCGCCAAGCCGAAGCCGCCACGGGCGCGGATCGTCGTGACCTCGGAGCTGAAGGGGCTCGCGGGCCTGGTGCTGGAGAACGCGCTGCTCGACGGCACCGCCGCCCCGCAGGCGAGCGTCGTGGCCTGGGCCAATCGCCTCTCCGCGGAGCTCGACGTGACCGGCGTCGGCTCGCCCGCGAACTACCGCGACCTGCTCCACGAGATCGTCAAGGTGCAGCGGCGCGCCGCGGCCGATCCCGATCGCCCGATGGTGGCGCTGCCCCCGGCCGCGTGACGCCGGCGCGCGCGCCCGCGGGCGCGCGCGTGAGCAGGTGGGCGATCAGCGCGGCCGGCAGGACCACCGCCACGCCGCCGGCGATGTCCAGCAGGTAGTGGTTGCCGGTCACGACGACCGCCACCGACACGAGGACCGGGTACGCGAGCCCCAGCGCCCGCGACCAGGCCCACGGCGTGAGCCGCCAGAGCGCCCAGGCGACGACCGGGGCCATGCCCACGTGCAGGCTCGGCATCGCCGCGACCGGGTTGTAGAGCAGGCGGATCAGGTCGGAGTCGAGCGCGATCGGCGTCTGGGTGCTCACCGTGTCGGTCAGCCCCGACTCGACCAGGCGCGGCGGCGCGACCGGCTGCAGGGCGTACCAGACGAGCCCCGCGCCCCAGGACAGCAGCGCCATGTCGCGCAGGAAGGCGTACGACCCGCGCCGGTACCGGAAGACGAGGAACAGCGTCAGGGGCAGCACGATCACCTGGCTCAGCACGTAGAAGGCGCTCCAGGCCGGCATGCCGAGGCCGTGCTCCTGGAAGGCCCGCTGCCAGGCCGGCTCGACCCAGATGCCGAGGTCGCGCTCGAGGTCGATCAGCGCAGCGGCGTTGGCCGTCCCCTCGGCGATGGTGCCGCCCCACAGCCCGCGCACCAGGTTGTAGATGCCGTAGGCCAGCAACATCACGACGGCCTCGCGCCGCCCGCTGCCCACGGCCCTCGCGACCCTGCGCGCGCCGTCCAGGAGCGCCCGCGCGCCCTGCGCCGGCGCGAGCCGCGACCCGGCGGCATCCCGGGCCACCGCCCTCCATGCGGCCGCCGGATCCCGCCCGCCCGCCGGGCGGCGCGTCAGCCGATGTCCGGGTGCCCTCCACACGTCGCGACCGTCCGACCGTCGAACGTCGGGCGCGATCGTAACATCGGGCACCCGGGGCGGCCGCTCAGGTCGCGGCGGTCACCAGGCGGGCGGCGCGGATGCCGCTGCGAACGGCGCCCTCCATCGTCGCCGGCCAGCCGGTGTCGGTCCACGCCCCGGCCAGGGCGACCCCGGGCATCGCCGACCGCGGCCCCGGCCGGCGCGCCGCCTGCCCGGGGGCGGCGGCGAACGTGGCCGCCGGCTCCTTCACCACGGCGCTGTCCACCAGCCCGGCCACGCGGGCCCGCGGGAGGACGTGCTCCACCTCGGCCCGCAGGGCGGCCGCCAGCCGGGCGCGCGGCACGTCGATCTCCGCCCGCGCGCCCGAGATCGAGACGGCGAGGTGGTGCGCGCCGGCGGCGTCGGCCTCCGACCCCATCGCCGTGCGGTTGAAGATCCACTGTGCGGGCGAGTCGACGACGGCCGTGAACGGCTCGTCCATCACCGGGCGGTCGTACCAGAGGTGCACGTTGACGATCGGGGCCGTGCCGAGCCCGGGGTCGGCGGCCATCGCCCCGGGGGCCACGGCGGCCGCCCGCGCGGGGGGCAGGGCCAGCACCACGGCGCCGGCCTCCAGGCGCTCCCCGTCGGTGAGGGTGACCGAGCCCGGCTCCACGGATGCGACCCCGCGCCCGGTGATCACCTCGCCGCCGCGCGCCGCGAGCCAGTCCCGCGCGGCCGGGTCGACCAGGCGGGTGAGCCCGATGCGCGACCACCCGATCGCCGAGCCCCACGCGGTGCGCAGCAGGCCCTCCTGGAACACGAACGCCGCGAGCGCGGCCGAGACCCGGTCGCTGCGGTCGTTGCAGGTCGGCAGCACGATCAGGTCCCAGAAGCGGGCGATCGCGCGCGGGCCCTGACCCCGGTGCCCGAGCCAGTCCGCGAACGACACGTCGTCGAGCGCGGCCCGCGCGCCCGGGCGCAGCGACCCGAGTGCCGCGAGCGCCCGCATCGCCGCCGCCTTCTCGCGCGGCGTCAGGTGGGGGTAGGCGAGGAAGCTCGGCCCGAGGTGAAGCGGCGCGGGCAGGCGGCCCGCGCGCAGGGCGCCCACGCGGCCGTCGCGGTCGCGCACGGGCGCGTCGAGCCGGCGCTGCAGCGAGGTGTGCCCCAGCGTGCCGAGCATCCGCAGCAGGGACATGTAGGCGGGGCAGCAGCCGAGGAAGACGTGCTGGCCGTTGTCGATCTCCCGGCCCGTGTCGCGGTTGCGGAACGAGAAGGCGCGGCCGCCGAGGAAGGGCCGGCGCTCCACCAGGGTGACCCGCGCCCCGGCGAGGGCCGCCTCGCAGGCGGCGGCCACGCCGGCCAGGCCGCCGCCGCACACGACGACCCGCCGCGCCCCGGGGCCCCGGCTCACCGTGCGCGAAGGCTCGACGCGCTGCGCCGCGCCATGAGGGTGAGCTTGCGGCGGGTCGGCAGGGAGACGCGTCCCGCGAAGACGTCGTGGTCGCGGGCCTCGATCTCGCACAGGATCTCCCGGTAGAGCCCGGACAGCATCGCCACGCACATCCGGGCGCGGCGGTCGAGCAGCGGCAGCAGCCGCTCGCCGTCGTCGATCAGCGCGCGCGCCCGCGCGCCCTGGTGCCCCATCAGGGCGCGGAAGGCCGGCGTGACGCGCCCGGCCAGCACGTCGTCCCCGGTCACGCCGTGCGCGGCCATCTCGTCCTGCGGGAGGTAGATCCGCCCGCGCGCCGCGTCCTCGGCCACGTCGCGCATGATGTTGACCACCTGCATCCCGATGCCCAGGCGCTCCGCGTGGACGGGCGCCCGCGCGTCGCGGAAGCCGAAGACGTGCAGGCTCAGCAGCCCGACGGCGCCGGCCACGCGGTCGCAGTAGAGGCGCAGCGCCGGCCAGTCGGCGTAGCGGTCCACCGTCAGGTCCATCTCCACCCCGTCGAGCAGGGCGTCGAGGTGGCGCCGGGGGATCGCGAACCTCCGCAGCGCGTCGGTGAGCGCCACCAGCACGGCGTCGCCGGGCGGCGGCGTGCCCCGGGCGCAGAGGTCCAGCTCGCGCCGCAGCCCGGCCACGGCCTCCAGCCGGTCGGCGAGCGGGCCCTCCTCGTCGACCGCGTCGTCGGCGCGCCGCGCGAAGGCGTAGGCGGCGTAGATGCCCGCCCGGCGCTCCGGGGGCAGCAGCACGAAGCCGTAGTAGAAGTTGCGCGCCTCCGCGCGGGCGATCTCCCCGCAGCGGTCGTAGGCCTCGGCGAGCCTCATCGGTCGCCGCGCACGAGCCGGGCGAGCGCGCCGGCCGCGATGCGCGCGCGCCCCGCGGCCCCCGGTGCCGGGCGGCGCGCGAGGGTGTCGTGGTCCTGGCGGGCGATCGCGTCGCAGAGGGCGAGGCCGCCGGCCGTGAACATCCGCAGGTCGAGGGACACGCGGGCCGGGACGAAGCGGTGCAGCGGCGCGCCGGCCTCGAGGTGCGCGCGGGCCACGGCGACCTCGCCCGCGATCAGCGCCCGCACCGCCGGCGACGCCGCCGGCGCCCCCAGGTCGGCCTCGGTCACGCCGTGGGCGTCCATCGACTCGCGCGGCAGGTAGATCCGCCCGCGGTCGCGCAGGTCCCGCGCGACGTCCTGCCAGAGGTTCACGAGCTGGAGGCCGATGCAGGTGTCGTCGCTCATGCCGATGCGCCAGGGATCGCGATAGCCGAGCACCCCGAGCACCATCTCCCCGACCGGTGTCGCCGAGTGCCGGCAGTAGTCGATCAGCTCGTCCCGGGTGTCCCATCGCGCGCGGCGCTGGTCCATCCGGTTCGCCTCGATCAGGCGGGCGAAGACGTCGAGCGGGATGCCCCGGCGGCGCGCCAGCGCGGCAGTGGCCGGCGGCACCGGTCCCATGTCCGCGGCGCCCGACCGGAGCGCCCCCTCCCAGGCGTCGAGCGCGGCCAGCCGTTCCGCGGGCCCGCCGGCGCCCTCGTCGCCGAGGTCGTCGGTGGCGCGGCAGAAGGCGTAGACCGTCCGCAGGTCGTCGCGCACGTCCCGGGGCGCGAGCAGGAACGCGACGGGGAAGTTCTCGTCGTGTGCGCGCACGGCGGCGCGCCCCGCCGCGCGCGCGGCGGCGTCCGGGGGCGGGGCGCTCACCGGGTCAGCCTGCCGAGCGCGCTCACCGGGAACACCTGCCGGTACGAGTGGTACCGGATCATGAAGTCGGCCGGGAAGCCGGTGCCGGTGAACGCCTCCTCGTCCCAGGAGCCGTCGGGGTTCTGGGTGGCGGCCAGGTGCGCCAGGCCGGCCGCGACGGCGGGGTGGCCCGGGTCGGCCGCGTGCAGCCCGAGCAGGGCCCACGCGGTCTGCGAGGGGGTCGACTCGCCGCGGCCGATCCAGTCGGGGTCGGTGTAGCTGCGAACGCTCTCGCCCCAGCCCCCGTCGGGGTTCTGGTGGGCCGCGAGCCACGCGACGGCGCGGCGCGCGCGCGGGGCGCGCATGTCCTCGCCCGCGGCCGCGAGGGCCGGCAGCACGGCGCCCGTGCCGTAGACGTGGTTGACGCCCCAGCGCCCCCACCACGATCCGTCCGGGCGCTGCGAGCGCCACAGGAACGCGACCCCGCGCCGCACCGCGCGGTGCCCACGGGGCACGCCGCAGGCGACGAGCGCCTCCACCACATGGGCCGTCACGTCCTCCGTGGGCGGGTCGATCACCTCGCCGAAGTCGCAGAGGGGGAGCTGGCGCATGATCGCGTGGTCGTTGTCGACGTCGAAGGCGCCCCACCCGCCGCTGCGGCTCTGCATCGCGAGCAGCCACTCGACGCCGCGGCGCACCGCGGGGTGGGACGGGGGCACGCCGGCGCGACGCAGGGCGAGCAGCACCTCGGCGGTGTCGTCGGTGTCCGGGTACCACTCGTTGGCGAACTCGAACGACCAGCCGCCCGCCCGGCCGCGGCGGGGGATCGTGCGCCAGTCGCCGATGCGGGTGACCTCCTTCGACAGGAGCCAGTCGCGCGCCGCGGCGAGGTCGTCGTCGTCGGCCCGCGCGCCGGCGTCCCCCAGGGCGACCGCGGCGAGGGCGGTGTCCCACACCGGCGACAGGCACGCCTGGATGCGCAGGCGCTCACCGCGGTCCAGGTGCAGCGAGAAGGTGTCGTCGAAGCCTTCGAGCGCCCGCCGCAGCACCGGGTGGTCGAGTGGGTACCCCAGCGCGTGCAGGGCGAAGATCGAGTAGATCCACGGCGGCTGGATGCCGCCCCACGAGCCGTCGGCCTCCTGCCGCTCGCAGATCCAGTGCGCGATGCGGCGCTCGGCGTGGCGCCGCAGGCCGGGGATCGGGTGGCGGTCGTAGACGCGGGCGACCCGCATCGTCCCCCGCAGGACGGGGGTCCAGCGCCCCGGCGTGCGCGGGGCCGGCTGCGGGCCGCTCCCGGGCTCCTCGAGGTACAGCTCGTCGAGCGGGACCTCCTGGGGGAAGACCGGGCGGCGCGAGAGCACGACCATCAGGGCCACGAACGTCCCCCGCGCCCAGCAGGCGAAGCGGTACGGCGACAGCGGGGAGCGTGGCGGCAGCAGGATCATCTCCGGCGGGAGCACCGGGATCGGGTCCCACGGGTAGCGGCCGAGCACCGCGAGCCACAGCTTGGTGAAGAAGCGCGCCCGGTTGACCCCCCCGAGCGCCCGGGCCATGTCGCGGCCGCGCGCCATGCGCGGGTCGTCGGCCGGGACCCCGCACAGGCGCAGGGCGTACCACGCCTCGACGGTGGTCGACAGGTCGGGCGGACCGCCGTGCCACACCCGCCAGCCCCCGTCCTCGTACTGGGTCGCGAGCAGCTCGTTGGCGAGCCGGCGCCGCAGGCCGTCGTCGGCCAGCCCGAGCGCGTGGAGCATGAACGCGTGCTCGGCGGTGATGGTCGGGTTGGACTCCAGCTCGCACCACCAGTAGCCCTCCGGCGCGCGCATCCCGCGCAGGTGGGCGGCCCCGCGCTCGAGTGCCGCGGCGGCCAGCTCGCGCACCTGGGGGTCGCGCGTCGCCCCGCCCCGCTCGCTCACGCCGCCTCCCGCGCGCGGAACCAGTCGACGGCGTCGGCGAGGGCGAGCCGCACCGGCGACCGCGGCAGGCCGAGCTCGCGCACCGCGCGCCCGCCGTCCACGAACATGCGCGTCCGCGCCATCAGCGCGCCGTCGAGCGGGGCGGACGGCTCGCGGCCGAGCATGCGGCCCTCGACGGCCTCGTCGACCGCGGCCACGGCGATCGCCAGCGAGTGGGGGATGCGCACCCGGGGGGCGGGCCGGCCGCTGAGGCCCGCGAGCACCCGCAGGATGTCGCGCAAGGTCATGTTCTCGTTTCCGAGGATGTAGCGCCGGCCCGGGCGTCCCCGCTCCAGGGCGAGCCGGTGGCCCGCGGCGACGTCCCGCACGTCGACGAGGTTCAGGCCGGTGTCGACGTAGGCGGGCATCCGCCCTGCGAGGAAGCCCTGGACGATGCGCCCGGTGGGCGTCGGCACGTGGTCGCCGGGGCCGACCGGCGCCGTCGGGTTGACCACCACCACGTGCTGCCCGGCCGCCGCCGCGTCGAGCGCCAGCCGCTCCGACGCCAGCTTGGAGCGCTTGTAGGCGCCCACCAGGTGGGCGGCGTCGAGCGGCGTGTCCTCGTCGCCGGGGCGGCCGTCGGGCGGCAGGCCGATCGTGGCGACCGACGAGGTGTGCACCATCGGCACGTCGGCGCGCGCGGCGGCCGCGAGCACCGCGCGCGTGCCCTCGACGTTGGCCCGCTCGAGGGCCGGCCCGCGCGCGCGCGACAGCGAGTAGCGCGCCGCCACGTGCACCACCGCGTCGACCCCCCGGACGGCCCGCGCCACGGCGGCGGCGTCGGTCATGTCGCCGGGGGCGATCGCGCAGCCGGCCGGCACCATCGCGGCCCGCGGGCTGCCGGGGCGCACCAGGGCCCGCACGTCCCATCCGGCGGACAGCAGGTCGGCCGCCACGTGCCCGCCGATGAACCCGCTGGCCCCGGTCACGAGCGCGAGCCGCGTCACCGCAGGCCCTCCAGCAGGCGCTCGACGCCCGCGCGCAGGGATCGCGACGCCGCCCGCGCGGCGGGTCCGAGGCGCACCAGCGCCGGGATCTCGCGGGGGTGCAGCGCGAAGTGGGCGAGTCCGGCGCCGGGGGTGAGGCGGCCGGCCGCGTCCATGATCCGGTCGAAGTCGGGCAGGCGGTGCCGGGTCTCGTCGGTGACCGCCCGCAGGGCGAGGAACGGCGTGCCCCGGCCGGCCGCGGCCCGGGCGAGCGCGGCGCTCTCCAGGTCGACGGCCGTCCCGTCCAGGCGGGCGCGGTCGGCGGGCGTGCGCGCCAGGCGCACCGCGCTCACCAGCACCCCGCGCTCGCCGGGGGCGGCGGCGAGCAGGCGGGGATCGGCGGGGTGCCGCTCGCCGGTGGCCTCGTCGACCACGACCTCGGCGGCCACGAGCGCACCCACCCGGAGCGACGGGTCGAGGGCCCCGCAGAAGCCGGCGGCGACGATCGCGCTCAGGCCGGGCGGCAGCTCGCCGGCCGTGCGCTCGGCCGCCGCCGCGCCGATGCCGGACATGTGCAGCGAGAGGCCCGGCCCGGCCAGCCCCGCCAGGGCGCGGCGCTCGGCGGGGACGGCACAGACCACGGCGATCACGACCGGGCCAGCGCCACCAGGTCGCGGGGCCTGGAGAAGGCGTCGAGGATGGTGCTCGCCTCGTAGCCGCAGTGCATCAGGCAGTTGGCGCACCGCGGGTCGCGATCCGTGCCGTACGCGTCCCAGTCCGTCTCCTCGTAGAGCTCGCTCAGCGAGCCGACGTGCTTGTCGGCCAGCAGGTAGCAGGGGCTCCGCCAGCCCTCGACGGTGTAGGTCGGCATCGCCCACGCCGTGCAGCGGTAGCTGCGGCGGCCCTGCAGGAACTCGTGGAAGAGGGGGTTGTTGTAGAAGGGGATGTCCATGTCGTCGCACAGCTCGTGCACGCGCGTGTAGAGCTCCTGCGACTCGCGCCTGGCGAGGAACTGCTCGCGGTCGTGGGTGACCGACTCGTAGTCGAAGCCGGGGGCCGTGATGCATCCCTCGACGCCCATGTCCCTGAGGAACGCGAACAACTCCACGTACTCCTCGGGGTCGACGCCCCGGTAGATCGTGGTGTTGGTGCAGACGCGGTAGCCGAGGCCGATCGCCTCGCGCATGTGGGCGGTCGCCTTCTCGAACACGCCCTCGCGGTCGACCGCCCGGTCGTGCACCTCGCGCATGCCGTCGAGGTGCACGACGAACGCGAAGTGGTCGGACGGCGGTATGCGCCCGAAGGCCCTGTTCATCAGCAGGCCGTTGGTGCACATGTAGACGAAGCGGCCCTGGGCGGTGATCCCGTTGACGATCTCGTCGATCTGCTTGTGGATCATCGGCTCGCCGCCCGGGATGTTCACGATCGGCGCGCCGGCCTCCTCGGCGACGCGCAGGCACTCCTCCACGGACATCCGCTTGTGGAACACGTGCTCGTACTCGCGGATGCGGCCGCACCCGTGGCAGGCGAGGTTGCAGATCTCGAGCGGCTCGAGCATCAGCGTGACGGGGAACCGGGCCTGGCGCCGTATCAGGCGCTTCTTCACCAGGTAGGCGGCCATTCCCAGCTCGAGGGCGCGTGGGCGGTTCGGCACGATGGCTCCTGTTCCGCGGGGTTCCGGGCGGACATGCCGACTCTAACCCACCTCCCGGGCCGTGGCCGCGCGCGGCCACGGCCGGGGCCCGCCGCGTCCGTGGGCCCCGGCCGGGCGTCAGCCCGAGCTGCCCCCGCCGCTCCAGCTGCCGGCGGGCGCCCGTGCGGGTGCCGGGGCGGGCGCCGGCGCGGCTGCCGTGGTCGCGCCGCCGCGCGTGCCGTCGTTGCCGCGGGTGCCGTCGCCGTCGCGGCTGTCGGGCCCGCCGTTGTCGCCCCCGTCGGTCCCGTCCTGGTCGCGCGTGCGGTCGTCGTCCCGGGTGCTGTCGCCGCCGTTCGTGCCGTCGTTGCCGGCGGTGCGGTCGCGGTCGACGCTGTTCGGGCCGCCGTTGTCCCCGCCCGACGTCCCGTCGTGGTCGGCGGTGTCGTCTCCGTCGTCGGGACCCCGGTCGTCGTCGATCGTCGTGACGCCCACCTGATCCTCGGTCCGCGCCAGGTCGACCACGCCGAACCGCCCGTCGGCCGCACCGTCGTCGTCGGAGAGCGCCCAGCCGGCCGCGAGGCCGCCGAGCACGATCGCCGCCGCGAGCGCGACCACGAAGAACCTGCCCATCATGTCGTCCTCCTCCCCGTCGTCCGATGGTCCGGGGCGGAGGCTAGGACCGGGGCGTGAGGCCTCCGTGAGGCCGGCATGAGAGTGCTCTCACCATCACCGCCGCCCCCCGGGCCGGAACAGGCCGAGGCGGGGGCGGGGGAGGGCGTCGACCAGCGGCTCGAGCGTCTCGGCGAGCTGCGCCGCGGTGGGGCGCTCGTCCGGGTCGTCGCGGAGGCACGACAGCACGGCGTCGCCCACCGCCGGGGGCACGCGCCGCCGGTCGGCGAACGGCGCGGGCGCGTGCGTGAGCTGCGGGAAGCGGTCCTCGCGCGTGCCGGAGGGGAAGGGCGGGCGGGCCGCGAGGGCCTCGTAGAGCGTCGCCCCCAGCCCCCACACGTCGGATGCGGGCCCGATCGTGGCGAAGCGGGCCGGGTCGCACTGCTCCGGGGACATGTAGGCGTCGGTCCCGACGGGGCTGCTGATCCGCGCCACCTGGTCGGTGCGGCGGGCGACGCTCAGGTCGATCAGGCGCGGGGGCCCGGCCATGATGACGTTGCGCGGCTTCAGGTCCAGATGGAGGACGCCGCGCCCGGCCATGTAGTGCAGCGCCGAGCACATCTGGAGGGCGAGGGGGAGCGCCTGCTCCACCACCACCCCGTATCGGCGCAGCAGGGTCGACAGCCGCGGCCCGTCCAGGAACTCGAGCACGAGGTACGGGCGCTCGTGGTCGAGATCGGCGCCGAAGGCGCGCACGATCACGGGATGGGCCAGCCGCCCGAGGACGTCCACCTCGCCGGCCAGGCCGGCCCGCGTGCCCGGGTCCGCGCAGAGGGACGGGCGCAGCACCTTGACCACGACGAGGGCGTAGAGGCCCTCGTCCCAGGCGAGGTACGCCTCGTAGCGCCGGCCGCCGCCGAGCAACCGCACCGCGCGCCTGCCGGGGACGATCTCCTCGCCCTCGGCGAGCCCCCAACCGGCGGCGGTCCTAGTGATGGCGGGCGAAGGTGAGGTCCGTGATGCCCACCAGGTCGTCGACCGGGCCGGGCATCGTCGCCAGGGCCTCGAGCGCCCGGGCGTGCGTCTCGCCCGCCAGCCGGCGGGCGCCCTCCAGGCCGTGGACGCTGACGTAGGTCACCTTGCCGCGGGCGGCGTCGGCGCCCACGGCCTTGCCGAGGTCGGCCTCGGAGCCGGCGACGTCGAGGATGTCGTCGACGATCTGGAAGAGCAGGCCGAGCTCGCGCGCGAAGCGCCGCAGCGACGCGTCGACCGCCGCGGGCGGGCGGGCGAGCACCAGCGCGCAGTGCACGGCGCAGGCCATCAGGCGGCCGGTCTTCAGGGCGTGGACCCGGCGCAGCGCCGCGGGCGACTCGCGCCCGGCGTCGCGCAGGTCGAGGTACTGGCCGCCCACCATCCCGCCGACCCCGGTGGCGCGGCTGATCTCCAGGAGCATCCCGACCCGGGCCTCCGGCCCGCCGGGCTGGCGCTCGGCCACGAGCCGCACGGCCTCCGCGAACAGCGCGTCGCCCGCGAGGATCGCCGTGTCCTCGCCGAAGAGCACGTGGCAGGTCGGCCGGCCGCGCCGCAGGTCGTCGTCGTCCATCGCCGGCAGGTCGTCGTGGATCAGCGAGTACGTGTGCACGAGCTCGATCGCGGCGGCGGCGGGCATCAGGTCGGCGGGGTTGCGGCCGAGGGCCTCGCAGGTGGCGAGGGCGAGCACCGGCCGGATGCGCTTGCCCCCCGCGAGGAGGGAGTGGCGCATCGCCTCGACCAGGCCCTCCGTGCCGGCCATCTCCTCGCGCTCGGCGGGATCGGCGACGGCGAAGTCGAGTGCCTCCAGGTAGGCCTCCACCTCGTCGCGCAGGTGCTCCGGATACGGCGTGGGATCCTCCCTGTCGGCCGGACCCGCGCATGCTAG
>VFQN01000570.1_pt1 | contig 67644 bp, 79 predicted proteins | sample 3512371 | NCBI WGS metagenome assembly VFQN01 (sample SAMN10412370, study PRJNA504923) | tailings metagenome | isolation source: Replicate 2 from Balatoc abandoned mine | place: Philippines: Itogon, Benguet | collected 2017-08-28 | reverse complement strand
CCGGCGGCTCGGAGGATCAGCCTCCACCAACATGCTGATCCGACGCCATTAGGAGGCCGTCCCCGTCCGCGTCGTGCAGCGCACCCGCAGGATCCGGGTGCCCCGCACCTCCTCGACGCGCAGCGACCAGTCGCCCGCCTCCACCACGTCGCCCGCCACGGCCGGGCGGCCGAGGCGGCTGAAGACCAGGCCGCCGATGCTCGTGACGCCGGGCTCGTCGAGCTGCACGCCGTGCTCGTCGAGGTCCTCCAGCGACACGTGGCCGCGGGCCACGACGTCGCCGGCGGCGCCCACGACGATGTCGGGCTCCGGGTCGCGCTCGTCGCGGATCTCGCCGACGATCTCCTCGAGGACGTCCTCCAGCGCCACCACGCCCGCCAGCTCGCCGTACTCGTCGAGCACCACGGCGAGGGACGCGCGCTCGGCCCGCATGCCGCCCAGCAGGATGTCGAGGGGCTGCGACTCCGGCACCAGGTGCACGGCGCCCGCCAGCTCGGCGACCGGGGTGTCGGGCGTCTGGACGTAGCCACGGCTCAGGGCGCTCAGGTGGACGACGCCCTCCGGCTCGCCCCCGGCGCCGAGCACCGGGAAGCGGCTGTGCGGGCTGCCGAGCACGGCGAGAAGGGCCTCGCGCGCCGTCGTGGCGCCGCGGATCGACGTCACCGACGGCGCCGGGGTCATCACCTGGCGCGTGGTGGTCTCGTGCAGCTCGAGGACGCCCTCGATCATCCCGGCCTCCTCGGGGTCGAGGGTGCCGCCCCGCTCGCTGTCGGCCACCAGGCGCTGGAGGTCGTCCGGGGTGAGCGCCATCTCGTGCTCGGACGCCGGCTCGATGCCGAACAGGCGCACCAGGCGCACGCCCGCGCCGTTCAGCACCGCGATCACCGGCGAGAACACGACGCGGAACGCCTCGAGCGGCAGCGCGAGCCGGGTGGCGGTCGCCTCGGCCTTCTGGATCGCCAGGGTCTTCGGCGCCAGCTCGCCGACGACCACGTGCAGCACCGTGATGATCGTGAAGGCGATCGCGCCCGCCGCGAACACCCCGGCCGCCTCGCCGGCGCCCAGGGTGTCGAAGAGCGGCTCGAGAACGCTCGCCACGGCGGGCTTGCCGAGCCAGCCGAGGCCGAGGGCGGTGACCGTGATGCCGAGCTGGCAGGCGGCAAGGTAGCGGTCGATCTCGCCGGACTGGCGCGCGGCCAGGCCGGCCGCGCGGGATCCCCCCGCCGCCATCGCCTCGAGGCGGACGACGCGGGCGCGGGCCAGGGCGAACTCCGCGGCGACGAAGAAGCCCGTCGCGAGGATGAGGACGAGGACGGCGATCAGGCCGACGGTGGTGCCGGTCATGGGGTGGGGGGATCCTCCGGAGCGGGGGCGTGGCGGCGGCCGCGCGCCCGACGGCGCGCAGGGCCCTCCGCATCATCGCGGATGGTGATCCACCCGCGGCGATGAGTCGAATCCCCGCGACGAGGGGCGTCGGGCGACGCGCCCCATCCGGGATGGACGGGCCCCGGGGCACCCCCGGCGACTACTGGACGGCGAACTCCGTGTAGTAGACGTCGAGGATCTTGAGCTCGGTCTGCTTGTTGACCCGGGCGACGATGGTCTTCTTCACCGAGTCGCGGCCGGCGGGCGAGGAGAGCTGGGCCCGCGTGTGGCTCTGGAGGGTGGCGATGACGATGTCGCGCAGCTCGGAGTCGATCTCGACCTCGGCGGGCTTCTCGCCCTTGGCCGGGACGATCTCGGCCGCCGACAGCTCGGAGAAGCGCATGGCGACGCCGACCTTGGCGAAGCGCGGCGTGCCGTCGGAGTCGGCCAGGTTCACCACGAACGGCTCGGCCATCGTGTAGACGGGGCCCGGCTTCTTGGCGAGCTCCTTCTCGTCGACGGGCGCGGGCGCCAGCAGGAACATCTTGGCCGCCACCGCCAGCACGAGCAGCAGCACGGGGCCGGCGATCATGAGCTTCTTCTTCACTGCCTGGCTCCTGCGGGGTCGGGGTCAGCCACCGAGCGCCTCGGCGGGGGACTGGTTCGGGGCGCCCTGGAGGCGCAGGACGTAGATCTCGACGCGCCGGTTGCTCGCGCGACCCTCCGCGGTGCCGTTGTCGGCGACGGGGCGGGTGTCGCCGTAGGCCGCGCCCTGGAGGCGCCCGTCCGGGACGCCGGCGCCCGCCAGCGTGCGCACCACGGCGCTCGCGCGGATCGCCGACAGGTCCCAGTTCGACGGGAACTGGGCCGTGGCGATCGGGGTGTCGTCGGTGTGACCCTCGACCCGGATCGGGTTGGGCAGGCCGCGCAGGGTCGCCGCGATGGGGGCGAGCAGGCGGGTCCCCTCCGGCCTCAGCACGGCCTGGCCCGGGTCGAAGAGCACGCCGTCGGTCTCGAGGCGCACCCCGAGGCCGCGCTCGGTGATCTCCAGCGACACGTTCTCCGCCATCCCGGCCTGCTCGAGGCGCTCGCGGATCTGCTCGCGGGCCGCCTCGAGCTGCGCGGTCTCCAGGATCTGGCCCGGCGAGGCCTCGGCGATGCTGATGCCCCCCACCGACGGCACCTCGGGCGCGATCTGGCTGGTGGGCGTGTCGACCACCGGCGAGGGGGTGCCCGGCGTGCTGGTGAGGACGGCCGCCCCGCCGTTGGCGAGGCCGCTGTTGAAGGCGTCCTGGAGGCTCTCCTTGAGGATCTCGAACTTGCTCGTGTTCACGACCGAGATCGAGAACAGCACCATGAAGAGCACGTACATCAGGGTGAGCACGTCGGCGTACGTCACCAGCCAGCGCTCGTCCGGGTGCTCCTCGTGCCGCTGCTTGCGCTTGGCCATCAGTGCCCCGCTTCGGGGGTTCGGGTGCAGATCACGAGCGAATCGCAAGCGAGGCCAGGACGCAGGCCAGGCCCCATATCGGGAATCTGGGGACTGCCGAGGACGCCGCATCGCGCCGCGATGCAGCCGGGAGGTGCCCCGTCATCTCCGAAGCGGGGCACTTACGCGGCCTCGGCCACGGGTTCGCGTGCGCCCGCGGCGGCCGCGCCGGAGCCGGCCTCCTCGCCCTCGGCGTCACGCGCGTCGGGCGGCAGGAAGCTCCACAGCTTCTCGGCCAGGATGCGGGGGTTGTCGCCGCTCTGGATGGAGAGGACGCCCTCGATCACGAGCAGGCGCTCGCCGGCCTCCTGGGCCGTCTTCTTCTTGAGGGCGTTGGCGATCGGCAGGAAGACGATGTTGGCCGCGGCCACGCCGTAGAAGGTGGCGAGGAAGGCGGCGGAGATCGACGGGCCGAGGCTGTCGGGCTCGTCGAGGTGCTGGAGCACGCCGACCAGCGAGAGCACGGTGGCGAGGATGCCGATCGTCGGCGCGAAGGCGCCACCCTGCTTGAACATGTCCTGGTTCCTGTGGTGGCGCTCGTCCATCGCGTCGAGCTCGGTCTCGAGGATGTCCTTGACCAGCTCGGGGTCGGTGCCGTCCACGACCAGGCGGATGCCCTTGCCGAGGAACTTGTCGTCCGAGTTGCGGGCGTCCTCCTCGAGCACCAGCAGGCCCTCCCGGCGGGCCTTCTCGCTGTAGCCGACGAGCGTTCGGATGAGCTCGGGGCGCCGGTCGGGGAGCTCCTTGAGGGAGGCGATCGTGAGCTTGATCATCCCGATCGTCTCCTTCATGCCGAAGGAGGCGATCAGCACGCACACCGTGCCGCCGACCACCATCAGGAAGGCCGGCGGGCTGATGATGCCCGCGATCGAGCCGCCCTTCATGATCATCCCGACGAGGATGAACACCCAGGCGCCGACCAGTCCGATCAGTGGTGACATGCGGGAGGCTCCGACCCGGTCCTAGGCCGTCAGCGGGACCTGGGCGATGTGCCCGCCGCTGGTCACCAGGCGCCGGTACTCGATCGCGGCGTCGACGACCTCCTCCACGGTCTCCATGACCAGGATCTGGCGGCGGTCCATCATCACGATGTGGGTGTCCGGCGTCGCCTCGATGGTGAGGATGAGATCCGCGTTGAGCGTCATCTCGTCGCCGTTGAGGCGGTGAAGGGTGATCACGGGTTCCTCCGGTGCGAGGGCGGGCCGGGGCCGGCGGGGTCGTTCACGCCCCCCGTCTATCGGTCACCCGGCCCGCCGATTGAGCCGCTGGGTCGCGCTCGGCGACTAGCGCTTGAGGTTCACCAGCTCGTTGAGCATCTCGTCGGACGTGGTGATCGCCCGGCCGTTCGCCTGGAACCCGCGCTGGGCGATGATCATGTTCGTGAACTCGAGGGCGAGGTCCACGTTGCTCATCTCGAGGGCACCCGGCACGACGCTGCCGTGACCGGCGACGCCGCCCGGTGCCCCGACGACCGCGGCGCCGGAGTTGTTGGAGGCGCGCCACAGGTTGTCGCCGGCGCGCTCCAGGCCGGGCGCGTTGGCGAACTTGGCCAGGCTCAGGGTGCCGATGAGGGTGGCCACGCCGGCCGTGTCGATGGCCGTCACGCCGCCCGAGGCGTCCACGTTGATGGCCGCCGTCGTGGCCGGGTCGACCTGCAGGCGGCCGACGTTGCCGGTGGCGGCGACGGTGCCGAGGACGTACTGGCCCTTGGTGGTCACCAGGTGGCCGGCGCTGTCGAACGAGAAGTTGCCGGCGCGGGTGTAGAGCTCGCCGCCCGCGGTCTGGTCGTTGCCGCCGGCGCCGCCGAAGGTGGAGCCCGCGGCCGCGACGCGGAAGAAGCCGTCGCCCTGGATCATCATGTCGGTGACCACGCCCGTGCTCTGGGCGTTGCCCTGGGTCATGAGCGTGTCGATCGAGTTGAGCGACATGCCGAGGCCCACCTGGCGCGGGTTGGTGCCGCCGATGCTCGGGGGCACCGGCGCGCCGGCGCCGGAGAGGTTCTGGTAGAGCGAGTCCTTGAACGACGTGCGCTGCGCCTTGAAGCCGAACGTGTTCACGTTGGAGATGTTCGAGGCCAGCGTGTCCATCATGGTCTGGTGGTTACGCAGACCGGACACGGCGGCGAACATGGAACGCATCATGGGGGTGGGTTTCCTTTCCCGGAGGGTGCGACCCGGACCCCCTCCATGAGGTCCAGCCCGGATCGCGGGGTATCCGTACGGACGGGCTAGCCGAGGACCGCGCTGTCGATGTTGGTGAAGACCTGGTCGCGCATCCCGGCCTGGTCGACCGCCGTGATGACGGTGCGGTTGGACACCGACACCACGAAGGCCAGCCGGTCGACGAGCACGACGCTCTCGCGCCCGCCCTTGGCGGCCAGCCGGTCGACCGCCCCCTCGAGGCGCTGCTGCATCTCGGGGGTGATGCTGATCTCGCGCTGGGAGAGCCGCTGCACCGCATGGGCGCTCCAGCGCAGCGCGCCGGAGGCCTCGGCGGGACGCAGCTTGGCGCCCAGGATGGCGTCGAATCCGCCCGCGGCGTCCGGCCGGCGGGCCGGCGCGACCGGTGCGACGCCCCCGGCGGGGGCGACCGCGCCGACGCGCGTGGGCTCGACGCTCACGGGCCGACCGCCTGGACCAGCTTGACGTCGACCTCGACGCCGCCGACGACCAGGCTCATGCCCCGGCCGTCACCGCTGACCCGCAGGCTCTCGACCGTCCCCGTCTGGGGCACCGCGGCGCCCTCCGGCAGGTAGGTCACGGTGCGGCCGATCAGCGACGCGCCCTGGGAGAGCTGGCCGCTGAGGGCGAGGGCCTTCATGTCCTTCGCCAGGCTGGTGATCTGCTCGAGCTGCGAGAACTGCGCCATCTGGGCGATGAACTCGGTGTCCTTCATGGGCTCGAGCGGGTTCTGGCCCTTGATCTGCCCGGCCAGGATCTTGAGGAAGCCGTCCGACGAGAAGATGTCGGTCTGCTCCTTCGGGGCCGGGGTCGTGGGGGCCGGGACGTAGGGGCCGGTGACCGCGGCCGGATCGGTGATGGGCGGCATCCGCTCCTCCTATGCCAGCAGGTCGAGGCCGCCGGGCGCGCCGGCGGCGACGAGGGTGGACGGGGCCGCCGCCGCGGGCGTCGTGCCCGCGGCGTCGTCCGACTCGCCGCGCGCGAGGGCGTCCTGCCCGCGCGTCGAGCCGTGCGCGTCCCGCGGGTCGCGGCCGCTGAAGGCCACGTCGAGCGAGTCGAGCGAGTAACCGAGGTCGCTCAGGGACGAGTCCAGGTGCGCCAGCGACTGCTGGAGCAGCCGGGCCGCCTCCGGGCGGTCGGCGAGGATCTGCGCCTGGAGCGCGCCGTCGACCATCGTGACGCGGATGGTCAGGTGGCCGAGCTCCGGCGGGCGCAGGCTGATGAGCAGCTCGCGGCCGCCCTCGCGGACGGCCATCTGCACGCGGTGGCCCAGCTCGCGGGCCAGCTCGTGCGGGGTGGTCAGGCCGCCGGCCCGCGTGAGCCCGTCGAGCGGGCTCACGTGGGGCGCGGCGGGGACGGGCGCGGCGAGGCCGGCCGGCGGTGCCGGGGCCTCGGCGGCCTTCGGCACGGCCGCCGCGGCGTCCTGCCGCGGGGCCGGTGCCGGGGCCGGTGCGTCGTCCGTGACGACCGGCGCCACCGGTCCCGGGGCCGCCTCCGGCGCAGCGGCGCTGAGCGTGAGCGTCAGCGTCGCGGCCGGAGTGGCCACGGCCCCGGTCGCCGGCGTCGTGCCGGCGGCCGGGGCGTCGGCCGCCGCGGCGAGCGCGGCGGCCGGGACCGTGGTGGGCATCGGGGCGACGGCGGCGTCGCCGTCCAGCACCGCCGGCACGAGGCCGGGCAGGGGCTGGACGGGCGCGGGCGCCGTCGCGGGGGTCGGGGGCGTCGCCGGGGCCGGCGCGGCCGTCGCGGCCGGCACCGCCTCGGGGACGGCGACGGGCACCGGCGCGGGCGCCGGCGCCGGCGCCGCGGGCGCCAGGGCCACGGCGGCGGGCGCCGCCACCACGACGGCGGCGGCGATCACCTCCGCGACCTCGGCGGGTGCGACGGTGACTCCGTCTGAGGCGTCGGCGTCGGCGACGTCCTCGGTGGGCAGCTCCCCGGCGTGGGGTCCGGCTGCATCTGGGTTCTGGCCCGCGTCCGCGGTCGCGTCCGAGGTGGGTGCGGTGTGGCCCTCCAGCACGGCCACGAAGCCCCCGTCCTCCGTCTCCACCAGGGTCCCGGTCGCGCCGTCTGCGGCGCCCCGGCTCCCGGATGGGGCGGATCCCCCTCGGCTCGCGGCCACCGGTGGCGGCCCGAGCTGTACTGCGGTCATCTCATCAACACCATCCCTCCTGGTCGGTGACGAACCGGGCGCATCGTGCGCCCGTCGTGCGGACCGCGGGCACCCGGAGACCGGGACCCTCGGCGCACCCCACCACCATCGGCAGGCGGCCGCGCGTTCCTGATCCCCGGGGCGGCGGCGCCGTCACGCGGCGGTCCCCACCCGCGGGCGGGCGACCCGGCGCATGGCCAGCTCGTCCATCGCGACGCCCTCGAGGCGCAGCTCCTCCAGCCGGTGGCGCTCAGCGTGCCGGGCGCGCAGCTGGGTGAGGGCCTCCCGGTCCTGGCTGGCGCGCATGAGGTCGGCGCGCCGGTCGTCGGCGACGGCCTCGAGGCGGGCAACCATGCCCCGCTCGTGGGCGGCCCGCTGACGCGCGAAGGCCAGCTCCTCGTGGCCGCCGCGCAGGTCGTCCAGTGCGGCCGGCCCCTCCATCACGGCGCGCAGGCGCTCCAGGCCGGCGCGCACGCCGTGCTCGGCGGCCACCGCGCGGGCCTGCTGGGCGGCGACGGCCGCCATGGCCTGCGCCAGCTCCTGACGGGCCAGGTCCTCCCGGCGGGCGCGATGGTCGAGCACCTGCTCGAGCCGGAAGCGGAAGCGGCTGCTCACGCACCCGTCATCGGCGCCGCCACCCCCCGTCTTGACCGGGGTGGACACGCTGCCCACCCGGCGGCCCGCGGCCGCCGGGTGGGCGGGAAGCTAGGCCGTCGTGGAGCCCGTGCCCGCGGCGGCCACCGCCGGACCGGAGAGACCGCCGACGCGGACCACGTCGCGCATCGAGAGGATGCCGACGAGGTCGGAGCCGTCGAACACCAGGACGTGGCGCACGCCGTGCTTGACCATGGTCGCGGCGGCCTCGTTGATCGGCCAGTCGGGGGCCGCGCTCACCACGTCGAGCGTCATGTGCTCCTCGACGTACGCCTCCCCCGGGTCCCGCCCCGCGGCGACCGCCCGCAGCAGGTCGCGCTCGGTGACCACCGCCGGGCCCGGGAGGGCCCCGTCGAGCACCACCGCCGCACCCGTCCGGTGCTGCACCATCCGCGTGGCGGCCTGGCGGAGGGTGTGCTCGGGCCCCACGATCGCGCTGATCGGGCTCATCGCATCCTTCACCCTCATCGTCTGCCGCCCTCTCTCGTGACGATTGTTGCGAGGTGGCGAGGATGCCACGTCCGACGGGGCGTTTCAACCGACGTCGGGCCAGTGGCACCGCACCGCCGGCCCGCCGCGGCGGCGGGGTCGGCGCGATCATATGCCCATTATCGTCAAGTAATTCGCGCCGCCGACGATCTCCCAGGGAGCACCGACCCCGAGGAGGACCGCATGGGCGAGCGCCCGAGAGCGAGCACACCACTGGCCGTCGCCCTGACGGCCGCCGCGGCGCTGGCCGCCCCCGCCGTCGGCGCCGCCGCGCCGAGCCTGCAGATCACGACCGCCGGCGCGGCGGTCACCGGCCTGTCCGGCGCCGACGAGGTGGCCGCCCACCTGATCGGCCCCGGCGTCGCCCTGAGCGGCCCCGCCTCGATCAACGGGGCCGTCTCGCCCGCGGCGCACGCCGCGGCGCTGCCGTCGTTCGGGCGGTTCACGAGCGGGATGGCCGACGTCGGGATGGCGGACGGCCTCGTCGTCACCGCCAACGCCCGCGCCGGCTCCTTCGCTGGAGGGCCTACCGACGCGGCAGTCGCCGTTGATCGGGACGACAATGAGCTGTTTGACGTCGCCAGTGCGGCTGGCCTCTGCACCCGCAGCATCCCGGCGGACTGCATCAACAACGCGACGAGCATCGAGTTCGCCGTCATCCCGACCAAGCGGTACCTGAAGTTCGAGTACGCGTTGGCGGTGACGGAGGTCGGCACCCACGATGGGAGCGCCTGGTCAGGGAACGTGGTCGACTTCCCCGACGGCTTCGCGCTCTTCGTCGGCGGCCGCCAGGCCTCCGACAACTGCGCCGTGGTGCCGCGCACCCCGACGTACCTGACCATGCAGTCCGCCGGCATCGTCGCGCCGGCCGTCGCCGGCAACGGCCGCGCCGCGGCCCTCGCGAACCTCGCCGCGCGCGTCGACGACGCCGCCTCCCCGGCCGGCTTCGCCTACGCGGCCCAGACGGCGGGCTGGAACGTCCAGTTCCTCACGGTCCCGCTGACGTGCGTTGCCGACGTCGGCGACGAGCTCGCCGCGGGCACCCCGGTGGGCGTCAAGGTGGTCGTCGCCGACGCCAACGACAGCGCCATCCCGCCGGCCGTGTTCCTGAAGGGCGGCTCGGTGCGCTTCTCCGGCGACGACACGCCGTCCGACGCACTCGATCCGGTGCCCGCGCCGCCGCCCGGCGCGGATCCGCCCGCCGGGCCCGCCCCTGCCGCTCCCTCCCCCTCCCCCGCGCCCGCGCCCGGCCGCGACACGCCGGCCGGCCCCCGGACGACGCTCGCCGTGCCGCTCGGGCGGGCGATCGTGCGCCGCCCGGCGAAGGGGCGGCCGGTCCAGCTCGTCCACCGCCTGCGCCTCGGCGCCCCGGGCCGCTACACGCTCATCTACTCGAACGGCCGCACCGGGCGGCGCCTCGTGCTCCAGCGCGGGAGCGCCGTGGGCGGGCGCACGCTCCCCCGCCGCGCCACGGCGCCGATGGTGAGGACGAGCCGGCCGGGCGTGACGGTGACGCTGCGCCCGCGCTTCCCGGCCCGGGCCTTCCCGGCGCGGACCCGCGACCTGCGCCTGCGCATCGTGCACCTCTCACGCGACGGCGTGGTGTCCCGCTCGACCATCGCGATCGGCGGACGCACCCGCTGACGCCCGGTCCCGTCGGAGCCGGCGTCGCGGCCACCGGGCCGCGGCGCCGTGGCCGGGCGGGCCGCGGCGTGCCCGGGATCAGGCGGGGACGACCTCCACGCCGGGCGGCAGGGGGTTGAAGGTGCCGGTGAGACCCCCCGCGGGGAGCGGCGGGGCGGGCTCGCCCGCCGGCTCGGCCGGGATCACCGGCCCGGCGTCGCCCGTCAGGGCGAGAAGACGGCCGAGCGCCTCGTCGCGCGAGTACGGGTCGTGGGTCCCCTGGCAGAGGAAGCCGTCGAGGTCGGCGAGCTTGGCGCGCGCCTCGTCGACCGTCGGGTCGGACCCCGGGATGTAGGCGCCGATCGCGATCAGGTCCTCGGCCCGCTTGTGCGCGGCGAGCAGCGCGCGCAGGCGCCCGCCGGCGGCGAGGTGCTCGCGCGACAGCAGCTGGGGCGCGAGGCGCGACACCGACTGGAGCACGTCGATGGCCGGGTAGTGGTTGCGGTGCGCCAGCTCGCGCGAGAGCACGATGTGCCCGTCGAGGATCGAGCGCACGGCGTCGGCCACCGGCTCGTTCATGTCGTCGCCGTCCACGAGCACCGTGTAGAGCGCGGTGATGCTCCCCACCGGCGCGGTGCCCGCGCGCTCGAGCAACCGCGGCAGCATCGCGAACACCGAGGGCGTGTAGCCCCGCGTCGCGGGCGGCTCGCCGATCGCGAGGCCGACCTCGCGCTGGGCCGTGGCCAGCCGGGTGACCGAGTCCATCATCAGCAGGACGTCGGCGCCGCCGTCGCGGAAGTACTCCGCGATCGTGGTGGCGACGAACGCCGCCTTGATGCGCACGAGCGCGGGCTGGTCGGAGGTGGCCACCACCACGACCGAGCGGGCGAGGCCCTCGGGGCCGAGGTCGTGCTCGATGAACTCGCGCACCTCGCGGCCGCGCTCACCCACCAGGGCGATCACGTTGACGTCGGCGCTCGTGGCGCGGGCCATCATGCCGAGGGTGGTGCTCTTCCCCACGCCGGAGCCGGCGAAGATGCCGATCCGCTGCCCGCGGCCGCAGGGCATCAGGGTGTCGATGGCGCGCACGCCGAGGGTGAGCGGCGTGCGGATGGTGGGACGGCCGAGCAGGTCGGGGGGCGGGGCGTCGATCGGCCGGCGCGCCTGCACCTGCAGCGGCGGGCCGCCGTCGATGGGGCGGCCGAGGCCGTCGAGCACCCGCCCGAGGAGCCCTTCGCCCAGGTCGACCCGCACGGCCCCGCCGCTCGCCACGACGGTCTGCCCGGGGCCGATGCCCGCGGCGTCGCCGAGCGGCATCAGCAGGGTCTTTCCCTCGCGGAAGCCGACCACCTCGGCCTGGAGCGGCGGGCGGCCCGTGCGGTGGCCCGGGAGCATGATCTCGCAGCGCTCCCCCACGCTCGCCTCCGGACCGCGGCTCTCGACCACCAGGCCGATCAGCTCCGACACCCGCCCGTTGAGGCGGTAGGGGTCGAGCGTGCGCAGCCGCGCGCGGGCCGGCGCGAGGTCGACGCTCACGCGCCGCGCTCGACGAGGGTCTCGTCGGGGGGTGCGGAGAGCGCCTCGAGCACGCGGGCGAGCTGGCTCTCGAAGGTGGCGTCGACGTCGCCTCCGGCGGTCTGCAGCACGCACGAGCCGGCGGCGATGCGCGGGTCGTCGACCACGTCCATGCGCCCGATGCCGCCCATGTCGCTCATGATCGCGGGCGCGGCGGCGCGGCAGGCCGACAGGTCGGACGGGCTCACCATCACGACGAGCTGCGACCGGTCGGCGGCGCGGCGGACGGCCGCCCGCACGACGCCCTCGACTCGCTCGGGGCGCACGGCGAGCTCGGCGCGCAGCAGGCGGGCGGCGACCTCGACGGCGAGCGTCGTGGCCTCCCGGACGGCCTCGTCCTCCATCTGCTCGCGCACCGCGGCCAGGTGGCGGCCGGCCTCGGCGAGCGCGGCGAGCGTCGCGGCCACCTCTTCGCGGGCGTCCGCGTGGCCGGCCGCGTACCCCTCCTGGCGTGCGGCCGCGCGCAGCGCGTCGGCCTCGGCGTGGGCGCCGGCGAGCACGCGCTCGGCGTCGCGGCGGGCCGCGGCCATGACCTCCTCGGGCGAGCCCGGGGCCGGTGGCGGCGCGGGGCGCGTGCGCAGCGGCAGGGCGACCGGGGCCTCGGCCACCGCGGTGCCGCGCAGGAGGCTAGGCAATGAGGCCCTCCTCGCCGCCGCGCTGGATCACGATCGAGCCCGCCTCCTCGAGGCGGCGGATCACGGCGACGACCTTCTGCTGGGCCTCCTCGACGTCCTTGACCCGCACCGGGCCCATGAACTCGAGGTCCTCCTTGATGTTGAGGGCCGCGCGCTCGCTCATGTTGCGGAAGATCGCGTCCTGCACCTCCTCGGGGGTCCCCTTGAGGGCCAGGGCGAGCTCCTTGGTGTCCACGTCGCGCAGCACCTGCTGGATCGAGCGGTCGTCGAGCAGGGTGATGTCCTCGAACAGGAACATCAGGCGCCGCACCTCGTCGGCCAGCTCCGGGTTCTGCTCCTCGAGCGTCTCCAGGATGGTGCGCTCGGTGGTGCGGTCGACCTGGTTCAGCAGGTCGACCAGCGAGCGCAGGCCCCCCGCCGAGGTGAAGTCCTGGTTGATGACGCTGGACAGCTTGCGCTCCAGGACCCGCTCGATCTCGCGGATCACCTCGGGCGCGGTGCGGTCCATCAGCGCGATCCGCATGGCGACGTCGGCCTGCAGGTCGTCCGGCAGCGCGCTGATGACCTGGCCCGCGGTGTCCGCGGGCAGGTAGGCCAGGATCAGCGCCACGGTCTGGGGGTGCTCGTTGGCGATCACGTTCAGGATCTGCGAGGCGTCGGTGCGCCGCAGGAACTCGAACGGGCTCACCTGGATCGAGCTCGACAGGCGGTTCATCACCTCGTCGGCCTTGGAGCCGCCGAGCGCCTTCTCGAGCACCTGGCGCGCGTACTCGAGCCCGCCCTCGGAGATGTACTCCTGGGCCATCGCGGTCTCGTAGAACTCCTCCACCACCGCCGTCCTGCGGTCGGGCGCGATGTGGCCGATGCCGGCGATCTCGAGCGTGAGCTCGTCGATCTCGTCCTGGCGCAGGTGCTTGAAGATGGCCGCGGAGGCGTCGGAGCCCAGCGAGACGAGCAGCACGGCGGCCTTCTGGCGGCCGGTCATGGTGGCGGGCGCGGTCACGTCAGCGGTTCTCCAGCAGCCAGCCGCGCAGCAGCTGGGCGACGTCGTCCGGCTTGCGGAGCGCGAGGTCCTCCATCTGGGCCTCGACCGGGCTCTTGCGCTGCCCCTCGAGCTGGCGCACCGGCCCGCTGCCGGCGCCCACCGCCGACAGCTCGGCCACCGACACCGGGCCGCGCTTGAGCAGCTCCGGCAGCGCCTTCTCGAGGTCGGTCTGGCGGCGGCGCAGCGACTTGCGGGCGAACAGGGCGAGCAGCAGGAGGCCGATGCCGGCGGCCGCGGTCTTGGCGAGGCCCATGATGTCGAGGCCGCCGCCGGCCGACGCCCCGCCGCCGTTCTCGGCGGCCGCGGCCGCCGCGGCCGCCGCGGTGACCGCCGTGCCGTCCTCGGCGAACGGGACCGCCGTGACCGTGATGGCGTCGCCGCGCCCCTCGTCGAACCCGACGGCCGAGGCGATGGTGCCCTCGAGGCCGGCGATCACGTCGGCCGGCACCTCGTCGCTCACCTGGACCGCGACGGTCTGCTTGGTGACAGCGCCGGGGGTGCGCTCGATCTGCTCGCGCACACGGTCGACGCCGTTGCGCGTGGCCTCGGAGGTCTTGCTGTAGTCGGTGTTGCCCGAGCCGAAGGTCGTGGCCGGGAAGGTGGTGCCGGGCGGCGTGTTGGCCGTGGTGCCCGCTGCCGCGCCGCTGCCGCCGCCCTGCGAGGTCAGGGTCTCCTCGCTCGTCTCGGTCTCGAGCGGGATGGTCTCGTCGTCGAAGGTCTCGCTGTCGGTGGTGACCTTGTCGAGGTCGAGCTGCGCGCGGACCTGGGTGACGGCCTTCCCGGGGCCGAGCACCGCGGCGAGCATCGCGTCCAGGCGCCCCTGCACGCCGCGCTCGTAACGCGACTCGAGCTCCAGGCGCTGCTGGGCCGCGCTGGCCCCCGAGACGTCGGCGCCCGCGCCCTCGAGGATGTTGCCCTGCGAGTCGGTGATCGTGACGTCGGCGACGTCCATGCCCGGCACGGCCATCGCCACGAGCTTCGTGATGCCCTTCACCTGGCCGGGCTCCAGGGAGGCGCCCGGGGTCATGGCGAGCACCACGGCGGCGGTGACCGGCTGCTGGTCCTCCCGGAAGAGCTCCTCCTCGGGCATGCCGATCTTGACCGTCGCAGACTGCACCGAGTCGAGGCGGCCGATCATGCGCGACAGCTCGCCCTCGCGGGCCCGGAGCAGGTTGACCTGGTTGGTGAAGTCCGTCGCGCCGAGGCTCGACTTGTCGAAGATCTCGAAGCCCACCGTGCCGCCGCCGTCGAGCACGTTGGAGGCGGCGAGGTCGATCCGGGCCTGGTCGATCTGGGACGAGGGCACCTGCACCGTCGTGCCGCCGTCGCCGAGCTTGTAGCGGATCCCGAGCTCGTCGAGCTGGGCGGTGATCGCCGCCGCGTCGGAGGCGCTCGAGGGGGTCGCGAGGGTGGCGAACGACTCCTGACCCGAGAGGCGCATCAGGGCGAAGACGCCCACGATGAAGATCACGACGGCGGCGACGAGCAGCCGCCGGCTCGGGCCGGTCAGCCCCTCCCAGAACCCCGTCACGCGTCCGAGTGCACCCACGACCAGCCCCTTTTCGACCTAGACCGACATCCGGCTGAGTTCCTGCCAGCCCTCGACCAGCTTGTTGCGCACCTGCACGGCCGTGTTGAAGGCCAGGTCGGCCTCCTCGACGGCCACCAGCGCCACCGTCGGGTCGGCCAGGCCGCCCGTCGCGGCCTGCTCGGAGAGACGCTCGGAGCCGACCATCTGGCTGTTGAGCCCCGAGATCGCGCCGGCGAGCATGTCGCCGAAGCCCGACGCCGCGGGCGCGGCGGCCGCCTCGGGGGCGCCGGCCGCGTCGCGGACGCCGCTCGCGCCCATGGGGCCGAACGGCATCGACGGCAGCGGCGCGACGGGCCCGAGGGGCGTCACGTGATGATCCTCAGCGCGTCCTTGGCCATCATCTTGGTGGCCTCGAAGGCCGTCACGTTGGCCTGGAAGGCGCGGGTCGCCGCCACCATGTCCACCATCTCGGTCACGGCGTCGACGTTGGGCCGGGTGACGTAGCCGTCGGCGTCGGCGTCGGGGTGGCCGGGCTCGTAGACCCGGCGCAGGGGCGTCGGGTCCTCGACGATCCCCGTCACCGAGACGCCGTGAAGGTCGGCCGCGCCGTCGGTGCTCTCGATGCCGGCGGGTCGCGGCAGGGCGAACTCGGCGCCGCCGGGCGCCTGCGCCATCTGGACGACCTTGCGGCGGTAGGCGTCGCCGACGCCGTTGGTGCTGTCGGCGTTGGCCAGGTTGCTGGCGATCACATCCATGCGGAGCCGCTCGGCGGCCAGGCCTGTGGCACTGATCCCGAGCGCGGCGTACATGCCCATCGGTGAGCTCCTCGCCTGTGGTGGGTGGACGGGTCTAGCGGCCGGTGATGGCCGTGCGGAACTGCGTGAAGCGCTTGTCGAGCAGCGAGATCACGGTCTGGTGCGCCAGCTGGTTCGCGGACAGCTGGGCCATCTCGTCATCGGGGTCGACGTTGCTGCCGTCCGCGCGCATCGTGGTCGTGTCGACCGAGCGCACCGACGGCGTCGTGCCCCCCACCTCGTCGGCGACGGACATGATGCCCGCCCCCGGCGCCGCGTCCCGGCGCAGCCGGGCGCGGTCGTTCTGGACGGCCTCCGCGAGAGCCGCCTCGAACTGGACGTCCACGCGCTTGTAGCCGGGCGTCTCGGCGTTCGCGATGTTGTTCGCGAGCGCCGCGTTGCGGGCGGAGTGCCCGCGCAGCGACGCCGCGAGCACCTCGGTGGTGAGGTCGTCCGGGAACATCAGTCCGCGCCGTACGGGTCGTCGGCCACGAGCGGCGCGACGTCCTCCATCAGGCCCACCAGGCGCTCGGGGCCGACGCCGAGGACCGCCAGCGACGACGGGTCGATCCCGTACATCATCCCGTCGGTGCCGAGGCCGACGCCGAGCATCATGCACGCGGCGTCGGAGAGGTGGACGCAGTGGGCGAGCGCGGGCTTCAGGGTCGCCTCGTCCGGCGAGTGGTGGCAGCGGATCGCCTCCTCCAGCTCGTCCGGGAAGCTCCAGGCGCGCGCGACGGCCGCCCCGAGCTCCGCGTGGTCGAAGCCGAGCAGCTCCCGCTCGACCTCGTGGAACGGCAGGCGCCGCTCCTGGGCGATGCGGGTGACCTCGTCGAAGGCGTTCTCCATGTAGCCCGAGAGGATCGTCTTGCCGATGTCGTGCAGGAGGCCGGCGACGAAGGCCTCCTCGACCGGCGCGAGCTGCACCTCGACGGCCAGCCGGCGCGCGGTGAAGGCCACCGCGATCGAGTGGCGCCACAGCTCACCGCTCCGCAGGCCGTAGCCGGGCAGCGCGCCCGACAGCAGCCGCGAGGTGTGGGACGAGATCGCGAGGCTCTTGATCGCCGAGAAGCCCAGGAGCACCACGGCCTCGGTGGCCGTGGTCACGCGGCGCGCGTGGCCGTAGAAGGCCGAGTTCGCGAGCTTCAGGATGTTCGCGGTCAGGCTCTGGTCCTGGAGGATCACCTGCGAGAGCTGACCGACGGTCATGTCGTGGTCGTCGCAGGCGGCGATGACCTCCGTGATGCTGGAGGGCATCGGGGGCAGCTCCGCGACGGCCGCGGCGACCTCCCCGGCGGTCAGGCGCGTGATGGTGGTCATCGGGGGTCCGGTTCCCGGCGCCTACGCGAGGGCGGTCGCGGCGTCGCGCTCGGCGCCCTCGGCGCGGCGCTCCGCGCAGAGGGCGTGCCAGGCCTCGCAGAGGACGCCGATGTCGGCGATCACCTCGGACACCGTCCCGGCGTCGACCGTGTCCGGCTCCAGCCGGCGCAGGACGTACTCGTAGATGGCGCCGAGGTGGCGGGTGATCGAGCCGGCGGCCGGGTTGAGGCCCCGGTCGAGCTCCTCGACGATGGCCCGCACGCGGCCGACGAGGACGGCGCCCCGGTCGCGGTCGCCGCGGCGGAGGGCCTCCTCGGCCTGGCGCCCGAACGAGACGGCGCCCTCGAAGAGCATGAGGACCAGGTCCTCGGGGGAGGCGGACTGGACCTGCTCGAGAGACGGAGTGCTGTGCATCCTGACGGGACCTCACGGTCGTGAGTGGATGGTCACGCGGGGTTCCGTCCCCTATGAGCCGGCGTCGATCCCGGACCGGCCCCCTCTCTCTCGACTGCCGGGGGCCGATCCTTAACGCCCGGGTCATCGGGTGGGTGATTCCTCGCCCCCGGGGCGCCGGGCGCCGTCGTGGTAGGGCGGTGGTACCATCGTGGTATGCGGACTACCATCGACCGTGCCGGCCGCGTCGTCATCCCCAAGGCCCTCCGCGAGTCGCTCGGCCTCTCGGCGGGGACCGAGATCGAGGTCGCCGAGGACGCCGGGCGCATCGTGATCACCGGCGTGGGCCCGGCGACCCGCCTGGACGAGCGCGACGGCCAGCCGGTCCTGACCGCCGACGCCGAGGTCCCCGTGCTGACGGTCGACGCGGTCCGCGAGCTGATCGACCGCGGGCGCCGCTGAGCCCGCGGACGCCCACCACGGCCGACACGTCGGTCGTGGTCGCCGGGCTGTGCGACTGGCACGAGCACCACGCCCTCGCGGCCGGTGCGATCCGCTCGGTGGACGCCGTCCCGGCCCACGTCCTCCTGGAGACGGCGTCCGTCCTGACGCGCCTGCCGTCCGGCCTGGCGCAGCCGCTCGGGCGGGTGAGCGAGGCGCTGGCGCGCCTGTTCCCGGAGGCGCCGCTGCAGCTGCCGGCCTCGCGATACCACGACCTGCTCGAGGCGCTCGGCCGCTCCGGGCTGCGTGGCGGTGCGGTCTACGACGCCCTCATCGCCGCGACGGCGGCCCACCACGGCGCGACCCTGCTGACGCTCGATGGGCGGGCGAGCTCGACCTACGCCGTGGTGGGCGCCGCCGTGCGCCACCCGGGCCGAGCCTGAGCCCGCGGCCGGACCAGGGGCGTCGGGTCCCGGCGGGCTCTAGTCCTCGGGCTCCCAGGTGATGAGGAATGCCGGGTCGGCGGCGCCGTCGGGCCGGCACGGCACGATGCGCGCGGCGATCGCGAGGCGGCCGCTCTGGGAGGCCGGGACCGTGGCGACGAAGCGGTCCTCGCCGCCCTGCGAGCCCTCGTGGACCGCGGTGACCACCCGCCGGGGCGCGATGCCACCCTCGCCGTCGGGCGCCCCGGCCACGACCTCCACGCGCACGTCGTCGACCGACAGGTCGCCGAGCATGGCGAGGACCTCGACCGTCACGTCGGAGCCCACCGGCACGGTGGTGCCCTCCGCGCGGACGACCGTGGAGCGCACGCCGACCGCCGGCCATGCCGCGGCCGTGCGCTCGCGCCAGGCGGCGAGCGCGGTGGCGCCGGCGCCGGAGTCCGCGGCGAGGGCGGTCGCCCCCCGGTGGGCGGGCACGTAGGCGCGCTCGGCGTACTCGCGCACCATCCGCCCGGTGCTGAACGCGCCGCCCAGGCGGCGGATCGCGGCCGTCATCATCGTGGTCCACTCGCGCGGGCGCCCCGACGCGTCCCGGGCGTAGAAGGCCGGCACCACCTCGCGCTCGAGGAGCGTGTAGAGCGCCTCGGCCTCGACCGCGTCGTTCTCCTCGGGGTCGTCGTACTGCTCACCCGAGCCGATCGCCCAGCCGCACTCGGGCGAGTAGCCCTCGGCCCACCAGCCGTCGAGCACGGACAGGTTCAGCGCGCCGTTGACGGCGGCCTTCATCCCCGACGTGCCCGACGCCTCGAGCGGACGCCGCGGCACGTTCAGCCACACGTCGGCGCCCTGCACGAGGTACCGCGCGATGTGCATGTCGTAGTCCTCGAGGAACACGATGCGCTCGCGCAGGCGCGGGCGCTGGCTCTCCTGCACCACCGTGCGCAGCAGGTCCTTGCCCGGGCCGTCCAGCGGGTGGGCCTTGCCGGCGATGATGAACTGCACCGGCCGGCGCTCGTCGTCGATCAGGCGCGCGAGCCGCTCGGGGTCGCGGAACAACAGGTCCGCGCGCTTGTAGGTGGCGAAGCGGCGGGCGAAGCAGATCGTGAGGGCGTCGGGGCGCAGGGCGTCGCCGGCGGCCCGCGAGGCGACGCGGCGCGAGCCGGTGCGCGCGAGCTGGGCGCGCAGGCGCTCGCGGGCCACGAGCACCAGGCGCTCGCGGCTGAGCTCGTGCACCCGCCACAGCTCGCCGGGGGGGATCGTGTCGGCCTTCTCCCACACGGCGGGGTCCTCGGGACGCTCACGCAGGCCCGGGCCGATGTAGCGCTCGAGCAGGTCGTGCATGTCCCGCGAGAGCCAGCTCGCGGTGTGGATGCCGTTGGTGACGCTCGCGATCGGGACCTCGTCGAGGGGGAGCGACGGCCACAGCCCGCGCCACATGCGGCGGGAGGTGTCGCCGTGCAGCGCCGCGACGCCGTTGGCGAAGCCGGAGGTGCGCAGGGCGAGGGGCGTCAAGCCGAACGCGGTGTCGCCCTCGTCGGGGTGCTCGGCGAGGGCCGCCAGCTCGTCCCAGCCCATCCCGGCCGCCTCGGCGAGGGGCTCCAGGTAGGCCCGCGCGAGCTCGGGGGCGAAGGTCTCGTTGCCGGCGGGCACCGGGGTGTGGGTCGTGAACACCGTGGAGGCGATCACCTGCTCCCGGGCGGCCGCGGGCGACACGCCCTCGTCGGCGATCAGGGCGCGCAGCCGCTCGAGCGCGAGCAGCGCCGAGTGGCCCTCGTTCATGTGGAAGACGGTCGGGCTCATGCCGGCCGCCGCCAGCGCCCGCACCCCGCCGACCCCGAGGAGGACCTCCTGGCGGATGCGCATGTCGCGATCCCCGCCGTAGAGGGTGCTCGTGATCAGCCGCGACTCCGGGGTGTTGCCGTCGATGTCGGCGTCGAGCAGCAGCAGCGGCACGCGCCCGACCTGGATCCTCCGCACCGCGGCGCGCACCACCTCGCCGCCCACCGGCACCTCCACCACGACCGGCGTGCCGTCGGGGCCGGTCACGTCGGCGAGGGGCAGGTCCGACCAGTCGGTCTCGGGGTAGCGCTCGCGCTGGCCGCCGTCCGGGCCGAGGGCCTGGCGGAAGTAGCCGCTGCGGTAGAGGAGGCCGACGCCCACGAGGGGCACGCCGAGGTCCGAGGCCGACTTGAGGTGGTCGCCGGCCAGGATCCCGAGGCCGCCCGAGTAGAGCGGGATGCCCGCGTCGAGCCCGAACTCCAGCGAGAAGTAGGCGACCAGCATGCCCTCGGCGCCGGGCGTCGCGGGAACGAGCCAGCCGGGATCGGAGGTGTAGGCGTCCAGGCGGCGCGCGACCCGGGCGACCATCGCCACGAAGCTCTCGTCGGCCGCCGCGGCGTCGAGGGCCTCCTGGGGGAGGCCGCGCAGCAGCGCCACCGGGTTGTGGCCAAGGCGCTCCCACGCCTCCGGGTCGAGACGTTGGAAGAGGTCCCAGGCCTCGGGGCTCCACGAGGACCAGACGTTGCGGGCGATATCGCCGAGCCAGGCGATGCGCTCGGGCAGCGCCGGGTGGACGTCGACCTCGTGGACCTTCATTCGGGCTTCTCCTGGGACGCGCGTCGACGGTTGCGGCGGGCCGTGGGCCGCCGGCATCTCCCCGGGACCGGCGAAGCATAGGCGAGGGCCCGCGGGGGTCCACCCCGGTCGGGGGCCCCGCCGCGCAGGTGTGACGGACCCACCCCTGGGGGTCGCCGGCCCCGGGCCCGTCAGGGCCGCGGCGAGCGGCCCCGCGTGGTGCAGGTGCGCGCGCCCGCGCCGCCGCGGCGCCGGCGGCAGGCTCCTAGCGAGCCCTGTCGAGGTAGAGCGAGCGGCCGGTCGGCGGCGGCCGGTACCCCGCCAGCGCCGAACGGCCGGCGGTCATCCCGGTCAGCTCCCCGCGCACGGCGTCGCGCACGGCCGCCGCGCGCTCGGCCAGCTCGCGCTGGTCGCGCCGCAGCAGGTCGGCAAGCGCGCGCGCCTCGGCCAGGTCGGCCCCCTCGAGCGGCGGGGTGCCGCCGGGGACGATCATCGCCTGCACGCGCAGGCGCTCGCCGTCCAGCAGCGCGAGGCGCTCCAGGTCGGCCGCCGCGAGGGCCTCCGCCTGCTCGGCCTGCAGCTCGCGCAGGCGGCGCAGCTCAGCCAGCAAGATCCACGCCCGTCACGGGGCCGCGGCGCTCGACGGCGGGACGCGCCGTCCCGGCGATCTGGACCCACGCCGAGCGGAGCTCGGTCATGTGGCGCACCGCCTCGTCGATCTGCCCGACGTCCTTGGAGAGCCGGGCGGCCGTGAGCCGCTCGCCGACGTACTCGTAGATGCTCGCGAGGTTCTGGGCGATCGGCCCCTGGGTCATGTCCAGGGTGACGCGCAGCTCGGTCACGATCGCCCGCGCCTTCGTCAGGCGGATGCCGGCCTCGCCGAGGTCGCCGCGCTCGAAGGCGAGGCGCGCCTGGGCGGCGAACCGCAGGAACCCGTCGTAGAGCATCACCACGAGCTGACCGGGGGTGGCGGTCTGGGTGGCGTGGCTCGTGTACTGGCGCAGCTCGGTCAGCACTGTGGAAGGCCCTCCCGGGAGTGGTCGTGGAACGGGGGCGCCCCGCGGGACCGGGACGGAAGGGGTGCTGCGATGGGCGTCAGGTCGGATCGGGGCTCATCAGAGCGAGCCGAGCCGCGCGGCGAGGTCGGCGCCCTGGCTCTGGAACTGGGACACCGCGGTCTCCATGGCCGTCCACTGGGCGCGCAGGCGCTTCTCCTTGAGCTCCATCATCGCCTCGAGGCCCGAGATCTTGTCGTCGAGCCGCTGGAGCGACGAGGTGAAGCCCGTCAGGCGGGCGGACAGGATGTCCGAGGAGAAGCTGGAGGCGAACGCCTGGATCTGCCGCGCGACGCCGTCCGCGGGGCCGTTGACCCCGTCGCCGTCGTCGCGCCCGAAGACGGCGGCGACGGCGGTGGGGTCGGCCTTCAGCGCGTTGGTGAACGCGGCGGCGTCGAGCGTGAGCGTCCCGTCGCGGGACGACGTGATGCCGATCTGGGCCAGCGAGTCGTAGGCGCCGCCTGCGAGGCCGGGCACGGCCGCGCCGGCGATGCCGCGCAGCTGGCCCGCGAGCGACGACATCGACGAGTCGCCCTGGAGCGTGCCGGCGGTCTCGGTGGCGGCGTCGTAGGCGGTCGCCTTGCGGACGTTGGAGACGAGGGCGTTGTAGGCGTCCACGAACGCCTGCGCGGTCGTGATCGAGGCCGCCGGGTCGGCGCCGACGGTGACCGTCGTGGAGCCGACCTTCGACAGGCTCAGCGAGACGCCGTTGATGGCGCCCTCGATGACGTTGCCCGCGCTGGTGACGGGGAGCCCGTTGACGGTCGCGGCCGCGTCCTGCCCCGCCTGCGTCGTCGCGAAGCCGAAGCCCGCCGCCGCGGTGCCGCCCACCGTGACGGTGCCGGCGGCGCCGCTCTCCCGGGCGATCAGGACCAGCCGGTCGTTGATGACGCTCGCCGAGGCGCCCACGTCGGCCGTTCCGTTGATCCGGTCGGCGAGGGTCTGGAGCGTGTCGCCGTCCTCCACCCCGACGCTCACCGTCTCGCCGCCGACCGTGATGTCGAGCGACTGGCCGGCGGTCAGGGACGGCCCCGCGGTCGAGGCGGTGGTGTGGGCCTGGGCGAGAGACGTGACGACCACGTTGTAGGTGCCCGAGGCGGCCTGGGGGCCGACGCTCGCCGTGGCGATCGTCGGGTCGGCGGCCGAGGCGGTCTTGTCCTGGAGCGCGTTCGGCGCGTACATCGCGGCCGCGGCGTCACGGAGCTTGCCGAGCAGGCCGTTGATCTCCTGGACGACGCCCTGCTTCTGCTTGATCCGCGTCTTGTCGGTCTCGATGCGGTCGATCGGCATGCGCTCGATCGACATCAGCGCCTTGATGATCGACGCGGTGTCGATCCCGCTGCCGAGGCCGCTGAAGCTGATCGCGGGGTTGGTGCTCATCGCACCTCGTCCACCCGCAGGCCCGTGGCGGCCAGGGCGGCCACGACGTCCAGCACCTCGCGCGAGGGGACCTCGCGGAGCACCTCGCCGGTGGTCTTGTCGTACATCGTCACGGTCACGGTGCTCGTCGCCTCGTGGATCTCGAACCTCGCGTCCACATCGGCGGCCGTGAGACTGAACTTGAGCGTGCTCGGCGTACGGAACGCGGGCTCCGCCCCGGACGACGGAGAGGGGTCTGCGCGCCGGCGGACGGCCTCGGGCGCCGGGACGCGGTCGGGGCGGTGCACGGCGGGCACGACGGGCTCGTGGGCGGGATGGAGCGGGCGGCGCGCGGTGACGTCCATGTCAACCTCGCTGTGATGTCGGGGACCCGGAGGCACCCGGGCCTGATCCGTCCATCGGCATCCCGGGTGGAACCTTGAGGCGCGCGCCGTGCGCGGACGCCTACGCCGGCCGGGCGACCACCAGGTACTGGTACACGCCGAGCCGCGCGGCGGTCTCCTCGACCGCGCCGCCGAGGGCGCCGGCGACCTCTGCCAGCACCCGGAGCCGCTCGGGCAGCGGGTCCGTGACGAGGCGGACGTCGTCGATGCGATAGCCCTCGTCGCGGAGCATCAGGCCGAGCTCCTCGAGCGTGAAGAGGTGGACGTGGGTCCGGTCGAGCAGGCCCGCGTCCGCGTACGGGAAGCGGTCGTGCACGAGCAGCGGCTCCAGCACGCTCCAGTGGCGCACGTTGGGGATCGAGATCACGAGTGGCGCGTCGTGCGCGAGCGCGGTGCGCAGCGCCCGCAGCAGGCGCGCCGGGTCGCGCAGGTGCTCCAGCACGTCGGCCAGCACGACCGCGTCGAAGGAGCCCGCGTCGGCCGGCACCGCCTCGAGCGCGTCCAGGTCCGCGGCGATCACCCGGTCGAGCCGGCCCGCCGCGCGCTCCGCGGCGCGGGGCGCCAGCTCGATCCCCACGACCTCCGCACCCCGCTCGGCGCGCAGCGCGGCGCCGAGCGCGCCGGCGCCGCAGCCCACGTCGAGCACCCGCCGCGCCCCGGCGGGCACCAGGGCCCGCACCTCGGGCCGGTCCCACTCGTAGTACCCGTCCTCGGGCGCGCCGGCGGCGCGGACGCCGGCGGCGCCCGTCGTCAGGACGTCGCCCCGGCCAGCAGCGACAGCGACTGGCGCAGCTCCCGCAGGACGCTCGAGTGGGGGTAGGTCACCAGGCCCTCGCGGATGACGGCGTCGGCGTCGGCGTAGCGGCCGGTCCCGGCGAGCAGCCCCGCCAGGTCGATGTGCCGCGACATGTTCTGCGGGTCGACCTCGAGCGCGGCCCGCAGCATCACCTCGGCGTCCTCGTCGAGGTCCTTGGCCTGGCAGATGCGCCCGAGGGCCGAGTAGACCTCGGGGCTGTCGTGGCCCGCGCGCACCGCCGCCATCAGGCGGTCGGCCGCCGGGTCCGGGAAGTCGTTGACGTACAGCATGTAGCCGAGGCGCCGGTCCACCTCGCCGGGCTCGTCGGCCAGCGCGTAGGTCAGCGGGACGAGCGCGTTGAACGCCTCCAGCTCGCCGATCTCGAGGAGGGTCCCCGCCAGCTCCAGGACGGCGGCGAGCACGCCGGCGCGATCGGCGCCCGGCGGCAGCTCGGCCGTCGCGCCCTCCTGCGCCGCGAGGGCCGCCGCGTAGGCGGTCGCGTAGAGGCCGTCCGCGACGGGGCGGAGCCCGTCGATCGCGCGGCGCACCTCCTCCGCGTCTCCCGCGACGATGCCGAGGAGCACCGTCTTGGCGAGTGCCAGGTGGTGGCTCGCGCTGCGCACGGGCACGGCGGCCAGCTGGCTGCGTGCGCCGGGCAGGTCGCCGAGGCGGATCAGCGCGTCGGCCATCGCCAGCCGGATCGCGGCGTCGTCGGGGCTCAGCTCGCGCGCCTCCGACAGCACGGCCAGCGAGTGCTCGGGGTGACCCTCGGACAGCAGCACCTGCGCCACGGCCACCAGGGAGTCGGCGCGGTTCGTCGAGCCGATGATGCGCGTCATGTACTCGCGCACCTCGCGAGGCGGGTCGCCGCCGAGCAGCAGGCGCGTGAGGTGCATGACCGGGGCGGCGTAGTGCCCGTTGGCCGAGCGGATCGCGTTGCGCTGGCAGCGCACGGCCTCGGCGGTGTCGCCCATCATCTCGTGCAGCACGCCGAGGGCGTGCCACGGGTAGAAGGAGCCCATCCCGGCCTGGGCCAGGTAGCGGTCGCCGCCGTGGTCGCCCAGGTCGATCGCCCTCCGGAAGCTCTTCACGGCCGCCCGGTACTCGCGGCGGCTGGAGTGGATCTGGCCCTGCAGGTAGTGCAGGTCGGTGAAGTCCGGGTAGGCCTGGAGGGCGTCGGCGAGCACGTCGAGCGCCTCGTCCCACCGCTCCAGCGAGTTGAGCGACGCCACGATGTTCCGCAGCAGCAGCGACGAGTAGTAGGCCTTCAGCGAGGACAGGTGGGTGAAGGACGCGCTGAAGTAGTCGAGCGCCTCCTCGAACCGGCCGACGCGCTGGAACTCGACCCCGGCGTTGAAGAGGGTGAAGGAGTCGGTCGGCTTGCGGGCGACCTCCTCCATCACGATCGCCATGTTGCGGTCGGTCTTCTCCTTGGCCCGGCTGGTGGGCTCGAGGTAGCCGTAGTGGTGGATCTCGATGCCGACGAACCGGGTGCAGGCGCCGCCCTCGGGGTCGACCGTGCCCATGATCTGCTCGTGCAGCGCCCCGGAGTAGCGGTAGGCGGGCCGGTTGCGGAACACGCGGAACGCCGAGTTGACGACGCTCTCGATGCCGCGCTCCTCGCCGATGAAGTTGACCTCGCGCAGGCAGTAGCCCTCGATGCCCTCCTCGTGCAGCAGGTCGCGCAGCCGCACGCCGTCGACGAGCTCCTCGTCGGCGTCGAGCACCAGGATCCAGTCCCCGGTCGCCGCGTCGATCGAGGTGTTGCGCGGGGCTGCGAAGTCGCCCCGCCACTCCTCGTGCAGCACGCGCGCGCCGAACGACTCGGCGATCTCCACGGACCGGTCGACCGAGCCGGTGTCCACGATCACGATCTCGTCCACCACGCCCTGGACGGAGGTCAGGCAGCGCGCGAGGTGCTCCTCCTCGTCGCGCATGATCATGCACAGCGACAGCCGCTGAGGGGCGCGCTCCACGGGCGCCTGCAGGCTGGCGATCTTCAGGCCCATGCCGGTCCTTCCTCGGGGTGGTCGCCCCCGCTATCGGCAGGGACCCCCGGTTCTTGAGGCCCGGCGCGGGCCGGCGCGTCAGGGCAGCAGGAGCATCGAGTCGCCGAACTCGTGCCACAGGTAGCGCTCGCGCACGGCGGCGGCATAGGCCTCCCCCACGAGTCCGGGGCCGGCCACCGCCTCGAGCAGCAGCAGGTGGCTCGCCTCCGGCTCGTGGAGGCCGGTCACCAGGCCGGTGACGACGCGCGCGGGCCGGTCCGGACCCAGGACCAGCGACGTCCAGCCGGCGCGCGGCCGCACGGTGCCGTCGGGCCCCGCGGCGCTCTCGAGCGCCCGCGCCGCGGTGGTGCCGACCGCGACCACCCGGCCACCGCCGGCCCGCGTCGCCTCGACGAGCCGCGCGGTCGCGGGCGGCACGCGCATCCTCTCGGGCGCCGGGGGCTCGTGCAGCTCCGGGCTCGACACCCCGGCGTGCAGCACGACCGGGGCGACGACGACGCCGGCGGCCATCAGCCGCACGAGCAGCGGGGCGGTGAACGGGCGCCCGGCGCTCGGCATCTCCGCGCTGCCCCGCTCGGTGGCGTAGACGGTCTGGTGGTCGCTCATCCGGTGCGCGCCGGTCAGGTGGGCGTAGCCGATCGGCCGTCCGTGACGCAGCAGGTACGGCGCGGCCGCGGTCGGCGGGCTCACGCGGGCGACCCAGAGGCGGCCGGGGGGCGCGGCGGGGTCGGGGAACGGGCGCTCCAGTCGCAGGCGCACCCCTCCCGGCAGGCGCAGCCCGGCCCCGGCGGCGAGCCGCCGGGGCCCGCGCCCGTCGGCGCGGCGGGGCTCGACCACCCAGCGACGCTCGTCGAGGCCGGTCGACACGTGCACGGGCTGGGGCGCGCCGTCGTCGCGGACGGCGTCGAGCGCGGCGGGCAGGGTGGCGGAGGTGTTGACCACCACCATGTCGCCCGGGGCGAGCAGTCGCGGCAGGTCGCGGAAGCGGCGGTGCTCCACCACGCCGGGCCGCGCCACGAGCAGCCGCACCCCGTCGCGGGGCACGCCGCGCGCCTCCGGCGGCTCGTGGGCCTCGGCGCCCGCCGGCAGGGTGAAGCGCGTGCGGGGCGGGGGCGGCGCGGCCGCGCTCACCGCGCCCCCGCCGGCGCGAGGTCCGCGGCCCGGTAGCGCCCGCTCGGGAGATCCCCGGCGACCAGGCGCAGCAATGCCGGGGCGACCGCGGCGGGCGACGGCCGGTCGCTCAGGTCCTCGCCGGGCATCGCGCTCGCGAGCATCTCCGTGTCCATCTCCCCCGGATCGACCGCATAGACCCGCACGCCGGGGTTCTCGGCGGCGAGGGTCGCGCTCAGGTGGTCGAGCGCGGCCTTCGAGGACCCGTAGCCGCCCCAGCCCGGATAGGCCCCGGCGGCGGCGTCGGACGAGACGTTCACGATCGCGCCGCCCCAGCGCTCGAGCAGCGGGAGCGCGATCTGCGCCAGCGCCAGCGGCGCCAGCACGTTGACGGCGTAGACCTCGGCGAGGTCCTCGGCCGGCAGGTCGGCGAGGAGGGGCGGCGGAGCCGGGCCGAGGGTGCTCGCGTTGTTGACGAGCAGGTCGAGCCGGCCGAGGCGGCGCACCGCCGCGGCGAGCAGGGCCCGGTGGGCGGGCTCGGCGACGTCGCCCGGGACGGCGGTGACGCGGCCGGCCGGCAGCCCGCCGGCGGCGCCGGCGAGCCCGGCCGGGTCGCGCGCGTCGATCACGACGTGCCAGCCCCGGTCGGTCAGGGAGGACGCGAGCGCCCGGCCGAGGCCGCGCGAGCCGCCCGTGACGAGGGCGACGGGGATCCCGATCCCCTGCGGGGTCTGTGGAGTGGTCATGCGCGACAGGCTATGACTTCAAGTGCGCTTGAAGTCAAGCGGGCGTCAGGCGGGCAGCGTCAGACGGGCAGCGGCACCCGGTCGAGGTCGGGGTCGAACGCGCGCGCCGGCAGCACGCCGCGGGGGTCGGCGTCGAGCGGCAGGTCCCACTTGAGCGCGTAGCGCAGCGCGTTGGTGCGCATCAGCTCGTCGTAGTCCTCGTCGAGCGCGTCGAAGGTCTTGTGCCCGAAGTGGTGGACGTAGGCGTCGTCGGCGATCCACAGGCGAAAGCCGGCCATGCGGGCGCGCACGGAGTAGTCGTCGTCCTCCAGGTTGCCGACCTCGAAGCGGGTGTCGAAGCCGCCCACCCGGTCGAGGACGGCCGTGGAGATCGCCATGCAGAGGCCGCTCAGGCGCGTCGCCTCGCGCCCCCGGCCCGCCAGCCGGCGGGCGCGGTCGGCCGCGAAGCGGTCGAGGTCCGGCGAGGGCGCCTCCGAATACGGCACCCCGGTGATGATCTGCTCGTCGGACACCCAGTTGGAGCGGGGACCGACGATGCCGGCGTGCCGCACGCGGGCCAGCGCGCCGGTCATCCCGCGCAGCCATCCGGGCGTCGCCAGCGCATCGTTGTTGAGCAGCACCGCCACGTCGCCGCGCATCGCCGCGAGGCCCAGGTTGACCCCGCCCGCGAAGCCGAGGTTCACCGGCGAGCGCACGACCCGGGCGCCGCGCTCCGCACACCACTCGCCGGTCCCGTCGGCGCAGCCGTTGTCGACCACGATCACCTCGTGCGGCTCCGGCGTGTGCCGGGCGATGCTGTCCAGGCACAGGGCGGTGTAGAGCAGCCCGCCATGGCAGGGGATGACGATGCTGGCCATCCCCGAGCTCACGGGGCGACCGCCCAGCGGGGGGCGTCCCGGCCGGCGAGCGCCCGCAGCCGGTCGGCGGCGATCCGCGCGGCGTCGTCCCAGGTGTGGCGGGCGCGGATGTGCTCGGCGGCACGCCGCCCGACGGCGCGTGCCTCCTCGCGCCGCTCGTAGGCGTCGCGCATCCGGCGCGCCAGGTCGAGCACCAGGACCTCGATCACGCTCACCGGGCCGGCGAGCTCCAGATCGCCGACCCGCGTGCTCTCGAGCACCAGCGGGTGCGAGGGCACCAGCAGGGCCGTGTCGCCGTCGCAGAAGTCGGCGGTGGAGCCGCCCTCGGGCACGATGACGGGTAGACCGCACGCCATCCCCTCGGCGACGGTGAGCCCGTAGCCCTCCCCGCGGTAGGGGTGCACGAGGCAGTCGGCCGAGGCGTACAGGCGGGGGACGTCGTCGTCCGGCAGGCGGTCGCGCATGAAGTGGACCCGGGGCCCGCGCGGGTCGGCCGCCATCGCGCGCACGCGCTCCTCGGCCTCCTGCGGCTGGTAGGGGCCGCCGCGCCCGAAGTCCTTGACGATGAGGGTCACGTCGTCGTCGCGGGTGAAGGCGGCGCGGTACGCGTCGAGCAGCAGGTCGGCGCCCTTGCGCCACAGGAGCCCGCCGACGAACAGGAAGCGGAAGCCGGGGCCGACGCCGGGCAGCGGCAGAGGCTCGAGCCCCGGGCGGTAGCGCATCGGGTCGATGCCGTGGGGGACCACCCGCACGAGGCCGGGGTCGAGGCCGGACGCCACGTAGCCGTCGCGGACGTGCGTGGAGCACGCCCAGACCTCGTCGACGCCGTCCTCGATCGCCCGGCGCCACTCCCGCGGGATCGGGCCGTACTCCCACGGCAGGGCGACCACGAGGCGCCCCGCGGGCGGGCGGGCGAAGCTCGGCGGGTAGCCGTGCCGGATCGTGACCTCGGGGAGCGCGGAGAACAGCCGCCGCACGGCGCGGCGCGCCGGGCCCGCGGGCATCGCCCCCTCGCGCTCGGGATCGGCCGGCTCGACCTCGACGAGGGACAGGTCGACGCGCCCGGCGCGCACCATCGCGGCGGCGAGGTTGCGGTTGGCGGTCGCGAGCGAGTGGGCCCGGGTCACCGCGCCGTACAGCGCGACGCGCAGGCCGGCGTCGGCCGAGTGCTCCCGGCGGCGCGGGGTGCCGCCCGCCAGGCGCGCCAGCACGCGCTCGGCCACCACCGGCGCGTCGTGCGCCGCGCGCACGCGGACCCGCGCCTCGGCGCCCAGGTGCTCGAGCTCGTCGCGGCGCCGGTGCGCGTCGCGCAGGGCCTCGGCGAGGGCGGCGGGATCGGGGCGCCCGGCGCCGTCCTCGCCGACGCGCCAGTCGACCGGCGCGCCGACGGCCCCCGCCCGCGCGATGACGGGCCGCCCGCACGCCATCGCCTCGAGCGCGTCGCGGCCGCGGCCGAGGCCCGCGCCGGGCGCGCACACGACGTGGGCGGCGGCGTAGAGCGAGCCCATCCGGGCGGCCGGGACCGCCTCGTCCAGGATCACCACGTCGGGCATCCGGGCGGGGTCGTGGCCCGCCGCGGCGACGGCCCCGAGCGCGAGGCCGGCCGGGTCGACCTCGACGCCGTCGCCCGAGAACGCGTGCAGGACGAGGGTGACGTCGTCGCCCGGGGCGAACGCCCGGCACCAGGCGTCGAGGAGGACGTCCCAGCCGGAGGGCCTGCGGAGGTCGGCGACCGCGAGCACGACCGTGCCGTGCATGTCCGGGTGGGCCAGCGGGGCCGGCGGCTCGTCGGGGACCTCGACCGGCTCGGGGATGACGGCCACGCGCGCCGGGTCGAGCCCCGCCGCGAGCAGGGCGTCGCGCTGTGCGCCGGTGGGCACCCAGACGTCGTCCATCTGCCCGAGGCGCATCAGCCAGTCCTCGCCGGGCACGGCGCCGGGCAGGGCGGTGACGGCGACGCGCAGCCGGCCGCGCACGTAGGGATCGAGGATGCGCCCGGGGACGTGCTGGACGGTGGCCTCGACGTCGTCGAGTGGGCGTCGGGAGAGCTCGGCCAGGGCGGCCTCCTCCGAGGGCCCCAGCACCGAGCCCGGTTGCCATAGGAGGGGCTCGAGGGCGACGTCGGCGCCGGCGGCGCGGAGGCCGGCGAGGTGGGCCCGGGTGCCCGCGGCCCATGGTCCCCGGTCGAGCACCGGCCCCCGCCAGGCGATCACGCGGCGACCCCGGCGGCGGCCCGCAGGCGCGCGAGCGCCGTGGCGGCCACCCGCAGGTGCCCGCTCTCCTCGGCGCGGCGCGCGGCCGCGGCGCCGCGCGCGGCTCGGGCGGCGGGATCGCGGTGCGCCGCGACGAGGGCCGCGGCCAGCGCGTCGCGGTCGGGCTCGGCCCACCGATGCCCGGCGTACGCGGGCACCTCGGCGACGGCAGCGGGGGGCACGTCCACCAGACGGTGCGCCACCGGCCACCCGACGGAGTCGTCCACGAAGGCGGCGGGCCCGGACCAGGCGGTGGCGATCGCGGGGCGGCCCATGGCCATGGCCTCCGTGATCGGCCTCCCCCACCCCTCGCCGCGCGTGGGCGCGACGTAGACGTCGCAGGCGCGGTAGAGGCCCGCCATCGAGTGGGGGTCGAGCAGGTCGTCGACGAGGACCACGTCGGGGATGCTGGCGGGGTCGTGGCCCAGGGCGGCGAGGTGCGCGCCGATCGCGCCGTGGATGGCGGCGGCGTCCATCCCGGCCGTCGTCGACCACACCTTCAGGACGAGGGTCACGTCGTCCGCGGGCGCGAACGCCTCGCACCACGCCGACAGCAGCACGTCCCAGCCCTTGCGCAGGCTGAAGTCGAAGGCCGCCAGGAACACCGTGCCGTGCGCGCCGGGGAGCTCCAGCGGGGGGGCGTCGCGGTGCAGCCGGTCGAGCTCGAAGGGCTCCGGCACGACGTGCAGGCGCTCCGCGTCGACGCCGGCCGCGGCGAACGCCGCCCGGTTATGGTCCGTGGGGACCCACACCTCGTCGGCCCGGTTGCAGTGGTCCACCCACGCGGCCGGGATGCGGTCGGTCTCGAACATCGTGCGCAGGACGCGCAGCGGCGCGGGCGTGCCGAGATCGGCGAAGGGCGGGAAGGTGTGCTCCACGCGCGCGTCGACGCGCGGGAGGTCGGTGCCGATCAGGCCGCCCAGCATCAGACGGTCCTCCGCCGACAGGGCGACGCGCGGGCTCCACGCCTGGGGCTCGGCGCGCACGGCGGCCCCCAGCTCGGCGAGGCCGCGGACGAAGGCGCGCCCGCCCGCCGCGTACCCCGAGGGGTCGGTGAGCGGCCCGCGCCAGAGCACGCCGGTGGTCGTCGCGGCCATGGCCCACCATCGGCGCGCGGACGACGGCCTTGAGGGCGGGCGCTACCGGCGGGGGCGGGCGCTACCGGCGGGGGTCGAGCAGCGTCAGGCGGTCGTCGGAGCCGTGCCCGTACCGCGCGCCGGCCGACACCGCGACGGTGCCGTCGGCGAGCTCGCGGGCGCTGAGCGCCGGGATGCGGGTGCGCCGCTCCCACGCGACGCCCCCGGCGATGCGCATGGCGCGGACGGCCCGCAGCCCCGGCCGGTCGACCGCCACGTAGACCCGGCCTCCCCGGCCGACGGACAGCAGGCGCGCCCGGTCGGCCGGGCGCGTGCGCCACGCCTGGGCGCCGGTCGCGGCGTCGAGCGCCGTCACGCCCGGCCGCGCGCCCCCGGTGCGGCCGACGTACACCCGCCCCCTCGGCGCGTCGTTGACGACCTCCGCCGGACGCACCCGCTGCCCGGCCGCCAACGGCCGGGCCCACCGGGCCACGCCGTCCGGGCCGACGGCCGTGATCCCGCCGTTCTCGCTCACCAGCACGCCCTCGTCCAGCCCGGTGAGCACCTCGGTCGGCCCCAGACGGGTCCAGAGGACGGCGCGGGCCGACGGATCGACGGCCATCAGGAGGCCGGGCGCCGGCTCGCCGCCGGAGGCGCGCGCGGGGTCGGCGAACGCGACGTAGACGATGCCCGCGGCGTCGCGGGCGGCCATCGGCGGGACGTCGCCCGCCCACCCCCACCCGGGGTCGGACGCCGTCCAGGTCACGCCGGAGGCCGTGCGGCCGCGCACCCCGGGGGCGAACAGCGACGGCGGAAGCGGCGACAGCAGGCCGGCGCCCGCGACGCACGCCCCGTCGGCGGACACCACGCCGGTGCAGCCCTCGACGATCCGCCCGCGGGCGTCGACGGCCCAGGAGTCGTCGCCCTCGTCGCCGATCGGGCCGTAGGTGCCGTCGGGCTGGAGGGCCTCGGGCTGCGGCCCGTCGTCGCAGTTGCCGCAGTCGGGGTCCCGGGTGGTGGACCACAGGCGCCGGCCGTCCCGCGCGAACGCGCGCACCGTGACGCCGGCCTCCCCACGCCACACGACGACCACGCCGCCGCCCGGGCCCGGCAGCACGGTGCCGGCCGGGATCGCGCGCGGCCACCCCGGCACGGTGGTGGCCGACGGCGGCGCGGCGGACGCCGGCGCCACGGGGAGCAACGCGAGGAGCAGTACGGTGAGCATCCGCCTCATGAGGACGAGGGTAGGGCCCCGCGGTGCCGCGGCTGTCAGGGAAGGGCGAGCGGCTCGTAAGGGAATCGCGCGGACCCTAAGGGCGTCGCAACATCCCGCCCGTCGACGACGCGGGGCCCGCCGTGATGGCGGGCCCCGGTCGAACGCGTGCTCTGCCCTGGACTAGCGGAGGAGCGAGAGGACGCTCTGCGGGGCCGAGTTGGCCTGCGCGAGCATCGCCGTGCCCGACTGCTGGAGGATCTGGTGCTTCGTGAACTTGATCATCTCCTGCGCCATGTCGGCGTCACGGATCCGGGACTCGGCGGCCTGGAGGTTCTCCGAGGTCATGCCGAGGCGGTTGATGGTGTGCTCGAGCCGGTTCTGGATGGCGCCCAGGTTGGCCCGGCTGGTGGTGACGGTGGCGATCGCGGCGTCCAGCGAGGCGATGGCCGCGGAGGCCGAGGCCGCCGAGGACACGGCGATGCCGGAGATGCCGAGGTCGGAGGCCGAGACCGTGCCGATGGTGAAGGCGATGCTCTGGCTGGCGTTGGCGCCGACCTGCAGGGTGACGGCCGAGGCGGCGGTCGCGACCGAGCCGGCCAGGACCTTGATGCCGTTGAACTCCGTGTCCGTGCCGGTCTTGCCGATCTCGGTCAGGACCTGCTGGACCTCGGTGTCCAGGTTCGCGCGCTGGGCGTCGGTGAGCGTGCCGTTCGAGGCCTGCACGGCCAGGTCGCGGACGCGCTGCAGCATGTCGCCGACGTTGCCCAGGGCGCCATCGGCCACCTGCACCATCGAGACGCCGTCCTGCGCGTTGCGGGAGGCGACGTTCATGCCGCGGATCTGGGAGCGCATGCCCTCAGAGACGGCGAGGCCGGCGGCGTCGTCGGCCGCGCGGTTGATGCGGAGACCGCTCGACAGGCGCTCCATCGACTTCGAGAGCTGCATGCCGGTGTTGCTGAGGAGCCGGTGCGCGTTCTGCGCCTCGACGTTGTTGTAGACGCTCAGACCCATGATTCCTCCTTGAATCCAGGTCGATCAGGACACATCACCGTCCCGTCCCGCATCCGTGCGGGGTGGCGGGGCGATGTCGCGGGGGACCGTCCTGGTCACACGCGTTCAGGTGGGTTATCGGCGGCGCCCCGGAAGGCTTGAGGGGGCACGCGAGGATTCGCCCATGCGGCGCCGGTCAGCGCGCCTCGTCGGCCTCCCCCATGAGGTTCAGCGCCTGGTCCAGCGCGTCCTTGCTCGACTCGGCGGCCTCGAGGTTCTGGGCCTGGATCTCCAGGAAGACCTCCTTCCGGAACACCGGGACGTCCCGGGGCGCCTGGATGCCGAGCCGCACCTTCTCGCCGAGCACCGAGAGCACCGACACCTCGATGTTCTCGCCGATCATGATGCTCTGGTTCGCCTTGCGCGTGAGCACCAGCATGTCGTGGGAGGCCTCCTTGCACGATGAACGGCGGGGCGCGGAAGGGGCCCGCCCGTGTGGGCGCTAGTATGTCCGGTCGGTTCGAACGGTGCCACACACGGCCGGGGAGGTCGGATGCTGTACGGTCGGCGGCTGGATCAGTCGCTCCAGCACGTTGATGGGTCCCGCTACGCGCTCGTCCACGCAGTGGCGAAGCGAGCCCGTCAGATCACGCTCTGGCTCACCGCCGACCCGGCGGAGCTCCGGGCCGAGGCCGCGCCGCCCCCGGCGCCGGGGGAGCTCACCTCACGCGACCCCGTCGCGCTCGCGGAGGCCGAGATCCTGGACGGCGAGGTCAAGGTCCGCTGGGACCCGGACGGCCTCGACGAGGCCGCCGCCCTGCTCGAGCTCGACGAGCTCGAGACCGACCCGCTGCTCATCGAGGGCCTCGGTGACGACGAGGACGGGGTGGTCGAGGGCGACGACGAGGGCGTCACGCTGACGCCCGCGCTCGCCCAGGTGCTGGAGGGCGAGGCGGCCGACGGCGATGCCGCGGAGGCCGAGGAGGACGCCGACCCTGCCGAGGCCGCCGAGGAGATCCGCACGGTGTCGGGCGTCGACGCGCCGGACGAGGTCGAGGAGATCTCGCTGGAGGACGTCGAGGAGCCCGACGAGGGCGACGACGAGGACGACGCCGACCTCTGATCGGCGTGCGGCGCCCCCTCGCGCGGAGGGTGGCGACGGGATGGCGTGGGGAGCGCCGACCTTCGTCGGCGGCGCTCCCGGACGCCCCCCTCACCACCCACCCGCCGGGGAGACGCCGATGTCCCACACGCCCGCCTACGACGCCCTCGAGACGGTCGCCTGGATGCTGGACGAGGCCCGCGCCGAGCTCGCGCGCGAGACCTACGCGACGGACGAGGGCAGGACGCGCCGCACGACCAGGGCGCGGCGCGCCGAGGATTTCGTCCGCTTCGAGACGCTCTGCGCCGTGATCTGGAGCGTCAACGGTCGGGCGGAGCCGCTGGAGCAGGTCGCCGAACGGGCGCTGGCCGCCGCGGCCTGACGCCCCGTCCCGGCGGGCCTCAGGCCCCGGCGAGCGTCCCCTTCGCGGGGTCGCCCGCCTCGTGGGGTGAGGTGATGAGGACCGTCATGGGGCCCGCCCACAGGTCGGCGCTGCCCTGACGGAACTCGGCCAGGTGCGGCGTCGCGAGATGCTCGTCGAGCGCCCCACGCGACGCCCACCGCTCCACGAGGACGATCTGGTCCGGGTCGGAGTCCGAGCGGTGCAGGGCGTACCGGATGCAGCCCTCCTCGGCGTGGGTGGGCACGGCCACCTCCGCGAAGGCGGCGAGCGCCGCGTCCCCCTGCCCCGGCTTCGCCTGGGCGACCACCACCACGACGACCTCCGACATCCCGGCTCCTCCTCGCGTCCGACGACGCCGGTGACGCTACCCGGCCCGGGTGGGCGGACGCCAGACGCGATCAGGTGATCGGCACCCGGCGGGTCCACGCGACCGACGGACCGGCGCCGAGGAGGACCGGCACGACACGGGCCGCGGAGACCAGCGCGCCGACACCACGGTGCCGCATCGGCCGGGGCGAGGTCCAATTGGACCTCGGGCACCGGCGCGGGCCGGCGCGCGGGCGTCACCGCGCCGAGCGGGCGCGCCGGGCGAGCACCGCCTGGGCCGGCAGCAGCGGCAGCATGACGATCTCGCGGGCGAGGGCGCCGGCGGGGCGCGGGCCGGGGGCGCCCTCGACCCGCACGCGGACACCCGACCCCCGCAGCGCCAGGCGGGTGAAGGCGCGGGCGCGCAGGGCGTGCCAGCGGGACGTGACCACGACCACCTCCCGGGCCCCCTCGCGACGGGCCAGCGCCGCCACGTGGGCGGCGTTGTGAGCCGTGTGCGTCGAGCCGTCGTCGAGCAGCAGGCGCGCGGCGGGGCCGGTCCAGGCACGGCGCATCAGCTCGGCCTCCGAGACGCCCCCGGCGTGGGGCGACCAGCCGGACAGCAGCACCACGTCGTCCGGGCGCGCGAGCGCGAGGGCGTGCGCGACCCGGGCGGCGCACACCGGGTGCAGGCCGCCCGCCCCGCCCGCCGAGTACCCGAGCACGGCGACGACCCGCGGGCCGCTCACCCCCGGCGGCTCATCCAGCGGAAGAACAGCAGCGTGCCGGTCACGGTCAGGACAAGCTTGACCGCCTTGCGCCCGCGCAGGCGCGAGAGCCCGCTCGCGCGCTCGCGCATCTCGACCGGCACCTCCTCCACGCGCAGCCCGGCGCGGTGCAGCCGCAGGAGAGCCTCCACCTCGGGGGCGCCGCTGCGGTACGGCTCCGCGAGCACCGGCATCGCCGCGGCGTTCACCGCCGCCATCCCGCTGCCCGGATCGCGGAACGGGCGCCCCAGGCGCACGTGCATCGCCCGCTGGAGGATCCCGATGCCCAGGCGGCGCGCGCGGCTCGGCACGTACCGTCCCGCCTCGTACCCCTCAGCCACGGCGAACCGCGACCCGATCGCCACGTCGCACTCCCCGGAGCGCACCAGGGCGAGCAGCCGGGCCAGCTCGGCCGCGGGGTGCTGCCCGTCGGCGTCCACCCTGCCGCAGAGGTCGTAGCCGCGCTCGTGCGCCTCCCGGTACCCGGCGGCGATGCCGATCCGCAGGCCCATGTTGGCGCCGAGCGAGACCACCTGGGCGCCCGCCTCGGCGGCCACCCGCGTCGTGCCGTCGGTCGAGCCGTCGTCGATCACCAGCACGTCGGCCTCGGGCAGCTCCCGGCGCAGCTCGTCGAGGACCGCCGGGAGGTTCGCCTCCTCGTTGAAGGCGGGGATGACCACGACCGTGCCGGGCACGGCCGCAGTCTGTCACCCCTCGCGTGCTCAGGGGGACGCGGGGAGCCCGAAGGCGCCGAAGACCTCCGGCCCGTAGGTGTCGATGTCGGTGATGACGCCGTCGACGATCCGCAGCACGTCGAGGGCCATCGGGCGGAACCCGTCGTCGCCGGGACGGCGCAGGTAGGCGGCCACCGCGGGCTGCATGTTGGCCCGCGTCGGCACGCAGCGGATGCGTCCGAACGCGGCCGTGGCGAACCCCCCCTCGACCCAGGACGCAACGATCGCGTCCCGGCCGACGAGCGTCTCCGGCATCGAGAAGCGGGCGTCCTCGGCCATCATCGCCGCGAGCGCGCCGACGTCGTCGCCCTCGCTCGCCTCCATGTAGCGGCGCACGAGGGCGCGCTCCTCCGCGGTGGGATCGGCGTCCGGCCCCCACTCCTCGCCGCGGTCCACGTACCGCTCGCGCATGGCGGCCCGCGCGCGCTGGAGCGAGCTGTTGACGGCGGCGACGCTCGCGCCGAGCGGCTCGGCCGTCTCGCGGGCCGACCATCCGAGCACGTCGCGCAGGATCAGCACCGCCCGCTGCGCCGGGGGCAGGTGCTGCACGGCGACCAGGAAGGCCAGCTCGATCGTGTCGCGCGTGACCACGATCCGCTCCGGATCGTCCTCGGGCGGCGTCGCGGCGGCCAGGAGGGCGTCGGGGTACGGGCCCACCCAGGGGACGTCGGCCGGCGAGGCCGGGCCGTGGGTCGTCGGCACCCGGCGCCGGGCCTTCGCGACGGCGTCGAGCGAGGCGTTGGTCGCGATGCCGTAGAGCCACGCCCGGAAGGGCGCCCGGCCGGCGAACTGCTCGCGGCGGCGCCAGGCGCGCAGGAAGGTCTCCTGGACCGCGTCCTCGGCCTCCTCCACGGAGCCCAGCATGCGGTAGCAGTGCACCTGCAGCTCGCCCCGATGGCGCTCCATCAGGGCGCCGAAGGCCGCCTCGTCCCCGCGGCGCGCCGCCTCCAGCGCCTCCCGCGTGCCGGCGTCCGTGACTGCCATGGCGTCCCCTCCTCGTCGCGCCCCGCCCTTCGCGGGGCCGTCGACGACTATGACGCCGGGACGGCCCCCGAATGATCGCGGGCCACGGCGCGGCACAGCCAGGTGGGCATCCCGAGCGACTCGGCGCCGCCGGCCTCCAGCCAGTCGAGCAGGCGCGCCGCGTCCGGCCCCGGCACCGCCGGGAAGGCGGCGCGCACGCCGGGCTCCTCGGCCCAGGCCGCGGCGCCGTAGACCGAGAGCGCGCCCAGCAGGTCCGGGTCGCCGGCGGGCGAGGTGAGCCAGTCGACGAAGGCGGCCTTGCCGTCGGTGAAGGGGTTCGGGGGGGACGGGGCGCCGGACCCCTCGGCGCCGAGCAGCGCGCGGCGGTAGAGGCGGCGCATGCGCGGGTCGAGCGTGAGGCCGTCCGGGAGGCGGTCGAGCCCGTACGGCTGCCGGCGCAGCTCCGCGTGGCCGCGCTCGATCAGCATCGCGCCGTAGTGGTCGCAGAGCTTCTTCAGGTCGGGATGCTCGTCGAGGCGGATGCGCGGGTCGGGCCCCTGGTACCTGCTGAGCAGCTCCGGTCGCGCCGGGTCGTAGCCCGAGAAGTGGAAGAACACGAGCGGGCGCCCGTCCACGGTCCAGCCGGCGCCGTCGCGCGCGAGGGTGCGCACCGGGAGGTTCCAGTAGGCGACGTTCACCTCGGGGAGCCGCATCACGTGGTGGCGGAAGTAGCCGGGCACGAGGTCGATCCACTTCTGGTCGACGAACAGCCCCTGCGCGGTCGCGTCGATGCAGTGGCGCGCGAGCCGGCCGGCCCACCAGTCCAGGAAGGGGCCGCCGCCGGGGCCCACCGCGACGAACCCCAGGTTGAAGACGCCGCACACGAGGAAGGCGGCCTCGTAGGGGTGCTTGCCGTCGTCGGGCAGCGGCACCGAGGTGTGCGGGGTCAGCACGATGTCCTCGGCGCGCGCCATCCGCTCGATCTCGTCGAGGGGGCGGAACACGAGGATGTCCGGGTCGAGGTAGGCGACAGGCTCCCCCTCGGTGTCGAGCAGGTGGCGCATCAGCGTCGGCTTGACCGCCGTGGCCAGCTCGACGACCCCGTAGATCGTCGCCATGCGGTCGAACTCGTCCTGCGTGAAGCCCGCCTGCGTGGGCCCCACCACGCGCACGCGCGGGTCGTCGGACTCCACGCGCTCGTCGCCCAGGTCGATCACCAGGATGGTGATCGACCCCTCGGGGACGTTCGCCACCCACGAGTCGGCGAGCGCCGAGGCCTGGGCCAGGTAGTTGCGGGCGACGATGGTGCAGGCGTTGATCACGCGACGGCCTCCGCGACGGGCAGGGCGGCCGCGCCCGCCAGGACCACCGACGCCGGCACCTCGATGGGTGCCACGGCGCAGCCGGCCAGGAGCGCGTGGCGCGAGGTGAGCACGCACACCTGACGGCCGTCGCCCCCCGCCACGCGCGGCGCCACGGCCGCGACGCCGGGCCCCGCGAGCGCGTCGCGCAGCGGCTCCAGCCAGCCCGGCGTCAGCACGACGTCGGCGGTGACCAGCAGCACGGCCTCGCCCCGGGCGGCCTCCACCCCGGCGGGCCACGACGCGGCCGCGCCCATGCGCTCCGGGTTGACGACCACGCGCAGATCGCCCCCCATCCCGGCGAGGAGCCCGGCCGTCCCGTCGCGGGAGGCGTCGTCGACCACCACGGCGCAGACGTCCTCGAGGTCCTCGCAGGTCGCGACCGCGGAGGCGATCAGGCGCTCGAGGCCCGCGCGCTGGTCGGCCGCGTGCACGACGATCGCGAGGCCCCGGCGCGGGTCGCGCGGGAAGGCGTCGGCGCCGCGTGCGACGGCGGCCTGCGGCGCGACGGCGAGCCCCGACGCCTCGTGGAGCCGCAGCAGGAACGCATCCTCGCGCAGGGCGTCGGCCGAGTTCGCGATCGGCGCGGGCGGCGGGACCGGGCAGACGGCGCGGCCCGCGGCGCGGGCGTACACGTCCTCGAGCGCCGAGGCCCACGCCCCCGGGTCGGCCATCGCCTCGACCGCCCGCGCGGCGCGCTCGCCGGCCTCGCGCCGGGCGCCGGGGTCGGCCACCAGCCGCCCGAGCTCCGCCGCATACTGCTCGGGGGTCCGCGCGCGGACGTGGGCGTCGCCCAGGCCCGGTTCGTCGATGTCGTAGGTCGCCGCCTGCGGGCGCGCCGGCTGGTGGCTGACGACGCACATGCCGGCGGCGGCGGCCTCGAGGGCCGCCGTCAGCGAGGAGCACGGGTAGCCGTCGAGGAAGATGTCGCCCGCGGCGAGGGCGGGGCCGGTGTCGTCCATCCGGCCGAGGGCGCGCACCCGCCCGCCCGTGCGCTTGCGCGCGGCGGCGAAGGGGCCGGCGTCCTCGGGGCCGACGGCCAGCAGCACGGCGTCCGGGTGCGCGGCGAGGACCGGCTCGACGAGGTCGAGCAGTCCGAGGTCGTCGATGCGCGCGAGCTTGTACGGCGACGCCACCACGAGCAGGGCGCAGGCGCCGTCCGGCACGCCGAGGGCCGCGCGCGCCGCCCGGCGGTCCGCGGGCGCCGGCGCCGTCTCGACCGGCACGGGGAGGATCGCGGTGCGCAGCGCGGACACCCCGCGGCGCGCGACGCACATCGCCGCGGCGGCCGGGCGGGCGCTGACGACGAGGTCGGCGACGTCGGCGCCGAGCCAGAAGCAGTGGTCCGCGTGGTTGACGTGGATCACCGGCGGACGGGCGGCGCGGTCGGCCAGCGCGATCGCCGCCGCGGTCTCGAAGGGGTGGACGTGCAGGACGACCGTGTCGTGGGCGTCGGCGAGGGCGGCCAGCGCGCGGGCGCGCGCGATGGCGTCGTGCCCCTCGACGTGGTGCACCTCGCCGCCGGCCGCGGCCACCGCGCGGGCGATCGCGCCCGGCACGGGCCCGCGCTGGCGGGTGAGGGCGAGCGTCGGCACGCGCGCGGAGTCGCGCTCGATCCACCGGCGTGCCATCCGCGAGTGCCCGCCGACCTCCGAGAGCTCCGTGGCGACGTGCAGCACGCGGTCGCGCCCGATCGGCGGCGCGGGGACGGGCCGGCGCGGGCACGTGGCCATGCCGATGGCGTGCAGCGCCGCGTCGATGACCGGGCTGGCCACCGCCCCCGGGGGGCTGTGCCAGGCGTGGTCGGCCGCGACCTGCGCCCAGGCGGCGGCGAGCGCCAGCTCGCCCTCGACGAGGTGGCCGAGGATCCGCTCCTCGGCCGCCGCCAGCGCCGCCCCGTTGGCGGCGACGCGCTCCGCCGGGCTCACGACGACGCCACGGCGCGCACGCCGATGTTCGCGAGCAGCTCCGGGGGCAGCTCCGGGCTGATGTCGGTGAGGGCCTCCATCAGGCCGGCCGGCCAGTCCAGCATCATCACGTTCGGGACCGTCTTGAGGGTGAACCCGAAGCGCTCGGCCACCGTGAACCCGGCCGCCGCGAGGTCGGCCGTCAGCGTGTCGAAGCCGTAGACCCGCAGATGCCCGACCAGCTCGTCCCGCGGGGAGAGGTCGTCGAGCCGCGCCTGGATCCCCATCCGCACGGCGAGCCTCCGGTGCAGGGACTCCCGGTTGGGGACCACGACGACGAGCGACCCGCCGGGGGCGAGCCAGCCGCGCACGCGCTCCATCAGGGCGCTCGGCGCGTCGACGTGCTCCATCACGTGCAGGGCGAGCACGGCGTCGTAGACCGGGCCGGGGGCGAAGTCCTCGAACATCGCCTCGTGGACCACGAGGCCCGGGTGCTCCTCGCGGGCTCGCGCGGCGAGCAACGGCGATCCCTCGACGACCTCGGCGGCGAGGCCCCGGCCGAGCAGCTCGGCCGCCATCTCGCCCGTGCCGTAGCCCATGTCCAGGACCCGCCCGGCGTCGCCGGCCGCGGTGGCGATGCGCGGCGCCGACAGCCGCTGGGCGCGCTCCTCGATGTCGATGTCCTCGACGTCGTCGCTCAGGTAGTAGGTGCGGGCGTAGCGGTCGAGCGCGGCGGGCGTGAGCGTCACCGGGTCATCTCCTCGGCTCGCAGGCCCTGGATCACCTGCTCGTTGAACGAATCGGCGCCGAACGCGGCGGCGCCGCCCACGATCTCGGCGGGGAGGTCCGCCCGCATGAGCGCCGCGCGCGCCTGCTCGAACGCCTCGAGCGCCGCACGCGAGGGATCCGGGGCCCCGGGCCCGGCCAGGTGGTGCACCAGCTCGACCGGCGCCCCCTCCCTCACCAGCCCGGTGCCCCGCAGGGATGCCGCGACGGCCTCGGCGACGGCCTCGGCGCGGATGTCGTGGCGCAGCTCCACGGTCAGAAGACGGCGCCCGGGCGCCGGCGCGCCGCCATCGCTGATGCGGAACGCGGGGATGTCCGGGTCGGGCGCGTGCAGCAGACTGGGGAGCGCCGGCATGTCGGCCTCGGCGACCTCCGCCCAGGCGATCGCCACGGGCATCCGCGCCGGCGCGTGGGCGATGCCCGCGGCGGCGAAGAGCTCCGCCGGGCCGACGCCCACCACGGGGCGGGGCGCGCGGCGCACCACGCCGCCGGCGAACCGCATCTCGGTGGCGCCGTCGCGGCGGGAGATGCCCTCCAGGGCGCCGACCTCGGTGACGCGGACGCGCGGCGAGGCGCGCACCCGGCGCAGCAGGGCCTCGACCACCTCGCCCATCCCGCCCGGGTCCACGGTGTGGAAGGGGCGGCGCGGGCGGTAGCCGGTCGGACGCCCCCCGGCCGCGCGCGCGAGGGTCGCGGGGTGGAAGAGCGGCATCCACACCTTGCGCCGCAGCGCCGCCGGGACGCCCCGCGCGCCGGCGGGGTGGATCTTGGCGCACATCGGGGCGATGAAGCGCTCGTGGAAGGTGGGGCCGTGGTTGGCACGCGACGCCTCGTCCAGCGAGCGGGCGAGCAGGTCGTGCCCGTCGCCCAGCACCCCGGCGTCGCCCACGGCGCGCCGCGCCGCGCCGGCCTCGGCGGCGGTGCGGCGGGCGGCGTCCTCCCCCATGGCGGCGCGCAGCCCGTCGAGGTCGACCGTGAAGTAGATGTCGTCGCGGATCCGGCCGTCCACGGCCATCGCGGGGCGGTCGACCTCGCGCAGCCTCCCCGGCACGAGGTCCTCCACCCAGTCGGCGACCACGCGCACGAAGGGCGCGTGACCCGAGGGGCCGGGGCGGTACCGCTCGAGCGGCGGCGGGGCGCCGGCGTCCTCGCGATCGATCTCGAGCAGGCGCACGCCGACCGGAAGGCGCCGGCCCGCGGCCTCCAGCGGCCGGAAGCCGCCGCCCACCCCGCGCGCGGGGAGCAGCAGCTCCACCTCACGGCCCGCGCGGGCGGCGGCGTCGGCGGCGGCGAGGGCGGCGATCGAGCCGCCCGCCACCACCATCGCGGCCGCCTCAGCGGGCACGGAGCACCAGGTAGGTCATCGCGCAGTGGTCGGGCAGGTGCCGCGCGGCGCGCTCCATCCCGTCCAGCACCTCGGCGGGCAGCGCCTCCATCATCGCGTTCGGCAGCGGCTTGAGCATCACTCCCTCCCGGGCGACGGTGGCGAGGCCCGCGCGCCAGGCCATGTCCATCAGCGCCCCGGCGTCCCACAGGCCGCGGGTCGCGTGGCGGCGGCCCGCCTCGGCGACGGCGTCCAGGCTGTCGATGAGGCCCATCTCCAGCGCCACGAGGCGATGGATCGACCGGGGGTTCTGGAGCGAGACGTGCACCAGGCCCCCGGGCGCCAGCACGGCCCGCGCACGTCGCAGCAGGGCCTCGGGGTCGACGACCTCGTGCAGCAGGTTGCAGGCGAGCACGTGGGCCACCCCGCCGCCGGCCGCCTCCTCCCACCCGGGCGCGTCGATGTCGGCACGGGCGAAGGCGGCGCCCGGGATGCCCCGCCCCCGCGCCCGGCGCAGGTACTCCGCGGAGTGGTCGAGGCCGGTCACCACGCCGCCGGCCGCGGCGACCATCGCGCTCATCAGGCCGGTGGCGCAGCCCAGCTCGAGCACGCGGTCGCCGGGGGCGACGCGGGTGACGACGCGCGCACCCGTCGCACGGGTGTAGCGGCTGTCGAAGTCGGCGTCCGGGTCGTAGATCGCCGAGTAGTCGGGCGTGACGGCGGCGGTGCTCAGCGCCGGCGCTCCAGGTCGAGCCGCAGGCTCTCCCGCGCCAGGACGCTGCGCTTGAACTGGATCAGCCCCTGGTCCGGGACCCCGCCGATGCTCGAGATGCCGAGGTCGAGGGTGCGCGCGCCCTCGGCCAGCACCCGCTCGACGACGAGGTGGGCGAGCATGTTCATCGGCGAGCGCGGCAGGTCGTGGCCGGCGTCGCCCCAGTAGACGACGAGCTCGTGACCGGGCAGGACCCGGTAGACGAGGGCGGCCGCGCAGGGCGCGCCGTCGTGCTCCAGCACGAACATGCGCACGCGCCCCGGCAGGGCGTCGCGCGCGGCGCGCGTGTAGTCGAGGGACAGCGCGAGCGTGCGCCCCTTCGCGGCGCGGTTGAGCGCCAGGAGGCGGTAGCCGCGCTCCCACTCCCCCTCGTCGAGGGCGGGGGTCAGCGCGAAGGGCTCCCCCATCGCGTGCCGCAGAGCGCGCCGCGCGGGCGAGCGCAGCGCCGCCACGTAGTCGTCCGGGCCGGCGAACGGGGTCAGGTCGATGTGCAGGTTCAGCTCGCACCCGCGCACGGCGAAGCCCATGCCGAGCAGGGCGAACTGCACCGCCGCCTCGCTGCCCGAGTAGTGGGAGGGGCGGGCGGTCACGCGGATCGTGCGGATGCCGTCGGCGTCCAGGCGCGCGACGGCCGACTCCAGGGTCGCGACGACGTTGGCCGCGGTCTCCGCCTCGCGCACGAAGTCCGGGCCGCCGAAGGGCGCGCTGTGGCCGGAGTGGAAGGCGCCGTTCCGGACCACGCCGACGAGCGAGCCGACCAGGCGCCCCTCCACCTCGTGGTCGAGGCGCCGGAGCTCCTCCCCCTCCCGGAGGTTGAGGGCGTTGAACGCGGGCAGGCCGAAGACGGCGAGGTGCTCCTGCGCGGCGGCGGGCGCCGACAGGTCAGCCGGCACCGAAGCCCCTCACGGCCGCGATCACGTCGTCGACCTCGTCGTCGCCCAGGTGCGGTCCCATCGGGAGGCTGAGCGTCTCCTGCGCGATCGCCTCGGCGACGGGCAGCGAACCCGGTCCCAGGCCGAGGTGCCGGTACGCGGGCTGGAGGTGCGGCGGCACGGGGTAGTGGCTCAGCGTCGCGACGCCCTCGCCGGCCAGGTGGGCCGCGAGGGCATCGCGCCGCGGGCTCCGGACGGCGTACACGTGCCAGGCGTGCCCGCCCTCGGGTGCGGGCGGGGGCAGCGCCACGCCGGTGCCGGCGAGCCCGTCCGCGTAGCGGGCGGCCACGCGCGCGCGACGGGCGTTCCACGCGTCGAGGTGCGGCAGCTTCGCGGAGAGGACCGCCGCCTGGATCTCGTCGAGGCGGCTGTTGAAGCCGAGCTCCCGGTGCTCGTAGCGCCGCCGCGATCCGTAGTTGCGCAGCGAGCGCAACCGGTCCGCGAGGGCCCCGTCGTCGGTGGTCACCGCGCCGCCGTCCCCCATGGCGCCGAGGTTCTTGCCGGGGTAGAAGCTCCAGGCGCCGGCGTCGCCCAGGGCACCCGCGCGCCGCCCGTCGAGGCGGGCGCCGTGCGCCTGCGCGGCGTCCTCGAGCACCGCGAGCCCACAGCGCCGGGCCACCTCGAGCAGGGGGGCCATCTCCACGGGCCGCCCGTGCAGGTGCACGGGGATCACGGCGCGGGTGCGCGCGGTCACGGCCGGCGCGAGGCGCGCGACGTCGATGTTGCCGGTGGCCGGGTCCGGCTCGACGGGGACGACCCGCGCGCCGGCGCGGGTGACGGCGATCCAGGTGGCGACGTAGGTCGTCGCGGGGACGATCACCTCGTCGCCCGGCCCGACGCCCATCGCGACCAGGGCGAGGTGGAGCGCGTCGAGCCCCGACCCGACCCCCACGCAGTGGGCGACCCCGACATGCTCCGCGAAGGCCCGCTCGAACGCCTCCACCTCGGCGCCCAGCACGAAGCGGCCGCTCGCGAGCACCCGCGCGGCCGCCGCGCCGATCTCCGGCCCGAGCTCGCCGAAGGGCGCGGCGAGATCGAGGAAGGGCACCCGCACGGGTGCGGCGGTGGTCACGCCGCCGGGGTCCGGGCCAGGCGCACGAAGGCGTCGTAGTCGCGCACGTAGTCCGACTCGGCGAAGTGCTCCGAGGCGAGGACCAGGGCGACCGAGCCCGACGAGAAGTCCGCGAGCTCGCGCCAGACCATGGGGGGCACGTAGAGCCCGGTGTAGGACCTGTTGAGGAAGAAGGTGCGACGGCGCGTGCCGTCGTCGACGGCGACCTCGAAGCTGCCGGACGCCGCGACGATCAGGGCCTCGAGCTCGAGGTGGGCGTGGCCGCCGCGCCCCTCGCCGCCCGGCACGTCGTACAGGTAGTAGACCCGGCGGCACTCGAACGGCACGTGCCGGCCCGACTCGATGAAGGTGAGGTTGCCCCGCGGATCGGTGATCCGGGGCAGCGGGACGAGGCGCGCCGGCCCGTGCGGGCCGTCGCCCACGACCGGGCCGTCGGGGACGGCCGGCTGCGGGCCGCCCAGCAGTCGGAGTGCCATGCCCCCCCATCGGCACCGGGGCGGGGGGGTTTAGCCGGGGACGCCCCGGACCGCCGCGACCGGCGACCCGCGGCGGTCCGGGGCCGGGCTCAGCCGGTGGGCGCGGTGGCGGTGCCGGCGTCGGCGCCGGCGGAGTCGTCGAGGCCGTCGTCGGCCGGGGCGGCGTCGTCCGTGGTCCCGGCGGCGCCGGTCGGGCCGAGCAGCACGACCACGTCGGCGTCCGGGGCCGCCGCAAGCGCCGGGTCGTCGGCCGAGGCGAGCTCGGGCTCGGGCAGGCCGAGGTCCTCGGCCACCCGCGCGGCCCCGGGGGCCGCGCCCTGGCGGTGGAGCACCAGGTCGGCGGCGACCGGCGTGGGGGCGTTGCCCTCCGTCACGTCCTCGTAGCCGAGCGTCCGGGCCTCCTCCCCGGTGCTGGCCGCAAGGCCGCTCTCACCGGATCCGTTCAGGACCGCCAGGGCGATGGTGGCGCGCGTGGCCTCGGCCGCCGGCTCCACGCCGGTCACGGCTGCCTGGGGCGCCGGGGCGGTGACCGTGGCGGTCTCGGTGACCGTCGTGGTGCTCCCGCCCCCGCTGCTCACCACGTAGCCCACGAACAGGCCGCCGACGAGCGCCGCCGCGACGACGGGCAGGCCGAAGGTCCGCGCGCGCGGCGGCGGGGACGATCGGCGGCGGGGCCGCTCGGCCTCGTCCTCCCACTCGTCCTCGTACCAGTCGGATGGTCTGCGGCTTCCCACGGTGCCCCCCGTCGATTCGCATCGCCGTTCCCCGTCGTCTTTCACGGCCGGGGCCGGAGTCCTGCGCCGGGCGGTCCGGGGGTGCGGCGGCCGGGACGCTCAGCGCAGGCGGACGGTGGCGGTGCGGGAGAGGACGGCGCGGGTGGGCGCCGGTCGCACCCGGATGACCCGGTCCACCCACGGACGGCGCACGTACTCGCGACGTGGCGACGACGGCGACGGCGGCCGCGCCGCGCGCCGCCGGGCGGCGCCTCACGTGCATCCCCCCGCGCGCACCTCCGGCAGCTCCCCGACGCTCATCGCGACCACGTACCTCCCGTTGAGGGCCCCGAACCGGCCCGTCGTGAACACGTAGCGCCGCGCCGGCGCGGCGGCGGGCCGCGGGCGGTAGACCAGCTCGAGGCCGCCCGCCTCCGCGTCGCGGGCGGTGGAGAAGGGCGCGCCGTACAGGCGCCGCACCTCGCGTTCGTCGGAGATCAGACGCAGGCCGCGGGTGGTCGCGACGTCGAGGTCGAGCGGGGTGTCGACCGCGACGGTCGCGACGCGCACCACGCCGTCGGTCAGCAGGAAGCCGACGCCGTCGCCGCGCCCCGCGCGCTCCAGTAGTGCGCACGATCCCGACCGGCGGGTGATCACGAGGCGCGAGCGGGTCGCCGCGCGCGCCTGGGGGACGGTCATGCCGATCCTCACGGGGCCGAGGCCGTCGGGGCCGAGGCGGGCGGTGTCGAGGGTCGGGCGGGCCGCTCCCGCCTGCCCCGCGACCAGCGCGAGGACGGCGGCGGCGACCACGGCGATCAGGATCCGGCGGTGCGGCACGCGGGCGGAATCCTGCCCTGTCGGGCGCCCCGATGTCGAGCGGTGCGGTGAGAGGCTGCGCTAGCGTGCCCCCGTGGCCGAGAGTCCCGTGCTGCCGAACGCCGCCGACAGCTTCGACCGCAGCGCGGCGGTCTACGACGACCACGTGGCCCACAACCGCTCCGGCGCCGCCCGCCTGGTGGCCGCGCTGCCCGAGGGCGCCTACCCGCGGCTGCTGGACGTCGCCTGCGGCACGGGGTTCGCCTCGCTCGCGGCCATCCCGCGCCTGGGCGTCCGCCACGTGACCGGCGTCGACGCCTCGGCGCCGATGCTCGACGTGTTCCGCGAGCGCCTGGCGGTCCACCCCGCCGTCGCCCACGACCTGCGCGCCACGGACGTCCTCGCGATGGACGTCGCCCCCGGCGGCGCCGACCTCGTCCTCTGCAGCATGGCGCTCCACTGGTTCACCCGGCGCGCCGAGGCCGTCGCCCTGATGGCCCGCGCCCTGGCCCCCGGCGGCGTCCTCGGCGTGCTCGCGCCCGGCCCGCGGCACGACGCGGCGACGGTCGCCCTGATCCGGTCGGGCGCCGACGCCGAGCTCGTCCGCCTGGCCGACTCGATCGAGAGCAACGAGATCGACCCCGACGTCCTCGCGGGGTACATCGCCGCCGCCGGGCTGGAGCCGCTCGACGTCTGGACCGAGACGCGCTCGCGCGTCACCACCCCCGCGGCCTACGCGGCGCGCCTCGACGCCGTGGCGAGCCACCTCTGGGCCGACCTCGGCCCCGCGGAGGCCGCCGCCGTGATGGAGCGCCTGCGCGCCCTCCTCGGGGCCGCGGCCGACGGGGACGGGCGCTACCGGTACCGCTTCGTCAAGACCTTCGCGGTGGCGCGGGCCCCGGGCTGAGGGCGCTGCGGGGAGGCCGCAGCGGGGCCCGACCCGATCCCGGATGCGACCCGAGCGCCGCACGCGGGAGGGTGGGACACGGCCACGACGCGGGGAGGACGGATGGCGACCACGGGGACGGGCTCCGGCGGCGGCGCCGAGGCGCCGCTGCTGGACGAGCAGATGCCGCGCTTCGACGCCACGATCGTGCGCCACGAGCTGATCGACGCCCCGCCCGGCCGGGTCTGGGACGAGCTCGTGGCCCTCGACCTGACCGACATCGGCCGCCGCCAGCCGCTCGCGCGGGCGATGATGGCCGCCCGCGGCGCGCCCGACGCCCTCCGGCGTCGCATCCGCCACCTCCCCGCGCCCCCGCCGCCCGAGCGCCTGCCGCTCGTCGAGCCCGAGCGCATCGGTTGGATGCTCCTCGGCGAGCGCCCGGGCCGCGAGCTGCTGCTCGGCGGCATCGGGCACTTCTGGACGCCGACGGTCCGCTGGCGCGACGTGCCCGCCGACCGGTTCGCCGCCTTCGACGAGCCCGGCTGGGCCGCGATCGCCTGGGGCTTCCACCTCGCCCCGGCCGCCGGCGGACGCACCCTGCTCGTGACCGAGTGCCGCACCCGGGCCACCGATCCCGACTCCCGCCGCGGCTTCCTGCGCTACTGGCGCCTGATGCGGCCCTTCATCGGCTACATCATCGGCCTCTCCCCCCGGCTGATCCGGGAGCGCTCCGAAGTCCCCGCCTGACCCGTCGCCCGGTGGTCCACCTGGACGCGTCCCGGTGGTCCATCTGGCCGCGTGGCCGGGATCCGCTCGGCCGGATCAACGAGGAGGTCCCATTTGGTCCTGAGCCCGGGGTCCACTTGGTCCTGAGCCCGGGGTCCACTTGGTCCTGAGCCCGAGGTCCACTTGGTCCTGAGCCCGAGGTCCACTTGGAGGTCGACCCGGCCGCGGTGCGCCATGATCCCCGCGACGACGGGGGGACGATGGCGCAGGCGGGGCGATCGCCGCGCGAGCGGATGCTCGCGGGGGAGGACTACGTCGGGGTCGGCGACGCGGAGATCGCCGCCGACCTGCTGCGCGCGGCGCTGCTGCTCGAGCGCTTCAACGCCTCGTCGGCGGCCGATCCCGCTGGGCGGCGGGCGATCCTCGAGGAGCTGCTCGGCGGGCTCGGGGAGGACGCGGTCGTCCTGCCCCCGCTGCACTGCGACCTCGGCTTCCGCACCACCGTCGGCCCGCGGACGTTCGTCAACGCCGGCCTGATCGCCCTGGACATCGCCCCGATCACGATCGGCGCGGACTGCCAGATCGGGCCCGGGGTGCAGCTGCTGACCCCCACGCACCCGACCGAGCCGGAGGCGCGGCGGGCCAAGGTCGAGGGCTCCCGCCCGATCACCCTGGGCGACAACGTCTGGCTCGGGGGCGGTGTGATCGTGTGCCCCGGCGTGACGATCGGCGACGACACGGTGGTCGGGGCGGGCGCGGTCGTCGTGCGCGATCTGCCGGCCGGCGTGGTGGCCGTGGGCAACCCGGCGCGGGTGGTCCGGACGCTCTAGCCGCGCCGGCCGGGCGGTTTGCACCTCACGAACACACGTTCGCTATCGTGCCCGGCCCGTGCCCACCTCGGCCGACGACCTGATCACCTTCTGCCGCCTCCGCCTCGGCGAGGACGACGCCGAGCGCCTGGTGGGCTGGATCGCCTGGCGCACGGGGCGCAACCAGGCGATGGCCGGCGCCGGGGCGCCCATCGACCGGCTGCGGCACGCGGCCGTCAACTGGCTGGACGACGACCAGCGCGGGCGCCTGGCCGAGTGGATCGACCGGCGCCTCGCAGAGGGCAGGCCCCCCGTCCCCGACTGAGCGGGGCCGGGGACCTACTCCACCGGCGCGTTCATCAGGTGGCGCGTGTGGTACTCGTCGTTCAGGAGCACGACCTGCTTGGCGCGGCGCAGCACGCCATTCACCACGATCGGCGCCCGCAGGTTGACCGTGATCTCGCTGGGGTTGCGGGGCACGGTCAGGATGGCGAGCACGCGCGCGTCCTCGAAGTTGTCGAGGCCGAGCTCGGTGGCGTCGGTGTCCGAGATCTCGGGTGCGTACTCCGGGAAGACGCCCCACGGATCCGTGACCACGAACGCGTGGAACGGCGGCTCCACGGCCTGGAGCCAGAACACCGACGAGCTCGGCCGGCCATCCCTCTTCACGTGCTCCACCAGCGCGTAGCCGCGGCACTCCGGGAATCCGGCGAGCGGCTCGCAGACGGCGATGACGCTGTCGGCCGCCACCTCGACGGACCCCAGTGCCTGGGACCGCACGGCGATGGTGGTCGCGGCCCCGGTGGCCGGCACGATCGTCCCCTCCTCGCTCGTCGCCACTACTGGAGGAGCTGGAGGATGCTCTGCGGCGCCTGGTTGGCCTGCGCGAGCATGGCCGTCCCGGACTGCTGCAGGATCTGGTTACGGGTGAAGTCGATCATCTCCATGGCCATGTCGGCGTCGCGGATGCGCGACTCGGCGGCCTGGAGGTTCTCGGAGGTCAGCTCGAGCCGGCCGATGGTCTGCTCGAGGCGGTTCTGGATTGCACCCATCGAGGCCCGCTGGGAGTTGACCGAGCGGATCGCCGCGTCGAGCGAGGCGATGGCGGCGGTCGCCGAGGCCGCGGTGGAGACCGCGATGCCCGAGACGCCGAGGTCGGAGGCGCTCATGGTGCCGATCGTGAAGGCGATCACCTGAGCCCCGTTGGCGCCGACCTGGAGGGTGACCGCGCTCGCGGCGGTGGCGACCGAGCCCGAGAGGATCTTGATGCCGTTGAACTCGGTGTCGGAGGCGACGCGGGCGATCTCCGAGACGATCGTCTGCACCTCCTGGTCCAGGTTGTTGCGCTGGAGGTCGGTGAGCGTGCCGTTGGCGGCCTGGACCGCGAGGTCCCGGATGCGCTGGAGCATGTCGCTCACGCCGCCGAGCGCGCCGTCGGCCACCTGCACGAGGCTGACGCCGTCGAGGGCGTTGCGCGAGGCGACGTTCATGCCCCGGATCTGGGTGCGCATCTCCTCGCTGACCGCGAGGCCGGCGGCGTCGTCCGCCGCCCGATTGATGCGCAGGCCGGAGGAGAGGCGCTCCATGCTGCCGCTGAGCTTGTTGTTCGTGGCCGAGAGCTGCCGATGGGCGTTCTGCGCCTCGACGTTGTTGTAGATCCGCAGACCCATTCTCAGAAGTCCTTTCTCACCAGTCGGTCCGCCGGGGGTCCGGCAGCGGGGTCGAGCCCGTTGTGACCTGCGACTGGGACTTCCGTGTCCGCGTCACCATCGTCGTGCCACGACCATCCAGGTCGGTCCTGCCACCACCCCCCATGGGGGGATGGCCCCCGTGTCATCGGATCCGTCGTCCCCGACTTGAGGGTCAGGACAGGAAGTCGATCAGCGAGGGCTGCATCACCCGCGCGCCGGTGGCGAGCGCCGCCCGGTAGACCGTCTCCTTCATGGTCAGATCGGTGATCGCCTTGGCCATGTCGACGTCCTCGATGCGCGACAGCTGGTCGCCCGTGGCGATCCGCTGCGCCTCGAACCGGCTCGCGGTGAGCTCCAGGCGGTTGATCTTCGCCGCGCCCTCGCCGCGGAGGGCGCTGATGTTGTCCTGGTGGGCGTCGAGCGCCCCGAGCGACTGGGTGATGTCGTCGAAGTCGCTCGTCTGGAGCGCGGTCGAGAGGGTCGTCAGGACCGTGAAGATGTCGGCGGTGGCGCCGGGCGGGTCCTGGAGCCGGTCGGCCGTGATGTTGACGCTGATCACCGATCCCTGCGCCACCTCGCGGTTGATGAGCGCGGTGTTGACCGGCGTCACCGCCGTCTCGGTGGCGGGGTCGAAGGGCGGCGTGTCGGTGGCCGTGCCGCCGAAGATGTGGCGCCCGCCGAGGGACGAGTTGCCGATCTCGACGAACTGGCTCTTGAGGCTGTCCACCTCGGCCGCGATGAGCGCGCGCGACTCGGCCGACAGGGTGCCGTTGCCCCCCTGCACGGCCAGCTCGCGCGCCCGCTGCACCACGTCAAGCGCCTGCCCCAGCGCGCGGTCGGTGGTGTTGAGCCACGTCAGGGAGTCGTCGATGTTGCGGCCCCAGGCCTCGCCGGCGCGCTGGTCGCGGCGGAGCCCGAGGGCGATCGCGATCCCCACCGGGTCGTCCGAGGGTGTGAGGATGCGCTTGCCCGTCGACACCTGGCGCTGCGTGTCCGCCAGCGACCGGTAGTTGCCCTGCAGATCCGCGAGGAAGTTCCGCGACATCTGCTCGGAGCTTATGCGGCTGACCATCACGTCACCCCTATCGGCCGACGACGCCCATGCGGCTGATGATCGTCTCGAGCATCTCGTCGAGCGTCGTGATCATCCGCGCGGCGGCGTTGTAGGACTTCTGGAACCGGACCATGTCCGACATCTCCTCGTCGAGGTTCACGCCGCTCACCCCGTCGCGTCGCGCCTGGGCGGCGTCGAGGACCCCCTGCTGGACCTGCGTCATCCGTGACGCCTGGTCGGTGTCGACCCCGATGCGGGCGACCATCTGCTGGTAGAAGCCGTCGAGGGTCGTCGTCGCCGTGCCGATCGTCTGGACCACGAACTGCAGCTGGGCCATGTCGACGGCGTTGTCGGCGCCGGAGGGCAGGTTGCCCGCCGTGTCGCTGGCGGCGATCGCGTCGGTCGAGCCGTTGATCGCGGCCGAGGTCGCCAGCGTGGCGGCGGTCGAGCCCGTGAAGAACGCGAGGCCCGTGGAGCCGTCCAGCCCGAAGCCGGCGGCGTGACGCGCGTTGACCGAGCCCGCCACGGACGCGGCCAGCGTGTCGATCTGGGCCAGGTAGCCGGTCGGCCCGCCGAGCACCGTGTCGCGCACGTCCACCAGGCCGCGCAGGCTGCCGCTCGTGATCGTCGTGGCCACGCCGTTGATCGTCGCGGCCCCCGCCGCGTCGATCGCGAGCGGGCCGACGGTGTCGGTGGTGCCGTCCACGAGCAGCTGCGAGCCGATCGCGACGGAGACCTTGCCGTTGGTGCCCGGCTCGGTGACCGTTACGTCGGCGTAGGAGGCGATCTGGTCGATCAGGAGGTCGCGCTGGTCGCGGAGGTCGTTGGGCTGCTGCCCGACGGCCACCACCATGGCGATCTGCTTGTTCAGCTCGTTGATCTGCCCGGCCAGCTCGTTCACGCGCTGCGTGCCGAGCCCGATGCGCGTGTCCGCCTCGCCCTGCGCCGACGTCAGCTGCGCGTTGAGGTCGTTGAAGCCCTGGGCGAGCGCCTGGCCGGCGTGGCGGACGGTCTCGCGCGCAGCGGCCGAGTCGGGCTGGAGCGACAGCGCCTGCCAGGAGCCCCAGAACTGGCTCAACAGGTGCGTGATGCCGGTCTCGCCGGGCTCGTCGACGATCGTGTCGATGGTGGTCAGCGCGTCCGCCCGCGCGCCGTGGTTGCCCACGTCCGAGGTGCTCGTGCGGAAGTTGATGTCCACGAACTGGTCGCGCAGGCGGGCGTGCTGGGTGGCCACGACGCCCGTGCCGAGCTGCCCCGGCCCCACCGGCATGTTCACGGCCGGGTACGGGTGGGGCGTGCTGGCGGCGGTGTCGACGCGCTGGCGCGAGTAGCCCGGCGTCGTGGCGTTGGTGAGGTTGTGCGAGACCGTGTTGAGGGCCCGCTGCTGGGTGACCACGCCGCTCAGCGCGACGTTCAGGCCGAAGAAGGTGGACGGCATCGGAGCCCCCCTACGCGGCGGTGTTGAGGAGCATGGGCAGGGAGGGGGCGGCGGCGGCGCGGCCGCCGTCGGCGCCGTACGCGCGGTGGGCGGCGCGGGGGTCGGGCGCGGCGAGGCTGCGGACCGACAGGTCCAGCAGCTCCAGCTCGCGCCGGACGAGCTGGCCGTTGACCGCGTTGGCCAGCTCGATGTCGCGCACCAGCGCCTCCACGCGGTCGACCCGCGGGGTCACCAGCGCGCGCTCGTCGGGCGACAGCGCCTCCCGCACGGCGGACCACCGCGTCGCGGCCAGGCCGAGCTCGTCGGCGAGGGCCTCCGCGGCGATGCCCCGGGCGCGCTCGGCGGCGGCCAGGCGGCGGACCTCCAGCTCGATCTCGCCGGCGATGGCGTCGACGTCGGCCAGGCGGCCCTCGACGATGGCGGGGCGCTGGCGCAGGACCATCTCCAGCAGGGCCTCCTGCGCGCGGACGACCTCGGCCAGGCGCTCGGCCAGCTCGTGTGCGGCGGCGCGGATCATCGCTCCCGGCTCCTCATCCCGAGGGAGCGCCGGCCCGTGGCCTGCCGCGGCGTGGTCGCGGCGGCCTCGGCGGCGGCACGGGAGGCGAGGTCGCGCCGGATGCGCTCCTTGATCTCCTCCTCGGCGGCCGTCCCCGCGTGCTGCGCCCCGACGAACTCGAGCCGCCCCTCGCGGAGGAACTCCAGGATGAGGGCCTCCTCGACGCCGGTGGCCTCGGAGGCCTGGGCGATCGACGCGCCGGGGGTCTCGAGCAGCCACTCGCGCACGTCCGCGTAGCGGCGCTCGCGCAGGTCGATGCAGTCGGCGCAGACCCCGCGCGGCAGGAACGGGAACAACCCGCCGCAGGAGCGGCACGCCTCGACCGGGGTCACGGCGCACCCCCGCCGAGCTGGCGCTCGAGCACGTCGGCGAGGCCGATGCCGCCCGCACGGGCGAGCTGGTCGCCGAGCTTCTCGGTCATGAGGCCGGAGTAGAGCGGGTTGGCCTGCGTCACCTCGGTGCTCTTCATCATCTCCTCGACGAGGATCGACATGAAGACGCCCTCGAAGGACTCGGCGGCCTCGCGGATCTTCGGGTCCGGCGCGGAGGCGGACGCGGGCGCGGCCGGGGCGGCGGCGGGCGCGAGGCCCGGGATCGGCGCGATCATCGGCGCAGCCCGTTCGCCATGCCCATCATCTCGTCGCTCGCCATGACGACCTTGCTCGAGGCCTCGAAGGCGCGCTGCGTGGTGATCAGCGAGATCATCTCGGTGCCCACGTTCACGTTGGACGCCTCGAGGACGCCCTGCGAGAGCATCCCGCGATCGCCGGTGCCGGGCGTGCCGACGCTCGCCTGGCCCGAGTTCGCCGTGGCCGTGAAGACGTTGCCGCCCGCGGCCAGCAGGCCCGACGGGTTGGTGAAGCTCGCGGTCTGGATGCGGCCCAGCGGGGTGACCGTGCCGTTGACGACCGCGGTGACCGCGCCGTCGGGGGCGATGGTCAGCTCGGAGGCGCCGGCGGGGGCCTGGATGCGCGGCTGCAGGAGCTCGCCCGTGGGGAGACCGAGGCGGCCGTTGGCGTCCACCTGCAGGTTGCCGGCGCGGGTGTATCCGAGCGAGCCGTCGGGGCGGGTCACCTGGAAGAAGCCCTCGCCCTGGATCGCGACGTCCATGCCGCGGCCGGTGTTCTGGAGGGCGCCCTGCTCGTGCTCCTTGTTGACGCGACCGGGCGCCGCGCCGAGGCCGACCTGGCCCTCGCGGCCGCCCGGCAGGCGGAAGGGCTGGTAGGCCAGGTCCACGAGGTCCAGGCGGTCGCGCTTGTAGCCGGAGGTGGTGGCGTTCGCCAGGTTGTTGGCGACCACGTCCATGCTGGTCTGCTGGGCGGTCATGCCCGAGGCAGCCGAGTACAGAGCGTCCATCATCTGCCCATCAGCCTCCGTGTCGTCATGCGTGACGGCGGGGCCGGCGGGGGGGTCCGGTGCGAGCGGGGTGGTGCGGGGTGGGGGCCGTCGATCCGTCGGGCCCCCTGAGCTTCCGTCGCGTCGGGACGGTCCGGCTCAGGGTCTGCTCGCGCTGTCGCCCTCCGTTATCCGACCGCACCCACCTTCGAGATCGAGGCCTGGAGGGCCTCGTCGTGCGACTGCACCGCCTTCTGGTTCGACTCGAACGCGCGCATCACGCGGATGAGCGCGACCATCTCCGAGACGACGTTCACCGTGCTCGACTCGAGGTGGTTCTGGCGCACCTCGGCCGTCGGCGCGCCCTGCGGCGTGCCGTTCAGCAGGTTCTGGCTCTGCTGCTCCATCGACCCGGGCTCGAGCGCGGTCAGGAGCAGCCGCCCCTTGACCACGCCGCCCTGCGTGATCGTGCCGTCGGCGGACACCTTCAGCTCGCCGCGGTCCAGCGTGATCGGCCGGCCGTTGACGTCGAGGACGGCGTTGCCCTCCTTCGTCACCAGGCGGCCCGCGGTGTCGAGCCCGAATGAGCCGTCGCGGGTGTAGCGCCGGCCCGCCGGGGTGTCGACCGTGAAGTGGCCGCCGCCGACCAGGGCCATGTCGAGGGTGTTGCCGGTGAAGCGCAGCGCGCCCTGGGAGTCGATCATCTCGATCCCCTCCACCTGCGCGCCCATCTCCAGCGGGCCCACGACGGGGGTGCCGGGCATCCCCTGGCTGCGGAGCAGCATCTCCTGGAAGGGCGAGGCGACGGAATCGCTGCGCTTGAAGCCGGTGGTCGTGGCGTTCGCGAGGTTGTTCGCGATCACGTCCTGCCGCGCGCTCTCGGCGAGCAACCCGCTCGCCGCGATGTAGATCCCTCTGATCACGCCGTGCCTTCCGTGGTTTCGCAGCCCCTATCGGCAGGCCCCACAGGCCACTTGACCCCCGGGCGCTACAGGCCGCGGCCGCCCGGGACGACACAGACGGGGATGTCGTCGGCGATCACCACGGGCACCCCCGCGCCCGCCCCCGTCGCCGCCGCCCCCGCGCCCCCCGCGGCCCCCGCGGCCGGCGCCGGGGCCCTCGTCACCGCCCAGCCGCTGCCGGTCAGCCCGGGCCAGGCGCTGGCCGCCCGGGTGCTCGCCGTGCAGGCCGGGATGGTCGAGCTCGCGCTCGCGGGCGGCATCGTGACCGCCGCGAGCGACCTGCCGCTCGAGCCGGGGCAGACCCTGCGCCTGGTGGTCGGCGAGGCCGCCGGGGACCGCGTGACCCTGCGCCTGCAGCCGGGCGACACCTCCTCGGCGGGCGGCGCCACGGTCGCGCGCGCGACGCCCCAGGCCGCGCTCGCGGCGGCCGGCGTCCCCGCCGCCGCGGCCTCCGCCCTGCTCGCCGCGCTGGCCGACGGGGGCGAGACATTGCCCACGGGCACGGCCCTCACCGCCCTCGCCGCCCGCGCGGCCGCGGCCGGGGTGACCACCCCCGCGGCCGCCGCCGCCTTCGTGCGGCTGGAGGCCGCCGGCCAGCCCGCAACCCCCGCCGCCGTCGCCGGGCTCGCCCGCCTCCTGGAGGGAGCGCCCCTCGGCCGCGCCCTCGCAACGCTCCTCGACGGCGCCGCCGCCACCCGCGGCGCCGTCGCCACCCCCTCCCCCACCCCCGTCGCCGGCGGTTGGTCCAATTGGACCTCGGGGGCAGGTCCAAGTGCGCCATCCCCCGCGACCCCGGGGGCGCCGTCCGCTGCCGGGCCCCCGCCCGGCGCGCCGGGCGGCGCCGCGGGCGCTCCCACCGCCCCTCCGCCCGGGCCCCCCCCGCCGGGCTCCCCCGCCCCCGGATGGTCCAATTGGACCTCGGGCGGAGGTCCAATTGGACCATCCCCCGGACCGGCCCCGGCCCCGGGCGCGTCCTCCGGCACGCCGCTCCCGGCCCTCGTCGCGGCCCTCGGCGACCTCGCCGCCCAGATCGGCAGCGGCGCGACCTCGGGGACCGGCGACCACCTGCGACGGGCCATCGCCGAGCTGGGGGCGGGGCTCGAGGCCCGCCTCGCCGCCGGCGACGCACCCGACGCGCCCCCGCTCCGCGCGCTGCTGCACGCCCTCGCCGCGCACCCGGCCGCCGACGCGGCGCTCGCGCGCGCCGCCGCCGGCCTCGCCGACGGCCTGGCCGCCCAGGGGCTCGCGGGCGCCACGATCCCGCCCCCGGGCGCCGCCGCGCCCGACCCCGCCGCCCCCGGCGCCTACCTCCAGCTCCCCCTCCCCGGCGGCGGCACCGCCGAGGTGCGCGTCATGCCCGAGGGGCGCGACGGGGGCGGCGAGGGTGGCGAGCGGCCGCGCCGGCTGGCCTTCCTGCTGCACCTGTCCGCGCTCGGCCCGGTGATGATCGACGCCACCGCCGGCCGCGGCGCGGTCGATGCCACGATCCGCGTGACGGGCGACGAGGCGCGCGCGTTCCTCGCCGGCCGGGCCGGGGAGCTCGTCGAGGCGCTCCGGCGCGCGGGGCCCGCGGCCTCGGTCAGCGTCGAGCGGGCCACGGGCCCCGCCCCGGAGCGCCTGCTGTCGCCGCCGCCGGCCTCCGGACTGGACCTGACGGCGTGAGCGCGCACCTGCCCGCCCGCCGCGAGCAGCGGCCGCGCGCGGTGGCCCTGCGCTACGACCGCGAGGAGCACCCGGCGCCCCGCATCACGGCCGCCGGGTCGGGCCCGGTGGCCGAGCGCATCCTGGAGATCGCCCGGGCCGAGGGGATCCCGCTCCGCGAGGATCCCGACCTCGTCGCCGCGCTCGCCGCACTGGACCTCGGCGCCGCGATCCCGCCGGAGCTCTACGAGGTGATCGCCGAGGTGCTGGCCTGGGCCTACCGGGCCAACAGCTCCTTCGCCTCGACCACCCGGGGCCTCGCAGGCGCATAGCCGGAGGGGCGCGTCAGGCGGTCCCCGGCGCCCGCAGCAGGCGCGCGACGAGCACGCCGAGCCCCACGAGCCCCAGGCCGGCCAGCACCACGGCCAGGGCCGCGCCGGTGGCCGAGCCAACGACCAGCGCGATCGTCATGACCCAGAAGGCGCCGCCCACGGCCCCGATCCAGATCAGCAGGTCGACGTCGAGCGCGGCCGCGGCGACGAAGGTGGCGATCACGACGCACCCGAGGACGACGTGCCAGACGGTGAACCGCGAGAGGTCCTCGCCGCTGAACACGACGGCCGCGTAGCCGCCGAGCGCCGCCCAGATGCTCGCGTACAGGCATCCCGTGCGGTCGCGCCGGGCGAGGATGGCCGCGACCGCGGCCGCGACACCCGCCTCGGCGAGGATCACCCAGCCCAGGCGCTCGTAGCCCTCGACCGACTCGGACCACAGGCCCGCGAGGTGGGCCGCCGCGATGCCGAGGGCCGCGAGGGCCGCCGGCATACCCACCCAGAGCAGGCGCTCGCTGCCGGTCACCCGGTGAAGGAGGAGCACGACCACGACGGCCACGATCGAAGCGCCCACGACGCCGGCGGCGACCTCCCGGCCGGTGTCGAGCCATCCGGACGCCGAGCCCGAGACGCCGACGGCGATCCCGAACGCGACGTAGCCCACCAGCCCGGCGAGGTCGGTCTGCCACGAGGGGCCGCCGCGGCGCGCGAGGAGGGCGCAGGCGACGAGCGCGACCAGCGGGAAGACGTAGGGCGTGATCACCTGCGCCGCCTCGGGAAGGTCGCCGAAGATCGTGCCGTAGGCGATCCCCAGCCCGCAGAACACCACCACCGCGCCCAGGGCGTAGAGGACGCCCGCAGCAGTGGGCCCACCGGGCGCCCGGGCCGGACGGCGGGAGAGCAGCCGCTCGACGTCGGCCGGCGCCACCCGGCCCTCGTCCATCGCCTCGGACAGGCGCGCGAGGAGCCGGTCCCGCTCGTCCGGAGCGCCGCTCATGGCCCGGATGGTGCCGGATCGGCGGGGACCCGGCATCCGCCCGGGCTCCCGGCCGGGCGCGGCTTTCCCGCAGGGCGCCACGGGTTGGCGGAGGAGGGGCGGCACCGCGCCGCGCTACGTTGTGACGATGACCACCACCGTCACCTACGGCGATCTCACGCGGGATCCCGGCGAGGTCGCGCGCGACCTGGTGGCCTGGCAGGTCGGCGACCCGGCCGAGGCGGCGGTCCAGACGCTCGCCGCCTCCGCGCACGAGCTCACCCGCACCCGGTACACGCTGTGGATCTGGGCCGGCTACACGCGCGAGGGCTCGCCGGCCTGGGCGCTGCCGGTGCCCGTGCGCACGGTCATCACGTTCACGCCGCGCGGGCCGGCGGCGATGCTCCTGCGGTGCATCGAGACGGCGGCGGCGCTCGACGCCCCGGCGGCGCGGCTGCGCCTCGAGGACTGGCGCGGCTACGCCTGCCTCGTCGCCCCGGGCCTGCTCGACGACCTCGCCGCGCCCTTCGTGGAGGAGGGACACCCCCCGCCGGGCCGCGCCCGCCTGGCCGAGCTGCCGGACGACATCGTGCTCGGCGGGCCGCCGATCCCGCTGCCCGCCATCGAGGGCCTGCGCGCCGACGGCCCGGTCACCGCGCTCGCGGCGGCGCTCGACGTGCACCCGGTGCGCGTCGCGCTGACGCTTCTCACCAAGGGCATCCTGCCGTCCACGCTCACCGGCGACGGGTCGGTCTGGGAGGGGCCGCTACGCGACTGGGGCTGCGCGGGGGACGGGCGCCCGGCCCCGCCGCCGCCGAGCCTCGCGATCGCCGACGACCCCTGCCCGCGACGACGCCATGCGCGGGTGGTCCTCCAGCGCCTGCTGCGGATGGGAAAGGTCGGAGTGGGCTACCACACCGACATCGCCAACTTCGCCCGGGGCGCCGCCGCGCACGAGCGCCACCAGGCACTGGACACCGCGGAGGACCTCCTCCGCGCCGGCCTGCTCGGCGAGAAGCCGAGCGTCGGCCAGCGTCACATCTACCTCAACCGCGCCGCCCTGCCCGCGATCCACGCCCTCATCGACCGGGGCGAGACGCGGGACGCGGCGCTCGCCGCCACCTGGACGGCGCCGGCGCCGGCGGACATCCCCAGCGCCCCGGGTCGGGGATGACGTGGCGGTTCCCGAGCGAACCCCCGACCCGCGACGCTACGGCTCCTCCGGCACGGTGACGGTCACGACGGGGACCGTGCGGGTCTCCGTGACGAGCCCGCCGGGCGGCGAGTCGCCCCGGGCCGCATAACCGAGCACCACCCCGATCAGCAGCGCGACGGCCGCCAGGACCCCGGCGAGGCTGAGGGCGATCTTGCGCTTCGGCGGCTTGCGCGGCCGCGGCGGCCGGGGCCGCTCCCCGGGCTCCTGCGTGCTCACAGGCCGGCGTCCGTCGCGCCGCGGGCGTACGACGCGAACGCCGCGTCGAGGGTGACCGCCGGATCCCAGGCGTCGGGCTCCCGGGGCGCGGTGCGGGCCGCCAGGTCGAGGTACCAGGAGGGTGCCGACTCGTAGGCGGCCACGAGCTCCCGGGTGGTGAAGGTTGCGCCCACCCGGCGGCGCAGCTCGTCGTGCACCGCGGTCGCGATGCGGCGCCGCGCGCGGGCGACGCCCGGCGCCGCGGGCGCCTGCATCCGCGCGGTCCCCTCGTCCCACGAGAAGCGCGCCGCGGCCACGGCCGGGTCCCCGTTCACGCCGCCCCCCGGATGCGGTCGAGGCAGCAGCGCACCGGCCACCGCGCCCCCGAGCGCTCCATGATCCAGTCCGCGATCGGAGAGCCGCCCTCGGCCATGCCGAAGGCGAGGTGCGCGTGCAGGCACTTCACCCGGCGGGGGTCGCCGCCGCCCGCCACGCGGTGCCCGGCGTGCAGCGCGGCGTGGCGCTCGTGGGCCGCGGCCAGGTGCGGGGCCATCTCCTCGTCGTCCTCGAGCGCCCGCACGCCGCCGGCGGCCTCGAGGCGGCTGACGGCCTCCGAGAGCGTCCGGCAGACGAGCCAGTCACGCGTCGGGAAGGGGCGCCCGTGCAGGTCGATCGGCGCGTTGCGCACCACCGCCGGCCCCCCGTGGGGGCACCGCACCACCACCTGCAGGTCGGTGAACGGCTCGCGCCCGAGCAGCGCGGCGACGTCGGCGCGGTCAGAAGGGCGCGGTGAGCCAGCCGAAGGCACCGCCGTCATCGCCGTCGTCCACCGGCTCGGCGGGGACGGGATCGAGGTCGCCCCGCACCAGGAAGGCCCGCTCGCCCGGCATCACCAGGCCGAGCTCCCGCGCCCGGGCCTCGAGCACAGGCGCCTGGCCGAGTTGCGCGATCTGACGGCGGAAGGAGTCGCGCTTGGCCTCCAGGTCGGCGAGCCGGGCCTGCTGCTCGCGCAGCTCGGCGCGCTGGTCGAGGTAGCCCGACACCGGCCCGACGTAGCCGATCAGGATGGCGGTCAGCAGGCCCGCCAGCAGGATGCGTCGAGGGCGGATGGCGTACGTCCCGGGAGGTGGGTTCGGGCCGTCGGGCCCCCGTCCCCTCCGGGTACGCGGCGCCCGCCCCCGTTCCTGCCGTCGGCCGTCTCACGCGCGGAAGGCCGACCGTCCCGGGTACACGGCGGCGGGGCCGAGTTGCTCCTCGATGCGGATGAGCTGGTTGTACTTGGCGACCCGCTCGCTGCGCGACGGGGCGCCCGTCTTGATCTGGCCGGCGCCGGTGGCCACGGCGAGGTCGGCGATGAAGGTGTCCTCCGTCTCGCCCGAGCGGTGGGAGACCATCGACGCGTAGCCCGAGCGGCTCGCGAGGTCCATCGCCGCGAGCGTCTCCGAGAGCGTGCCGATCTGGTTGACCTTCACCAGCAGGGCGTTCCCGGCGCCCAGCTCGATCCCACGGCCGAGCCGCCGGCTGTTGGTGACGAAGAGGTCGTCGCCGACGAGCTGCACGCGGTCGCCGAGGGCCGCGGTGAGGGCCACCCAGCCGTCCCAGTCCTCCTCGGCCATGCCGTCCTCGATCGAGACGATCGGGTACCGGTCGCACAGCTCCGTCCAGTAGCCGACCATGCCCTCGGCGTCGAGGGTGCGGCCCTCGCCCTCCAGGTGGTAGGCACCGTCGCGGTAGAGCTCGGTCGTGGCCGGGTCGAGGGCCAGGGCGATGTCGTCGCCGGGCGTGTACCCGGCCGCGGCGATCGCCTCCATGATCACCTCGAGCGCCTCCTGGTTGCTGTCCAGGTCAGGCGCGAAGCCGCCCTCGTCGCCGACGCCCGTCGCGAGGCCCCGGCCCCGGAGCACCTTCTTGAGCTCGGCGTACACCTCGGCGCCCATCCGCACGGCGTCGGCGAAGGTGCGGGCGCCCACCGGAGCGACCATGAACTCCTGGAGGTCGACCGAGTTGTCGGCGTGCGCACCCCCGTTGAGGATGTTCATCAGGGGGACCGGCAGCCGGTTGGCGCGCGCGCCGCCGAGGTAGCGGTACAGCGGCAGCCCGGCGTCCGCGGCGGCGGCCTGCGCAACGGCGAGCGAGCAGCCGAGGATCGCGTTGGCGCCGAGGCGCGCCTTGTTGGGCGTGCCGTCGAACTCGATCATGGTGCGGTCGATCACGGCCTGGTCGGACGCCTCGCGCCCCACGAGCACGCCGGCGAGCTCGTCCTCGACGTTCGCAACGGCCTTCATGACGCCCTTGCCTCCGTACACCGACGCCTCGCCGTCGCGCAGCTCGAGCGCCTCGAAGGCCCCGGTGCTCGCGCCCGAGGGCACGGCCGCGCGGCCGACCGCCCCCGACACCAGGCCTATCTCCACCTCGACGGTGGGCTGGCCCCGCGAGTCGAGGATCTGACGGGCGTGGACGCGGGCGATCTGCGACATGTGGGCTCCGGTGTCGGGTGGCCGGGGGCGGGCGGACGAGTCTACCCCGGCCCGCCTCACGGGATCGCGGTGTCATACGTTCCCATGCGGGATGCCCCCTCCCTTCTCCACCTTCCTCGAGGCGCACCGCGACGTGGTCCATCGCGTGCTCGTCGCATACGTCGGGCCGGACGAGGCGGACGACTGCCTCCAGGACACCTTCGTCAAGGCCCTGCGGGCATACCCCGACGTCGACGATCGCGGCGACCTGCGGGCGTGGGTGCTCACCATCGCCCGCCGCACCGCGATCGACGCCCTGCGCGCGCGGGCGCGGCGGGCCGACCCGGTGGCCGACCCCGAGCCGCCGCCCGCCGGCGACCCGGAGCCCGGCGACCCATCGCTGTGGCGGGCGGTGGCCGCCCTGCCCCCGCGCCAGCGCGAGGCGGTCACCCTGCGCTACGTGGGGGACATGGGCTACAGGGAGATCGGGGCGGCGATGGGATGCTCCGAGGAGGCGGCGAGGCGCAGCGCGTTCGAGGGGATCCGGCGACTGCGGGAGGTGTGGGATGGATGAGCTGGAGCGGGCACTGGCCCGGGGCCCCGGCGGGGCGGGCGGGTCGCGGGGGCTGGCGGCCGCGGTCGCCGACCGCGCGGCGCGCGAGGGCCTGCTGGACGTCGCCTACGCGCTGACCGACTCGCCGCTCGGGCCGTTGCTGGTGGCCGGCACCGAGCGCGGCCTGGTGATGGTCGCGTACATGCTCGACGGGCTCGACGAGCGCCTGGATCTGCTCGCGCGCGAGGTCTCCCCGCGGGTGCTGGAGGCGCCGGGGCGCCTCGACCGGGCCCGGCGCGAGCTGGACGAGTACTTCGCCGGCTCCCGGCGGGCCTTCGACCTCCCGGTCGACTGGTCGCTGGTGCACGGCTTCGCGCGCGACGTGCTCCGCGCGACCGCCACGATCCCGTATGGGGCCTGGAGCACCTACGGCGCCGTCGCCGCGGCGGCGGGCAGCCCCCGGGGCTCGCGGGCGGCCGGCAACGCGCTCGGCTCCAACCCGATCCCCATCGTGATCCCCTGCCACCGGGTGCTGCGGGCGGGGGGCGCCGTCGGCGGGTACACGGGTGGCACCGAGCGCAAGCGCCTGCTGCTCGACCTCGAGCGCGCCCCCGCAGGAACCGGCGATCATCCTGCCGCTGCGGGTGACGATGTGGCAGGCGTGTGACGGAGTGACGCGCCTCCCCCGGGGTAGCGTGGCCCCACTGGTGTCCATCGGGGGGGGGCCGGCCGCGCGCCGGGGGGGGGGGGGGGGGGGGGGGGGGGGGGGGGGCGGGCGCGCCCCCGCCCCCGCGGGGGCGGGGGCCCGCGGGCGGGGCGGGGGGGGGGGGGGGGGGGGACGGATGAGCAGCGCACGCGGCCGGCGGCCGGGGAGGGCGTGCTCCGCCGCCCTCGCCTCGGTCGTCGCGGGAAACGCCCCCGTCGCGCCAACGCCGGCCGACCGGGCGACGCCGCTCCCGTAGCGCCGGTCACCACCCGCGGTCGCAACGGCGGCCGCGGGTGGCCCCCGGTGGACGGACCGGGGGAGGTGGGCGAGGGTCCCGTCGCCGGCGGCTGCGGGTCCGGGCCGCGGGGCGCCGGCTCGGCGTCCGGCTCCCCGCTCCCGAGCCACCGCCCCTCCCGGAACCACCGCTGCATCGTCTTCGCGGTGGGCAGCACCCCGTCCCCCGGACGCGAGCGGCGCCGCAGCTCCCGGATCACCGCCGCGGGCCGCTCCCCGCGCGCGAACGCCGCCTCCGCGGCCATCCGCAGAGCCGGCCACGAGTACGAGCCCGGCCGCACCCGCTGCGGCGGCGGGCCCGAGAGCCGCGCTCGGTGCACGTCGAGCGCCCTCCCACGCCGCGCGGTCAGGCAATCGGCCGACCGCCACACGTGCATCAGGGACGTCGCGAGATCGCGCCCCGCCCGCGAGGTCAGGAACGCGTCGGAGCGGTGGTCCTCGCAGAGCCACACCCGAACCCCGCAGGGGAGGTGGAGGACCGCCCGTCGCCCCCTCCCCTTGCCCACACAGATCGCGCACGCCGGCACCGATCCGAGGTTCTCCCCCTTGTAGAAGCTCCGCGCCATGGGAGCATCGAACCACCCACCGACGCCCCCGGGACGACCGCGACGTGCCGATCCGGCGCCCCGCCCGTGCCGCCGCACGTCGCACTTGGGGCGGGCACGAAGGCCCAAGTGCGCCATGAGGAGCACGGGGCCCATCCGTAGCCGACGGGACGCGGGCGGGATCAGCCGGGCGGCGGCCGGCTCGAGGCGGGCCGGCCGTGTCCCACTGAGTGGTGTGATTTCTCGGAGTGATCCTCAGCGTGTGGTGG